>WNEZ01019041.1_pt1 | contig 12729 bp, 9 predicted proteins | sample 5400521 | NCBI WGS metagenome assembly WNEZ01 (sample SAMN13153339, study PRJNA577476) | soil metagenome | isolation source: 120 cm saprolite under Douglas fir tree site 2 hole 1 replicate 1 | place: USA:California | collected 2015-04-18 | reverse complement strand
GATAGACGAGACTCCTGCGGGTGTATCGTTGGGCGCTGGCATGACCAAGACCGAACAGTTTTTCGACCAGTCGGGCATTGCGCTTGCCACTCTTGGCCCTGGCAAAGTCGAGAAACTGCCGCACGGTGAAGTAGCCGGAATGCGTTGCCACAAGGTAGAGGAATCTGGCTTCCACTTCGGTATAGCCGAAGTCAAGGAGCCTGGCGAGTTGGTCTTCTCCGATGCTCATGGCCTAGAACCCTAGGATCGCTGCGCTCAACTCCCGGTCATCGCGGATACGGCGAAGGCGGTCTGTCTCGCCATGCCGGGCATAGATCTGAAAGCCGGCGCGAGCCTTCTGGGAAAGTCCACGCGGGCGGTAGTGCTCCGTGGCAAGCTCAAGGTCGCGCCGCTGAATCTCGCATTCGTTCTCGTTCACACACTCGATGCGCAGGTCGGGAATCGGAATCCTGCCCGAGACAACCTTCAGGTGATAGCGCTCGGCAATTTCTTTTCGAAGCGTTTCCGAGTCCCGGCTCCTGTCATGGGGAACATAGGCGAGGCAGGAATAAAGCTCTTTCTTCATTTCGTAGTCGAGTTGGACACGCAGTACTTTGCCGCCGCGGCTTTCGATCTCATCGCTGACCTTGTGATAGAGCCGGTAGAGGTCCGCATCGTGAAAGGCTTCTTTCGGTTTCTTGAGTCCGTGGTAAATGGCTTGATCTGAAGGGAAAACGTTGCCGCGAGAGAGGAGTTTGTGTCCTTCCTTGGTTAGCGTTACGACCCGAGTAGGGTTGTGCTCGGGATCAGCGATCGTGGTCTCCTTCATGAGCCCTTGGCGGACGAGGCTTTCCACATCGGTCTCCACGCGTGACCGATCGCCGTTGTAGGCGAACTCGGCCAGGTCCTTAGTGGCGACAACACGGAACTTGCCAACTTCGGACAGCGTGTGAATCTCGGAATCCCGGAGTGAATAAGTCTTGTTTCGGTCCGTGTACTGCGTACGGACGCGCTGAGAAAGGATCGCTTGGACTCGTTCTTCACGGGCCAGCAGAGGGCGGTCTCTGTTGGAGCGATCGGGAGCTTCGCGGTCGAGTCCATCGGCGCGCTCTTCCTCCCGATGAATGTTGTGAAGTTCAGTCCACTTGTTCCGGTCGGAGGAGGGGTTCCGGGACACGTCGCGGTCTGGGTCAAAATCAGAGCCGCGAAAATCATCAATTTCGAAACCGTCAAAGCCTCGGGACATGAAATCAACTCCTAAGCGTCGTTAGTAGGGACTCGTGCAAGACAAGGATGTGCCGTGCAGGGCATTGAAGCAGCTTGAAACGAGAAGATCGCATCGAGGAATTGTTGTACATCCGTTGCCTCTGCTAGCTTGGGGAATTGGTCGGACTCGCGGACGCAGCGTCTTGGTAGAGGAACACGTCTTCGACGTTCTTACCAAAGACGCGGGCAATCTTAAAAGCGAGCGGAAGACTCGGGTCGTAGCGACCCGTCTCGATGGAGTTGATGCAGGCGCGCGACACTCCCACGTGCGCCGCAAGCTCTGCCTGCGACCACTCCTTTTCCGCTCGAAGTACGCGCAGTCGGGTCTTCATTCTTCACGCCCCTCAGCAGACCTTAGCCAGGAGGCGGCAACGATCAAGCCTACCGTCCACAGGACAATCATGCAGACCGGAACTCCGAATCGTGGCACAGCGGGAAGGCCCAGACCGAATGCTCTCAAAAACTCGAACACCAGCGTCAGCGCAAGGAAACCAACAAATCCAAATACAAGTGCCCAATAGTTGATGGCTTTGAAGAGCTCATCGGCTGCCGCGAGAAACCAGGCAAACCACGTCACCGCGATTACCGCAAACAGAAAACCAGCCCCCAGGAGAGCCGCGCGGGCAGAATGCTCAAATCGGAAACTGAAGCTCACCGCCAGGGCCGATAGAAGGCTAAAGGCGTAAATCGGAATGAGAGGGATAGGCCATGCGGGTACTGTACCGAAATTGCTTGATTGGTTGGACATAGTTGCTCCAGAGGAAGAATGCGAGGTATAGTAGTCCAAGAGCAACTATATGTCAACTATAAATATCTTATTGTAGTCCATGGAGGTCAGAGTTGAATCCGCGGGGGGATTGAAGTCTCAGCAATGGTCAGTCTTATAGGGATACCAAGGAAGCCCGATTTGGGTCGAGCAATCTGTTAATGAAGGCTGCCTAGCAACTCATAGTTGCGTCAGGGCGAGGCGTGTACGCGTCAGTGGAATTTCGTACTCAGCTTGTAACTGACGATACCGGTTCGCGGTGTGCGACAAGGCCTTCGCATGTGGACAGCATAGGAATGAGTTGACCCTTGTGCAGCCGGTATTCTTGGCCACGCCAGACAATTTTTTCAGTGAAGAATCCCATGACCCAAACAAAAAAACTAATCGCATCACGAACGGGAATGAGCCACATGATTTTGTAGAGTTCGCGATCTCCCAGTCCCCACCTTCCCGTCAGCCAGGTCATGGCGGCCCGAAGGAAGAGGTAGGCGAGTAGATAAAATGTCGCTATCAGGGGCGAACCGATTAAGAGACTAGCCGCCGCTCCGACCAGGGCCCACGGCAATCCATGTGTAAAGAGAAGCCCCCAATAACCTGATGGGCGGGCGCTCTTTAAGGCAATCGACCAGCGCAACTCGCGGCGGAAATACTCTGAAAAGTTCTCTTTGGAAAAAACCATGTAGACAGGTTTAGCCATCAAAACCACGCGGTGACCGCAAAGTGCAATGCGCTTACCCAGTTCAAAATCCTCCGAGTGATGATTAACGATCGCTTCCCAGCCGCCGATTTCGGCGAGGTGTTTCTTGGATGTGGCCATCGTCCAGCCGAAAGCGAAACCCAACCGGCCCTCGATTTTCTTGGCCACAAGAGCAGCCGGAGCGGAATCCATGTACATGCCCAGGGCGTCCAGATTCGATGCCAGACTTCCAGAGGTCTGACTCTTGTAAAAAGCGGTGACGGCTCCGACTTTCGGATCGGCAAAAGGAGCGGTGACTTGCTTGAGATAATCAGCTTCCACACGTACGTCACTGTCGCTCATGACAAGGAGATCGTATCTGGCGTTCTGAGCCAACTGGCAAAGGTTATTTACCTTGTCGCTCGCTCCAACGTGCGGAACATCGGTAATTAAGCGGATGGAGACGGCAGGGAATTCAGCTCGGAGCTTTTCAATGACTGGAATGACCGGATCACTCGCGTCGGATACCGCAAACACGACCTCGTAAACTGGATAATCCAGGCGGCAGAAGCTGGCGAAATTCCCATAAGCCTCGTGATCGAGACCGCGCACCGGCTTTACGATGCTGGCGGGGGGCATGAACGGCGTCTTCGCTGAGGAGACTTTGCGCACACCGCGGAAATAGCCGATCACGCAGTACAGACAGAGAAGGTAGTAAACGAGGGGCAAAAGCGCAAAAAGCAAGGCAGCAAAAGTTACAATCTGCAAAGCAACTCCTAAGATTTCAGTCAGTATACCCGTCGGGCAAGTCTTATTGGATTATAGCTCGCTTCTCGTCGTTGTGGGCACAATTCTGGTGGAATGAAGAAGTCCCCAGCCGCAATGGCGTCCGCATACGGATCAAGGCTCTACGGATTGGGCCATGCGGGACGTTTCAGTGCGGAACTTGACAAACCCGGCAGCCAGCACACCGATGAAAATGGCAACCAGAGGATCCAACGCGAGTTGGTACTGCATTCCAGGATGCGTGACGTAGTACACCAGGGGATAGCTGAACAGCACGAGTGCAAAAGGAACTATGGATTCCCGTCCGAGTCGATAGGCGCGACGTATCCCGGCCAGCATGAGGATAGTCAGCGTCGTACGAAAGCCAATGTTAGCAAACCAAAAGGGTTCGCCCGCGCGGTAGTCCGCGCGCAACGACCAGAACCCAGTCCAGCTGAAGGTAAATCGCATCAGTGTAAGTCGGAGAAAGAGGCCGGGATGTCTCCGCAGAAAATCGCACGACATTCGCCGCTTCTCCCCCACATAACCCATTTCACCGAGCCTTCGATATTGCTCCATCTCTGTGTCGTTGTGGGCGGGGTTGCTCCAATCCGGATAGAGATCGGATGTGTCGCCGGTATTGCCCTCCCAGAAGACCATCCAGAACGTGCCGCGAAACGGAATGAAACGCCCAAATGCACTGTAGTTACGCACAAGCCACGGCGTCACCGTCAGCATCAGCACCACGACAGTCGTGGCCGTGGAGAGGTGCCATGCGATGGCGCGCCGGTGGCGCCGCCAAGCCAGCCACCCCAGCATGAAAGGAAAGGTCGAGAGGATCACCGCATTGGTTAGCGCTGCTAGGCCCCAGAGTAAACCGTAACCGGCCCACCGCGCCACATTCGTTTCTTCCTCCATCGCTAGGGTGCACCAGAGGACCAACGCCATCATAAGCGTGTCGAGGCATTCTCCCCAGATTTCCCCGCTCGCAAAATAGATGGCGTACGGAAAGAAGACCCATATCCAACTTGCCCATAGGGCGGCGGCCCGTCCGAAACATCGCTGCGCGATGAAGTAGATCGGGATACATGTGAGTGCAGAGAAGAGGCAATTCAAGCAGAGTATGACCCACGCCGAAGCATAGGTGTAAATGCCGAAAAGCCGGAACACACCCGCGAGGAGATACGGATAGACGGGTGTGGTCCATGACGTTGCGCCTGTTTCACCGAAGAGCGGCGAGCTGAAACCCTTGCCGGTCGCGATCGACCGAGCGATCCTCCCTTCCTCGCAGCCGAAATTCCAGTGGTCACGAGCCGGATCAACCAGCTCTCCAATCTGAAAGGGAATAACTGCAATTCGTATGGCCAGTGCAAGCAGGACCAGCGGCAGGATTATCCAGGTGGTGCGGCGAATTTCTACTGGAGTCGGCATCCGTGGCCTCTCACGAAAATTCAGCATTCACACTGCCAGTACTTGCCCGTGCACACGAGGATACCATCGCTGCAAACGAGGAGAAATCGGCGTCATGCTCTTCGGTACTCTCGATTCTGCAGGTCTTAGAAATAACAGACAAACGGAGTTGGATTTTCAAGGAGAAGAACCTGAGTACAACTCAAGCCGAATGATTGTCACTTTTCAGGCTGCGGACGGAAACAAGTCAGTTCCCTGCGCCGTTGGCCGCTAAGATCTGGAGGATCACTTCAACGGCAATCAGAAAGATCCACTCGCCGTGTCTAGGGTCATTGCAGACGCCATTGAACACCTGGCGCCCGGAAGTATCTGCACGGAGAAATTGAGTCAGACGGCTCAATCTTGATCCGAACGCCCGAAATGATTCTAAGTTGAGCGCCCAAGTCAAAGCTTCCGCTTTGGTGGACGTGGGCATTTAGAATCGGGTTCGTTTTGTACCGAAGCGCAAAGTAAGCCTATGCGCCAATCGCGTAGCCGTGCGCGCGAATGGTTTCGACGGCCTCACTACGACTCCCGGCGTCCACTTGTTTCAGAATTCGATGAATGTGATTTCTTACTGTAAACTCAGAGAGATTCAGGTGAGAGGCGATTTCTTTATTTGTCAGACCTTTGGCGACAAGAGCGACCAATTGCTGCTGACGCAAGGTGAGATCGGGTCTTGAAATTGGGCTTTCGAGAGGCGTCTCCCTCGCCCTTTGAGCGACGAAACGGAATAGGATAGAGCAAAGCTGGGGAGGGCAGACGGCTTCCCCGCGGGAAACGGCGCGCACAGCGGACACGACATCTGAAGCCGAAGCATCTTGCAACAAGTAGCCTGTTACACCAGAGCGCACGGCAGCCAGGAATTGTTCCTCATCGGAATCCATCGCAATTACTACGGCTCTAAAGGAAGCATGATCGCCGCCCTCGAGAGCAATATTTGCAGGTAGCCATGCTGTTTGCAAAGAGTCGATGACCAGGACATCGCACTGAGAATCAAGCACACGGCGAGCCGTCGCCTCGGCGTGGCCACACTGTCCGACAACCATAAGATCAGCACGCTTGCAGAATAGCCGAACGAGGGCTTCGCGCAGCAGGTCGTCACAGACACGTGGCCTTCTGCCCGGGGACAGTTCGCTCATAGGGTCTGTCAGTTTTCCACTTGTTGCAACACTCGGCGGAAGAAGCCGGAACAAAAAAGAATTAAGGACATGGCCGCCGAGTCGAGGGGCACAATAAACTTAATGCCTCGCTATTGTCAAGCATATTCATTTCCACACTCTAACAATTACTCTGCATGCTTAAATCCGAAATATGGATGCAATCTTACCTTTGCCAGGGTTGCTTGGGGCCGCGGAAGAATGAGATTCCGCAAGGCCATTGTCGTCTTTGGCCGACAGTTCTAAGGTAAGTACCTAGGTGCATCTCTTTAGGTCAAATTTGGTATCCACGATGGTTTCATTGGTATCTCACCCATCTCGAAAGTAGTTCCTGCCGATAGTTTGTTTTTGATTCTTACGCTGATTGTCCGAGAACGGGATACTTGGGGCGCAGGGAGCGTCCCATGGAAAAAGCGATCCGGGTCCTCGTCCGACATAGAAATTGTCGGCGAGGTTGCCGATGAATCGGAAATCATCGAGTCCGTAAACAGAACCCTGCCAAATTTCGTGGTCATTGCCCTTGACCAGCCGGGCAGAAGGCCACGTGTCTGTGACGACCTGCTGCGCGAGCATCCGGAGGTGCGCGTTATCGCCGTGGCGCCGGCGAAGAACTATGTCGTTTACTACTGGGCCTCTCTCGATATTCATTCCAGCAATATCGAAGCGTCTGAAGAAGGAATGTTGAGCGCTTTGCGAAGTTCGATGGTTGCGGACAGTTCGAATTGAACGTTTCGCGCCCAGCACTAGGGTGAAATTATGGTGAACCTCAAAGCAGTGACTAACATTTTTTCTGGTCTTGCGTTGGCGTCTTTGTTCTGCGTGCCGGCCTTCGCCCAGCAACAAAGTGAACGGCGGCGGCGGACGACCGAACAAGCTCAGGACAACTATGGCGCTCAACAATCTCCCGACTTGACCCAAGAAAACCTGGGCCGAGTGGCGGCTTCAGCGATTCAGATTCAAAGCGTGTTGCTTAAGGATGAAGGGCTGATGGTCGAATTGAAACGCTGGGTGGCGAAGGAGGCTACCGATAGCGGCCAGGTCGTGGAGGATTCGACTCTCACGGATCAAGCCATTTTCGAGCGCTTGGGACAGGACGTAGCGTTTCGATCCGTGGCGACTCGCCTTCTGCAACGATACGGCTACCTAATGCCCACGCCGAATCCGGACTCAGACATTGCAAAGGAAAAGGAATTGGTGCTCAAGGAGCGGGCGCGGCGGCTGGTTCAGATCGAGGCGCAAGAAGATACTGAGTCGCTTAGGCCGCAAAGAAATGATCAAGATCTCGAACGCACCGCAACGTGCGATCCGCGCCGGGCTGAGGATTGTCCACGGCAGTCGCCAGCGGATCGCCGCCAAAAGACGCGCGCGCCCGGCGAGATGTCCTCGCCTGATACGAACCCTCAAGGAGTGCCCGAGCAACAACCGACACAGAGTCCATCGCGCACGCTGCGAGCGGACGGATTATCGCAAGCTGCGGACCCTCTGGACGGTTCCAGTAGCGCTGGCACCACGCCCAACTTCGAATTGACTTCCGGTTCTGCCAAGCGTGACGCCAATCCCTTTGCAGGGTCTCCCTCTTTTGGCCAGGGAGCACTCGATGGGCTGCCGTTGGAACGGAGGTTGCCCTCCATGCCGCCTGAGCGCGGTGGCGTCACCGAAGTCTTCACGGGCAAAAACGGAATAGAACAACCTTCTCGCGCAAACTACCCACGCGAAATTCCCAAAGAGGAAGACCTGACCCCGGTAAAGATGGTGCATCGCGCGAATCCCTACGCGGACATTCCGTCGCTTTACGACATGTACGTGCAAGCTTCGGTGCACCAGCGGCCAACGGAGCGGTTTGGACTCGATGTTTTCCGCAACAGCACAAATGACCCGCAAGCGATTCCGATGGATCTTCCGGTGGGTCCCGACTACGTCATCGGTCCCGGTGACGGCCTAGAGATTGATCTTTGGGGCGGAGTTTCACAGCGCTTGTTCCGCGTCGTCGATCGTGAGGGGCGCGTATCGTTGCCCGAAGCCGGGCCGCTGCTCGTCAGCGGACGAAATTTGGGCGATGCACAGCAGGCCGTGCAGCAAGTGTTGAGGACCGAATTTCGCAATATCTCAGCAGATGTTTCGGTTTCGAGATTGAGAACGGTTCGTGTGTACGTAGTTGGGGACGTTGCGGAGCCGGGGGCATACGACATCAGCTCGCTCTCGACCCCATTGAACGCGTTGTTTGCGGCGGGCGGGGTAACGCCTCGGGGTTCGCTTCGCGCGCTTAAACACTATCGTGGCAAGCAGCTCGTGGAAGACGTGGACGCGTACGATTTGCTGCTGCACGGGGTGCGCTCCGATATGCGCCGGTTGGAAAATGGCGACACGCTACTCGTGCCCTCTCTGGGACCGCAGGTCACGGTGGACGGAATGGTTCGCCGGCCAGCCATTTATGAGCTCCACGGTGAGAGTTCACTTGCGGACGTGCTCGAACTGGCTGGTGGAATCTTGCCGACGGCAACGCTACGGCATATTGAGGTCCAGCGCGTCGAAGCGCACGAGAAGCGCACGATGCTCACACTCGATCTCTCGCCTGCTGCAGGGGACGCTGATTCAGCCAAGAAGCAACTCGAAGCATTCAAGATCAGCGATGGCGACGAAGTCCACATTTTTCCGATCGCTCCGTACAACGAAGAGGCAATCTACATCCAGGGACACGTGCTGCGGCCCGGGCGATATTCCTACAAACAAGGAATGAACTTAACTGACCTAATTGGGTCATATAAAGATTTGCTGCCGGAGCCCGCGGCGCACTATGCAGAGATCGTCAGGTTAAATCCGCCGGACTTTCATCCAAGCGTCGAGAGTTTCGATTTGTCTGCGGCTCTGGCGAATCCAGCTTCAGCGCCAAAGCTGCAGCCGCTTGATACCGTTCGCGTCTTCAGCCGCTACGATTTTGAGCCCGCGCCGGAAGTTTGGATTGGCGGTGAGGTTCGAGAGCCTGGGAAGTACCGCACTTCGGGTCAAGCCCACTTGCGGGACGTGGTTTATCAGGCAGGCGGCGTAACGCAGGACGCTTCACTGGATTCTGCGCAGCTTTTCCGCACGCAGCCCGACGGCAATATGAAAATCCTGAGCGTCGACCTTCGCGAAGCACTCGCGGGAGATCCAGTAGACAACATTCTCCTCCAGCCCCGTGACCGTTTGCTGATCCACCGCAATCTGACTCGTGTTGATCCAACCACGGTTTACATCAAGGGCGAAGTGGCCAAGCCGGGGCGTTATCCCCTCACTACGAACATGCGCGTCGAAGATTTGGTGCGTGTAGCCGGTGGATTGAAGAGAAGCGCTTACGCGGATAGCGCCGATCTTGCACGCTTCGATACGAATGGTTCCCCAAAGCGTCCGGGTGACAGGCTGGAGGTCAACCTCGCGGCAGCAATGAGCGGAGACGCCAAGAACGATATTCCCCTTCGCGACGGAGACATCCTGACGATTCGCCAACTTCCACGCTGGACCGACATCGGCGCATCCATGACCGTCCGCGGGGAAGTCTTGCACGCCGGTACTTACGGTATTGAACCTGGAGAGCGGTTGAGCTCCGTTTTGGCGCGAAGCGGAGGGTTTGGTCCGGAAGCCTATCCCTACGGGGCAGTGTTGATGAGGCGAGAAGTGCGCGAGTTGGAGTTGAAGACCCACATGGAACTCGTGGAGCGGGTCAAAGCGCAGGAGGTTACGCTCAAAGCATTGCCGGACGCGGATGCTGACCAGAAAAACGCTAAGTTGACCGCCATCGGACAGACAGAAGCAACACTCGCTCAATTGCAGGCTAGCGCCCCAATCGGACGCGTTGTGATGCATATCTCACCGGAAATGAAAGCCTGGCAAAACACGGCGGCAGATGTGGCGGTTCGCGATGGCGACGTGCTTTTTGTTCCCAAGAAAGCAGGCTACGTGCTGGTGAACGGCCAGGTCTTCAACCCCACGGCCGTCAGTTACCGTCCAGGCCGTAGCGCCAGATGGTATCTCAGCCAGGCGGGGGGATATACGCAGTTAGCGGATAAGAAAGCCGTTTTCGTCATCCGCGCCGACGGCTCCGTGATTTCTGCGAAAAACAACGGCGATGGTTGGTGGGCAGGCGATCCAATGAAGGCGACCCTGCGGGCGGGGGATTCCATCGTTGTGCCCGAGAAGGCGCCAAAGATCGGCGGTCGTAACTGGGCGCAGATCATGCAATCAGCGCAATTGGCTTCGTCTGTAGCTTTGGCAGTGGCGTACATCCATCCATGACGAAGGGCATTCACGATGCGAATGAGGGTTATCGTGCTCGCGTTTAGTTTTGTGGCGTCAAGTCTGACGCTGGCAGCACCCTCTTCTACCCCCGCACCTCCACAAGAACAGGAGCAGCGCGGCGTGGATACGAAAGAGACCAGTTCGCATGCGGAACTAAACAAAGTGCCACCCCCAAAAAAAATCTCGAGCGCTCTGGAGGTAGAGCCGTTTGAAAGGTCATATCGGGGCTTCAGTGGACTTGGAAAACGATTCTTAGAGGATCAGGAGCAGATCTTGGCGAGCCCCGCGAAGGTTCGCTTCTCGGATACTCAGTGGCTCGTGCCACTCAGCGGTGTCACTGCGGGGTTATTCGTAACCGACGCTAGCTACAGTAGGCACCTATCGCAGAATCCTACGACGCTCAGCCATTACAAGACGCTGTCAGACGCCGGCGTCGGAGCCCTGATCGGAGGAGCGAGTGGGATGTGGTTGTTAGGTCACGTCAGGCACAACGAACACTGGAGCGAGACCGGTTTCCTTGCTGGCGAAGCGGCGTTGAACAGCTTGGTTGCCGTCGAAATATTCAAATACTCGCTGCGGCGCGAGCGGCCCTATCAGGGCAACGGAACTGGATCGTTCTTTCAGAATAGCGGAACGTCTTTTCCTTCGGAACACGCAGCCGCTGCCTGGTCCGTGGCAGGGGTAATCGCCCACGAGTATCCCAGTCCGTTCATGAAAATCATGGCCTACGGCTTAGCGTCTCTTGTGGACTACTCGCGAGTTCGAGCGCGCCAGCATTTTCCCTCAGATGTTTTCGTGGGCAGCATCATGGGCAATCTCATTGCACAAAATGTCTACAGCCGCCATCACGACCCTGCACTAGGCGGTGAGGCTTGGAGGCCGATCAGCCACGTCTTTCGTGGCGATGGCAATTTGTCACCTGCTAATCAGGGGTCGCCCTACGTCCCGCTCGATAGCTGGGTGTATCCGGCGCTTGACCGCTTGATGGCGCTCGGTGTCATCGACAGCGGGTTCGCGGGGATGCGGCCCTGGACACGAAGCGAGTGCGCACGCCTGCTGGGCGAAGCGGGGGACAAAGTGGACGGCATGGGCAAGGAGAGCTCTGTCGCGTCGGATTTGCTCGAAGCGCTCCAGCGCGAGTTCCGGACGGAAACGGAATCGTCCACGTCCGAACAAAACGCGGCCGTCCGGCTGGAATCCGTCTATCAGCGCACGGAGCACATTTCCGGTATGCCGCTGACCGACGGCTACAACTTCGCACAAACACAGATCAATGATTTTGGGCGGCCTTATGGGCAAGGCTGGAACAGTGTCACAGGCTTCTCCACCTACGCCACTGCGGGACGGTGGGTTGGTTATGTGCGCGGCGAGTTGCAAACCGCGCCGAGTATTCCAGCTTTGCCACTCTCGGCCCGGCAGTTCGTGGCCGCTGCGGATGGAATACCCATTCTGCCCCCTTCCACGGCTTCTCCGTCTGTCCAACAGTTTCAACTCCTGGACGCTTACGCTGGCCTCACGTTTTCGAACTGGGAGGTGAGTTTTGGCCGGCAAAGCTTGGACTGGGGACCCGGCGAGGGAGGCGCACTTATACTCAGTGACAACGCCGCGCCGATCAACATGTTCCGCATCAATCGCGTCTCGCCGCTGCTATTGCCGAGCTTCCTGAAGTTCCTCGGCCCCATACGGATGGAATTCTTCGTCGGCCAGCTCGCCGGCCACCACTTTGTCGATACTGCTTCGGGCATAACTGGCTCTTGGTCGCAGCCGCTGAGTCCTCAGCCATTCACGGAAGGCGAAAAAATCAGCTTCAAGCCATCGCCGGACCTTGAGGTGGGGTTGTCCTACATGACGATCTTCGCCGGCGCAGGCGTTCCGGCAACGCAAGGCACCTTCGTAAATAGCCTGTTTGACACTGGCGGCGAGCTACCGGGAGGCGGTTCGAAATCGAGCCGTTTCACTGGTCTCGATTTTTCCTACCGGATCCCCAAGCCGCGCAAATGGCTGACGCTGTACGGCGACGGCTTCACGCACGACCAGATCATCTTCTTCATCGACCCTAAGGCCAAGCCCCTGCCTTTTGGATATCCGGAACGCGCGGTGTGGCGCGCCGGTATTTACGTCCCCAAGTTTCCGGGGCTTTCAAAACTTGATCTTCGTGTCGAGGGCGGCTACACGGACAACCCGCTGCACGGCGGAATGAACAGCACCGGCTTTTATTACGCGGCGAATCGCTATCTGAACGGAGATACGAACAACGGCAATGTGCTGGGGAGTTGGATGGGCCGCGCCGGACAAGGCGCGCAAGCTTGGACGAACTACTGGTTTACCCCGCGCAATCGTTTGCAGTTCTTTTTCCGCCACCAGAAGGTTAGCCAGGAGTTCATTCCCGGAGGTGG
>WNEZ01004038.1_pt1 | contig 12729 bp, 11 predicted proteins | sample 5400521 | NCBI WGS metagenome assembly WNEZ01 (sample SAMN13153339, study PRJNA577476) | soil metagenome | isolation source: 120 cm saprolite under Douglas fir tree site 2 hole 1 replicate 1 | place: USA:California | collected 2015-04-18 | reverse complement strand
TGCATTTTCTTGCTTTTCGGCGTGCAAACCGTGAGGTTGACGACCTCCGACGATTTCATCGCGCACTTTCTGCCCTACATCTTTCTGACGGTTTTCATCTTCGTGCGATCTCTGGACGGCCACCTGCGGCTGCGTTCAGTGCAGGTTTCCTTCGGTCTCTTTCCAGTCCATCTTGCGGCGCTGGTCTCAGCAATAGTTGGACGACAGATTGGTTTTGCGGTCACCCCAAAGGTCGCGCAAGGTGGGTCTGCCTACATGCTGGTCATCCCTCAACTGGCGGCCATTGCGCTCAGCCTGATCTCAATCCCAGTAGGTCTTCACCGCGTGGTCGATGCCAGTGCGATCACCAACTCGTGCTGGGCATTGTTCAACATCGCGATGCTAGCCGGCATCGTCCGGGCGGCCAGTGGGCAACGTGCGGCCGAGCCGATGTTGGCCAAGGCTCGGGAGGCTGCCTGATGGCGGTAATCGCGCTCGACATCCGTTTTCGCACACGCGCCTTCATGAATTTGACTACTCTGGCCAACTGGGCGAATCGGCTGGCGCTGCCCTGCCTGGTCGCTGTGGCAGCGACGCTTCGACTGTACGACGGCGGTCGACTCAGCCTTCGCCTCGACGAAGGCCAGAGCCTGCACTTTGCTCTCCTACCGCTGAAGCCCTACGACGCCACTTACCAGCACACTCCATCTTTGTTCCAGGCTGCGGCCGCGGACGTCCACCCACCCGGTTACCTGCTGCTGCTCCACGAATGGATTGCTCGATTCGGCACAGATACCGGTGTTCTGCGAATACCGAGTGAGCTGGCTGCAATCGCGACGATTCCGCTCCTCTATCTGTTGGCCAGACGGCTCTATGGCCACCACATCGGCCTTCTTGCCTCAGTGCTTGGTGCTGCGTCGCCATTCTGGATATGGCACGCACAGGAAGCGCGCATGTATAGCTTCTTGGTCCTGTTCGCTACTGCAGCCACGCTCGGGCTGCTCTATGCGATCGAGGACCGCCACATCTGGGGATGGGTACTATTCACGCTCGCCACCGGCTTCGGAATTTACTTCCACTACTTCGCATTTGCCGTGCTGGCCGCACATCTGGTCTACGTCGGGATTCGAGCGTCACGTTTAGGACTCTCCTTGGTGAAGCCAGCGGCTTTGGCACTGCCGTTCTTATCAGTTGCGTACCTCCCCTGGATCTGGATGCTGGTCCACCTCTATCGGGGAGCCGGCGATCCCAATCTGGCGCCGCCTGACGCCTACACTCCACTGCTGCTGCTGTCGGACTTCCTACTTGGCTATCTGAATGTCGCAGCGACCTCACAGGTGATGGCTGCCTGGCCGTTGCTTGTGTTCCTGGCGCTGGCTGCCGGTAGTTTCGGCGCTCATCCTAGTTGGCGTGGGCTCTTGCTATGGACTCTGTTTCTCGTGCCGACAATCGGTGTTTTCGTTTTGTCCTTGACCTGGAAGCCGGTTGTCTCGGCCCGCTACCTCATCGTGGTGACCCCGGCCCTCTTCATTCTTCTGGCGGTCGCTGTAGAGAAGATCGTTCGCGGGCCTATCCATCTGGCCGCCATCGCATTGGTAGCGACCCTGATGCTGCTCGGCCTGGGCGTTGAACGAACCAGTCCCTACAACCCAGCTGGCGAGGACTTCCGTCAGGTGGCCGACTATGTCCACGAGCATTCTGCGGCCGGCGATGTAGTCGGCATCAGCGCTGGTTTCAATCGATACACGTACGAGTACTACTCCAACGACAACTTACCTACTTACCTCATTCCTGCTCCCGCAGCTGCGCCAGAGACGAAGCTCGACGACGCCGCCATCGATCGTTACGTGCGCAGCCTGGCTGCGGGCTACAAGCGGCTGTGGATGCTGTACCACCTCGAGGACGAGGGCTCGGCAGCCGTCCGGCACTATCTCGATTACCACTTTCGCGGGCGAAGCGTCGTGATCGGCGGCCGATACGGCCGGAACCAGGCGGGCGATCCCGCCAGCTTCGTCAACGTGCAGCTTGTCTTGTATGAGATTCCTGATCTGCCACAGCAGCCGGTGCAGCCGAGGCCGCTGACCTTGGCTCAGTTGGACTGGCTGACTGCATTGCCCTCGACAACCCGGTATCCGGATGCTCCGGTGCTCGGTAGTCAAGGCGAGATTGTGCGACCGAACGGGTGGTCAACTCCCGAACCCGAGCCGCTCCCTCGTTGGGGGTTCGGCGCATTGTCCACGCCTGCGCCTGACGACATCATCACCGTCTTCAACCCAAACCGCAGCGCGGCCAAGATCCAGATACAGGCGCATTGGAAGCTAGGTGACATCGTCACTGCGATCGCAGTCCCCGCCCTCTCCGACCTCGAATACAGCCTTACTCACTGGGACAGCCGGGCGGCTGGCCTGGCGCTCACCGTTGTCTCATCGCTTCCGGTGACAGTGAACCGAACGGAGTTGTCGGGTAAGGAAGTCATCAAGCGCTACGGGTGGGACGCCCGAGTTCCGTCCGGGCAGGCATACGACGGTCAGGTTTGGGTCGGAGGGTCTCAGCCGCCTACACCCGCCCAACTTGTGCAGCTACCGTGCGGCGGCGCCCAGATATGGGCGTCCCACATGCAAATGGGCTTCGGCAACTTCACAGTTAGCCGTTATCTGGCCAGCGGTCAGCAGCTTGCAGTGCAAGGCGGCTGGAGTTACGACATCAGCAAGGGTGGCATTCAACGAATCGCCTCGATTCCAGCTTGGCAGCTCGGCTATGGCAACTACGAGCTCCGCGTGGTTAGAGCTGGCGGTGGCCAGCCGACGTCGGAACGAATTGCGTACTTCGGTATTGGCTGCACACCGCCATGGTTGATCCCGCCGCGGTATCGGGGGGGCGGAGGCGGCGATTGATGCGGCTCAGGCTGACATATCTGGCGGTGGGGATCGCGATCACGCTGGGGGCGAGCGCTCTCGTCTATCAACTCGGCTTCGGCCCAGGCACGCTCCATGCAACCGGGCTTCAGGCCTCGACTGCGCCAATAGCCGTATCGCCTGTCGAGTCACCCCGTCCGGCGCTCTTGACGGCAGCCTGGATCGGCTACAAACATCGCTTTATTCAGCAGGACGGTCGCGTCATCGACTTCCAGCGTGACCAGGTGACGACGTCCGAGGCACAGTCGTACGCCATGCTGCGCGCTGTCTGGATGGATGACCGGCCCACATTCGACCTGACCTGGCGCTGGACACTGGACAACCTGGGTGATCCCACTCGCAGCCGAATCGGCTGGTTATGGGGCAAGGCTCCCGATGGGAGCTGGCGCCTCCTGGATGCAAACAGCGCGAGCGACGCCGACGAGGACATCGCCCTCGCGTTGCTTTTCGCCGCCCATCAGTGGAGCTCCACGTACCGACCCGGTGCCATCGCTCTGCTTGACCGGATTTGGGGTGCGGAGGTGGGCACGGTCGCGGGCCAGCCTTACCTCACGGCCGGCAACTGGGGACCGGGAGCGGCCGGGGGCCCCGTCGTTAATCCTTCTTACTTCGCCCCTTATGAGTATCGGATCTTTGCTCAGGAAGACCACGCGCATCCTTGGGGGGAGCTTGTCGATACCTCGTACAAGGCCTTGCAAGCGTGCACAGATGCACCACTCGACAGCGGTGCCGGCCGATTGCCGCCCAACTGGTGCGCTCTCGACGTCGCAACGGGTGCTGCGCACCCGGCGCCCGGCATGTCTCAAGGCAGCGACTACGGATACGATGCCTTCCGCGTCATGTGGCGGGTGGCTCTAGACGCCCGTTGGAATCTCGAGCCACGAGCGGTGCGGTACCTCAGCTCTCACAAAATGGTTTTGCTCGATTCATGGCACCAGCAGGGCAAACTCGCATCGGAATACGGACATGATGGCGCCATCCGCAACCCAAACGAAGATCCGACCGTGTACGGTGGCGCCATCGCCTCCTTCCTCGTCGTCGACAGGAATGCTGCGGACCAAATGATGGCCCGTATGGAGGCGACGGCTACCAGTGGCGGCCACGACGGCACGTACTTCGGCACGTCGACCAATTACTACGAGCAGAACTGGATTTGGTTCGGCCTCGCGTTCGCGTACGGCACTCTCCCCAACCTGGATCGCTGAGACCGGTCAGGCTAGAGGCAGCTCGATCGTAAATCGGGCTCCAGCGCCAGCTTTACTCTCGACTTGAACAGCGCCTCCGTGTGCGCGGGCAACTTCATAGACCACTGTAAGGCCGAGGCCGCCATCGGAGCGGCTCTGTCCATCTTTGAACCAGGGTTCAAACACGTGCGGCAGGTGCTCGGGAGCGATCCCGTTGCCAGAGTCCGCCACCGAAATCAATGCGTGGCCCCCCGACGACTGGCAGCTAAGGTGGATCTCGCCGCTCTCCGGAGTATGGCGAGCGGCGTTGACCACGAGGTTGAGGAGGGCACGGGCCAGTTGCTCGCGACTACCCCGTACTACCACGGCCTTTGGGGCGTAGACAACCCAATGTTGGGTCGATGCGCCCCGAGCCCGGCGATGCACCTCGAGCAAAAGCTCACGCACATCAACAGATTTGGTCGACACCTTGTCCACTTGGATTCGGCTCAAGAAGAGCAGGTCGTTGACGTCTTCAGTCACTCGCTCCAGTTCGTTGAGGGCGACGTCAAGGGTTTGTTGCACCTCGTCCAAGGAAGGTTGCTTCTGCCTCTTCAGCACCTGAAGATGACCGCGAATGACCGTGAGTGGAGTCCTCAGTTCGTGCGAGGCAAGCGCATAGACCTTCTCCCGCTGGTGGAAACCATGTTCAAGCCTGGTCACCATATCGTCAAAAACCTCCGCCAGCTGGCCGACCTCATCTCGGGGCCCGCGATTCTCGACGCGGTGGCCGAAGTCCCTCTCCGTGATGCCCGCGGCCGCCAACCTGATCCTCGTTACCGGCGCGAGCGCGCGCCCGACGACGCCGTAGGTCAGTAGCCCTGAAGCCCCAGCAATTCCGAGGCATATCAAGGTCATGACGGGCGTTAGCGTCGCCAGGATGGCCTGTGCGTCGTGAAGCGGTAGAGCCACTCGAACATCGCCAATTCTCTTACCCCCAAGCGATATGCCCGCCATCGCCATCCGGTAATCACCACGCGCGCCGGTCACGGTTGAAATTTCGCCGGACCTGCTTGAGCCAGCAACCATAGCTAGCAGAGCGCTGTCCTTGGTGTTGGTTATCGGCGCCGCGCCATTCAGCTGGACGCGAATGACGGGGGCAAGCCCGGAGGCGGCAGCCGGGTCGCTCGCGATGAATTCGCGAGTCGTGAGATCAACATCTGTTGCTGTGGCCGCGTATGACATTCGTTGCTGAAATGCACGAACCTCGAGCGCAACGTTGGCATCGACTGTTCCGTAGAGCTGAGTTCGGAGAATTGTCAGGGTGACAAGCTCCACTGCGATGAGCGCGACCAGTACGAACCGGGCGGCAGTCAGACTCAACCTGACACGTAGTCCCAGTCGAGCCAGAAGTCGATCGACCCGCCGGGCAGCTACCTTGACAGCTGCCAGCCAACGCTCGAGGCGATAGTCGATGTTCATGACACGCGCAACCGATATCCTGCGCCACGAACCGTCTCGATTCGCACATCGGCCGGCCAAGGCACTTTCCGTCTCAGATAGCCGACATAGACGTCGACCACATTGCTGTCGCTGAACGAGTCGTACGGCCATACGCCGCTGCTGATCTGGGCTCGAGTGACAACATGATTCGGATGGCGTAGGAAATACTCGAGTAGGGCAGACTCGCGCACCGTCAACTCCGCACGGCCGTCAGCCGAGCTCGCCGAATGCGCACGCAAGTCGAGTCTGAGCGTGCCTGCCCGCAGCTCGACTCCACTGGCCTGGTCCCGTCGCAGCAAGGCGCGGATCCGAGCAAGAAGCTCATCGAAATCGAATGGCTTACCGAGATAGTCATCGGCGCCGGCGTTTAGACCTCGAACCCGGGAACTCACGTCGTCGAGGGCTGTGAGTATCAAGACTGGCACACCTGCTTTGGAGCCACGCAGGGCCGTCAGGACATCAATCCCACTGCCATCCGGCAGCACAAGGTCGAGCACTACGAGGTCGATCGCTTCAGTCCTAACCAGTGTAAGAGCCTCAGCACCGTCTCGGGCGCGGACACACGAATAGCCCTCCGCCTGAAGCCCTTTACTGACGAAGGTGGCGATCCGCTCCTCGTCTTCGACCAGCAGTATCAGCACCCGGCGGAATTACTTGTGGCGGCACCGAGGCTTAGTCGTCTCCGCCGTCTCCTCCATCGCTTGAATCATGCTCATCGCTCTGGTGTGTCGGCGCTGACACCGTCATGGGGTTGCTGGTGCCAGCGTTGATGACACTCGGTACAGGCCCATCGTGTCCAGATGTCGCGGCGGCGAGTGTGGCGCGGCCGATGCTCGTGGCGGCCAGCAGAAGCAGAATTGCGGCGAGCAATACTACAAGGAGATTCGCCGGCCTTCGTAGAGCCATGTCACCCATTACGTGCCTCCAGTGATTCCCGGGGTGGCAATCATTGAGTGAAACGATTACGGCGCCCGGTTCTTGCGTTGAGGTGCTTTCGTTAACCCGTGCGTGGATTCATGCGCACGACCAATTCAAAACGATTGCCCCCGGCAGCTAAAGCTTAGCCCAGTGCGGTCGGACTGCGTCCCGATCCAGCTGGAGGTCTCCGCCAGCGATGGCCGGGCCGGCTTCGACTTTGCGGTTGCGCATGAGAGGCGCGGCGTTATCGTGATCAATCGACTCCAGACGGGGTGCGCACATAGAAGTGACCGCGCGCGGAGAGCATGCTGGTTGACGAACGTTTCTCGTCTTGGCCAGTTCAGACAAGGCAGACAGTTGGGTCGGAGCCTCACGGTCTGACCCGTGCGTCGTCAGGCTGAAGCGTGTCCGGCCGACTCTTGTCCGCGAGGAGGTGGATCGATTTGCTCGTGCTTAGGGAGACTTTTATCGCAAGCAACTGTCGCGTGCTACCGGTAGGTGCTACTTATCGATAGCAACGCTTCCGTCCAATCTTGCTCCCGCCGAGGGCATGTAAAACGTACTTGCGCCTGGCCTTGCCACCCTTGTGCTGTGACGCTGCCCAGCGCTTGCCGCAACGGACTTGTCCAGCTTGTCCGTCTAAGTCTTCAGTTCAGACTTCACGTCGACCGCGAGCCGTGCGATGAACATCCGAGTCGCAGCCAAGTCGGCTGCGTCTGATCGCTGAGGTTGCCGCTTCAAGTAGTCGTCCATGAACGCCGTGGCCGGCAGTCCTTCGCTTGTAATCCGGTCGAGGATGACTAGGACGTCGCGGTACAGGCCAAGCAGACTCTTGACCTCGGCCCTCTTGCTGGTCAGTCGGCCAGGCGCATCCCATTTCCGGGACAGCGTTTCGACTAGCCGACGAAGTTCTGTTGAAACGTCGACCACTCGACGGTTAGTCAACGAACTGGAGTCAGCGACCACGTCTTTCACTTCGATGCTCGGTCCCCTGGCCGGACGGTCTGACCGAGGCCGAAGTTGACGCCAGATCTGACGCCAGTTGCTGACGCCAGTTGACGCCAGTAACGGTGTAACACCCCGGCAAAGGGCGGCACTGGGCGGCAAAACAAGTTCAGCACCTAGAATTCGGGGGACCCGTTCCGGAGTAGCTCAACGGTAGAGCAGGCGGCTGTTAAGGATCTGAGCGCGGTCATCGAGTCCGACTCACTGAACTCGAATCCTGCGTGACTCGCGGCAATCCGCGCGTTCGGTAACTGCAGTTACAGCGGCTGGCAGGCGGTTCTGCGTAATCACGCTGTGGACCGCAGGCGGTTTTTTTTGAAGAGCGTCAGTCTCAGTTGAGTTTCAAATTAGGTCTCGCGCCGATTCAGCTGAGGTTCGGCTACCGGTAAAGATTCGCGTTCCGCCGACCGGCGTCCGAAGTCTTGCGAGAATCTTCACGAAGCCGCAGCGATCCAGGCACTCGGCATGTCACGGCCGTTGGACTTGCTGAAGATGCCGTCGGTCCTGATAGAAGTGAGCTGTTAGGTGCGCAAACTCTGGTCGCCTGACAGCGGCCCCCGCCTATGCTGCGGCAGGGATTATGGGAATGGGCCGGTGGAGACCGAGGGGAAGGGCCCGAGGGGTGTATTCCAGCCCAATGCCCGATCATCTCCCATGCCCGGCCCTCGGCCTTTAATCGGCTGAGGGTCGGGCTGCTCTATGGGCAAGAAATGTGGCATGGCTCCGTTGATGCTGGAACACCCCTTCCCAACGCCTGGCCCTCGTCCAGCAAGGATTGAGGGTCAGGCTTGCTGATCTCGTGGGTTCCGGTTTGCCATAGCCGCGTGCTATCGCCAGAGTGATGCCAGTGGGATTGAGCCAGAGCGCAGAAGTGGCGGAGTTCGTTCAAGCCTTTCAGCAAGCTGAGGGGTCGCCGCACTTCTATCGGACCCTTCGAGCGCTGATGTCGTGGGATCAGGATCCAGTAACGGCTGCCGAGACATTGCGAAGCTCGGGAGCGCCGGCCGCGGCATTGCTTTTCAACAATCTGCGCGACCGTCACCTGCCGTGGTCAACCACTGACGTTGAGTTCATCATTGGGTACGTCCCCGAGCGAGCCGAACTGATCTCGCAAGAGGAGCGGGCAAAGCTGCCTGATTGGTATGCGTGCCTCGCCGAAGCATTTGATCTGGTCGCGTGCCCGAGCGGGCTCGAACTCAGCCGTGACCAAGCCAGCCACTTTCAAATGAGGTTCGGAGCTCTAATCGAAAAAGCGGCCAGGATCGTCGTTCCGCTCGAGCGTCGCTGGTCCAATCTGAAGAAGAACCGAAATCTGCCTCCGCAGCAGTGAGGGACGTTCTGGGAAGCGAAGCCAAGCGCGTGATCGCCTCCGTAGTCGAGGCTGCGTGCCCGCTGTGCAAGGTCGAGTTGCGGATTGACGGCGAGCGCGCCTGCTGTCCTTGCTCCGGCGATAGCTACAAGGTCGTCCTGGTCGTCTGGAGGTTAGACCGTGCCCGGCGCACGTGCGCCGTTGTGTGAGCATCGGGAACGCATTTACTGGTGAACAGCGACCGCCCAGAGACGCACCTCGTCAGACCGGCCGCTGAGGTGGCCGGCGAACTTCAACGTTGCATCACTCAGGGCCGCGATCTGCTGTCGGAGCTTCACCTTTCCTCCCTTCCCGCGCCTGAGCGGGTTGAGCAGTTCGGAGCCAAATACTGGGACTGGCACGACGACAATGCGGCACTTTTGAGTCGCGTCTTCTCGACCAACGAGATTGAGCAGAGCTATGCAGAGGTGGCCATCGAGAGGGGCGTTGGGCAGCTCGGCTTCGCCGATCTGCCGCGCGACCTTGCGCTAGGGCTACAGCACGATATTGCCTTCCTTGCCCGATTGCATGACCACCTCAGAGCCTATGACGCGCCACCGCCGCAGTAGGGTGTAGGCAAACTCGCACACGCGATTTGGCTCCGGAGCAGGGATTGTATTCCTGGTAGTCCTGATCGCTTTGATCGCATTCCTGGAAGTGGGCGTGCTCCAACGCTGGCGCTGGATGTTCTGGTTGATCCTGGTCGCCCTTCGGGCCGGCGTCTTGCGCTTTTCGGCCTCGATTCTCGAGCTTACCGGAGCGCTTCCCCGGGCGGGCCGACATGGTGTGTGCTGTTCCAGGGTGGGGTGTCGTGGTTTTGTCCAGTTTGGTATTGACCTCGCGCTGGTCAGGGGCTATCGCAGAGCGTGTGTCTGGGGAGCCTTCTCATCCAGAGCAGCAAATCGAGGGCTCGACCAGCGGGCGGCTCAGCCAGCCGGCAGGTGGTCTAAGGCTTATGCGCTCGGCAAGAAATGTGAGGCGGCCTTGGCAGGCCGCCTCACTGTGCGCAGGTCCCTTCGCGACGCTCAGGGGTCGACGACTACGGTGCAGGTGTAGATGCCAGGCGTCAGGCCATTCGCCGTTACCGTGGCTGTGCCGCCACTTTGCGGTGAGTTGCCGATACCCGTGTTGCTCGTGCTAACGCAAGTGATCGTTGAGCTGGTCCCGCCAGTGACCTCGGTGGTGACCGTGATTGTCAGGTCCGTAAGTGGCGTGTCAGTGAAGCTGTAGAGAAGCTGACCTGACGCATCTGAGCACTTGGCGTTGGTGTTAACAGTTTTCGTGACGCCTGAGGAATTGTCGATGTTGTAGCCGTTTGGCGCCTTGGTCTCAGTGACGACGTAATCGCCGAAAAGCAGATTGTCCACACAGGCGGTGCCGTCTGCCCCGGTCGTGACCGTCGCCGAGTAACCGTTCGCGCCGGTGATGGAGAATTCAGCTCCAGCCAATGGCGTTGCCGCTGCCTTGCTTGACAGCTTGCTAATTTCGATCGCGCCGAGCTGCTGCTGGTTGACGTACGTGCAGGTCACGGTTCCGCCGGCTGCGACGGTAATGTTGGCTTGGAACTTGTTAGTTCCATCCTGGGCCCCGCTTGAACCAGAAGTTGCCGTGCAGCTCAGGCTCTTAAGTACGAAGCCCAGCGGCTCGGCACCCTCGATCACCGCGTAGGTGCCCACCGGCACGTCGACACAATCCAGGCTGTTCGTATGGGCATCATTGAGGCTGTATGTGCCTGGGCATGCATTAGTGGTGTTATTGACGGTGCCCGTGACGCCTGAGGTATAGCTGAAATTCTGGTCGATTCCACCCGGATCAGTGTGCTTGATGATTTTCACCTCGCCGCAGTTCGTGATCTGTATCGGCACGGGAGCGACGAAGTCCTTGACCTCAGAGGTGAAAGCACTGGATGCGCGGCTCTTCAGAAAGATGCTGCCGAGCGCGCTGCATACATTCGGTGGAAACACGCCGGCGGCTGTCAGGTTGATGGCAGTCTCGCCAAAGGTCAGTGCGGCGACGCTCCGTCCAATCGCGGGCGGTGGAATGGGGTCAGTCACAGCGTCGAGATTGTTGACGGCGCCCTCCGAATTGGTAGCGTTGAGCGTCACATGGTCGCCCCAGCACGGAAACGAGTTGCTGGACAGGCAGACGTTAGGCGAGAACCCCGTAACGGATGGATTCGTAGCCGTCAGCAGCCAGCGGTTGAGCCCGAGAATTGGTCTTCCGCCGCCGTTGGCGAAGTCATACGTCACCAGCAGGTCGCCCGCGGTGCGGTTCAGAGTCACCGGACCAGTGGTTGAGCCGTTGAATCCCGCAGTCGCGTTCTGGCTGATCTCGAAGTCCATATTCGCGTTGCCGAGAACGTTGGTCCGTTCCCAGGCCAGATACAGAAAGTTGCTTCCCGAGGCGAACTCTGAAGCTTCGTAAAACCGAATCAGGTCGCTCTTGTTCGGAGGAATGGATCCAGTCACGACTGTGACGTTGGGGTTATCTTCTTTGGTGCCCTGGCCGAACGAGTTGTCAGAGGAGCCGCTGGCGACGTCGATACCCGCGGCAAGTGGAGCCGGAGCGTTCTGCCAGTCCGTGGTTCCAAAGGTCGTTGGAGAGGTCAACAGGTTGCCGTCGCCGCCAGCGAAGGTGCTCCCGCTGAGTGGCCCGAGGCAGCTGGGCGTGCTGCCGGTGGCAGCGAAATCACAGCCGCCAGCGAGGTCGGCCAAAGTAACCGGCGGAAAAGCGAAGGCTGCCAGAAGGGTCCCCGCCATCGTCAACACAAGGAACCGTTTTCGGTACCGCGCAAGGCTACTCATGGGCAAGGTTCTCCGTGAATCCAATTCGGTTGACTCATTTCAACGTCCCCCTGATTTACTTAAACCCGGTGACAACGCTGGCCAGGCAAGCGCAATGTGAGCCCTGGGTAGGGGCGTCTCATCCGTCTCATCTGTAAGGAGCGCTGGCCCAATCAACTCACCGAAATCAATCTCGGCCGGCTCTTCTATTCGGTCAGCTGCCCAGGCTCAGGGAGGCGGAGACCCCTTCGCTAACGAATGGCGGAATCAGGCCAGTGTGAGTAGGAAAAATTGGACAGGCAATGGGACAACTGTCCCGAACGCAACCGCAGTCGATTCGCCCGGTTCGGAAAAACTTTCTCCAATCCGCCGAGGCCGCGGCGTTGTTGTACGAGACGCCAAAGAACAATAAGTAAAGACGCGCGCGAGAGCGCTCGTAGTTGCCGTCGCCACTGTAGAAGGCGTCGAAGGAGTAGTTGCCTGCGGCCGGGTTCGTGCATGTGCCGTTGGTGAAGACGTTGTAGGTCACCGTCCCGCTCGGGACGATGCTGTCTTGCTTACCTGTTCGGTTCGAAAATGACGTCATGCCTGTGGGGCACACAAATTCGTCAGGACGATCGACCGGCAACTGTTGAGTACCCCTGCCAGTAGATTTGAGCTCGGAATCAGGCGGCAGCTGGCATCGCGGCGCGCGAATACTCGCGCAGCAGCCCGCCGAGTCTCTCATCGCACCTCACCGGCCCCGACCGCACAACCGGGTCGGAGCGCGCGATCGGAGTGCTCAGGTCGAGCCCACGATGGGGTCGAGCGCAGTTGTAGTGCTCAAACCACACGGTCAGGACGCGTTCAAGGTGCCGACGATTGAGGATGAGAAGCCAATCGAGACATTCGCGCCTGGTCGAGCCGATTTGGCGCTCTAGGTGTGAATTCGCCCTGGGCGCCGCGATCGGAGTCCGGATCACGGCCATGCCGTCGGCCTCGAAGACGCGGTCGGAGCCGCCGCCAAACTTGGCATCGTGATCGTGGATCAGGAACCTCGCCTGGATTGCATGCTCGTTCAGTTCCCAACTGACATTCCTCGCTTGCTGGCTCACCCAGCTTGCGTTCGGACGGTC
>WNEZ01004036.1_pt1 | contig 12730 bp, 9 predicted proteins | sample 5400521 | NCBI WGS metagenome assembly WNEZ01 (sample SAMN13153339, study PRJNA577476) | soil metagenome | isolation source: 120 cm saprolite under Douglas fir tree site 2 hole 1 replicate 1 | place: USA:California | collected 2015-04-18 | reverse complement strand
GCGCTCGGCGAGCCAATTCTCGAACCGTTGAATGACGACGAAAAACGTCGGAACGAACAGCACGGCGAGGCAGGTCGAGGCGATCATGCCGGAGAACACGGTGATGCCGATCGACTTGCGGGCGCTGGCTCCGGCGCCGGTCGCAAGCACCAGCGGCACCACGCCGAGGATGAAGGCGAACGAGGTCATCAGGATCGGCCGGAACCGCGCCCGCGCCGCCTCGACCGCCGATTCCAGCAGCGGCTTCCGATCGCGGACGTGAAGCTCCAGCGCCACTTCGACAATGAGAATGGCGTTCTTGGCCGACAGCGCGATCAGCAGGATCAGTCCGATCTGGGTATAGAGATTGTTCTCGATTCTTAAGCCGGTGAGCACCGCCATCGGGCCGAGCAACGAAAGCGGAACCGCCAGAATGACGGCGATCGGCGCGTACCAGCTTTCATATTGTCCGGCCAGCACCAGATAGACCAGCAGCATGGCAAGGCCGAACACGAAGTAGATTTGGCCGCCGACGACCTTCTCCTGGTACGACATCGCCGTCCACTCGTAGCCGGTGCCCGGCGGCAGGGTTTTTGCGGCGATCTCCTCCATCAGCGCCATTGATTGGCCGGAGCTAAAACCCTGCGCCGGCAGGCCGATGATGGTCGCGGATGGATAGAGGTTGTACAGGCTGATCAGCGACGGGCCCACCGCGGGCGTGATCTTCGCCACCGTGCCGAGCGGAATCATGTCACCCTGGCTGTTGCGCACCATCAGTTTTTCGATGTCGCGCGGCGTCAGGCGAAACTGCGAACCCGCCTGGGCATAGACCTGGAAGGTGCGGCCGAACTTGTTGAACTGATTGACATAGGTCGATCCCAGATAAGAGGCCAGCGTCGAGAACACCTGGTCGGTCGTGACATGCAGGGTCTGGGTCTTGACCCGGTCGATCTCGACATCGAATTGCGGCACCATCGAGCGGAATGACGAGCTCACGCGCTGCAGCGCGCTCTGGGTCTGCGCACTGGAAACCACGGCGGCGGTAATGGCTTGCAGTTTGCCAAAGTCGGAGTTGCCGTCGCGCAGTTCGATCTGCATCGCGAAACCGGCGGCGTTGCCGATGCCTTGTATCGGCGGCGGCGGAATCACAAGGATCCGCGCTTCCGGGATCGCGCCAAGCTTCTGGTTGAGGCCAACGACCAGCGACCGCAAATCCTCGCCGGGCCCGCGCTCGCTCCAGTCCTTGAGGATCAGATAGGCAACGCCGGCGTTGGCGAGGCTCGAACTGCCGTCGAGGGCCGATATGCCGGCGATGCTGATCACCTGCTCGACGCCTGGCGCCTTGCCGGCCATTTCGCTGACGGAATCGAGCACGCGCTGGGTGCGGTCGAGCGCGGCCCCGTCGGGCAATTGCACCGCGGCCAGCAGGTAGCCCTGGTCCTCGATCGGGATGAAGCCCGTGGGCACGCGCGACAGGCCGTAACCGGCAATGCCGATCACGATCAGCGCGGAGATCACCGACAGGCCGCTGTGCCCGACCATGCGGCCGATCAGCCCGGCATAACCCCTTTCGAGACGGTCATACACCGCGTTGAAGCCGCGATAGAACCAGTTGCGTTGTTCGGGCGGAACCGGCCGACGCAGCCACAGCGCGCATTGGGTCGGCTTCAATGTCGCGGCGTTGACGGCGCTGAGCAGCGCGGTCGCGGCGATCACCAGCGCGAATTGCGCGTACATGCGCCCGGTGAGCCCCGGCAAAAAAGCCGCCGGCAGGAACACCGAGATCAGCACCAGCGTGATGCCGACAATCGGCGCGAACAGCGCATCCATCGCCTTGATCGCGGCGTCATGGCCGGACATGCCCTGCTCGATATTGTGGGCGGCGCCTTCGACCACGACGATGGCGTCGTCGACCACGATGCCGATCGCGAGCACGATCGCAAATAATGTCGACAGGTTGACGGTGAACCCGAGCGCCGCCATCGCGGCGAACGCGCCAATGATGGTGACCGGCACCGTGGTCGCCGGCACCAGCATCGCGCGCCAGTCCTGCAGGAAGATCAGGATCACGACCAGAACCAGAAAGCCGGCCTCGATCAGCGTCTTGTAGACTTCGTCGATCGACGCCGAGACGAATTTGGTGGTGTCGAACGGAATGTCGAATTTCACATCCTGCGGAAAGGCTGTGGCCAGCGTCGCCATTTTTTTCCTGACCGCCTTCTCGACCTCGAGCGCGTTGGCGCCGGGCGACTGGAATACGCCGATGCCGGTGGCGGGATGCTTGTTGAGTGAGAATATCTGGCTGTAGGTCTGCGCTCCCAGTTCGACCGATCCAACATCGCGCACCCGGGTGACATCGCCGTTGTTGCCGGTTTTGACGATGACATCCTCGAATTCGCTTGTCTCGTCCAGCCGGCCGTTGACGTTCAGCGTATACTGAAATGCTTGCCCCGCGGGCGTCGGCGGCATGCCGACCTGGCCCGCGGTGACCTGCTGGCTCTGCTGCTGGATCGCCTGAATGACGTCCTGGGGCATCAACCCGCGCACCTGCAGCTTGTTCGGATCGAGCCAGACCCGCATCGAATACTGACCGGCGCCGAACACCGTCACGTTGCCGACCCCTGATAACCGCGACAGTTCATCGCGCAGGTTGATCGTGGCGTAGTTGGAGAGAAAAAGACTGTCGTAAGTCGCGTTCGGGGAAGTCAGCGTCACGAATAAGAGAATCGCCGTGGACTTCTTCTGCACGGTGACGCCCTGGTTCTGCACCGATTGAGGGAGCTGCGACAACGCGCTCGACACCCGGTTCTGCACCAATACCTGCGCGAAGTTCAGATCAGTGCCGATCTTGAAAGTAACCGTGAGCGAATAGGTGCCGTCGGCGCCGCTGTAGGACTGCATGTAGAGCATGTCCTCGACGCCGTTGACCTGCTGCTCGATCGGCAGTGCCACGGTATCGATGACGGTCTTGGCGCTGGAGCCGGGATAGCGTGTCGTGACCTGCACGGTCGGCGGCACCACGTCAGGGTATTGCGCGACCGCAAGGCTGAACAACGAAACGCCGCCGATCAGGATCATCAGGATCGCGATGACGTTGGAGAGCACCGGCCGTTCGATGAAGAATTTCGAAATCATGGCCGGTCCTATTTGGCTGGTGCCGGTGGCGCTTCGATCTTCTGCAGTTGCGGATCGACCTTCTGGCCGGGGATCGCGCGCAATAGCCCGGCGATGACGACACGATCATCCGGCTTCAAGCCGCTTTCGATCACGCGCAAATCGCTCTCGGCCGGCCCGGTCTGGACCTTGCGCTGCTCGACGACGTCTTCGGCGTTGACCACCAGTACGTAGCGTCCGGCCTGATCGCTGCCCAATGCGACATCGGGGACGAGTAAGGCGTTCTGCTGCTCGCCGAAGGGAACGCGGACACGAACATAATATCCCGGCAGCAAGACGCGCTCGGCATTCGACAGAACGCCGCGCACCGCGAGCGTTCCCGTCGACTGGTTGATCGTCGGCGCCGCATAGTCGAGCTTGCCCCTGTGCGGATAGCCGTCTTCGGTCTGCAGTCCGATCTCGATCGGCGTTTGCGTGAGATCGCTCGCCGTCAATCCGCGCCGTTTGGCTTCCGCGCGAATGCGCAGGACATCCTGTTCGTTGACGTTGAAATTGACGTAGATCGGGTCCAGCTGCACGATGGTGGCGAGCTGGGTCGGTGACGCCGCGCCGACCAGTTCGCCGACCGAGATCAGATGCGCGCTGACGATACCGTCGAAGGGCGCGACGACATTGGTGTAGCCAAAATTGACCGCCGCAATCTTGGTATTGGCCTGGGCCTGCTGCAGGTTGGCCTGGGCGTTGTCGCGCGAAGAAGTGGACTGATCCAACGTTGCCTGCGAAACGGCTTGTCTTGAAACCAGATCCGACTGGCGTTTGAAATCGGCTTCGGCCTGCCTGACCGACGCCTGCGCGCCGGCCTCGGCCGCCTCGGCTTGCTCCAATTTCAGCTTGTAGGTTTCGGGCTCGATCGTGAACAGCGTCGCACCCTCTTTCACGAAGGTGCCGTCCTTGTAGTCGATCGATTGCAGCACGCCCTGCACGCGCGCGACGAGATCGACTGATTTGATCGGGGCGGTGTTGCCGGTGGCTTCGAGAAAGCGCGTGACGGATTGCTGCACCGGCAATCCGACATCCACCTTCGGCGGCGGCGGCGGCACAAAACTATTTTGCTCACAGCCAGTCAGCACGACGAACGCCGCGATGGCGAAGTACAGACGGCAGGCGTTCGCGGCTGTTTGCCGCGCCGCGACATCCCATCCGCTGAATGCTGGCGATCGCGTCGGCTTCATTCCCGTACCCCAATCCGTTTGGTTCTCGAAAAGTTTTTTATTCAGAAGAACGCGCTTTCGGCTACCCCATGAAAATGGCAAACAATCTACTTGCGGTAGGATTCGAAAGAGAAAATGATATCGCCTGCGAAAGTTTTTCTGTCGACATTTTTTAGAAGATTTCACTTCGATTGAAGCCGCTGCTGCAGCGCCGAAGCCGCTGCCGCACTGCAAACGATAAGGATATCATAAAATGATCAACACGTTGAGACGTGCGTCGACGCTGTGGGCGTCGATGGCAACCGTCATATTCGCAGGTTTGGCGCCGGCATTTTCGCAAACCCCGACTGATGCGCAACGCAGCGCCATCCGATCCGAATGCCGCTCCGACTATGAAGTCCATTGCGCCAGTGTCCCGCCGGGCGGCGCGGCGTCGCTGCAATGCCTGCAGAAAAACATGTCGAGCCTCTCGTCAGGCTGTCAGACCGCCGTGCGCGCGGTAGAGCCTCCGGCTGCGCCCAAGGCCGAGTCGGCACCGGCCGCGGCGCCCAAGACCGAGTCCAAGATCGAGTCCAAGACCGAGTCCGCAACGGCCAAACCAGCCGAAACCGCGGCGCCGGCGACTCCCAAGGCCGCCACAGACGCACCGGCCAAAAGGCCAAGCAGCGCACAGGTTGCTGCCATTCGCAGTGCATGCCGCTCCGACTATCAAAAGGTCTGCGCCGGCGTGCCGACCGGGGGCGCCCCGGCGCTGCAATGTCTGGAGAAGAACAAGTCGAAAGTCTCGCCAGCCTGCGAGCAGGCGGTCAACGCCGCCAGCGGCGGCACTGCGGCGCCCGCAGCAGGCGGCGCTCCGACAACGGCTGCGACCGCCAGTCCTGACGCAGCTCCCGCCGCCGCGCCGGCGCCTGCGCTGGTGTTGCGGCCGATGCGGCCGCGCGAGGAGTTGTTCGTCTTGCGGTCGGCATGTGGCGGAGATGTGCGCGCGCTTTGCGGGGGCATTCCGGTCGGCGGTGGCCGTATCGCGCGATGTCTGGCCACGCAGGCAGCCTCGCTTTCGCCCGCGTGCAAGGAAGTGCTGGGCCAGTTCGCAGCGCGATAAACCATGCGCCTGCTCTGCCGGCAGTCTCGCGAATCGTCGCGAGATCCGCCGGCTACTCGCCGCGAAAGGCGAGGATCAACTGGATCAATCGGACCGACAAGACAATGTAGCAGAATGACATGACGATCTGGTACGCGGCATGCCACTCCAGCCTTGCAAGCTTATAAAAACCGTCGAGGAAATTCAGGACCAGGAGGATCACCCCGAACAGCTCGACGCCGCGGCCAACCAGGCCATGACGCAGATAGCCGAACAGAACGATCGCCGGCTCGTTGCTCGAGACATGCGCGCCCGCCGAGATGATCAACGTCCCGACGATCATTTTTTCAACATGACCGAATATTTCCTTGGAAGTCTGCTCGACATGCTCGGCGTAGAACGTAAGCCACCTGGCTCTGATATCCATGGTTTCTCCTTATGACTGCGGCCGGCATCGGGCGGATTGGCTCCGGTCGCATGGCTCAAACAGCGATTTTCCGGTTTTCGATACCGGGCGTTTCAATACCGGGAGTTTCAATACACTGGCTCCGCGATCAAGCCGCAAGAAAGCGAATCACCTGATTTTTCCAGGGAGCTGCGATGTGACGGGGGGCTACCCCTGCAACACATGATCAACTGAAAAAACGGAAAGGAAAGTACAAATGCTACGCGCCGTCCTGATTGCCGCCCTGCTGTGCGCGTCCGAAGCCGCGTTTTCCCAGGAGCTCACCGCCGAGCAACGCAGTGCTTGCATGGGCGATTATAAAAAATATTGCAAAGCCACCAAGCCGGGCGGCGGCAGGATCATCGCCTGCCTGTCCAAATCGAGCGACAAGCTCTCCGCGGAATGCAAAAAAGTCCTGGCTGAAGCAGAGAAAAAGTAAGCCGCGCAAATGGACGGCGTCGAAGCCTGGAAATCTTCCCGGGTTCGGCGCGCAAGTACCGCGTCGGAGCAAGGTCGTTTGTGATGATCCGCGTTGGGCGCATGCGGAAATCGAAATGCGTCCGTAGAAACCGTTCCTTGGCTATTCAACAAGGACAAATCAGGGAGAGAAACATGCGTTCATTCTTACTCATTGCCTCCGCGATCCTGGCCTTTGCCGCCACCATGACCTTTGAGACGAACGACGCCAATGCGGTGGTCTGCGCCCGTGGCATCTATCGGGCCGGCTGCGCCGGAGCTCGCGGTGCCGTGGTGGTGAGACGGCCCCCGGTCGTAGCCGCCTGCCGTAGAGTAATGGTGAACGGTGTGTGGGTGCGCCGCTGCGTATAGCGCGAGCCAATCTCATCGGATAAGTTGCCGATCACGCTAGCTTGTTACCCTGGTTGACCGCTGCGCACCGCCGTCGTGGCGATGACGATTGGCGGTCAACTCCTTGTCCGAACACCGCCTGTTTGCATGGAGGAGGAAGATTTTGCGCATCGCCGTGATCGGCGGAGGCCCCGGAGGTCTCTATTTCGCGTACCTCTGGAAAAAACTCCACCCTGACGCATCAATCGATCTGTTCGAACAGAATGCCGCCGGGGCCACCTTTGGGTTTGGGGTGGTATTTTCAGAGCAGGCGCTGGAATTCCTGCGCGCCGATGATCCCGAAACGGTCGACGCCATCGCACCAAGGATGGAAAGCTGGAAGAACATTACCCTCAATTTGCGTGGCGAAAGCGTCGCGATCGACGGCGTCGGCTTCTCCTCGATCGGCCGGCTCGATCTGCTCACCATCCTGCAGCAGCGCGCAGGCTCGGTCGGGGTCACGCCGCGATACGATACGCCGATCCAGTCCGTGGATCAGCTGACCGGTTACGATCTGATTGTCGCCGCCGATGGCCTGAATTCGCTGGCGCGTCGCACCTTCGAAAGCGAATTCGGCGCGTCGGTGTCCCATTCGGCCAATCAATTTGCCTGGTACGGCACCACAAAACGGTTCGAGACACTGTCGCAGACCTTTGTGGAAACCGGGCTCGGCGCGTTCAACGCCCATCACTATCGATACTCGCCGGACATGAGTACGTTCCTGGTGGAATGCGCCCCCGCGACCTGGCAGCGCTACGGCTTTGCCGACAAGACACCTGCGGAATCGCAAGCCGTTTGCGAACGCGTCTTCGCTTCCACGCTCGGCGGACATACATTGGTGTCGAACAAATCGGTTTGGCGCAACTTTCCGTGGATCTGGAACGAGCGCTGGTCGTTCAAAAATATCGTACTGATCGGCGACGCGCTGCACTCGGCGCATTTCTCGATCGGGTCGGGCACCCGGCTCGCCATCGAGGACGCGATCGCGCTGGCCAAGGCGCTGGATGCGGAAGCGGATATCCGTGATGCCCTTGTCCGTTACGAAACCGAGCGCAAGCCGATCGTGAAAAAGCTGGTGACGGCGGCGCGCACCAGCGCCGGCTGGTACGAGAATTTCCCCGAGCATATGAAGCTCGGCCTTTTGGATTTTGCCTATAGCTATATCACCCGGTCCGGGCGGATCGACGAGGCGCGCCTGCGCGCGATGTCGCCATTGTTCATGGCGCGCTACGAGGCATCGAAACGTCCCCTTGCAGCACGGCGGGAGCACGCGATGATTTCGCCCAGGCCGGACGAGGCGCGAGAGATCGCCGACGGTGTCCCACCCGACAGCCCGGGCGCCTTGGAGATCGGCTTTGCGATCCCGCAACAATACAACGCCAGCCGTATTCTGTTCGACAACCTGTCGAAGGGTCGCGGCGACCGCCTCGCGCTCACCGGCCCGGCTGGCACGCGCAGCTATGCCGAACTCTGTGCCGATGCCTCCCGCTGGGGCCACGGTTTTCAAGCGCTGGGCGTCAAGCGCGGCGACCGCATCCTGATGTTCCTTGACGACACCCCGGCCTATCCAGCCGCGTTTTTCGGCGCGGTTCGCTCAGGCTTCGTGCCGCTCTTGATCAACACGCTGACGCCAGCTGATCTGCTGCAGTTTTATCTCTCGGATTCCGGAGCAACCATCGCGGTCGCCGACGCCGAATTTTGCGCGCGCTTCGACGCTGTGGCCTGCCAGGATACGCTGCTGCAAACACTGATCGTCGTCAACGGCGCCGCCAGCGATCACGCCGTGCAAAATACCATCATCGCCGAGCGGTGGTTGCCGACTTTTTCCGCCGATCTCCCTGAAGCCGACACGCACCGCAACGAGATGGCGTTCTGGATGTATTCGTCGGGCTCGACCGGACGTCCCAAGGGCATCGTCCATCTGCAGCACGATATGGCCTATAGCGAGGCCGCGTTCGCGCACCATGTGCTGAAGCTTGAAGTCGACGACATCTGCTTTTCGGTACCAAAAATCTTTTTCGCCTATGGGTTTGGCAATTCCATCACCTTCCCTTTCGCAGCGGGCGCGGCGACGCTGCTGCTGCCGGGCCAGCCCAAGCCGGCGGCGATCTTTGAGGCGATCGCGCGCTTCAGACCCTCCGTCTTCTTCGGATTGCCGACGCTCTACACAGCCCTGACAAAGGCCGACCACGCGGCGGCGACGGATTTTTCCTCGCTGCGCATGGCGCTGTCCGCCGCCGAGGTGCTGTCGGCCGATGTCTTCAACGGCTGGAAGACCCTCACCGGCCTTGAGATCGTCGAAGGGCTGGGCTCCACGGAAGTGCTGCACATCTACCTCAGCAATCGGCCGGAGCAGAAAAAACTCGGCGCCGCGGGTCTTCGGGTGCCCGGCTATGAAATCGCACTCAGGGACAAAGACGGCCGCGAGGTCGCCGACGACGAAGAAGGGATCCTTTGGGTCCGCGGCGATTCCAACACGCCGCTGTACTGGAACCGGCCGGATAAATCAGCCGAGACCATCCGCGAGGGGGGCTGGATCTACACCGGCGACCGTTTTGTCCGCGACGGCGACGGCTTTCATTTTTTCCGCGGCCGCGCCGACGACCTGATCAAGATTTCCGGCCAATGGGTCTACCCGCTCGAAGTCGAGCTTTGCCTCGCCGAGCATCCGCAAGTGCGCGAATGCGCGGTGTTCGCGGCGGAATTGCCGGACCGGCGCATGACGTTGAAGGCGGTCGTTGTCTTGAACAACCGTGCGCTCCATGCAGCGGACACGACAAAAATGCTGCAGGATTTTGTCAAGGCAAAGCTATTGCCCTACAAATATCCACGCGAGATAAAATTCATCGACGAATTGCCGAAGACAGGCACCGGCAAGATCGACCGGCAAGCATTGATGAGGATTTAGCGGGCTAGCGCGTCAACATATTCAGCGTCGTCCCCGCCTAGTGCGCAATTGCGCACGGGGGGCGGGGACCCATACCCCGTGCCGTCTCATATTCAATAATGCCTTTGGACCCATTCGTCGCAACATCGACGCTGGAGGTTATGGGTCCCGGCTCAAGGCCGGGACGACGGAAGGTTTGCGTTTAACTCCGCAGCCCCGTGCCGCCATAGAGCCAGGCGAGATCGCGATAATAATCCTCCGACGACTTCGCGCTCATGATGGCGTTGCGGAGGCGGGCGTGTTCGCCGGAGGGATGATAAATGTGTTCGCCAATGGCGCGGGATAATAGTTGAACGCGCGCGGTGCGGGGAAAACGCTGCGAACGATAGTGCTCGAGCGCGCTTGTGTGATCATCCGGATAAGCATCCAGCATGTGCGACAGGCACACCGCGTCTTCCATGGCCTGGCAGGCGCCTTGCGCGAAATATTGCAGCATCGGATGCGCGGCGTCGCCGAGCAGCGCGACGCGGCCGTCGATCCAGCGCTCGGTGGGCTCGCGGTCGCACAGCACCCAGAGCCGCCAGTTGTTGCCGTGGCGAATGATATCTTGCGCGCGCGCATGGACATGCGCGAAACCCTGCATCACCTCGGCGTCGGACACCGGTTTTCCCGCCACCGGCTCCGGGGCGTCGTTGTGACAGGTGACGACCAGATTGAACACTTTCCAGCCCGACAGCGGATAGTGCACGATGTGGCATTTCGGCCCCGCCCACAGCGTCGCCGCGTTCCAGCGCAGATCTTCCGGCATCTCCTCGGTCGGAATTACCGAACGATAGGTGGTGTGGCCGGAAACGCGCGGCGGCCCGTCGGCGGTGACTTTTTTTCTGATGTTCGACCACAAACCATCCGCGCCGATCAGCAGCGATCCGGTGACGGTGTCGCCGAAGGCAAGCCGCGCGGTGACGGAAGAGCCATCCTGGTCATACCCCAAAACTTCGCTGCTGACGCGCAGCTCGATCAGGTCGTGAGCCTCGCAGGCCCTGAGAAATACCCCGTGCAGATCGCCACGATGGACCACCGCGTAAGGGTTGCCGAAACGCGAGCGGAACGTGTCGCGCAGATCGACATGGGTGATCTCCTCGGCGGTGAGCGCATCCATCAGCCGCAGCTGATCGATATAGACCGCCATGCTCCGCGCGGCCTCGCCGACGCCGAGATAGTCGAAGGCATGAAACGCGTTGGGGCCGAGCTGGATGCCGGCGCCGATTTCGCCGAGCGCGGATGCCTTTTCGAGCAGAATCGAGGAAATCCCTTTTTGCGCGAGGCCAAGCGCCGCCGCCAGGCCGCCGATGCCGCCGCCCGCGATCAGGACTGGCCGCGCGTCCGATCCCATCAGTTCGCTTTCCCAAGATGTTCGAGCGCGTCTTCGGCGCGCAGCGGCACCCGCGACGCCTCATTGTTGAGATCGACCAGTTGCGTCAGCAGCGCCAGCAAGGTCTTGCGGTCCGCCGGCTTTAGCGGCTGCAACATCCGCGCCTGGGCGCGATCGACCGACGGCATGATATCGCGCAATAGCGCCGCGCCTTGCCTGGTCAGGTGCAGCAGTTTTACCCGTTTGTCCTCCCGCGCGGGCTTGCGTTCGATGTAGGCCTTGGCCTCCAGCCGCTCGATCACGCTGCCGAGCGTCGAGCGGTCGAAGGCAATCACGGCGGAGAGCCGCGTCGCGTCGATGCCGGGATGGGTGCGGATCGCGACCAGCGATGCATATTGCACCGGCGTCAGGTCGTAGGCCTTGCACTCCTCCACGAAGATCGCCACCGCGATCTGCTGCATCCGCCGGAACAGATAGCCCGGTGCGGTGTAGACGGCATCCATCGTCACAGGCGCGGATTTATTCGGCATCGGGCTGCCGGTCCGGTGCGGCGTCCGCGAACGCCTTGTTGGTTTTCGCCGCAGCTTCGGCCTTCAGCAGGCGCGGGAACGCGTTGAGATCGACCCCGAAACGCCGGGCATTGGCCAACTGTGGCACCAGGCAAAGATCGGCCATGGTCGGCGTCGCGCCAAAGCAGAATGGACCCGGCTCGTCGGCGATCAGGGTTTCGCAGGCCAAAAGACCTTCGCGGTTGGCCCAGGCCGCCCAGCCCGTCACCTGTTCCTCGGGCAAACCGAGCTCGCGCAATCGCGCCAGCACTTTCAGGTTCTGCACGGGGTGGGTATCGCAGGCCAGCACAAGCGCAAAGGCGCGGACTTTGGCGCGGCGCAGCGGATCCTTCGGCAATAGCGGCGGTTCGGGATGGGTTTCCTCCAGCCATTCGATGATGGCCAGCGACTGGGTAATGATCGCTCCCGCATCGTCTTGCAGCGTCGGAACCAGCCCTTGCGGATTGATCGCGAGATAGGCGGGATCGCGCTGTTCGCCGCGGCGCAGGTGGTGCGGCAGGTGGTCCGCGCTCAACCCCTTCAGGTTCAATGCTATTCTGACCCGGTAGGACGCGCTGCTGCGGAAATAGCCGTGCAGCTTCATCGGAAACCTCCCTTTTTAGCTTCTCGTTTTGTTTGTATTGCGCATTGACGCTATCCACTTTGTAAGTATGCTGTCAATAATCCGAACAAGAACGACGATAAGGACCATGGGAGGCTTATATGGAAGCCGTACAGAAGACCCCGGAACGCGAGGCATTCTACAAGAAGATCGACGGCGAGAATCTGTCGGCGCTGTGGAACGTGATGGGCGACCTGATCACGCCGGAGCCGAAGAGCGCGTGCCGGCCTCATCTGTGGAAATTCGACGCCATCCGCGACTACATGACGGAGGCAGGCCGACTGATCACCGCCAAGGAAGCCGAGCGGCGGGTGCTGGTCTTGGAAAATCCGGGTCTTCGCGGGCAATCGAAAATTACCACCTCGCTGTTTGCCGGCGTGCAGATGGTGGTCCCCGGCGACGTTGCGCCGGCGCACCGGCACAGCCAGTCGGCGCTGCGCTTCGTGCTCGAGGGCAAGGGTGCCTATACCGCTGTCGATGGCGAGCGCACCGCGATGGAGCCCGGCGATTTTGTCATTACGCCGTCGATGACCTGGCATGACCATTCCAACGAAACGTCCGAGCCGATGTTCTGGCTCGATGGCCTCGATATCCCGATGGTGCAGTTCTTCGATGCGTCGTTCGC
>WNEZ01004035.1_pt1 | contig 12731 bp, 10 predicted proteins | sample 5400521 | NCBI WGS metagenome assembly WNEZ01 (sample SAMN13153339, study PRJNA577476) | soil metagenome | isolation source: 120 cm saprolite under Douglas fir tree site 2 hole 1 replicate 1 | place: USA:California | collected 2015-04-18 | reverse complement strand
CGAGGGTACTTTGTATCCCCTGCTGCGCCGCCTGGAGTCCCAAGGCCTGCTCGTCAGCGAATGGCGCGAAGAGGACAAGCGCAACAAACGCTTCTATCTGCTGTCCGCCGACGGCAAAGCTATGCTCAAGCAACTTTTCGCCGAATGGAAAAGCATCGATTCTTCCCTAAATGGAATTGTTCGGAGATAAACCTATGCACGCAAACTCTCAGCACGTCGCCTCGAAACTCTTCTCCGCACTATTCGCCACAATTTTCTTGCTGACTGTCGGTCCGCCCGCGTTGCGCACCATTGCGGAAATAGACTCTCTACTAGCCCACATTTCGTTAGACCTTTGCGAAGTTGGCCTCGCCGTCTTGCGCGTTTGCGGCATATAAGGAGCCGTCATGCAAATTGTCGATCGCTATCTGAAATCCGTCAAAACCTGCCTCCCTGCAGCGCAGGCCGACGACATCGCTAAAGAGCTCTCCGAGAACATCTATGCGCAAATCGAGGACAAGGAAAACGAACTGCAACGCTCGCTTACCGAGGCCGAGGTCGAAGCCATCCTCAAGCAGCATGGGCATCCACTGCTTGTGGCCAGTCGCTATCGCCAGGAGCAGCGCAATGTCTCCTTCGGCCGTCAAATTATCGGGCCGGCTTTGTTCCCCTTCTATATTCGAGTGCTGAAATTCAACCTGGGCCTCACCAGCGTAGTTGTACTCGTAATATTCGCGGCCCTGTTTGCCGGCGGCCAGCCGATAGGCAATTTCCTGCAAGTTTTCCTTTATCAACTCCTGATTCAGTTCGCGATTGTGACCCTGATCTTTTGGCTGATGGACCAGCACTTCACCAGGTTCCCGGATCGCTGGGATCCACGCAAGCCATACGGAGTCCACCACCCGGCGCTGACCGCCCGCGAGGATGGGCCGCGCATTCCAAGGGTAAAGTCAGTATCGGAACTCATTGCGCTTGTCGTCGCGCTTTTCTGGCTTCGCGCCGTGCAGCACTCGCAATTCCTCATTTTCGGTCCCGCTGCCGCATTCCTTCACTTGTCGCCAGGATGGAATCAACTCTATCTGCCGATCAATGCCCTCATCTTGCTGGGAATGATTAACGCAGGCATCACTCTAATTCGCCCCGATTGGGTTCGCTTTCACTGGCTGATGTCGATTCTTGGAGGCGTGGGCAACCTGATCGTTGCCTATTTCCTGATTACCCGAGGCAACCCAGTTGTGATGGCCAGCTTAGGCGGAACGTCCGATGCGCAACGCGTCGCGCAAATCGTCAATCAAACCATCTACTACGGCATTTGGTTCGCCGTCGTCATCCTCATCCTGCAGCTCGCGAAAGACGTCCAGCGGCTCCTCGTCAGCCATCCCGCCCGCATCTCCGTCCCAGCCAAAACCCTCCGCTGATTGCTATCCAAGCTAACGACCGCTCCATTTTTATTTCATTCGTGCAGGTTGTGATTGACATACGGTTGGGCCCTCTGTACTCTTTAATTGTACAGATTGTACCTTTAATATGTACATGGAGGTCTACGATGTCGCCATTGGCATTGACACGGCCAGAACGTCGTAAGGTCAACCGGTCGGAATTACGCCAAAAGCAGAGCGCCACTCTTCGCCTGGCCCGCGGGACTCAGGTTGTTGTCATTTCTGCGACTCACGAAGAGGACGAGAAGCTGCTACTCGACAAGAAATATTTTGAGGAACTAGTTCAACGTTTACGTTCCACGATTGAAACGCTAGAGATCACCAGCAACCAGAAGCTTTTTAACCAGATTCTTGGCTCTATCGAAAACCTCGAAGAGAACACTCGTCTAGGGAAGCTACATTCTTTTGCCGAGGCCTTCGGGGAGGAGTAATTGTACTGTTCAAAGTTCACCGACGAAGCGCTAGCGAATCTCCGGGAGCTCCCTAAGAACGTCAAGAACGCTCTAAAGAAAGAATTCAAAAAAAAGATACACGTGAACCCGATTGATTGCTCGGAACCGCTCACCGGAATCTTGGAAAGGTTCCGGAGCTTTCACTATGGCGATTACAGGGTTGTTTATACCGTATTCGAGGACATCCGCACCGTCTCCGTGGTCGGAATCGGGAAAAAAGACAAAGACCATCGAACAAACCTTTATAAGCGCTTGGAGAGTTTAGCCAAGGCCGGTGGATTGGCCGAGGCCATCCTGGAAACGTATCGATCAATCGACGCGGACAAAGAAGGTTAGGCATAAACAGACTGTGTCACGTTATTTTGAAAGGAAAAAAGCGGCCAGCTACACTTCAACTGTTCCTCCGTCCAGTTGTTCCCGCGTACTACGGCTGCTATCTTGAGCCGTGAACACCGCAGTAGGCCCCCCTCAAACTTGTCGTCTCCACTCAGCCCCTCGGCTCTTCAGAATTGGCTCGGCCCTCAAGTCTCCAACCTTCGACGCGTTCTCTTCCCTCTGCGGCGGCTCTGCGTTATATCATTTGCCTTTGAATTTGTGTGCCCTTTGTTTTCATGGTCTTACAAAATGCTTTTCCCGCAACTCTCGTGTTTTCACAATTATCTGCGTTGCCCCCGGGGTGTCACCTGTCGCTCCCTTCACTCCTTCCTTTTTCGCGACGCCGCCCGCTAACCCGCTGGCCCAAATCTCGCAACTCCCGTCCTTCCAGCGGCTTGCCGCCTCTTTGTCTCTCTTGCCTCTCTTTTACGCAGGCGTTCCGTTTATTTTCAATCGTTTGCAGACTCTTTTTGCAAAACACCGGGGGTGGGGTGTCCCTCATTCTCGAGACTCTGCGCAACTCACCGTGCTTTGCCTTCGTTGCAGCGCCTTTTGCGCGATGCTCGTGCACGTTATATCCTCAGAGCCGGCTTCACCCGAGGTTTCCATGATTAATCGCTATTTCCTCCGCCTGCGATTTCTAGTTGCTGTTGCAACCGCAGCGTTCGTTGCCACTCTCCCGAGTGCGGTAACTGCGCAGGACCGCAGCGAGAACACGCTCCGCAAACTCAACGAATCGGTCGACGTACTAATCAAGAAGGTTTCCCCCAGCGTGGTGCAAATACTTGTTACCGGCTACGGCCCCGTCGAGTCCACCGAGCACAGCACCACCGCCCTGACTCTTGGCCGGCAGCGCGCCATTGGTTCCGGTTTCGTCATCGACTCTTCCGGGTACATCATCACTAACGCGCATGTTGTCGCTGGAGCGCAGCGCGTTCAGCTTGTGGTCCCCGAGGGGATGATTGGGGGCGGTTCATTGCAGGCCATCCTCTCTGCTCGCACAAACATCGTGCCAGCTCATATTGTTGGGGTAGCAAAAGAGATCGATTTGGCTCTTCTGAAAGCGGACAACGTGGATCTACCCGCGCTTTCTCTTGCCCCGTACCGCAATGTGCGCCAAGGGGAAATAGTTCTTGCCTTCGGCAGCCCGGAGGGTCTGCGCAACACCGTCACGCTGGGTGTGGTCTCCTCGGTTGCGCGGCAGACTGATCCCGATTCTCCCATGGTCTATATCCAAACGGACGCGCCCATTAACCCGGGAAATTCTGGCGGACCTCTAGTGAACGTCGATGGCGAAGTAATCGGCATCAACACTTTTATATTGACGCAATCCGGTGGAAACGAAGGAATCGGGTTTGCCATTCCCAGTGGCGTGGTCAATGTCGCCTATCAGCAGCTTCGGAAATTTGGTCACATTCATCGGACGCAGATTGGAATTGGTATGCAGACAATTTCGCCCGTGCTCGCCGCTGCCCTTAATCTTCCGCGAAGTTACGGCGTGATTGTTTCCGATGTTCTGCCCGATAGCCCCGCAATGGCCGCCGGAGTGCACATTGGAGACGTGCTGCTGACTGTCGATGGGCGCCTGGCAGACAGTATTCCCTTCGTTTCGTTCCGCTTAATGTCTGTGGACGCGGGCGCCAAGGTTCATCTGGAAGTTCTGCGAGACAAGCAAAAGCTGGCTTTTGACGTTCCCGTTCTCGAGGCTCCGCACGAGATGGATCAGATTGCTTCGCTTGCCGATCCCGAGAAAAATCTAGTCCGTCCGCTGGGGATCATTGGCGTTGAAATCGATCAAAAGATCGCGGCAATGACGTCGGATCTTCGCGATCCGTTTGGGATTCTTGTCGTGGCCCGTTCCAACGACGCCACTGGCGATATCCCTCTAGCCGCCGCTGATGTAATCCGCACTCTCAACGGTCAGCCCATGACAACCCTGGAACGCTTGCGGGCCGCTCTGAAGTCACTGCAGCCAGGAGCACCGGTAGTGCTGCAAATCCAGCGCGAGGAACGCCTCCTTTTCCTGGCGTTCACGCTAGACCAACCGTGAAAATACACGTAGGGGCGCAGCCCGCCTGCGGCAGGCAGGCATGCTGCGCCCCTAACGCCCAGGCGCTTCACTGCAGGGGGCGCCGCCGAATCGGCAAGGAGATCGATATTCAGCCCCTTCGCCTCAATCCGATCCTCAATACCGATAGCTACAAGCTCACCCATTGGTGGCAGTATCCGCCGAACACGCGCTTCATCTATTCCTACGTTTGCTCGCGCGGTGGTTTTTTCGATCACGCCGAAGTCGCCGGCTTGCAATACATCGTGAAGGCAAACTTTGCCGGCAAAGTTTTCACTGCCGAAGACATCGAGGAAGCTAGGCAGTTCGCCGACAAACACTTTGGTGGCAATCCCAAGTGTTTCAATTACCCCGGCTGGCAGAATCTCTACGCGAAATACGGCGGAGTCTTGCCGCTGCGCATCAAAGCTGTGAAAGAAGGCTCGGTGGTCGGGGCGCAGAACGCCATAATCACTATCGAAAACACCGATCCGGAGTTTTATTGGCTGACGAACTGGGCGGAAACCGTCTTGCTCCAAGTTTGGTATCCGGTCACGGTGGCAACCCTCAGCCGCGCAATAAAGCAAGCCATCGGTGAAGCGCTGGTGCGCACGGGTGATCCGTCGCTCTTGCCATACAAATTGCATGACTTCGGCTTCCGCGGAGTAAGCAGCCGCGAATCCGCCGCCATCGGCGGCGCTGCCCACCTTTTCAATTTCCTCGGAACCGACAATCTCGCCGCCATCGAATTGCTGCAGCAGTATTACGGCGCGGACATGCCCGGCGTCAGCATCCCCGCCTCCGAACATTCCACCATGACCGCGTGGGGTAAGGACCACGAGGTCGACGCCTTTGAAAACGTGCTGGACAACGTGCCGGAAGGAATCGTCGCGTGCGTAAGCGATTCCTATGACATCTATAACGCCGTCCGCAATTTATGGGGCGGCAAGTTGCGCGACAAAGTGATGCAGCGCAAAGGCACGCTGGTCATTCGCCCTGATAGCGGCGATGCCGTCGCTGTACTCGAAGGAATTTTCAACATTGCCGCCGAAAAGTTCGGTTACGAAGTGAACCGCAAAGGTTGGAAGGTGATAGCGTCGCAAGTTCGCTTCATTCAAGGTGACGGTGTGAACTACCACACCATCCAGAATATGATTTTCCAGCTCACCCGCAGAGGATGGTCCATGGACAACTGGAGCTTCGGCATGGGTGGCGCGCTTCTCCAACAAATCAATCGCGATACCCTTCGTTTCGCGCTGAAATGCTCAGCGATCGACATCAATGGTCAATGGCATGATGTCTACAAGCAGCCGGTCACTGATCCGGGCAAGGATTCGCGCGCTGGAAGATTCATCTTGCTTAAAGAAGGTAACGAATTCGTGACCTTTAAAATGAATGGAGCGGCCGCTCGTGCGAACGATCAACTCGAAACCGTCCTCGAAAATGGCGTGCTGCGGCGCGATCAAACGTTGGAAGAAATCCGCGCCATTGCCGCAAGCTATGACACTTATGAGAAAAAAGCGCCACGCACTTGAACTGTTTGGGTCGGATGACGCCCTACTTCAACCAAACTTTCGGCACCACCGACATCCCGGGCCGCGGACGTAGCGAGATATCAGGTGCTGGTGCAGCGCGAAGAAATTTCGCACGAGCAGTACGACGCGATCGGCGCTCCACCTGCGCATCATCCGTTGATTCGTAAGAACGCAGGGAGGCTTTGGCCACTCGCGTTTTTCGTCCTCGTTCAACGCCAATGAAAAAAGCGACCTACACGCCAGAATAGGTTTGGCGGCGTAGGAATTGGCCGGAGCCGGGGCGGCCGACGAATTTTCCGGAGTCGATGACGGTGCGGCCGCGGGAGAGAACGGTTCGCGGAGCGCCCTTGGTGCGGATGCCTTCAAACATGGAATAGTCGACGCGCATGTGATGCGTTTTTGCGCTGATCGTCTCTTCGTGATTGGGATCGAAGATGACTAGGTCAGCGTCCGACCCCACGGCAATCGTGCCCTTGCGCGGATATAAGCCGAAGAGTTTTGCCGGGGCAGTCGATACGATTTCGACGAACCGATTCGGGCTAAGGCGCTTTCCGTGCACGCCACCCGTGTAAATCAGGCTCAGGCGATGTTCGATGCCGGGTCCACCATTGGGAATTTTGGTGAAGTCGTCTTTGCCGAGCTCTTTCTGTTCCTTGAAACAAAACGGACAATGATCCGTGGAGACGACTTGTAGCGTATCTCGAGCTAGTCCTTGCCAGAGTTTTTCTTGGTGCCATTTTTCACGGAGCGGCGGCGTGAAAACGTACTTCGCGCCTTCGAAACCAGGCGCGTCCATATTTTCCAGCGAGAGATAAAGATACTGCGGGCAGGTCTCCGCATAGGCTGGCAATCCCCGGTCGCGTGCTTCGCGAACTTTTTCCAGCGCCTCATTACAGGAGAGATGCACGATATAGACTGGCGCGCCAGCCATTTCCGCGAGCGCGATCGCGCGGCCGGTGGCTTCGGCCTCGGCCGTGGTGGGGCGAGTCAAGGCGTGATACTTCGGCGCGCGCTTGCCTTCGGCCAGAGCTTGCTGAACGATGACATCGATGGCCCCGCCATTTTCAGCGTGCATGCAGATCAGGCCGGAATGCTTCGCCGCCTGACGCATGGCCTTGAAAATCGTGGCATCGTCGAGCATGAAAACGCCGGGATAAGCCATGAACAGCTTAAAACTGGTGACGCCTTCGCGAACCAGCTGTCCCATTTCTTCGAGCTGCGCGTTGCCGAGATCGGTGATGATGCAGTGGAAGGCATAATCGGTGACTGCCTTGGACTGCGCTTTGAGCATCCAGGTGTCAAAGGCTTGGCGAAGCGTTTGCCCTTTGTATTGAATCGCAAAATCAATCAACGTCGTGGTGCCGCCGAAAGCTGCAGCGATGGTTCCGGTTTCGAAATCGTCCGCGCTGGTGGTGCCGCCGAAAGGCATGTCGAGGTGGGTGTGAACATCGATGCCACCCGGAATGACAAGGTGACTCGCGGCGTCGATTACACGGCCGGCATTCTCGACCGGCAGCCCCGCGCCGATGGCGGAGATTTTGTCACCAACGATGCCGACATCTGCGATGGATGTATCGGTCGCCGTCACGACCGTGCCGTTTCGAATGACGGTATCAAATCGCATTTGCGGCCCTCGCCCTAGACTGTGGATTTGGAAACAGCTTTGTAGCGCGGAAGGATTTCTTGAGCGTAGATGTCCAGCGTTTGTTCCTCATCGCCGCACATCAGGTAGATATTGAACTGCGTGACGCCGACTTTCCGGAGCGCCTCGAGCTTTTTGCGATGCTGTTCGATGGGGCCGACGAGGCAGAAGCGATCGACGATCTCGTCGGTCACAAAATCCGCGTTATCGCTTCCGACTTCGCAATGGTGCAGGTAGTCGTACTTGCCACGGTTTTTCACAAAAGAGACCAGCGACGCGGGCAGCTCTTCTGGCTTGTATTTCGAAATCAGGTCGATCACGTGATTGGACACGAGCGCGGGAAACCAGCGCACCCGTTCCCGTGCAAGCTTTAGATCGCTGGAAGCCCAGACGGGGGCGGCCGCCATGACTTCGATTTTTGCGGGGTCGCGGCCGGCTTCTTTCGCGCCCTCGCGGACAAAGCCAAGGGACCATTCGATCAAATCAGGATCAGCAAATTGCAGGATGACACCGTCACCAATGCGTCCAGCCGTGCGCAATGCTTTGGGTCCATAGCCCGCAACCCAAACCGGCGGAATGCCGCCATCGGCCCAAGGAAAACGCGTGTTGACACCTTCAAGCTCGACGGATTTTCCGGCATTGAGCCCGCGGAATGTTCGCACGAACTCTTCGAGATTTTCGAGCGTTGTCGGTTTTTTCCCGAGTACGCGGCGCGAGCTGTCTCCGCGGCCAATGCCGAGCTGCATGCGGCCGCCGGAGAAAACATTCAGCGTGGCGAATAGGCTGGCCGAAACCGTAACGTCGCGAACGGCTGGATTGGTAACACAAGTGCCCAGGCGCATGGCTTTCGTATTCGCGGCCATCAGGGTTAGCAGCGGAAACGGCTCCATCCAAATCACGTGAGAGTCGAAGATCCACCCGTAGGTGAAGCCTGCGGACTCAGCTTGCTGCGTGAGGCCGACGATGCGATCGATTGTCAGGTCGGGCTTGATTGTTATGCCGAAATCCATCGCGCTCCTTAATCCGCTGCCTGAGGTAGAGGCTCAGGTTGGCTCGACTTCATCAGCGCCAGATAGGTGAAGAAGCTGACCGCGAAACCGACGAACCAGGCGTAATTGTAGAGCACGCGCAACGTCGGAAGCGCCAAGCCAATGAAGGCGATAGCAGCTCCGGCGGCGAGCGCGGCAACGGCCTGCCAATTGAAGCCGTGCGAATATTCATATTGGCCGCCGCGCAGGTACAAATCCTGCAACGCTAGCTTTTTCTTGCGCACGATGAAGTAATCGCAGATCAGAACGCCGGCGATGGGGCCGAGGAATCCGGAGTAGCCGACCAGCCAGCCAAAAATGTAGCTTCCATAGTTGGCCATCAGCTTCCAGGGCTGCATAACGATTCCTACCAGGCAGGTAATCAGCCCGCCCGTACGGAAGCTGATGCGGCGTGGCGACAAATTGGAAAAATCGTTCGCGGGAGAAACAACATTGGCTGCGACGTTCACATTGAGTGTGGCCATGAGCAGCGCGAGCATGGCGATTACGACGGCGAACGGGTTTCCGAGGCGAGACAACACGGCGACTGGATCCCACAATGCTTGCCCAAAGATGATGAGGGTCGCCGAAGTTACAGCGATGCCAATGAAAGAGTAAAAAGTCATTGTGGCGGGCAGACCGAGCGCCTGCCCAATCATCTGGTCGCGTTGGCTTCGCGCGTAGCGAGTAAAGTCGGGGATATTCAGCGATACGGTGGCCCAGAACCCAACCACTCCGGTGAGCGAAGGAATAAAGAAGCGAAAGAACTCACCGAAATTCTGGAATTTCGACGGCGTCGCGAGCATGGGTCCGAAGCCTCCCGCCTTGTTGCGAGCCCAGAGAAGCAGCGCTAGCCCGATGAGCAGAAGAAATGGAGCCGAAATACCTTGCAGGAAACGGATGGTTTCGATTCCGCGCAAGATCACCAGAACATTGAGCAGCCAGAACGCGGCGAAGCACACCGCAGGACCGTAGGCGAAATGTGCCCAGCTCGGGACGAGCGCGACCAGCATGGCATTGATCGCTTCGCCCCCGATCCACGTTTGAATGCCGAACCAGCCGCAGGCCACCAGCGCGCGCAGAATTGCGGGAACGTTCGCTCCTAAAACGCCGAACGAAGCCCGCGCGAACACTGGAAATGGAATTCCGTACTGCGCGCCGGCGTGTGCGTTGAGCAACATCGGAATCAGCACCAGCACATTGCCGAGAAAAACGGTGAACAGCGCCTGCTTCCAATTCATTCCCCCGGCGATCATGCCGCTGGCGAGCATGTAGGTGGGGATATTCACGCTCATCGAGATCCACAGGGCGGCGTAGTTGTATGTGCGCCAAGTGCGGCGTTCCGGCGAGACGGGAGCAAGATCTTTGTTGTAGAGCGAACTCGCGCGAATCGTTTCGGGAGCCAGCGTGCCAGTCAGAGCGCCTGCCGCCTCAGTAGATGTTGGATTCACGCTTGCGCCCGGTGAAATCGATGTAAACAGCTTTGAGCTCGGTGTAGAAATCGATCGCTACGCGACCCATTTCGCGCATGCCCACCCCGGTGGCCTTCATCCCTCCGAAGGGAAGCTGCGCTTCGCCGCCGACAGTCGGTGAATTCACGTGCGTGATGCCCGTTTCGATGCGCTCGATGAACTCAAAGATTTTCGCGGCGTCATTCGAATAGAGAGAACTCGAGAGTCCATAGCGGACAGAATTGGCCACGTGCAGGGCTTCGTCAAAATTGCGCACGCGAATTATGGAGAGTACTGGGCCGAAAATCTCTTCTTGCGCGATGGTTGAGTCCGCAGCAACGTGATCGAAGATCGTCGGCGGCACAAAATAGCCGCGATCGTAAGCGCCTCCGCTCAAACGCTCCCCGCCGAGCAGCAGCTTCCCTTCTTTCTTGCCGATGTCGATGTAATGGAGATCGGTTTTCAGTTGCGATTCGTCAACGGCTGGGCCCATATCGACTCCCGGCTCGAGCCCGTTTCCAGTGCGGAGCTTGGAGGCGCGCTCTACAAGAAGCTGCACAAATTTGTCGGCCACCGATTCTTCGATGACGACACGGCTGGTTGCGGTGCAGCGCTGGCCGGTGGAGGCAAAAGCGCCGAAGACCGTGGACTCGACCGCGAGCGGGAGATCGGCGTCTGCGAGAATCACCAATGGATTCTTGCCACCCATCTCGCATTGGCATTTCTTCATGCGCCGCGCGCCTTGCGCGTAGAGCTCGCTGCCAACCTCATTGGAACCGGTGAACGAAATGGCGCGCACGTCCGGATGCTGTAGCAATTCGTCGCCTACTTGGCTGCCCGAGCCGACGATCATGTTGAGCACGCCCGCGGGTATCCCGGCCTGCTCGAAAATCTGAATTACTCTCGCACCGGTGAACGGAGTGAGCGTAGCTGGCTTAAAGATCACAGTATTTCCAGAGATTAGCGCGGGAGCGATTTTCCAGACGGGAATGGACACCGGAAAATTCCACGGAGCGATTGCGGCAACTACTCCGAGCGGCTGCTTCAGCGTGTAGGCAAAATTCCTGGGCAGTTCGCTGGGCACCGTTTCGCCGCCAAGGCGCCGCCCTTCTCCGGCCATAAATTCCAAAATGTTGACCGACTTTTGCACCTCGCCAAGTGCGTCTTTCAGTGCCTTGCCTTCTTCACGAGTCATCAGGCGCGCGATTTCGTCTTTTTGCTGCTCCATCAGCAACGCGGCTTTTGCCAACGCGCGGGCGCGCACTGGAGCAGGCGTATCGCGCCAGGCCGGAAAGGCTGCGCGGGCGGCAGCGATGGCATCGCGCGTTTCTTCGCGGGTCGAAAGCGGCGCGAACCCAACGATTTCATCTAAATTGGCGGGATTTCGGCGCTCCGACGTCCGCGTGGCCGACGATTCCACCCACTGCCCGTTAATGAAATTGCGGCAGGTTTGCGAAGTTGAGACGGCGGTAGCCATTGCTTTCTCCGTTTTTTGCAAGATTAATCCGCGGCAGCGGCGCTTTCCGCAGCGCGTGTGCGCGTGATTTCACCGTAAGACTCCGGGCGGCGATCGCGGTAGAACTGCCAGGTATCGCGGACTTGCTGAATTTCATCCAGGTTCAAATCGGCGACCAGCAGCTCGTCTTTATCGCGGCTCGCCTGCGCAACGATTTCACCTCGCGGATTGCAGAAATAACTTTTGCCGTAGAACTCGCCAATTTCCCATGGCTTCTCTGTGCCCACGCGATTGATGGCCGCAACAAAATAGGCGTTAGCGACAGCGTGCGCAGGCTGCTCGAGCTCCCACAAATATTCGGAGAGGCCGGCGACCGTGGCGGACGGATTGTAGACAATTTCGGCGCCGTTCAGCCCGAGGATGCGCGCGCCTTCAGGAAAATGGCGGTCGTAACAGATGTAAACGCCGACCCGAGCGTAACGTGTGTCGAAAACAGGATAGCCAGCATTGCCGGGCGTGAAATAAAACTTTTCCCAGAAGCCTGGATGGCAGTGCGGGATGTGGTGCTTGCGATATTTTCCCAGGTAGCGGCCATCCGCGTCGATTACCGCCGCGGTATTGTAATAGACGCCGGGCATTTCCACTTCGTAGATCGGCACCACCATGACCATTTGGCGCTTCTTGGCCAGCTTCTGCATGCGCGCAATGGTTGGGCCATTCGGCACCCGCTCGGTCAACTCGTACCAGCGAGTCTGCTGCTCGGCGCAGAAATAGGGGCCATAGAACAGTTCTTCTAGCCCGAGGATTTGTACTTTTTTCTTCGCCGCTTCGGCAATCAGGCGCTCGTGCTTGGCAATCATTTTTTCTTTGATGTCAGCGAGCGACGTCTTTTCCGGCGACCATTCACAGTGAACCTGATTCAGACCGCAGCGCACATTACGAGCCATTTTGCTACCTCCACAAGCAGTGGCGAAAAGTCTACTCCGCAGTGGCGAAGCTCACAAGGACCGGTCGACTACAACGGCGACGCAGCCCATGCACTGCGAAGCAAAACATACTAAGATGCACGATTCGACTTTGAGGAGTTCCGGCGGATGACGACGATAAAAGGGCCAGCGATCTTTCTGGCGCAGTTTGCGGGCGACAAAGCTCCATTCAACAACCTGGAAAGCATCGCGCACTGGGCCTCCGGCCTCGGGTACAAGGGCGTGCAAATTCCCTCTTGGGATGGGCGACTTTTCGATTTGAAGCGCGCTGCCGAGAGCAAAACCTACTGCGACGAAGTGGCCGGCACGTTGTCCCGCCACGGCTTGCATTTGACGGAGTT
>WNEZ01005915.1_pt1 | contig 12732 bp, 12 predicted proteins | sample 5400521 | NCBI WGS metagenome assembly WNEZ01 (sample SAMN13153339, study PRJNA577476) | soil metagenome | isolation source: 120 cm saprolite under Douglas fir tree site 2 hole 1 replicate 1 | place: USA:California | collected 2015-04-18 | reverse complement strand
TTCGAAGCAACGCTATGAAACGTCTGGCGACTACTGGATCGACAAGCGCGGGACCATCCAGGTCAGGATTTCGAAATCGAAGAACTGGCGACACGAGGCATTGGTGTTGATCCATGAGCTTACGGAGATGTTTCTTTGCCTCGATCGTGGCGTGTCATTCAAAGCGGTTGATCGGTTTGACATGGAGTTCGAAGGCGCAGGGGAGCCCGGGGACGATCCGAAGGCTCCGTATCACCGGGAGCATCTCTTCGCGACGCGGATCGAGCGGCTGGTTGCTAGGGAGCTTCGAGTCAACTGGGCGACGTATGAAGCTGGTCTCTAGTTCTTTACCGGACGAACGGTCACGTCGGGCGGGCCTTGGTAAAGGGAGTAATCGCGGAAGGACAGGTAGTCTTGAAGTCCGAGTGGAGGCGAGTCAAGCGCGGCGAACTGACATTTGTCATCACAAAATATGTTTCACTAACGCTCTTTGTTCTGGCCGTTTGTTTTGCGGTTCTTGTCGGTCGCGGGTACCTCGTGATCACCATTCATGGCTGACCTTGGGATCAGGGGACCCCGAAAGACCTGAAATCCTGGTGTCGGAGGCTTGCGGTTCGTAGTCGTTTCCCAGTAGCCTGCGCCCATGATCCGAGCCCTCACTTTCGATACCTACGGCACAGTGGTGGATTGGCGGACGAGCGTACTTCGAGAACTCGAAGCGTTTGGCGGGCGGAAGGCCCTGGCCGTGGACTGGGTCCGGTTTCTCGATGACTGGAAGGCGGCCTATCGCCCGGGCATGTACATCATCGCGCCCCTTTCCAACGCGAGCTTCATCGGCATGGTCGAACTTGCCCGATCCGCCGGCTTGCCTTGGGATTGCGTCATCACAGCGGAAAACGCGCGCTGCTACAAGCCTCGGCCTGAGGTATATCGGACGGCCATTGACCTTCTCGGTCTCGCGCCGGGAGAGGTGATGATGGTCGCCGCCCACAACTATGATCTCGCAGCCGCGCGTGGCGAGGGCATGGCAACGGCGTTTGTCCCGCGTCCGCTTGAATATGGTCTCGGACAGACGACCGACCTCAAGCCGGAGTCGGAGTGGGGCGTCGTCGCCGAGGATTTTGAGGATCTTGCTGCGAGCCTAGGTTGCTAGGACCGCTCCCGCTGTTCGAGCTAGACCCCTGCCTGTAAGGCGGCGCTGAGAGCACATTGGTCCACCGAGCTGGACAACCTGCGGCGTGAGCTCCGGGGCCTTCTCGATTCCTGGGAGACCTCGAGTCAGCGCCGGGGCGTTGTTTGCCAGCACATCGAGGGGAAAGCAGGTGATACGTCATGGAAAGGATCTCGCTCTGCCCAGCCTGCACCGCGTGTCCGGAGATCGTCATGGAAGGCGACACCATCCGCATCGGTGAGGACAAGAACGTCGTCGTCCTGAAGAAGGCGGAGTGGAACGTCCTAGTCGACGCTATTAAGTCCGGTCGCGTCGGCCGGGTGTGATCGCGAGGGAGGCGTTCTGAGACACTACCGCTCAGCGCGAATCCTTGAAGGCCTGGATCGCATTCCCTACGCTGCCAAGGACGCTCAGGGCCAAGGCGATCTGAGCGCCCCCTCGCCCGACGCGTCTACGCCTGGATCGCGAAGAATCGCATGCGCCTGTCGTATGAGCGGTAGTCCGGCTGCTCACCGCTTCAGCAGGACGACGCTCTCCGCACTGAAATTCGGCAGCGCGGCCCGCACTCCGGATCCCTCCACTGACGATAAGTGCCCGTATAGACTGATCTCCACTCGGTGAGCCGCGCTGGCACGCGCGCTGCACCTCGCGGCCCGTAGCGTGCGTCCACGTCGGGACGCCGCGGAACTGACAGCGATGGCGCTGTTGCCTCGATCGGAGGCACGGCGCCATTTTCATTTTTTGGAGGGACGGGATGGATGGGACGCGGCGGGAGTTCATCCGAGCGACGAGCACGGCCGCGCTGCTCGCCGGTGTGCCCGGCGGCTGGGCCGGAATCATCGCGCTCACCGACTGCGCGTCGATCGTGATGGCCCACGAGCTCGGGCTTTTCAAGAAGCACGGAATCGACTCGACGATCTCGAAGGAGGCTTCGTGGGCGGTCATCCGCGATCGCTTGACGCTCGGCGAAAACCAGGCGACCCACATGCTCCTCGGCATCCCCTATGCCGCCACCATGGGGCTTCAGGGCTCGCCGGTGAAGCCGATGATCATCCCTATGTACCTCAATCGCAACGGGCAGGCGATCACGCTCACGAGGGCGTTGCTCGAGAAAGGGGTGAAGACGCCGCAGCAGGTCAAGCCGCTGGCCCTGGAAGCGAAGGCCAAAGGCGCCCCTATGACCTTTGCGATGACGTACCCGCCCGGCACCCACGCCATGTGGACACGCTACTGGCTGGGATCGGGCGGCATCAACCCCGATCGCGACGTCTCCCTGATCACCATTCCGCCGGCCCAGATGGTGGCCAACATGAAGGTCGGCAAGATGGACGGCTACTGCGTGGGGGAGCCCTGGGGCGCGCGGGCGATCGCCGATGGCATCGGTTTCACGGCCATCACCACGCAGCAGATCTGGAGGGACCATCCCGAGAAGGTCCTCGCCTTCACGGAGGAGTTCGCGCAGAAGAACCCGAAGACGGTGAAGGCCGTCATGCGCGCCGTGCTGGAGGCGAGCCAGTGGAACGACAAGCTGGAGAACCGGCCGCGGATGGCAGAGGTCGTCGGTCAGCCGCAGTACGTCAACGCCGGGAAGGAGATCATCCTCGGCCGCATGCTCGGCGACTACGACTACGGTGACGGGCGCAAGGAGAAGGACAAGTACTACATGACCTTCTTCGACCGGCAGACGAACTTTCCGCTCAAGTCCCACGGCGTCTGGTGGCTCAGCCAGTTCCGGCGCTGGGGGATGGTGAAGGAGCCGCCGGATTACAAGGGCCTCGTCGACCGCGTGCACCGGCCCGACATCTACCGCGAGGTGGCCCAGGAGATGAGCGTCGAGACGCCGCGGGACGACATGAAGAAGGAGACGCTCTTCGACGGCGTTACCTTCGACCCGGCCGACCCTGAGAAGTATGCGAAGAGCTTTGCCGTCCATTCAATGGCCTAGCCGAAGGGCGCGATGCGTAACGACATATCCCAGAAGGTGATCCTGCCGCTGCTGGGGGCGGCGTGCGTGCTCGTCGTCTGGTCGATCGTGAGCGTGACCGTCGCACCGGACCTCCCGTCGCCGGGCCGGACGTGGCGGGAGTCCCAGCGTTACGTGCTGGAGCCGTTCTTCAAGGACGGCGAGATGAACCAGGGCATCGGGCGGCTCGCGTTGTATTCGCTCGTCCGAGTGGGCAAGGGATTCGCGCTGGCGCTCGCGATTGGCACGCCGATCGGCTTCCTGCTCGGGCTCTCGCGGAGGTTCCACCAGTCGTTCGACCCGATCGTGCAGTTCATGCGGCCGATCTCGCCCCTGGCGTGGCTGCCGCTCGGGCTCGTGATCTTCCAGAAGTCGGAGCCGGCAGCCATCTTCACCATCGCGCTGTGCGCGATGTGGCCGACGGTGATCAACACGGCCGTCGGCGTCCGGTCGATCAGCGCGGATTATCTGAACGTGGGACGCGTGCTGAAGCTCTCTCGCTTCAAAACGCTGACGCGGATCGTCATCCCGGCCACGCTCCCCTACGTCTTCACCGGCTACCGTCTGTCGCTCGGGCTCGCGTGGCTCGTGATCGTCGCGGCGGAGATGCTCACGGGGACACCGGGCGTGGGCGGGTTCCTCTGGCAGGAGTACAACAGCCTCGTCTACTCGCACATCATCCTCAGCGTGATCACGATCGGCGCCATCGGTTTCGTGCTCGATCGCCTGATGGGCCTCGTCGAGGCGCGCGTTCGGATCGACTGATGGCCTACCTCGAGGTTCGGGGCCTGCGGAAGTCCTACGGCACTCGAAGCGGCCCGACGGCGGTGCTGGGCGGTGTGGACTTGACCCTGGAAGAAGGCGAGTTCGTGGCGGTCGTCGGGTACTCCGGATCGGGGAAGACCACGCTGGTGTCCCTCATCGCTGGTCTCCTCGCGCCCGACCGCGGCGAGATCCTGCTCGAGGGTGTGCCCGTGACCGGGCCGGGACCCGAGCGCGGCATCGTGTTCCAGCAATACTCACTGCTGCCGTGGCTCAGCGTCCGGGGCAACGTGGCGCTCGCCGTCGACGCGGTGAACCCCGGACTGCCGGCGCCCGAGCGCCGGCGCATCACCGACGAGTTCATCGCCCTCGTCAACCTCACGCCGGCCGCCTGGAAGCGCCCGCGAGAGCTCTCGGGCGGGATGCGGCAGCGGGTGGCGGTGGCCCGCGGGCTCGCGATGCGGCCCAAGCTCCTGCTGATGGACGAGCCGTTCAGCGCGGTCGACGCGCTCACGCGCGCCACGCTGCAGGACGAGCTGCTGAGAATCTGGGGCGAGCGCCGGTCGACGGTGATGCTGATCACCAACGACGTGGACGAGGCCATCTTGTTGGCCGACCGGATCTACCCGATGACGCCCGGACCGGGCGCCGTGCTCGGGCCCGCGATCGAGGTCGGCTTGCCGCGTCCGCGGCAGCGCCGGCACATGAGCCTCGAGCCGGCTTATCAGAAAGCTCGTCAGGCCCTCGTCGAATTTCTGCGCGCGGCCCGGACGGCGCGGTAAATGGCCTCGTTCGTCGAGATCGCCCAGCTCGGCAAGACGTACGAGACGCCGTCCGGCCCGGCGGTCATCGTCCGCGACTTCACGCTGTACGTCGACGAAGGCGAGTTCGTCTGCCTCCTGGGCCACTCCGGGTGCGGCAAGACGACCGTGCTCTCGATCCTCATGGGGCTCGTCGCGCCGAGCACGGGGGGCGTCGTGATGGCGGGCCGGGAGATCGACGGACCGGGCACCGATCGCGGCGTCGTCTTCCAATCGGCGACGCTCCTGCCGTGGATGTCGGTGCGCGACAACGTGCGCCTCGCGCGCGAGCAGGTCGTCTCGGGGGCCGATCGCGACGTCGAGTCTTACCTGGCGTCGGTCGGCCTCGGCGAAATGGGCGAGCGATATCCCCGCGAGCTGTCGGCCGGGATGCAGCAGCGCGTCGGGGTCGCGCGGGCTTTCGCGCTCGAGCCGCGGCTGCTCCTGCTCGACGAGCCCTTCTCGCTCCTGGACGCGCTGACCCGCATGGAGCTGCAGGACGAGCTGATCACGCTCTGGGAGGCCAAGCGCCGGACCGTGATCATGGTCACCCACGACGTGGACGAGGCGCTCCAGCTCGCCGACCGGATCGTCATGATGACCAACGGCCCGGCCGCGACGATCGGGCGCATCTTCGACGTGCCGTTCCCCCGGCCTCGCCGCCGCGACGAGCTGCTCGCGCGCCCCGACTACTTCTGGTTGCGGGACTCTATCGTCGCCTTCCTCGAGGAGCAGGCCCATGCGACCGCGTGACGCGAGCGGCGACGTCGACACCGCCGCCTGGCGATCGACGATGTGCCCGTACTGCGGCGTGGGCTGCGGGCTCCTGGTGCAGGTCCGCGCCGGCCGCGTGACGAAGGTCAGAGGCGATCCCGCTCATCCGGCGAACCTCGGCGACATCTGCGCGAAGGCCGTCCACCTCCCACCGATCCTGGGAACGGCGGACCGCCTCCTTCATCCGCAGATCCGCGTGCGCCGCGGCGCGGAGCTCGAGCGCGTGCCGTGGGAGCTGGCGCTCAGGTTCACGGCCGACCGAATGCGCGAGATCATCACGGCCCACGGATCGGACGCGGTCGCCTTCTACGCGTCGGGCCAGCTCCTCACCGAGGAGTACTACCTCGGCTCCAAGCTTGCGCGGGGGTTCGTCGGCACCAACAACTTCGACACGAACTCGCGGCTCTGCATGGCCTCGGCCGCGGCGGGGTACGCGCGCTCCCTGGGATCGGATGGTCCGCCGGCGTCGTACCAGGACATCGATCTCGCCGATTGCTTCCTGCTGCTCGGCACCAACACCGCCGACTGCCATCCCGTGACCTTCAAGCGGATCAGACGGCGAAAGCTCCAGGCCCCCGACGACGTGACGATCGTGGTCGTCGACCCGCGCTGGACCGAGACCGCCGACATCGCCGACCTCCATCTGTCGCTGCGCCCCGGCTCCGACATCGCGCTGCTGAACGCGATGCTGCACGTGCTGTGGCGCGAGGGCCTCCTCGACACACGCTTCGTCGCGGAGCACACGACCGGCTGGGAAGGCCTGCGCGCGGTGATCGAGCGCTATCCGCCCGAGCGCGGGGCCGCCCTGACCGGGCTCTCCCGAGAGGTCATCGTCACGGCCGCGTTGAGATTTGGCCGTGCGCGTGCGGCGCTGAGCTTGTGGTCGATGGGGATCAACCAGAGCCACGTCGGCACGGACAAGAACGCGGCGATCATCAATCTGCACCTGGCGACGGGCCAGATCGGCCGGCCGGGCGCGGGGCCGTTCTCGCTGACCGGCCAGCCGAACGCGATGGGCGGACGCGAAACGGGCGGGCTCGCGCATCTCTTGCCGGGGTACCGGCTCGTCAGCGACGCCGCGGCGCGCGCGGCCGTCGAGCGTCACTGGGCGATTCCCGCCGGGCGCCTGCCGTCGACGCCCGGGCGCTCGGCGCTGGAAATCTTCGACGGCCTCGCGAGCGGTGAGGTGCGCGCGGTGTGGATCATCTGCACCAACCCGGCGGCCTCGATGCCCGATCTCGACCTCGTCGAGAAGGCGCTGCGGCAGGCCGAGCTCGTGGTGGTCCAGGACGCCTATCACCCGACGGAGACGACGCGCTTCGCCGACGTGCTCCTGCCCGCCGCTCAGTGGCCCGAGAAGGACGGAGTGATGACCAACTCCGAGCGGAGGCTCACGTACCTGCCCAAGCTCGTCGACCCGCCGGGCGAAGCGCTGCCGGACGCCGTGATCCTGACGCGGTTCGCCCACGAAATGGGCTGGAAGGAGGCGTTCTCATGCGCGAGCACAGCCGAGATCTTCGACGAGTTCGCGTCGCTGACGGCCGGAACAGGCTGCGATTACTCCGGGGTGAGCCACGCCCGCCTCCAGGCCGGCCCTTTGCAGTGGCCCGTTCCCGCGCCCGACCACCCCGGCACAGCGCGTCTCTACACGGACGTCGTCTTCCCGACTCCTGACGGGCGCGCTCGGTTCCTCGTCGTCGAGCACGTGGAGCCGCTCGAGGCGCCCGACGCCATCTTTCCGCTGGTCCTGACGACGGGTCGTGTGCGCGACCACTGGCATACGCTCACGCGCACCGGCAAGTCCCCGGCGCTCGCCTCGCGTACGCCCGAGCCGATCCTCGAGGTGAATCTCGGCGACGCGCGGCGCGCCGGCATCCAGGACGGGGATTTCGTCGAGGTCACGTCTCGCCGCGGCAAGGTCGTGGCTCAGTGCCGCGTGAGCGCCGCCATCCGTGAGGGCACGTGCTTTCTGCCCTTCCACTGGGGTCGGCAAGCCGGGTTCTACAAGAGCGCCAACAACCTGACGCTGAGCGGTCGCGATCCGGTGTCGCACCAACCGGAGCTGAAGGCCTGCGCCGTGCGCCTGCGGCGGGTCGCCGAGGCGACCGGGGTCGCGGAGTCGATCAGGGGCTTGGGGTCGATCACATGAACAAGATCGAAGCGCTCAAGGCCGAGCGCGACGGCCTCGACGTCACCGAAGACCTCGTACGCTTCGCCCGCGAGGGGTGGCGGACCATCGCCGACGACGACAAGGAGCGGCTGAAGTGGGTCGGCGTGTTCCACCGGAAGCCGACGCCGGGCCACTTCATGATGCGCATCCGGATGGCCAACGGCATCGTCACCGCGGCGCAGGCGCGCCTGCTCGGCGAGATCACGAAGGCGACGGGCCGGAACATCGCCGACGTGACCACGCGACAGCAGATTCAGCTCCGCTGGGTGACGATCGAGGGCGTGCCGGATGTCATCGCGCGCCTCGGGGCGGCGGGGCTGTCTAGTTTACAAACCGGCATGGACAACATTCGCGGCATCGTCGGGTGCCCCGCGACCGGCCTCACCCCGCACGAGCTGTTCGACACCGCGCCCATCGCGGCCGCGTTCCAGCGGATCTTTCTCGGCAACAAGGCGTTCACGAACCTGCCGCGGAAGTTCAACGTCACGATCACCGGCTGTCTCGAGCACTGCACCGCCGGCGAGACCCAGGACATCTCGATGACGCCGGCGATCGCCACGCGCGATGGGGCGGAGGTCGCCGGGCTCAACGTCGCCGTCGGCGGCAAGCAGGGATCGGGCGGGCCGCGCTTCGCGACCGATCTCGACGCCTTCGTCGCTCCCGGAGAAGCGGCGGACGTGTGCGCCGCGATCGCCCTCATCTTTCGCGACCACGGCCCGCGCGAGGCGCGAAGCAAGGCCCGCCTCGCCTTCCTCGTGGACGAGTGGGGAGGCCCGCGGTTCCGCAAGGAGCTCGAAGCGCGCCTCGGGCGCGCCCTGCCGCCGGCCGGGCGCGACGCGCGCGGGGCCACGACCACCGATCACCTCGGGATCTTCCGCCAGCGGGAGCCCGGCCTGAATTACATCGGGCTCAAGACGCCCGTCGGCCGCGTCACCGGCGATCAGCTTCTCGAGCTGGCGCGGCTCGCCGATCGATACGGCCGCGGCGATCTGCGCTTCACGCCGTCGCAGAACGTGCTGATCCCTCACATTCCCGACAGGCTCCTGGGTGAGCTGACGCAGGAGCCGCTGCTGCGGGAGCTGCCGTACAACCCGTCGGAGATCCAGCGCGGTCTCGTCTCCTGCACCGGCACCGATTTCTGCAATCTCGCTCTGATCGACACGAAGACCCGAGCGCTGGCGCTGGCGCGGGAGTTCGAGCAGCGGCTCGGGACGGCGCGCCCTCTCACCGTGCGGTGGTCGGGCTGCCCCGCCTCCTGCGGCAACCACCACACCGCGGACGTCGGCCTGCAGGGCTGCAAGGTGAAGGTGGACGGCAAGATCGTCGACGGCGTCCACGTCTTCGTCGGCGGCCGGGGCGGGCGGGAGCCGCGGGCCGCCGAAAAGATCCTGGAAGACGTGCCGTGCGACGAGCTGCCGGAGGTGCTGGACCGCCTGGTCCGATTCTTCCCTCGCGGCGACCGGAGGAAGGGGGAGACATGAACCGCGGCTTCGTCTCGTTCGTGGGCGCCGGCCCCGGCGACCCCGAGCTGATCACGCTCAAGGGATTGCGCCGCCTCCGCGAGGCGGAGGTCGTCCTGCACGACCGGCTGATCCCCCTGCCCCTCCTCGACGAGGTCAGCCCGGGCGCCACCATCATCGACGTCGGCAAGGCACCCGGCCGTCCGTGTGTGGGCCAGGGGCACATCAACTGGCTGCTGGTGGACTGGGCGCGACGGCGCGAGCGCATCGTGCGGTTGAAGGGCGGCGATCCGGCCGTCTTCGGACGCCTCGGCGAGGAGATCGAGGCGGTGCGGTCGGCGGGGATCGCGTTCGAGGTCGTTCCGGGCGTCACCGCGGCGACGGCGGCGGCCGCGCGGCTCGGCATCTCGCTCACCGAGCGCGGGAGCGCCTCGATGATCGTCTTCGCGACCGGCACCGACCAGACGGGCCACCTTCCGGCCACGCTCGACTGGGACGTGCTCGCGCGCGCCGAGGGCACGCTCGTCTTCTATATGCCGGTCGGCGCACTCGACTCGATCACGGCGTCGCTGACGTCGCTGGGTCGTGATCCGCGCGAGGCGGCGATCCTGGTCGAGCACGCCGGCGTCGCGGGCGAGCGAGTAATCGCCGGCCGGCTCGGCGAGATCGCGGACGAGGCGCGTGCCGCCGGCGTCGGCCCGCCCGCGGTGCTGATCACGGGCCCGACCGTCGCGCTCGCCTCCGTGCCTCTGAGCGTCCGGCGGGTGCTCGCCGGCATGGGGACCTGAGCCGTGCCCGACTACTTCCCCGCGTTCCTCGATCTCCGCGGCCGGCGGTGCCTCGTCGTCGGCGGGGGCGAGGTCGGCGAGCGCAAGGTCCGCGCGTTGCTCGAGTGCGGGGCGCGGGTCACCGTGGTGAGCCCGGCCGTGACGCCGGGGCTGGCGGCCCTCGCCGCGAGCGGCCGCGTCGTGAATCGGGCGCGGAGCATCCGGCAGTCCGATCTGCGCGGCTGTGCGCTGGCGGTCGCCGCGACCGGTGATCCTCTCGTGGACGGGGCGGTGGCGGAGATGGCGCGCCGGTGGCGGGTGCTCGTGAACGTGGTAGACCGGCCCGAGCACTGCGACTTCATCCTGCCCTCGGTGCTCCGCCGCGGCGAGCTCCAGATCGCCGTCTCGACCGGCGGCCGGAGCCCCGCGCTGGCCCGCGAGATCCGACGGCGGCTGGAGGGGCTTTTCGGTCCCGAATATGCGGCGCTCGTCCGACGCGTGGGAATGGAGCGGTGTCGCGCCCGCGCGGCCGCCACGACCACTGCCGGGCGCCTCGAGGCGGGTGAGCGCGTCGCGAGGCTGGCGCTCGTCGGGCGCTAGCCTCTCCCCGTCCTAAATCCCAGAAGGGCGATTGTCGGTCGAAGGAAGATAGGTGGCGTAGAGCAGGGGGTCGGTGGAACCCGCTTCGACGAAGCCTTTCTTCCTGAGGGCGCAGCTATCGCAGCGGCCGCAGGCCCGCCCGTCGCTCGTTGGCTCATAGCAGGACCAGGTGAGCGAAAAATCAACCCCCAGGGCGTGGCCTGCGCGAATAATCTCCGCCTTGGTCATCCGTATAAGCGGGGTATGGATCCTGAACCGGCTTTTGCCCTCCACCCCGGCCTTTGTGGCAAAATTCGCCATCCGCTCAAAGGCCTCGATGTACTCGGGACGGCAGTCAGGGTACCCGGAATAGTCGAAGACGTTGGCTCCAAAGAATATATCCGCAGCGCCGAGAACCTCGGCCCAGGCCAGAGCGTGGGCGAGAAAGATGGTGTTCCGGGCAGGGACGTAAGTGACCGGGATCGCCGATCCGATTTCTTCGAGGCTCCGGTCTTTCGGGACGGCCAAGTCCGCGGTCAGGGCGGAACCGCCGATTAGCCGGAGGTCTAAAGTTAGGATCAGATGCTCTTTGGCGCCGAGTGCCGCCCCCACGCGCTTCGCCGAATCCAGCTCCCGGCTGTGACGTTGACCATAGGCGAACGACAGCGCATAGGGCACGTACCCTTGGCCCCGCGCGATCGCCAGCGTGGTCGCGGAGTCCAGACCGCCTGAGAGCAGCACCACCGCGGGCTTCATCAGACTCCTCGCTTCGCGCCCCACAGCAGGATATGGAGGCGCGGGGAATAACGAAGGCCATGGCGCGAGCACTCCTCCACGACCCAGCGTGAGCGTTCGAGGATTTCTTCCCGCCGGATTCCCTTGGGCATGAGGAGGATTCGATCACGGGGCAGGGTGAACCGCTCGCTGAGCTGCAGCAGCTCGGCAACGTCGCGGCGATCGGCCACCACGAACTTCCACCAGGCTGCCCGGGCGCGAAAGGCGCGGATCGCCTCCGGGTTGATCCGTGTCGCTTCCAGTACTCCCGAATTGGCCAGCTTCAGCGAGACGTTCCATTGATCGACCAGACCCGTGGAAGGCGGCAGGATCCCTGACGTCTCAACTTCGATGGTGAAGCCTCGGGCTTTCAGGGCTTCAACCAGCGGAGCGAACAAAGACGATTCGAGCGGCTCCCCGCCCGTGACCACCGCACGCCGGCAGGCGTACGCCGCTGCTTCCTCAACCACAGCCTCGAGCGTCACCTGACGGCCGCCGGCCGGGTCCCAGGAGTACTTGGTGTCGCACCAGCGGCATCCTACGGAACAGCCCTGGAGACGGATGAAGACCGCCGGTACGCCGGCAGTCACGCCCTCCCCTTGGAGGGAGTGGAAGCACTCGGCGATCCGGCCAGTGGTCGCGGCAGTCACAGGCGGTCGCGGCTCATCTCAGCGGTGCGAAACGCAGGCATGATCTCTCCAGCGAAGAGCCGCATCTGCTTCAGCAACAGATCCGGGGTTTCATCCTTGAACAGGCGGACGTCACGAAAGGACAGGGCAAGATGCTCGAGGCCACTCTTTCGAAAGTCTTCGATCGTGTGGACCACCTGGTCGGGGCTTCCCGTGATCACGTGGTGGCGCTCGCCAAGGGTTCCGACATAACCCTCGATCGACTTCGATCCGATGTCCGCCGGACTGAAGCAGGCGAGGGTGATCTTTCTGCCCCCACTCATTGCGCGGATCTTCTCCGCTCCTGCTCCCAGCTCTTCCGCCGAAACAGCCCAGGGCAGCCAGCCGTCCGCCGTCTGGGCGACCCGCCGTAGAGAAGGATCGCTCATCCCGCCTACCCAGATCGGCGGCCCACCCCGCTGAGCGGGCTTCGGTTCGAACAACATCTCTCGAAAGTTGGTGTACCGCCCCGAGAAAGAGATCGGCCCCTCCTGACTCCACAGGTGCCGCAGGACTTTGATTCCTTCATCCAAGAATCGTCCGCGCTCCGTCCACGCGACCCCGACGGCCTCGAGCTCCTCCCGGATCCATCCGGTGCCGAGGCCCAGGATCACCCGGCCGCCCGACAGAGCGTCGAGCGTCGCGACCTCCCTCGCCAGGACGACCGGGTTCCGGGTGGGTGTGGCCAGGACCGTCGTGCCCATCGCGACGGTCCTCGTGATCGAGCTGACGAAGGCCAGCGTCATGAGCGCCTCGTAGAAGATGTGGCCGCGCTCGACGTGGTGCACGGGCACGATGACGTGGTCGGTGACCCACACCGAATCGAAGCGGAGCGATTCCGCCTCCTGGGCCACGTCGGCGATCA
>WNEZ01004032.1_pt1 | contig 12733 bp, 9 predicted proteins | sample 5400521 | NCBI WGS metagenome assembly WNEZ01 (sample SAMN13153339, study PRJNA577476) | soil metagenome | isolation source: 120 cm saprolite under Douglas fir tree site 2 hole 1 replicate 1 | place: USA:California | collected 2015-04-18 | reverse complement strand
TTAATCACCATGTCCGTGGTTCGAGTCCACGTCGGGGAGCAATCTGGACGGCTCACGAACTGCGTTGCTGGAGCGTGAGCTGCTCCTATTCCGGGCCAAATGGATACCGGCTCCAAACTTGCTGTTTTCGTCGTTGGCGCCAGTGCCCTCGTCGGCGCATTTTACTGGCTGTTCCGGAACCTGTTTCCTCCTCCGCCCCATGACCCCACTGCTCCCAAGGGGATCCACGAAGGTTCGACAGAGGGGGATTACACGCCGACCGACGACCACCACCATTGAATCGCTGGAGCCGGTTCGTCCGCTGTCAATCTTGGGGAGCAAAATATACAAGTATGCGGCCCTGGCCGCCCGGAAGGAGTCGAACCCCCGACCTTCGGATTCGAAGAACGGGAACATTAACCGGGCAGACGGGCGTCATTGCTGGATTCTTCCGAAACTTCCCCCAGTTGCGGGCAGGACCCGGTGCACCCGAGTCCACCGGAATTGACTCGTTCCCCCCTATTTTAGATACGATTTGGACACAGTTTGCGGACGCTGACCAGCGGATAAGAAACCCGATGGGCTTCGCCAGGGAAGAGAATACCTGAGAACACCGGCGAAGAATTGATGCTCGGCTGGACCTGGTACGGGACGGGGCGGACCACCGTCCGTAAGCCGAACATCCGTCGGGTCGTTGTGTCGGAAGAGACTCTCCAGAAGCTCCTACGGTCTGCCGAGAGCGTCTTCCGCGCCATCCTGCTCGTGGCCTACGATCACGGGCCGCGGAAGGGAAAAATTCTCCAACTACGCTGGGAGTACTGCGCGCCCTACCCCTCGGCGGCTTCACGCCTTTCCGATAAGGCCGCTTGCCGTTCGCCCCAGACCCTGATGCTCTTTCTGGCGCGCGCTCGGGCCCGTGCTAGAGTTATCCGGACTCACCGGTAGACTTTGTGCCATGTTTCGTGGCATTTGAAACAAATGTGAGAGGCTATGCTGACTTGCATTGCACTGCGCATGCATATCGATGTGTGACTTCGCGTAGGAGTACCGGTGAGTCAGTTTCTCCGTGACTCATGTCCCGACTTGTCGCTCTGAAGGCGTCAACGTCGCTCGGCGACTTGGCCAGGTTGTTGGAGTTCAAGCCCAAGGCTCTCTCGTACATTTTGTATAAGCAGCCAGAGGCGAAGAAGTACACGACTTTTCAGATCCCCAAACGGAATGGAGGCCAGCGCACGATCAAGGCACCCATTGACGCCTTGAAGCTTGTGCAGCGCAGGCTGTCCGACCTCCTCCAGGACTGCGTAGAAGAGATCAACGGCAGCAAAAACCGCAAGGATCGGACGGCGCACGGCTTCAAGCGAAAGCGGTCGATCATCAGCAACGCCCGACAGCATCGCCACCGCCGGTACGTTTTCAACCTCGACTTAGAGGATTTCTTTCCGTCGATCAATTTTGGCAGAGTCCGCGGTTTTTTTATCAAGAGCAGAGACTTCGGACTGCACAGGGACGTCGCGACGGTGATAGCGCAAATTTCGTGTCACCAGAATTCACTTCCGCAAGGTAGTCCTTGTTCGCCGGTCATATCCAATCTAATCGCCCATTTGCTTGACATGCGCCTGGTGAGGCTCGCATCTGCCGTCGGGTGCACATATTCCCGATACGCAGACGACCTCACGTTCTCAACGAACAAAAAAGATTTTCCCGCCGATATTGCCGCGCCGTCAGGCACCGAGGGAGGTAAGTTACATCTGTGGCTGCCTGGCATGGAGCTGGAGAAAGTGATCGAGCGGACGGGCTTTCGCATCAATACCGCGAAGACGCACCTGATGTACCGGACCTCGCGCCAGAATGTCACGGGACTCGTCGTCAATCAGAAGATTAATGTTCGATGCGAGTACCGCCACAACGTACGGGCGATGGTGCATAGCCTCGTAACAACAGGTTCATTCGAGATCTATGGCGTTACACAGAAAGCCGGAGCGAGCACCCTCGAGAAACGACCTGGTTCGCCGAACCAGCTCCACGGCATGCTGGGTTTTATAGACAGCATTGATGTCTACAATAAGAACAACGCGCCAGACAGCTCGTCAAGTGAGCTTTCATCCAAAGAGCAGGTTTACCGTGGGTTCTTGATTTACAGCAATTTCTATGCGGCTGCATCGCCGGTCGTTATTTGCGAGGGCGAAACTGACAATATCTATCTCACGCATGCCATCCGGAGCCTTGGGGCCGAATTTCCGGAACTGGCAGAAGTGAAGGATGGGAAGATCCGTCTCAAGATAAGGCTGTACAAATATCCCCACTCGAGCACCGCGCGAATTCTAGATCTAAAGGACGGCGGCAGCAGTGTATTAAGCAAATTCATTGGAACGTACAAGCAAGAGATTCGTCAATTTACTGCGCCCAGTCTAACGAATCCATTAGTCATTCTGTACGACAACGACTCTGGAGCTAAGAACATCCGAAGTGCGATAAAGAATATCTCCAAAGTACCCGTCACCGGTGCTGAGCCATTTGTTCACGTAATCAAGAACATGTACGCCTTGCCAACCCCGTACGTGGGCGGTGCGACGGAATCAAAGATCGAGGACTGTTTCGATGACGCAACCAAGGGAATGGTGATCGAAGGCAAGACGTTCAACGACAGTAATAACTTTGACGTCGACAAGCACTACGGAAAGAAGGTGTTCGCGCATAGGGTTGTCCGACTGAAGGCTGCCACGATCGATTTCACCGGCTTCCGTCCGCTCCTGACCAACCTCGTCGCGGTCATCAACGCTCATAAGGCGGCAATCGCTCCACGACCGCCCGTAATCTGAGCGCGCGCCCGCCGCACGCGACAACTGAGAGGTTTCTCGCTGAGCGCGGACTCGACAGTCCTTTTGCTGCGGCTTGAGGCTCAGCGGATCGGCGGGTCGTTCTTGGCGTTGACTCAGCCGGACGCGCAAGTCAGCTGCGTGAGAAGACTTCGGGCGCAAATCTCATCGGAGAAACTGAGAAACGTTCCGAACTCTGGCCAAAATGTGACTGTTAATCACCATGTCCGTGGTTCGAGTCCACGTCGGGGAGCTAAATACGCATTGTGAAATAAGGCAGGGAGCCATGTACTCCTGACAACAAAGCCATCAACGACTTTGTCAGCGGAGGTCAGGGCCCGGGCTGTCCGCCGTAGTGGGCCAGCCAGCCAGTCTCAATTTGTCGCGCCAGCCCATCCAGCAAGACACACAGATTGGCTTGCACGGCGGTCGCCGTGTGGACGTTGATGGGTAGCTGTTCCTCTCGGGCCTCTGCATGCGGATGAACGAGATCTCGATGGGCGGCGACCAGTTTTGCTAGTTCACCGTGGACTTCGCGGAGCAGTGGAGGAAGACCCGCGCAAAGGCCAGGCTTCAGAGCAAGCGTAACGAGGTCGGGCAGGCTTGTGTCATCGGGGAACGACTTGTGCTGCCGGCCCTTCAGCAGCTTGAATTCCTCGTCAGCGCGTTGTTGGTTGTGCCCGAGGACAGCAACGAGCACGCCCTCCAGCATGCTGCCGCACAGGATGAGCGCGGCCTTGTGGGCGCAACCGCGCAGGCAGACGTCGACCTCTCCTGCATCGCGTTCGAGCAGACTCGCGAACTCTCGCGTCAGGGCACCGGCCTCCATGAGTCGAACCAGAAGTTGCTTCAGCACGTTGGGCTCCTCGGGCGCTTCGTGCCCATCGTGTGACGAACTCGGCCACGCGGAGTCGTTCACCAGCATCTCCGGCGACAGCACGTCTGAACCGAGACCCTGTTCGGTAACCACGACGCGAGCGTTGTCGAGCATTTCGGCCTTGCCCTTCCCGATGAGGCTGCGCAGCGCACGGTCCCTTCGTTCATCTTGTCCTAGCATCATCGCCCACCGCTGCCGCCGCCGGGTACTACGGTACGCTTCACGAAACGTCTCCAGAATTTGGACCTCGTCGCTGATTAGCTGCTGCTCACGGAAAACGTCGTCGAGGGTCGAGACCCGATAGAGGCTCGGAAGGAATTGAAGAACGCGTGGAACGTGCCCTTCACCCCAGTTCTGCACGTCGACGAACGGGTGCAGGCCGAACAGCGCCCAGTTGAACCTCACACGAACAGCGGTCGACGACAAACTGGGGAACCGATGGACTAGAGAGAGTGCGACGTTGTCGACGTTCGCGACCTTGTCGCGGCGTGACCTGTCGTCCAGGACCTGATGGCCATATCCAAGGAGGCCTTGTAGGGGCGCGATGGAGTCGGCTAACGCCAGCGCCCTCCGGCGCATCGCATTCAGGGTCGGGTAGTAGACTCTAGCGTCGAGGGCGAGCAGGTTCTTCTTGAAAACCAGCGTGTGAAGCAGACGACCGGCATCGCCTCTCAGAACCGCGTCGCACTCGGTCGCAGGTACGCCCAGCGGCTCAGGTTCGAGCGCCTTGTCGAGGATGTACTTGAGCACCGCATCCTCGTCAGCGGGAAGCGGGTCTTCTGGGTCGGCCATTGACCAAAGGTAACAGGCTGCGGCTGAGCCGTCGCTATCGCGGGCCGGCGACGTCCCGTTTGCTCGCAGTGGAACTCTCGTCCGAGAGCAGATCGACCTTCCTTCTTCGGGCCCGATACCGCTATCGAACCGTGGCCTTGCTCGACGTTGGACGAAGCGGCAGATAGGGTTCGCCGGTGGCGTCGAACTCGGCGGCGAGACGGTCCAGCATCGTGTCGAGGTGCTCCTTCCCGTCAAGCACAGCGCGAACGTGATTGCCGTCGAGCATCAGGAACGCTGGTCGCTGGTTCTTCTTTGCCCACGCCAGCCCCTGCGCTGAATAGCCCGCGACGGAGATGAACAGCCCCCGCGTCGCCGGCGACTTGCTCTCAACCGTAGCCTTAAACGAAGCCAGCGCCGCTTTCGACGTCGGCTTGCGAGTCCACTTCGCTTCGAGGAGCCAGATCGCCTTGTGAAGCCGGAACCGGCCGTCCACCTGCTCTCCGACAAGTCGAAAGCCTTCGCCCGGCTCAAGGCGGAACAGGTCGAAGAGGCGCCAAAGGAGCCGTTCAAGCTTCAGCCCGGCCTTTTGTCGATTGGCTGCCACCTGCAATCGCTCGAACATCCTGCGCAGTGGGACGAGGTCGAAATCCATTACGCGCACTTTACCCGGCGACATGTCCGTGAGCGCGGGACCGACCTGTTCCCATTTGATTTGAGCCATGACCGGGCTCCAATCCACGCCGAGCATGCGCACGTAGACTTCTAGCTGCGCGACCATTCGGGCGACGTCGCCGCTCATGGTGTTCCGATGCCGATGGCTCGCGAGCCGGGCCGCTGATTCAATCAACCGAACCGCAGCGGGCGCACCGCCCTGTTCGTAAAGCCGGCGGATGAGCGTGAGGACCGAGCCGCGATGGTCAGCGGCACTTGGTGCCCATTGCCCAGCAAGGTCGTTGTCCTCCACGAAGTCTGCCCAGGTAAGCCCGTGCCCTTCTGCTGGGAGTAGCGTCGCAAGGTGGGAAGCGGACTCCGCGATGGCCTCGTCGTGTTTCGCGCGACGTTCCTGCTCTGCTATGTCCGTCATTTGAGCGACCATTATGTTGGTCTCAGTGGGGTTCCGTCTCAGTAGGCGAACTCAAAACCGGTAGATTTTGCGCCAGTGCACACTCTAGGCAGAGCTCGAAACTCGTCTCCACCGCACGTTTTCATGAGGGAATGGGCTTGGAGCGGTCTCGAGATCCTACGCCTTCGGAGGCGGGAGGACGAGTGCGCCTGCCCAGTGACCTCGGAACAACCTCCGAGCGTGCGGTTGGCGCCGCCCTGCGGTCCTTCGAGTGATCCGGTATAGTTTTTCGCCCATGCCGACTTGAGGCGCCCGCCAGAGAAGTTCACGGATTTCGGGTTCGACCTCAACCCAGTGCGCGAGTACGTCGGTCGTCATGGGCACGCCCAGCTCAGGCGCACCGGCGATGTCGGCGAGGTTCGTCAGCTCGCCTTCAACCGGGTCAGAGTGAATCGTCACAATCTGAGGCTCTACGTCGGCGTAGTGGACGCCGTTTTTCCGAAGCGTGCCAGCCGACGTGGTCGGGGGCTTGATTGCGCCCAGCGTGTTGATGTCGAGCACCCACGTGCTTCTAAGGATGTCCCCCTTTGCCGCCTGCACCTCGGCCGTGGTTCCGACCAAAGGAAAGACGAAGAAAGCGGACCTCGGGCTTTTCACGAGAGCTTGGAGTCTCACCAACTGGTCGTGGGGGACGCGAAACTGCCGTACCTTCTGGCTGGGCTTCCTCTTCGACGACACATCCTGGTTGCTCGCCTTGAATTGGAAGAGCAGCAGGCGTGCTCCCAGCTTCACACCAGCATCGAATCCCCACCGTGCTTCCTGTTGCTGGGTGAGCCCGAACCACATGAGTCGTCGGCTTGTTGCCGCAGAGAACTGCGCGCAGAGGTTCAGCTCCAGCGTCTTCTCGGAGAGTCGCACGATGACCGGAGCGTACGACCAACACCGCGCGATCAGGAAGCGTCATCGCGCTAAGGCTCTTCACGGCGCGAAACCGCCACAGAGCTCTTTGGGACCGCTCCGCGGGCCCGATCAATCGAATCGGTGCGCGCACGCACAAGGAGTGGGATGCCGCCGAGTGCCAGTTCGAATTCTCCGTGCTAAACCTGGCCAAGGCCCTCGGTCTCGCCGTTCACGATGCCCACATGGGGTCGAGTTGGAGGCGTTCAAGACGCGCCAGACAGGAGCGGGGCGCGACTCTGGGTGTTGCACAACGAATGGGGCGTGCCGCCGATCGTGAGCTGGGAGCAGTGAGGAGGGGGTCTTTACTACTACTCAACGCAGTGGGCGCTAGGAGAACGACTGCGTAGCGCAGCCAAAGTCATACATCCGCTACGAATTTCCGGGTAACTGCATTTGATCGGACCGTCTTGCCCGCCTACGCTCGGCGGGCCTCCTATGAACAAGAAGGCTCTCTCCGAGCGGGACATCTGCACCAAGTTCATCACGCCCGGCTTGGTGCGATCGCGGTGGGACGTTCAGGACCAGATTCGAGAGAACGTCCATCTCACAAAGGGAAAGGTCATCGTCAGGGGGCGGCTCGTCGCGCGCGGCCCACCGAAATTCGCGGACTACATTCTTTACTACAAGCCAAACCTGCCCCTCGCCGTCGTCGAGGCCAAGGACAACAACCACAGCGTCGGCGATGGAATGCAACAGGCGCTTGGCTATGCAGAGATGCTCGATGTTCCATTTGCATACAGCTCCAACGGAGACGCGTTCCTAGAGCATGACCGGACCGGCCAAGGCGGCATCGTCGAACGGGGGCTGGGCCTCGAGGAGTTCCCTCAGCCAGATGCTCTTTGGCGACGATACTGCGCTTGGAAGGGGTTGACCCCGGCCGCCGAAACGCTGGTCCAGCAGGACTACCATCCGGACACTGCCAACAAGACACCCCGTTACTACCAGGTCGCGGCCATCAACCGAGTGGTGGAGGCTGTTGCCAGGGGAGAGCAGCGCGCCCTCTTGGTCATGGCGACCGGAACCGGGAAGACCTACGCGGCCTTCCAGATCATCTGGCGGCTCTGGAAGGCTGGGGTGAAGAAGCGAATCCTCTTTCTCGCCGACCGGAACATCCTGGTGGATCAGGCCAAGACGAACGACTTCAAACCCTTTGGTGGCGCGATGACAAAGGTCACGCACCGCAAGGTGGACAAGTCGTACGAAATCTACCTGGCGCTCTACCAAGCGATCACCGGGACCGAGGAACAGAAGGACATCTTCAAACAGTTCTCCCCGGATTTCTTCGACCTCATCGTCGTGGATGAATGTCACCGAGGCAGCGCGGCGGAAAACTCGGCCTGGCGAGTCATCCTGGACTACTTCTCATCGGCCACCCAAGTGGGGCTCACTGCCACGCCAAAAGAAACGACGGACATCTCGACCACGCATTACTTCGGAGACCCTGTTTACGTGTACAGCTTGAAGCAGGGGATCGAGGACGGCTTCCTCGCTCCGTACAAGGTCGTCCGCATCGACATTGACAAAGACCTGGTGGGCTGGAGACCCGAGAAGGGCAAGCGGGACAAGTTCGGGCAGGAGATTGAGGACCGTATCTACAACCAGACGGACTTCGACCGGACGCTCGTACTGGAGAAGCGGACCGAGCTGGTGGCCAAGAAGGTCACGGAGTTCCTGAAGGCTACGGACAGGAACGACAAGACCATCGTTTTTTGCGAGGACATCGACCACGCTGAGCGCTTGCGCCAAGCGCTGGTGAACGAGAACTCGGACATCTGCGCCTACAACCGCAAGTACGTTATGCGCATTACTGGCGACAACCCAGAGGGCAAAGCAGAGCTGGACAACTTCATCGACCCGGAGAGCCGTTACCCGGTCGTGGTGACCACGTCAAAGCTGCTGACAACCGGGGTGGACGCCCAGACCTGCAAGGTCATCGTCCTCGACCAAACCATCAAGTCGATGAGCGAGTTCAAGCAAATCATTGGTCGCGGAACACGTATAAGGGAGGACTTCGGAAAGCTTTTCTTCACCATCATCGATTTCCGCAAAGCGACCGAACACTTCGCTGACCCGGACTTCGACGGGCTGCCGGTGCAAATCTACGAGCCGAAAGAAGGCGAATCCCCGGCTCCACCGGACGATCTGCCGAACGCAGATGAGGTGGCACCGCTGGACGCTGCTGCCGTCGCCGCCAAAGTCTCAGAATCGTGGGACGAGAACTCGAGCGGTGGGCGAGCGAAGTACGTGGTCGGTGATGTTGAGGTTCACGTGGTGGCTGAGCGCGTCCAGTACTACGGCAAGGATGGAAAGCTCGTCAGCGAATCCCTGAAGGACTACACGCGCCGAGCCATCAGGAAGAAGTACCGGTCGTTGGACTCATTCCTGAAGACTTGGAGCACGTCGGACCAGAAGGCGCTCATCCTCCGTGAGCTGGAACAGGAGGGCGTGTTCCTTAGAGAGCTGGCTGCGGAGGTGGGCAAGGACTTCGGGGCGTTTGACCTCATTTGCCACGTGGCCTTCGACCAGCCTCCTCTGACGCGCACGGAGCGAGCCAACAACGTCCGCAAGCGCAACTACTTCACCAAGTATGGGGAATCTTGCCGGGCTGTCCTCGAGGCACTCCTTGAGAAGTTCTCGAACGAGGGCGTGGACGACATCGAGGACGTCAACATTCTAAAGGTCAGCCCGGTGGCCAAACTCGGTACGCCCGTTGAACTGGTGGGCCGCTTTGGCGGAAAGGCCCCCTACCAGAAAGCTGTTCGCGAGCTAGAAGACGAGCTGTACAAGGTTTCCTAGCTTCGCTTCGGGGAGGAGTGCAATGTCCATCGGCACGGTCATCAAGACCATTCAAGACATCATGCGCAAGGACGCGGGCGTCGATGGCGACGCCCAGCGAATTAGTCAGCTCGTGTGGATGATTTTCCTTAAGGTCTTCGACGACGTGGAAGCAGAAAGGGAGTTGCTGGACGACAACTACAAGTCGCCCATACCGGCTCGCCTTCGCTGGCGGAAATGGGCCAAAGACCCGGAAGGCATCACCGGGGAGCAACTCCTCGACTTCATCAACAACAATATGTTCAAAGCGCTGAAGGAACTGCCTGCCAGCGGGAAAACCGCTGAAATTGCCGCCGTGGTACGGAGCGTCTTCGAGGACGCCTTCAACTACATGAAGTCGGGCACGCTCGTGCGGCAGGTGGTCAATAAGCTGAACGAGATCGACTTCAACAAGGCCACCGACCGGCATCAGTTCGGCGACATCTACGAAACAATCCTCTCGGACCTCCAGAGTGCCGGCAACGCGGGCGAGTACTACACGCCCCGGGCGGTGACGCAGTTCATCGTGGACCAGGTGGACCCGAAGCTGGGGGAAAAGGTGCTTGACCCGGCGTGCGGCACCGGTGGCTTCCTAACCTGCGCCATCGAGCACATCCGCAAGAAGTACGTGAAATCCGCGAAGGACGAGGAGGTTCTCCAGCAGAACATCTTGGGCGTGGAGAAGAAGCAGCTACCTCACCTCCTGGCCGTGACGAACATGCTGTTCCACGGCATCGAGGTCCCCTCGAACATCCGTCGAGACAACACGCTGGCTCGTCCCCTGCGCGATTACGGACCCAGGGATCGCGTCGACGTCGTCGTCACGAATCCCCCGTTCGGTGGTATGGAAGAGGACGGCATCGAGAACAACTTTCCACAAAACTTCCGTACTAGAGAGACCGCCGACCTCTTCCTCATCCTGCTGCTGACACTGCTCAAATCAGGTGGGCGAGCGGGTCTCGTGCTGCCCGACGGCACCCTCTTCGGCGAGGGCGTGAAGACGCGCATCAAGGAGAGGCTTCTGGAGGAGGCTAACCTCCACACGATCGTTCGCCTCCCGAAGGGCGTCTTCAATCCGTACACGTCCATCCGGACGAACCTACTGTTCTTTGAGAAAGGAGAGTCGACGAAGGAGGTCTGGTTCTACGAACACCCCTACCCAGAGGGCTTCAAGAGCTACTCAAAGACCAAGCCACTTCGAATCGAGGAGTTCGCGCCGGAGAAAAAATGGTGGAGCAAGCGGAAGGAGACGGACCAGGCGTGGAAGGTGCCCGTCGAGGACATCAAGGGGCGCAACTACAATCTCGACATCAAGAACCCGCGCGCTCCGGATGAGGGGCCTGGCGATGCTGACGCCCTCTTCAAAGAATTCAACACGGTTGACGCTGACGTGGCGAAGGTAAGAGGTCAGCTCGCAAAAGAGCTTCACGCTGCCCTTCATCGGGGGGCGGGAGCATGACCGCTGCTTCTTCAGCGGCGGCGCAGCAAGTCTCCGCTAGGCTGGATACCGGGGACCTTCTGGTCGCGCTCTGCTTGCGGCTGGGAGACCTTTCGCGAGTCCGGGGGGCGATCCTTGACCTAGCCGTGCGTGGCAAGCTGGTTCCACAGCAGCGCGAGGATGAGGCCGCTTCCCATCTTCTCTCACGCATCCGAGACCGGCTCGGAAGGAAGGCGCGGAACCAGAGGAGCCAAGAACAAGGTGGGAGCCAGAACTTTCCTTTGCCCGCCTCCTGGACATGGTCCACATTGGGGGAGATCTGTGAATACATCCAGCGAGGCAAGTCGCCGACCTATGTCGAGGAGAGCGACATCCCAGTGGTTTCCCAGAAGTGTGTCCAATGGGAAGGATTCCTTCTGGAACGTGCGCGGTTCGTCGACCCGAAGACGCGTAAAGGATATGGCCCGGAACGCTTCCTGAGAAAGGGCGACCTTCTCTGGAACTCTACTGGACACGGCACTGTTGGCCGGATCGCCCTATTCAAGCCCAGCGCAACCTTCCACGACGTAGTGGCAGATTCACACGTCACCGTGCTCCGCCCTGTCGAGGTCGACTCAAGGTGGATTTGGTGTTGGATCGCGTCGCCAACCGTTCAGCGCACAATCGACGACCTCGTCTCGGGCACAACGAAGCAAACAGAACTTGCGACGTCTACGGTTGCGCAACACGCCATTCCAATTCCCCCGCTCGCCGACCAGAAGCGCATCGTCGAGAAGGTGTACCAACTAATGGCCCTTTGCGATGAGCTGGAGGTCAAGCGGACGAAGAAGCGCGAGATCGGGGACAGGTTGACGAAGGCAGCTCTCGGGGCGCTCAGCATTGCCGAGTCTCCCGAGGAGTTCGAGGTCGCGTGGAAAAGGGTGTCGGAGAACTTCGACACACTGGTTTTGAATGTGGAAACGGTAGATGCGCTGCGCGCCACTATCATTGAGCTGGGCTTCCACGGCCGTCTGACTCACCAATTGCCAATCAGCGAAGATGTGGCCGAACTCCTGTCGTCGATCCGATCGCGGAAAGGGGCCACCCGCTGCAATACGAAAACGACCCAAGTGGTCGAGTCCCCGCCATTTGCGGTCCCAGCCGGCTGGCGATGGGTCCTATGGTCTGACCTCGCTCTGCAAACCAGTTCCGGATGGAGCCCACAGTGTTTGGCGAGGCCACGCGACGGCAGCGAGTGGGGGGTGCTCAAAGTTAGCGCCGTGTCCTGGCTCACCTTCGCCCCTGAGGAAAACAAGGCTCTTCCCCACGGCGTTGCGCCCCGACCAGAGTTCGCGGTTCGAGACCAGGATTTCCTAATGTCGCGGGCTAACACAGCCGAGCTCGTTGGTCGAAGTGTGGTCGTAGAAAGCGCTCCTAAGAATCTTCTGCTTAGCGACAAAATCGTAAGATGTGAGTTTGCTGCGGGGGTGAACCCGAAGTTCGTCAACCTTTTCAATAGGACGGCTGCGGCGCGTGCTCACTACACCGCGAATGCCTCAGGGACCAGCAATTCGATGAAGAACATCTCCCGCGAAGTGATCCTCTCGATGCCCGTGCCTATCGCTCCGTCGGCGGTGCAGAATCGCGTCGTCGCTGAGATTGAACGACTGCTGTCGCTCTGCGACCACCTCGAAGCCAAGCTACGAGAGGGCGATGAGAAGGCGGCGAAGTTAACGAAGGCCCTCGTCGCTCAGGCCCTCATCGAGTAGTTGCCGGGGAACCTCGATCCGAGCGGGCGCTCATTTCGTGCTAGAGACCAGGAACGGTGGGTCGGGGCCGCCGACAGTCACACCTCCACTGTCTTGCAAATGAAATATATCTGGAACTTCTAGGATGAGAACATGTCGCGTCCTGAAGAGCGTGAGAAGGAGGCACGCACGTGCTTCACCGAACCTGCGGGTGAAAGTCCCGTCCAGATAAGTTCCGGAGTGCCTGGTAGCAGACCCCAGCCGATAGTCGCCGAGAGGCGACCG
>WNEZ01004031.1_pt1 | contig 12738 bp, 13 predicted proteins | sample 5400521 | NCBI WGS metagenome assembly WNEZ01 (sample SAMN13153339, study PRJNA577476) | soil metagenome | isolation source: 120 cm saprolite under Douglas fir tree site 2 hole 1 replicate 1 | place: USA:California | collected 2015-04-18 | reverse complement strand
GCGTAGCTCGACGGCCAGAGCTTGTAGCCGCAGTTGCGGCAGAGGTCGAGAAACCTCGGCGTCTTCAGCCCGCAGCGCGGGCAGTCGACGGCAAGGGAAGGGTTGGAGATGTCGACGTATCGGGGCTCCCTTGATGCCGCCACGTTCGTTTGGGATTCTATCAGCGAGACGGATTGGCACCGGTAGGCGGATCTCTTGGCGTCGATATACTGGGCGCCGTGAAGGCGGGTTCTTATAAGGGGGTCCCCGCAAAATCCCGAGATTTTGTGGGGCACTCACTTTCGCGGCTGTGGCCGCTGGCCATTCTGCCCGCGGTCTTCCTGCTCAGCTCCTGCGAGGCGCCGGGCGGTGTCTCGCCCATTTTCCCCACCCCAGTCTCGCCCAACGGCCAGGGCATCTACGACACATATATCGGGATCTCGATCCCGGCCATCATCATCTTCATCGGCATCGAGCTGGCCCTGCTATGGGTCGTCATCAAATACCGCCGATCCAAGCAACCCGCCGGCTATGTCCCGCCACAGATCCATGGCAACTTCAGGCTCGAGGTCGTGTGGACCGCGATTCCGCTCGTCGTGGTGCTCGCGATCGCCCTGTACAGCTTCAACGAGCTGCAGAAGGACTTCCAGCCCATCAGCAACTACGACTTCGAGATCGTCGTCTCCGGCCACCAGTTCGGCTGGGACTACACATATCCGCAGGCCGGCGGCTTCACCATCCACCAGGAGGGGACCCTGGCCGGCGACGTGACGCCTTTCGTCGTCCCAGTGAACACGCTGATCCGCTTGCGGCTGCAGGGCACCGACGTGATCCACTCGTGGTGGGTCCCGGCGATTTCGGGCAAGACCGATGCGGTGCCGGGCTATGACAACTTCACATGGTTGAAGATCGATCGCGTCGGCGTGTGGCGCGGCGAGTGCGCCGAGCTCTGCGGCGCCGGCCACAGCACCATGCAGATCATCGTGCAGTCGATGACCCCATCCGATTTCGACGCCTGGGTCCAGCAGCAGGCGAAGTCCCAACACGCGGCGCGAAGCGCCCCAACGAGCGCGAGTTAGGATAAGAATCGATGGCTACAGCGCAGGTTCTGCCCCGCCCGAAGGCCTACGACGACACCTTCTGGAAGCCGATCACCCTGTGGTTGACGACCACCGACCACAAGCTGATCGGGATCATGTACATGGTCACCGGCCTCCTGAGCTTCGTGATCGGCGGCATCTTCGCCCTGATCATCCGGCTGCAGCTGACGCAGCCAAACCTGTCCGTGGTCGACCACGAGACCTACAACCAGCTCATCTCCGCTCACGGCGTGACGATGATCTTCTTCTTCGTCACGATCTTCCTGACCGGGATCGCCAACTACATGGTCCCCATCATGATCGGCGCTCGCGACATGGCCTTCCCGCGCGTCAACCTGCTCGGGTTCTGGCTGGTCCCGGTCTCGATCCTCCTTTATTACGGGGGCTTCTTCACGGGTGGTGCGCTGGACGCCGGTTGGACCGCCTACGCGCCGCTCACGGAGAAGGCCTACCAGGGCCACAGCCTCGGCGTCGACTTCTGGGCTCTGAGCATCATCGTCTGGGCGATCTCCGGGATCATGGCCTCGACCAACTTCCTGACCACGATCGTCGCCCTGCGCGCGCCAGGCATGAAGCTGACCCGCCTGCCGCTGTTCGTGTGGGCGCAGATCTCGACCTCGATCCTGCTGCTGGTCGTGGGCGCGCCGCTTGCGGCCGCCATGATCCTGGTCGAGTTCGATCGGCAGCTCGGAACGCAGTTCTTCACCACTCAGGGACGGCCGGTGCTGTACCAGCACCTGTTCTGGTTCTTCGGCCACCCCGAGGTCTACATCATGATCCTGCCTGGATTCGGGATGATCTCAGAGGTCATCCCCGTCTTCGCGCGCAAGCAGATCTTCGGCTACACCACCATGGTCGCGGCGCTGTTCGGCATCGTCTTTCTGTCCATGACCGTGTGGGCTCACCACATGTTCACGGTCGGCATGAACACCTGGGTCGAGGGCTTTTTCATGCTCATGACGATGCTGATCGCGGTCCCGACCGGCATCAAATTCTTCAACTGGATAGCCACCACGTGGTGGGGATCGGTCGAGTTCACGGTGCCGATGAAATTCGCGTGGGGCTTTCTGGCCACGTTCCTCATCGGCGGCATCACGGGCGTGTACCTGGCTTCGGTGCCGGTGGACACCCAGCTGCACCAGTCGTACTACGTCGTCGCCCACCTCCACTACGTCCTGTTCGGAGGCAGCGTGTTCACGATCTTCGCGGGGATCTACTACTGGTTCCCCAAGATCACCGGGCGCCTGCTGAACCGCACCCTTGGCGAGTGGAACTTCTGGACGCTCTTCATCGGCTTCAACGGGACGTTCTTGATCATGCACACGCTCGGGCTGGAGGGCATGCCGCGCCGCATAGCGACTTACGCCAACCCGGCCTGGGCCACGACCAACGCGATCATCACGACGTCGTCATTCCTCATCGCCTTCTCGGTGCTACTCTTCTTCATCAACGTCATCCGAAGCTGGCGCAGCGGAGAGATCGCCGGCGACGATCCATGGCATGGCAACACCCTCGAGTGGGCGACGACCTCGCCGCCGCCGCCATACAACTTCGCGAAGGTTCCGCCCGTGCGCAGCTTCATGCCACTGCGCGACCTGCGTGAGTCAGGCCAAATCCCGACGGAACCTGAACCGGCGCCGGTGCCGGCGTAAGCGCCTTGATCGTTCTCGCCGGTGAATGGGTTCCCGCCTGGCTCGCGATGACCATCACCTTCGCGGTCGCGCTGCTGGGTGTGGCGGGGCTGGGGTGGTGGGTGCTTCGTGGAGATGCGATCAACCGGGCGGCCGAGGAGCTCGACGAAGCCGAACCTCACGACGCCCATCACTAGCAACGAGTGGCCAGCAGGCCGGATTTACTCCGGCCGTCACCATGCGTGCCACTCCACGATCCTTTCGTCGTTTGGAGTTCTCTCGAATAAATCCAATCCTTAAGGGAAAAAGAGCAGCCGCGTCGGCGAAGCCGACCCGGCGATGAGGGAAAACCGCCAGGTTGTCCCTCATAACTTTTAACCTAAAGACCTGAACTTCATCGACCTCGTGATCGTGGCCGCCGCCGTGGTCGGCCTGGTGAACGGCTACCGTCGAGGCTTCTGGCTGTCGTTGGCGCAGTACGTGGGCCTGGTGGTCGGCGTGGTCCTCGGCGCCGCGGCCGCCGGGCCGCTGCTCGACTACATCGGCATCCACAATCCGGTCGCGCGGCCGCTCGGCGCTGTGCTGGTCCTCGTCATCGGTGGGAGCCTCGGGTCGAGCATCGGGTTCGCCGCCGGCGAGCCGATTCGCCGCAACATCCTGCGCAAGGGCGTCCACACCATGCCCGATTCGATTGGGGGCGCCGCGCTTTCGACGATCGCGGTCCTGGCCATGTGCTGGTTTCTCGGCGTGAGCTTTTCTCGCGGTCCCAGCCAGGAGATCGCGCAGGAGATCCAGCGCTCCACAGTTCTGCGCACGCTCGATGCTGTGGCCCCACGCACACCGGCGTTCCTCGCGCGCGTCGAGGGCATCCTGTCTGGGGTCACATTCCCACCGGTTTTCGCCGGGCTCGAGCCATCGTTGCCCGCCCCCCTCCCCATCCCGACATCCGTGGACACGCCGGGTGTGCAGCACGCCTCGAAGCTCGTGGTCAAGGTGACCGGTACCGGCTGCGGCGGGCTCGTCACGGGCAGCGGGTTTCCAATTGGAAATGGATACGTGGTCACCAACGCGCACGTCGTCTCAGGAACGGCCAACCACCGCGTGGAGACCACAGCTGGGGTGGCAATGAAAGCCCAGGTGGTCTATTTCGATCCCGATCGCGACATCGCGCTTCTGTACGTGCCCGATTACGCGGGCGCCGCTCTCGAGCTTGGTCCCGCCGAGCGCGGCACGCAAGGGGCGGTGATCGGCTATCCGGGTGGGGGATCGGAGTCGGTGCAGCCGGCTGTGGTCGACGGCGCGATCGAGGCGGCCGGTCGCGACATCTACAACCAGAAGCCAGTCACCCGCGAGATCCTCGTGATCCAGGCGAGGGTCAGGCCGGGGAATTCGGGAGGTCCGCTGGTGGACCTAAAGGGGCGCGTGGTGGGGATCGTTTTCGCGACCTCAGCCAGCCAACCCGACCAGGCTTACGCGCTCACCGACGACGAGATCACCGCGGCCATCCCGAAGGCGCGCAGCCCAGAGTCACCGATCGACACGAGCCAACTCCAATGCGCAGCTTGAGGTTATTCGGACCCTGACTCCGGTTTGCCTTCTTCGATGAGCAGCACTGGGATTCCGTCGACGATCGGATAGAGGACCTTGCAGTGAGGGCACCGGAGGTGGTCCGGCTCCTTCAGCTCCAACTTGGTGTGGCACTTGGGGCAAGCCAGAATCTCGAGCAGCTCTGGAGAGATCACGCCTGCATCGTATTACGTGAAGGAGCCTCTCGTGAATCCGCCGCGGCGCGACAATTGGCGCCATGGACGCCCAAACCTGCCTGACGACAACGCGCTCCGTGCGCAAGCGGCTCGATTTCGACCGGCCCGTTCCCCACGAGCTCATCCTCGAATGCATCGAGGTCGCGGTCCAGGCGCCTACCGGTTCCAACCGGCAGGGATGGCATTTCGTGATCGTCACCGACCCCGACAAGAAGAAGGTCATCGGCGATCTCTACCGGCAGTCGTGGGCTCCGTACGCGGCCAGTCGCGGTCCGCGGTATGCGGAGGGCGACGTCCGGCTCGCGCAGCTGCCGCGGGTTGTCTCGTCGTCGCAGTACCTGGCCGACCGCTTCCACGAGGTGCCCGTGATGGTCATCCCGTGCATCTACGGACGCGTGGACGTTCCGGGTGTATCGAACCTGGAGATCGCGGGTCTCTACGGCTCGATCCTTCCCGCCGCGTGGAGCTTCATGCTCGCTGCCCGCTGTCGCGGCCTGGTCGCCGCCTGGACCACGCTCCACCTCAAGTACGAAAAGGAAACAGCCGAGCTGCTGGGCATCCCGTATGAGCGCATCACCCAGGCGGCGCTGATCACGCTCGGATATCACACCGGCGGCGACTTCAAGCCCGCGGAGCGGATCCCGCTCGAGCCGATCGTGCACTGGGACACCTGGTGAAAGCCCCACGAATTCGGAGGCTTCGCGTTGAGTTCGCGGGGACCCCGTAAATGACCGATCCGGTTGCGCTTCTCGATCTCGTCGATTGGAGGCGCAGGGTGGGCGACCTCTATCGCATCGGCGGACCAGACGCCCTCGAGAAATTCCGCGAGGGTCGCAACCGCCTGTTCAAGTCGCACCCGCAATCGCCGATCGAACCCGAGGAGCGGGCTTCGTTCAGCGGGCTCCATTACTTCGCGCACGATCCGGCCTTCCGCGTGCCGGCGCGAATTCAGGCCGCCGACGGCTCCGAGCTTCTGATCGACACCGGCGGCGAGGACGGCGCGGTGCGCTACCGGCGCGCCGGCGAGCTCGTGTTTCGGTTGGCCGGCCAGCCGTGCAAGCTGACGGTCCTCAGCCTGGTCCAGTACGCCGGCGGATTGTTCGTTCCGTTCAAAGACACCACGGCCCCGCAGCATACATACGGCGCGGGCCGGTACCTGTTCGACACGGCCAAGGACACCGACGGCCTCGTGCTGGAGATCACGCCCGGGTCGCCCGACGTGGTGATCGACTTCAACTACGCGTACAACGCGTCATGCGCATACAGCCCTAGGTGGGCGTGCCCTCTGGCACCCCCCGAGAACTTCCTTCGCGTCCCGGTCACGGCCGGGGAGCTCAACTACAAGGCCTAGGCCGGGACCGCGCTGCCGCGCACGACTTTGATCAGCTCGCCCGCGAGCGCGATCGACTCTTTTGTCTGCAGGACATTGTTGTTGAACGTGAACCCGCCAAATCCCGCCTCCATGTATTGGCCGATCACCTCGGCGGCCTGAGAAACGGTCGCGGTCATCGCAATCGCGCGCCGCTCCGGGGTGAGGCCGTCCATGAGGGCTTTGGCGTCCTCGTCGTTTTCCGCCAGCACCAGCGTGAGACCGACGGTCAGGAGGATCTCGGAAGGATCCCGATTGACCGCGGCGCAGTGCTCCTCAAATACCTGCTTCTTTCGCTTCAAGTCCTCGAGGTTGCCGCCAAACCAGTGGCCGATGTCGCCATGCTCAGCGAGAAGCCGCAGCGTCCGCCGCTCGCCGCCGCCGCCGACCAGGATCTTCGGACCCCCCGGCTGAATGGGGCGCGGTACGTTCAGAGCACGATCGATCTTGTAGTACGTGCCCTCGAATGACGGCCGGTCCTGAGTGAACATCAGCTTCGCGATCGTCAGCGCTTCGCCAAGGCGGTCCATGCGCCGGCCGATGGGAGGGAACTCGAAGCCGTAGCCCTTGTGCTCGTCTTCATTCCACGCGGCGCCGATGCCGAGGATGGCGCGGCCTTTGGAGATGACGTCGAGTGTGGTCACCTGCTTGACCAGCAGCGCGGGATTGCGGTAAGTCACTCCGGTGACCAGGGTTCCGAGCTTCACGCGCGATGTTTGGGTCGCGAGCGCGGAGAGCGTCGTGTAAGCCTCCATCATCGGCTCCGTCTCGGGACCGATCCCACGGATCTGATAGAGGTGGTCCATCACGGTCACGAGGTCGAAGCCGGCCGCCTCAGCCGCCTTCGCGTTCTCGGCCACCCGGTCGAAGAGGCGGTCGTTGGGGACGCCGGGAAACGTGAAAGTGGGCATGTGAAATCCGAAGAAAGCGTTCATGCAAATCAAAACGAGCGCGGATGGCCCAACATTCCGGACATGAGATGGTCCACCGTCGCCGGAGTGGCCGCCGCCCTGGCGGTGCTCGCCTACGGAAGCGTCCTCGTCTTCCTCGCCTTCGACCGGAACTCCAACTCGGCCAGCGATACGATCCGCCCCTTCATCATCACGATGGGCCCGGTGTGGGCATTGGCGATCTGGTCAGCCGTATCGCTTACGCGGCGCCATAGATAGAATTTGTGGCCACGGCCGTGGCCATAGACGAATCACGTAACGGCAAGGTCAACTCACTCCAGCTCGTCCAGGTGGAAGGATTCCTGGAGGTGGCGCGTCGCGGCAGCGTCAGCCGCGCGGCAGAGGCGCTGTTCATCACCCAGCCGACCCTGACCGCCCGCCTCCACGGCCTCGAACGAGAGCTGGGCACACCGCTGTTCCTGCGCACTCCCCACGGGATGCGGCTGACGGACGCCGGCAAGGCGTGGGTGCCGTACGCCGAACGGGCGCTGCGCGCGCTCGCCGAAGGGCGCGACGCCCTGGACCAGGTGATGTCCGCTTCGGCCGGGCACCTGATGATCGCGGCGGCGCCGGCGGTCAGCACATACGTGCTGCCCCAGCTGCTGGAGACTTTTGTCGCCACCCATCCGCGCGTCGAGGTGTCGGTGCGCACCGGCCACTCGGAGGATGTCGTGGAGCTGGTGCTGCGGGACGACGTGCAGCTGGGGCTCGGTCGGGCCATCCGTCACCCCGACCTCGAGCTGACCCCGTTCCACACGGAGGAGCTGGTGCTCGTCTGCGCGCCCGACCATCCATTCACGAAGAGGCGCCACGTGACGATGGCGGAGGTTGCCGGCCAGAAGCTGATCATGTTCGACCGCACGTCCAGCTACTACGAGATCACGCAGGCCGCCTTCCTTTCAGCGGGCGCGATGCTGCGCGGCCTCATGGAGCTGGACTCGATCGAGGCCGCCAAGAAGATGGTGGAGCGAGGCCTGGGCGTCGCGCTGCTGCCGCGCACCGCCGTCGCGCGTGAGGTCGAAGGCCGGACGCTGCGCCTGGTCCCGATGAAGGACGCGCCGCCGATGCACAACTCGATCGTCGCCTACCGGCGCCGGGATGCGGGCAAGCCGGAAGGCATCGTGGCTGCGTTCCTCGCCCTGCTGAACGCGATCGAGTAGCCCCCTCTACCTACGGGAGAGGGTAGGGGAGTGGGGCGTGTGCTATCGGTTTTATTGATCATGACGATCAAATCAATCAATTGGACTTATACCGCGGTACTTGATAGGTTGCGGTTCATGGAAAAAAACGACCAGGTGCCGGAACTCGAAGCTGCGGGCCAGCCCTCGCGTCACGAGTGCGTATGCCCGGAACCCTGCAACTGCGACCACGAAAACGAGTAGCGAATGGATCTGATCTCCACCCCGCTACTTCCGGTCGGCTTCAAGGTCCCGGCCTCGCGTCACGAGGACCCGAGCCGGCGCCTGCGCCGTATGCTCGCGACCAAGCCCTTCGTCTTCGGGCCCGGCGTCTACGACCCGTTCGGCGCTGAGCTGGTCATGTACCACGGCTTCGACGCCGTCTACTTCAGCGGCTACTCCTTCGCCATCGGTCATCTCGGCACCACCGACATGGACATCTACTCGTCGGTCGAGATCGCGGATGGCGCGCGCCGCACGGTCAGCGCGCTGCGCAAGTTCCAGCTCACGATGGCGATGGGCGATCCCGAGAAGGGAGTCAGCCCCGTACATCTCGAGATCCCCCCGGTAATCGTCGACATGGACGCAGGCTACGGAAACCTGTTCAACGTCCAGCGGACTGTCGACCTCTATGTGCGCGCCGGGGTTGCGGCCGCGCACCTCGAGGACCAGGTCATGCCCAAGCGCTGCGGCCACATCGCGGGCAAGGCGCTCATCTCCGCCGACGAGTTCGTCGGCAAGCTCAAGATGATGCGCAATGCGGCCGACGACCTCGGCCACAAGGACTTCGTCATCATCGCCCGGACCGACGGCGTCTCCGCCGCCGAAGCTCCCGAGACCAAGCGCGGCATCCAGCTCGCCATCGATCGCGGCCTGCGATACATGGACAGCGGGGTCCCCGACCTTCTGTGGTGCGAGTTTCCGACTGCGGAACGAGGACCGACAGAGCAGTTCTGCAGCGAGATCCGCAAGCGCTTCCCGCAGGCCCGTTTTGCCTTCAACTACTCCTCTTCCTTCAAGTGGCACAACGAGAAGGACCCGATCACGTGGGACGAGCTCGGCGAGCTCGGCGTCGGCTTCATCTTCATCACCCTGGCCCTCCAGCACGCCGCCGGCCACGGCATGTCGGTTCTGCTCGACGACCTCAAGCACAGCCAGGAGCTGGGCTACATGGCGCTGCAGCGGAAGGAGTGGGACCCGACCGCGAACATCCCCACCCGCAGCCATCACCTGTTCACTGGGGTGCCGTACCACCAGCATGTCGGCCAGGAGTACGGGGCGACCCGCCTGAGCGAGGGCCTCGACGAGCACCTCGAGATGTCAAAAGTAGTCTGAACAATTTAGCTGCACCCCGCGCAAACTAAGGAGTTAACGAGAGGCGGGGTTTGATCTCCTATCCGTTCCGTTACATCTGGTGGCTGCTGTCGAGCCTGTGGCGATCGATCGGCAGAGGACCGGACTATGTCATCTTCGTTCTGGAGGAAGGGCTTCCCACCCTGCCCGACCCGCCGGGACCCTTCTGGCGGCGGTTTGTCTCGCCGCCGCGGTTGAGCGTCAAGGAGCTCGGGGAGCGATTCGACGCGATCGCTCGCGATCGGCGGGCCAAAGGGGTCGTGCTTCACCTCCGGCCGGTGCCCATGTCGATGGCGAGCCTGCAGGACCTGCGGGAGCTGGTCTCGAAGTTCCGAGGCGCCGGCAAGCGCGTAATCGCGTGGGCGCCGTTCTACACCACGGGGACGTACTACCTGGCGTCCGCATGCGACGAGATCCTCCTGATGCCCGCGGGCTTGGTGCGACCGCTCGGTTTCGCATCGACCGGAGTGTTCCTGGCCGACGGCCTGGCCCGCGTCGGGATCAAGGCCGATTTCGTGCAGATATCACCGTACAAATCGGCCCCGGACCCGCTCACGAAATCGAAGATGTCGCCGGAGCAACGCCAGCAGGTGACGTGGTTGCTCGCGTCGAACCACGAAGAGCTCGTGAGGTCGATCAGCGAGAGCCGCGGTGTCGAGCTGGACGCGGCCGCGAAAGTCGTCGACGACTCTCCGTACACCGACACCGTCGCACTCGAAAAGCACGTCGTCGACGGGCTGCTGCCCGAGGAGCAGCTTCCGGATCATCTGGGCGGTGCAGGCGAGCTAGCCCGGATCGCGACCTGGGACCAGGCTCGGCGCAGGTTGAGGGCACCGCACCCCACCACCGGCAGGGGCCGATACGTCGCCATCATGCGTATCGAGGGCACGATCGTCGACGGGCGCACCGACTCACTCCCGATCAAGCCGCCGATCGACATCCCGCTGGTGGGCCAGGATCGAGCCGGCGACCTGAGCGTGGTTCCGCTCGCGCGCCAGGTCGCCGCCGACAAGAACGCCGCGGCGGCGGTCCTCTTCGTCAACTCGCGCGGAGGGTCGTCGACGGCGTCTGAAGCCATGCGGCAGGCGCTCGAGCTCATCGCCAAGCGCAAGCCGCTTGTGATTGCGATGGGGTCTGCGGCTGCCTCGGGCGGCTACCTGGTGGCGACCCCGAGCCACTGGATCGTGGCGCGGCCGGGCACGCTCACGGGCTCGATCGGAGTTTTCACCGGCAAGCTCGTCACCAGCGACCTGTTCTCGAAGCTTTTGGTCAATCGAGAGACGGTCGCCTTCGGCAAGCACGTGACGCTCGAAGGTGACGACGATCCGTTCACCGACGAGGAACGCGCGATCGTCCAAAAGGAGATCGGGCGGGTGTACGACCTGTTCCTCGAATCGGTCGGCTCGTCGCGCAAGATGACGCGCGACGAGGTGGATCCGGTGGCCGGCGGGCGCGTCTGGACGGGGAGCCAGGCCCTGGAGCGGAAGCTGATCGACGAGCTGGGCGGAGTGGATGCAGCGGTGCGCAAGGCGCGAAGCCTGGCCGGGCTCTCGGACACGACGCCGGCGCGTGAGGTGAGGTCGCCGCGCAAGCCGGTGCCGCCGCGCGCGATGCCCACGGCGGCGGGGTTGCTCGGCTACGTGCTGGAAGGGATCGGCATGCTCAGCCGGGCGCCGGCCCTGGCGGTGATGGAGTTCGTCCCCGCCGACACGTTCTAAGCACCGGAGTGTCGAGAAACCGTGGCTTGCTTCGACCTCTAGCCGAGAGCGCCTGACCGCGGCGCAAGAACTTCGAGCCAGGAGGCAGTTATGGATATGAAACTCGAGCTGGTGCCTGTACCCGTTTCCGACGTTGATCGCGCCAAGGCCTTCTACGTTGAGAACGTCGGATTCAACGCCGACCATGACACTAGATTTGGCGACCACGGGAGAGTGGTCCAGCTGACACCTCCCGGGTCGGCGTGTTCGATTGTCATCGGCACCGGTCTGGGCGAAATCTCCGACATGCAACCCGGATCAGTCAAGGCCCTGCATCTGGTCGTCGCGAACGTACGGAAAGCGCGCGAACAGTTGGCTGCAAGAGGCGTTGAGGTTGGTGATATCGAGGAGCACGGAAGGGGGATCAAGTTCGCCCATTTCCGCGATCCAGATGGCAACTCGTGGGCACTGCAGGAAATGCCGTGGAGATCCGACGTCGAAGCCTGAATATTCACCTCCCCGCCACGCGGGGAGGTCAATTGCGGTTGGCGACCAGCAGCTCGAGCGAGTCGACGAGCCTCGGGCCTGGGCGGTTGAAGTACGCCGACCCGTCGAGGACCACGACGTGGTCGGCGCCGACCGACTCGATGTCAGCTCGGACCAGCTCGGCTTCAGCCTGCGCCCTCTGCTCGTCAAACCCGCAGGGAGCAAGCACGAGGAGCTCAGGCCGCGCGGCGGCCACATCCGCCCACGAGATCGCGACAGACGGCGCGGCCGGCCGGGCCAGCGGATCCTCGATGCCCGCGAGCGCCAGCAGGTCGGGGGTCCAATGGCCGGCGGGATACGGCGGGTCCAGCCACTCGAGAAACACGCCTCGCACCGGACGATGCCGGTGGGCGTTCTGAGCCGCGGCGTCGATTCGAGCGCCAAGGCGGCTCATCAACGGTGCGGCGTCGGCGCCGCACGCCGTGGCGAGGGCCACGATGTCGGCCAGCACGTCCTGCAACGAGTGCGGATGCTGGCGGATCATCCGGATGCCTTCGAGGTCCACGGCCACCTGGTCGGCCGAAACGGCGCAGACCCGGCAGACATCCTGCGCTACCACGAGGTCAGGCTCCAGGTCCTGGATGGCCTGGGTGTCCACGAAATAGAGCGACCGTCCGGCCGCGGCCGCCTCCGCAACCGCGAACTCGATGCCGGAGCTGTCTCTGTCGTGCAGGCGCAGGGTGGAGCGCGTCACGATAGGTAGCGAAGTTGCTTCCGGTGGGAAATCGCATTCGTGGGTGACCGCGACCAGGCTGCCGCCGAGCCCAAGCGCGAAGAGGGATTCGGTGGCGCTGGGGAGCAGAGACACAATCCTCATGCGATGCCCTCGGTCAGGTCGAGCTGGGCGAAGCCCGAATCCAGGCGCCGCTCGCCCGCAATCCACCTGAGTGGCTTTTTGAACACCGGACCCGCGAAGGCGAACGAGTGATACTCGCCGTTCTCTCCGCACGGGTCCGCGGCCGTGGTTGCGATCTCGCTTGCGAAGCGCTCGTCGGTGACGCGGCCGAGCCATGCCTCGTCCAGCTTCGCGAGCTCGACGCAGGTGATCACCGCCCGCCCGCCCGAGGCGATGAACTCGCCCAGCAGGAGCGCCGGCGGCTCGCCCCAGATGGGCTCGACGTGCTCGAGCCCGGCGGCGGTGACGTGGTCCTCGTACCACGCTCGGACATCAG
>WNEZ01004028.1_pt1 | contig 12739 bp, 10 predicted proteins | sample 5400521 | NCBI WGS metagenome assembly WNEZ01 (sample SAMN13153339, study PRJNA577476) | soil metagenome | isolation source: 120 cm saprolite under Douglas fir tree site 2 hole 1 replicate 1 | place: USA:California | collected 2015-04-18 | reverse complement strand
CTGCGGCGTCTCCACGGCCGGCTGGCTTATCGCGGCGGCGCTCACAGCCGTCGTCTCGTCTGCGGGCTCGGCTGCGATCGGCTCCGCGCTCGGCCGCGGCTCGAGCGTCGCCGTCGCCTCGATCGTGGGTAACGCATCGAGAAGACGCATCGCGCGCTCGTAGGCGGTGGCGCGCATGTCGGCGCGCTCTTCGCCGCTCCGCGCGAGAAGGCGAAGGGCGTCGAGGCCCGCGAAGACCGTCTCGATCGCGGCGCGATCCAGCGGACGCTGATGCTCGCGGATCTCGCCCAGCATGTCCTCGACCCGATGCGCGAGGTCGCCGATCATCCCGCACCCGACGGTGTAAGCGGCGCCCTTGAGCGTGTGCACCGCGCGGAACAGCGCCCCGATTTCGGACTCGGTGGCGCCCTCGCCTTCTAGCGCGATCAGCGACTGTGCCATCGATTCGAGATGCTCGACCGCTTCCGGCACGAAGTACTCGAGGACGTCGGACTGGTCGGTGAAAAAGCGGTCGAGCTCGGCGAGCCGCCGCGTCGTCTCGTCGGTTGGCGCGCCCGGCGTGGAGAGGGCCAGTCCCGCGAGCGACTCCGCGATCGCTTCGGCGTCCTCGACACCGGTCTCGCCGATGCCGTCGAGCGCCGTCTTGAGCCAGAACACCATGTCGCTGAGTGCCGCGAGGGAGCGGTCGCCGCCCGCAGGCGTGGAGGCCACTCGCTCGACCGCCTCTTCCATCGCGGCGGCGAGGCCGGCCACCTGTGGAAATCCGCTGAGGGCCGCCGACCCGCGAAGGCGATGCGTCACCACCGCCAGATGCTCGATCACGGCGGTGGAGTCCACCGAGCTCCGGAGCGTAGCGAGGCCGTCCTCGACGGCGGCGAGGGTGTCCCACGCCTCCATCAGGAAGACACTCAAGAGAAACTGCCGGTCGCCGTCAGCCACGCCGCCTCCAGTCGATCGGAGCCTCAGCCGCTCAGCTTGAACCGCGCGAGGTTCGCCGTCAGCGCCTCGGCCACCCGGACCATCTGGTCCATCGTCTTCCGCGTCTCGAGCACGGCCTTCTCGGTCTCGACCGCGACACCGGCGATCGACTGGACCGCCACCGCGCCGCCCTCGACGCCCCGCACCTGCTCCTGCGTCGCCTGTGAGATCTCGAGCGCCAGCGCCGCGGACTTCTGAGAGATCTCGCCGATCTGATGCAAGCGCTCTCCGGCCTCGACCGTAACCTTGAAGCCGGCTTCCACCTCGCGAGTGCCCTCTTCCATGGCCACGACCGCCTGCTGCGTCTCGGCCTGCACGGCCCTGATCAGCACGACGATGTCCTTGGCCGCCTTGCCGGAACGCTCGGCGAGCTTTCGCACCTCTTCGGCCACGACCGCGAAACGCAGACCCGACTCGCCGGCGCCCGCGGCCTCGATGGCCGCGTTGAGCGCCAGGAGGTTGGTCTGCGATGCGATGTCCTCGATCGTGTTCACGATCTCGGAGATCTCGAGCGAGCGATCGGCCAGGCTCTTGACCTTCTTCGAGATCCCCTGGACCTCGCCCCGGATCCGCTGCATCCCGGTGAGGCTGGCGCGCACCGCGTGCTCGCCCTTCGTCGCGGAGTCGAGCGTCAGCTTGGCGGCCGCCGCGGAGGCCTCCGCGTTCTCGGCGACCCGCCGCATCGAGCGGCTCAGACCCTCCATCGCGTCGCTCACGCTCACGACCTCGCGTGACTGCGACTGGGCGCCGCCGGCCGTCGCGTCCATGGCACCGATCATCTCCGTGGCGTTCGTCAGCACCTGCTGCGCGGTCTCGCGCACGCCGTTGATGATCATCGCCAGCTCGCCGACCATCACGTTGATCGCGTCGACCACGCTTCCGAGGACGTCGGAGGTCACCTGACCGCGCTTGGTCAGGTCGCCCTGCGCGATCTCGGTCGCGGTATCGAGGAAGCGCGTGATGTTGCGCTGGAGCTCCTCACGCTTGCGGCGCTCCTCGTCACGCTCGGTCTCGGTCTGGACCAGCGAACGGAGCCGCACCACGGCGTCGTTGAAGGTGTTCGCGAGCTGCCCGATCTCGTCGCGCGACTTCACGGTCACGAGCCGCGAGAGATCGCCCTGACCGACGCGCTCGGCAACCCGCACGACCTGGATGACCGGCTTGGTGATCTGATGGGCGAAGACCGCGCCGGCGAGAACCGCGAGCAGCGCGACGCCGCCGAAGACCAACAATAGATTTTGGCCGGACTTGGCCGCCGCGGCGGTGATGATCGATCGATTCATCCCCACGCGAACCGTTCCGAGCTGGCCGGCGAGGACCGGCACGCCGATGTCGATGATCTGCTGTACCGCGCCGGTGACCGGATCGGCGTACGCGATGTCACGGACCTGCTGCGCCGCCTCGCCGGGCACCAGGTTGCGGTCGACGATGCCCGCCGGGACCAGCGGCGAGAACGTGTGCGCGATCAGCGTCTTCTGCGGGTCGTACACGATCACGTACTTGACACCGCTGATGGCGGCGAACTGATCGACGGTCGCCTGCACCGTCGACGCGTCGCGCGTCAGCAGGAGGTCGACGCCCGAGCTGGCGAGGCTCTTGGCGATGGCGGTGCCCTTGGACGTGAACTCGTCCGTGAGGTTGGTGGTGAGGGCGCGCACCGAGACCCACCAGGTGATCGCCGCCAGCGGCACGAGCGTCACCGCCAGGAACAGGATGATCTTCCCGAGGAGACCCAGTCGCACGGTCCGCGGCTTGTTCATGCTTTCACCGCCGCCCCAGTCAGTGATGGGGGCCCATCGGCCGTTCACCGCTCTGGTGAAGTACACGTTGTCCAGCCCCTGATGCCGCTCGGGTCCGAACGTGAGGGGCGCACCGATACCGAGGTCGAAGTTCTTGAGCGATTCGAGCGCCTGGCGGAATCCCGCGCGGGTCGGATTCGGCCCGGCGCGCCGCAGTCCCTCGACGATCACCCGGGCGTTCACAAAGCCTTCGAGGCTCCGGAAGCTGAGCTGCTCGGGCGCGTGCTTCGGGTCGCGCAGCGACTCGGGTATCTGCGGATTGTGCTTCTCCATCAGCGCGCGGTACTCGACGACGCCGGGCAAGCTCACGTCGTCGTAGCTCGGCACGACCTGCGAATTGACGAGCGCCTGGGTGTAGTCGCGCGAGGTGGCCTGGCCGTGCCTGAGCAGGAGATGCAGCATCGCCTCCGAGCCGACGAACGACACGTTGGAGATGGGCACGGTCCAGCCGAGATCGCGCGCGGTCCGCACGAACGCGCCGCACCCCTGATAGGCGCCGGTGCACAGCACCGCTTCGACGCCAGACTGGCGAAGCGCCTGCACCGCTGGCGTCATGTCGTCCTCGAACCTAGCGCCGCGGACGTACGTGGCCTCGGCGGCGATCCGCATCCCACGCTGCGCGAGAGCGCGGGCCACGCCGTCGGTACCGCTGCGGCCGTACGCGTCGATCTGGTAGTAGACGCCGAACTTCCGCACGCCTGCCGGCCAGAAGCGCTCGACCAGCGCCACCATCTCCTGCCGGTACGAAGCCCGGATGTTGAAGACCTGGTCGAGGTAGGGCTCCTCGCGCTGCGGCTGGGCGCCCGTGAAATTACCGACCAGGATCACCTGACGGTCGGCGTAGCGCTTGATGACCGGCAGCGCGCGCGTGAGCGTCGGCGTGCCGACGTAATTCGAGAGAAAGAAGACCTGCTCCTTCTCGACGAGCTCGATCGTGTTCTTGATGCACGGAGTCGGCTCGTATCCGTCGTCGAGCGCGACGACCGAGATCGCGCGGCCGTGCACGCCGCCGCGCTGATTGATCTCGCTGTAGTAGGCGAGCGCGCCGCGGTAAAGCTCGACGCCGAGTCCCGCGGAGGGCCCCTTGAAGGCGGCGCTCATGCCGATCCGGATGTCCTTGGTGCTGACGGCGGGGCTGGCGCCCCGCGCATCGACGCCGCTCCGGGCGGGCGCCTGACCCCACGCCGAGCGGTTGCGGCCCAGGACTCCGCCCGCCACGGCTGCCGAGAGCACCTTGAGCACCGTCCGCCGTTTCATCGTCATTCCTCCTCCCGCTGCGCTTCCCTCAGCGCGCGCAGAAGCCGTCCCGGATCGAGCAAAGGCACGAACCGCTCACCGTCGGGCAGGAACCCGAGCGCCCAACGCGCGTGGGGCTGCGGGTTCGACTCGTCGAGCGTCACGATGCCGCCGAATGCCTCGAGGCTCATCTCGCCGTCGATGACCAGCGCGACCTCGAACCCCTCGGCCTCCACGATCAAGGTCGATAGCTTGCGCCCGCCCCGGCGAGCCTCGAGTCCCAGCACCGCGCGCGCGTCCGCGATCGGTACGACATCGCCACGCAGGTTGGCCACGCCCACCAGATGCGGCGGCGCCAGCGGCACCGTCGTCCACTCCTCGAAGATCGCCACCTCGCGCACCTGGGTGACGTCGATCGCGAACGTCTGGCCGGCGAGCGAGAACACGCACGCGCGGACCGCCGCGGAGCTGTCGAGAAGACTCGTGCTCATCGGAGGAACCGCCTGACGGTCGCAAGGAGCTGGTCGGCCGTGAATGGCTTCGCCAGGTACTCGTCCGCGCCCTGACGCATACCCCAGATGCGGTCGCTTTCCTGGTTCTTCGAGCTGACCACGATCACGCGCGCCTGCTTGGTCCGCTCGTCCCGCCGCACGCCGCGGAGCGCCTCGAAACCGTTCCGCTTCGGCATCACGATGTCGAGCAGCACGACGTCCGGCTGCTCCTTCACGATCTTCTCTTCCAGCTGGTCGCCGTCGAGGTACGTCGCAACGTCGTACCCGGCCGACCGGAGGATGGTTTCCATCACCTGGAGCTCGGAGTAGGCGTCGTCGACCACCATCACCTTGGGCATCTGGCGCAGGCCTCCCGTGGCGTTCTGCCGTTGTGTCCGCCATACGTGCCTCGGTGCAACCCATTTGCCAGCGTGAGCGTTGGTGGGGCCCGGCGTTACGCTCGAACAAACGCGGTACTAAGGCGATTTATCTCGCTCCCCGGCTCGTCTTCGTGACAACTAGTCCGTTCCGATGACCAGTTCTGTCATAACCGTGCCGTGCCAGCGTGGCGCGCCCTCGTCAACCGTGCGACAGGTCAAGGGCCGATGGGCGCCGACCGCATGTGGCGAAGATCTTGAAGGTCCCGAAAAGGCGCCATGCTGTTCGCGCGAATCTGGCACCTGGTCCGAGGCAAGAACCGACAGCCGACGAGCGCACTGATGTTCCGGCGGGCGCAGTGCCTTCGGGACGAGGGACGCTACCGGCGCGCGGCCGGGCTCGTCGACGAAGCGCTGCTCCACGATCCGAGGAGCGTCGTGGGGCATCTGCTGGCGGCCTCGCTCCACATGGTCCTGCGCGAGACCGGCCAGGCCAGGACCTCGTTCGAGCGAGTGCTCGCGCTGGAGCCGACGCAGCCGCGAGCGCTGCTGGGGCTCGCGCGCGTCGAGCTCGAGGACGGCGAGACGGCGGCGTGCTGCGCGCTGCTCAACCGAGCGCTGGCGCGCTATCCGGACTTCCCAGAGGCGCGCGCCCTGCTCGAGGTCGCCCGGGGGCTCCTGGCAACCGCCGACGCGAAGCGCGACGCCACATCGAACGGGGCGGTCCACGCCGACCGTCTGCGTCTACCGGCTGAGAGCCGCGAAGCGCTGTTCATGCGAGCCGATGCGACCGTGATCGTCGCCGAGCCGCATGGACCGCGGACCGACGCGGTCGCCGCTCGCGCCGTGAAGCTCGCGAGAGTCGCAACGGCGATGCTCGGACGCGCCGGGCTCGGTCCGTTGCGTCACGCCGTCATCGAGGGCGCGGCCGAGACGACGTACCTGCGCACGGACGACGCGGCGCTCCTGACCCTGTCCTTCGACCGCGACGTGAAGAGCGCGACGGCTCTGGAGCACCTCGAGCGGGTGTGGCGCAGGTGCCGCTCGGAGCTCGCATGAGCACCATCGCCGTCGTCGCGCGTCCCGCGGACGGGCGCGACCTCCGTGCCGTCCTCGCCGAGCTTCTGAAGCTCGAGCACATCATCGGCGGGCTCGTCGTCGCTCCCGACGGGCTCGTGATCGCCGCCAACCTTCCGCGCGAGGTTCAGGCCGAGCCGCTGTCAGCGCTGGCGGCCGCGCTGGGTCGCGAGCTCGAGCTCCGCGGCCCTCGGCTTCGGCGCGGAACGTTCCCGACGGCGCAGTTCGCGAGCGTGAGCGGATCCGCGTTTCTCGGCAGCACTCCCGTGGGCTACATCGTGCTGCTCGGCGAACCGCGCGCGGACTGGGACTCGGTTCGCTCGGGGCTGCGCGGCGCGCTCGGAACCGTCTATCGCGCCTGGGCGGGCTAGTCGGGCCGGCAACTCCGCATATTTCCTGATCAAAATCCCTGATAGTTCTTGCTGGTTTCCCGCCGCCTTCGGAGTAAGCTTTACGCTCACGCAAGGAGAATCCGGCCATGCAAAACGGTGAGCGCTCGATATTGATCGTGGTCCCGCGAACCGGACAAGACGCGTGTCGGTCGCTGAGCCAGACCTTCGCGGACGACTCGACGGTCGAGGTGATCGTCGACCGCCGGTTCAAGGACCGGCGAGCAGCGGACGGCGTGCACCGTCCCGAGCGACGCCAGAACGACCGTCGGAATCGGCCCGACGCCGACGCGGAGCTGAAGGTCGACCGGTGGATCGCGGTGCCCCGAGCCACGGCGAAGGTCGACTTCGCCGATCCGGATTCGAAGGCGATCCTGTTCTTGTGCTGCAGCCAGCACATCGTTCCCTGCCAGAGATGTCAGAACACCTACCGGCTCGGTTGGATCTCGCGCTCGGAGCTCGGCGCGCTTCCGTGCCCGCTCTGCGGAAGCGACCTGACTCCGGTCGTCACGGCCCACGCCCAGGTCTGCTCGTACTGGGCCAACCGGGGAGGCGCCAAGAGACCGCTGACCAGAGTGGGCGCGAGCGAACTGCCCGCTCAGGCGGCGACGGGTTAGTCGCGAGCCGGCTGTCTCGTTAGTCGGCTCGCGGGATCCGGAGGAGTTTGTCCGGCTCGTAGACCACGCCACGCGCGATCACGCGCTCGATCCGCCCGATGTTCCGAATGTCAGCGAGTGGATCGGCGGCCAGCAGAAGAAGATCGGCCGCGCGCCCCGCCGCGATCGTCCCGAAGACGTCGCGCCTGCCCAACCGCTCAGCGGGCCGGCGCGTCGCCGCCAGGATCGCCTCCATCGGTGTGAGACCGGCGCGCACCAGTAGCTCGAGCTCTCGATGCAGCGAGAAGCCCGAGACGATCGCGACGTTCGGGCAGTCGGTTCCCGCCAGCACCATCCCGCCCGCGCGATGGAAGCCGCCGATGAGCTTGAGGATGTTGGCCCACGCGCGCCGCATCCGATGCTTCGCCGCCTCCGCCGCGCCGCGAGCGGCGTTGCGGCGCTCGGCCCATCGGCCGACGAGCTCCTTGCCGACCGCCGCGGGCAAACGCGGCAGGAGCTTCGTTCGTTCCGGGTCGTCCATCGACGTGTCGCCGACGTCGTCACCGAGGGCGCCTGGGCGCGCGGCATAGAGGACCAACGTCGGATCGAGAGCCGTGCCGGCTGCGATCAAACCGTCGTAGAGGCGGTGAACCGCGTCCGAGCGTGGATCGAGGTCGCCGAGCCACCGCCAGAGCCAGCCGCCGTACTCGAACGGATTCAGTTTAGAGGGCTCCGCCAGCCAGAACCCCTGGGGCGCGAGCTGGCCGAAGACGTTGACGTGCTCGACCGAGTCGACGCCGGCGAGCGCGGCCTCGGCGCCCCACGTTGCGTGCTGATGCATGAAGACCGGCAAGCCGCGCGCGTGGGCACGCGCGCAGGCTCGGCGCGCCGTGTCGGGTCTCACCGTCACGTAGAGCTTGATCGCGTCCACACCCGCGTCCGCCAGCGCATCGACTTCGGCCTCTGTGTGCGCCGAATCGAAGCGACGGCAGAAGCCGGCGAACCCCGCGAACATCTCACCTTCCTCCAGCATCGGTCCGGTGAAGAGGATCCGCGGACCGGGCCTGACACCGGACTCGACCGCGTTGCGGTAGGCCGCGACGTCGTGAAGCTGGCCGCCCAGGTCGAGTACGGTGGTGACGCCGGCAGCGAGGAAGAACTCGGGATGCCACTTCTCCGGCGTGTACACATGGACATGCATGTCGACGAGCCCGGGCGTGACGAACTTTCCGCGGCCGTCAATCATCGTGGTGCCCGGCGGGACGGGTGTCGTCGCCGCCCGCCCGACTTCAATAATCCTGTCCCCTTCGATCACCACCGTGGCGTCCTCGAGCGGGGAGCGGCCCGTCCCGTCGATGACAGTGCCGCCGACAATGGTCAGTCTGTGGATTTCTATCAAGGTCGAAATCCCAATATTGTCAGTATCTTCTGAGACGGACCCTGGATTTTACCAACACGGTTATCCACAGCAGTGCATAACTTGCGTCCGGCCTGGACGACCATGGTCGAGCGCCTTCGAATCAGTGCGTGACAGAGGCTACTTTCCCGATCACCCGAAGCACTGACTGGGATTCGGTCTGCTTCGCGGGCGCGATGCGGGGCAGCCGGACGACGAACTCGCTTCCACGCCCTGGCCCATCGCTGAAGGCCTCGACTCGCCCGCCGTGCAGCTCCACGAGCCGGCGCACCAGCGTGAGGCCGACACCGAGGCCGCCCTGAGCGTGATCGAGCCGGCGCTCACCCTTTGAGGGCAAGTCGAACATGTGCGGAAGGAGCTTCGGCGGAATTCCGATGCCGGTGTCGGAGACGCCGATGATCGCGAGAGCCTCCTCGCTGCCGACCCGAACCCTGATCGTGCCGCCCGGCGAGGTGTACCTGATCGCGTTCGTCAAGAGATTCGAGACGATCTGGTTGAGCCTCGTCGGGTCTGCGTTCGCCCAGACGGGCTCGGCCCGGACGTCGACGACGTGGCGCTCGAGCCGGCCCGTGCTCGCCAGGTCGCTCACCGAGCGCTGAACACTGGTCGCCAGGTTCAGCGGCTCGCACGCCAGGGCGATCTCCCCGCTCGTGACGTGGACGATGTCCAGGAGATCGTCGACCAGCCGCCCGAGGTGAGTAATCTGATGACGGATCGCCTCCCGCGCGCGCAGGGCGATGTCGTCATGGCCACCGATCCGATCGAGGACGCTGACCGCGCTGATGATGGCCGCGAGCGGATTCCGAAGCTCGTGGCCCAGCATCGCGAGGAACTCGTCCTTCTCGCGATTGGCGGCTTCCGCTTCGGCGTGCGCGGCCTGCGTCCTGATCAGCAGATGCTCGCGCTCTTCCTCGATGCGTCGGCGTTCCTCGACGACGGCTCCGGCCGAGATCGCCATCACGGACACGGTGCCCATGAAGACCTGCAACAGCAGGAGCGACTCGTTCGTCGGCACGCTCGCGAGGGGTCCGAAGCCGTGGAGCGTCTCCCAGATCGCGATGCCGGACAGGACGACGACGAGCATCGCGGCCTCGCGCTGCCGGAAGCGCACCGCGGCCCAGACGAGCGGGGGCGTGCAGAGGAAGGTGAGCGGCAGGGTCATGAGCCCGAGGTGCGCGAAACCTTCGCCGAACACGGCGAGCCCGATGAGAGTCGTGGTGAGCCAGAGCGCGGCGGCTTCGAGCAAGCGGCCACGTGACGGGATGGACCACCAATCGCGGACCAGCAGGACGAGGAGCGGAGCGAAGACCAGGGCACCCGTCGCGTCGCCGAGCCACCAGGTGAGCCAGATGCCGTCGAAATCGTCCCATCGCGCGTATCCGCCGAGCGCGAGGCTGACGACGCCGGTGGTCGCGCTGACGAGGCTGCTCAGAAGGCCGGCCAGCGCGGCGAACTTGAAGACGTCCTGGGCATGGTCGAACGCGCGCGCGCCGTTCGCGTACCGATTGACCAGATACGCGCCGAGCAGTCCCTCGAGCGTGTTGCCCAGAGCGATCGCGACGGATGTCGTCGCCGATCCCGCAGTGCTGACGTTCACGACGAACGCGCCCGCGAAGATCGCCGGCCAGACACGATAGCCGAGCGTCAAGAATGCCGCGAGGGCGATCCCAGTCGGTGGCCAGACCGGCGAAGCGCTCGCGTGCACGGACGCGAGGGAGAGCCCGACCTTTCCCGCGAGGACGTAGAGGCCGAAGAGCCCGGCCAGACGGAGCGGATATTTGCGATCGGCGAGCATATGAGAGTGCGCGCCCTCGTTCCGGCTGGGGTCCGTTGGCACAGGCCCGAACCTGTCGCTAGAGGTCGCTACTCTGGCTCCACTCCCCGTCGAACGCAACCTCAAATTGCGGCCGCGGCCTTGTCACGGACGAGAGCGGGCCCTCGGAGACTACGGAGACTGAGCGGGACGAGGCTTGACGGTGACGGGATCCTCATCGCCCGACGGCTCGGGGCCGGCGCTCACCGGGGTGTTCCCGATCGCTTCACTCTTGACGCGATCGATCAGGCCCTTGGCTCTCGAGACGACCCGTCCGGTCGCGTCGACCTCGTCGTCCGGATCCAGCAACGATTGCAGGCTCAGGACGAGCTCGCTGCATTGCAGCGGATCACGCGAGACGATGCAGAGACTCCTACGGGCGGGATTCATGTGGTCCGTCGTGGGTCACCGAGCGTCGCTAGGTCCCAGGGGAACCTCGACTCGTTTGTCGCCAGTGATCACGCGGATCCGGAGATCGACGGGGGCCGACCGCGTGGGCGGCAGTGTCCCTCGGTAGGTTCCCTGATCCGGGAAGAAACCCATCCGAACGTTCTCGACGGTACCGTCCGCCATGCGAGCGAGGAGCAGGACTTCGGCGTCCGCAAGGGGCTTCCCGGCCGGGTCCGCGATCCTCACGGCGTACGCACCACTCGATGCGCCTGGCTCGCGCGTGAGCTCGACACGAGGCAGACCCGCGAATCGCGGCGAGATCGCCCTCGACACCGGCTCCGTCGACGACGGCGCGCCGGCGGCCGGTCTGGGGACAGGCGGGCTCGGATTCGGCCGGACAGTTTCACTCGATCTGGGTCGCCCTCGGCCGGCCGCGCCCGTCGCCGCTCTCGGCGCGGGGCTGCTCTCAGCGGGTGCTGTGCTGGTATCGCGCGGAGAATTGTCGGTAGCGGCGTCAGGCGGTGGCGCGGGCTCCGTGCCGGCGGCGCCGGACGAAGCCGGCCCACCAAGCGATCTGGCGGGCGGGGGAATCTCGGTCGCCGGCGGGCGCGCCGGAGTTTCGGCGACGCCGGGCTTTTCGGCGACCACTGGACCCCGCGTCACGGCAGAAGCATCGGGAGTCTGCGCCGGCGGCTGATTCGATGGGCCGGGCGCCTCCGGCGCAATTCGATGCGCGAGGTTCTTCTTGACCGTCTGGCCTGTCGGCGACAGGAGAAACGCCGCCGTTGCGACGGCCACCAGCGCTGCGACCAGCCACGGGACGAGACCGCCCGAGCGCTCGCGCTTGAAGCTGCGGATCGCCTCGAGCCGCTCATCGTCATCGTCGTCTTCAGGAACAGCGCGCGTGCTCGGTGCCGCGGGTAGCAAGAGCGAGAGTGGAGTCCGGCCCTCCTGCGGGCCCGGCGCCGGAACAACGGCAAAGCCATTTGCCCGCAGCGCGAGTTCGACCTGGGGCCGGCGGCGCCTATCTTCCGCTCGATCCCATTCGTCCGAGGGCTCGCCGCTACGCCGATCTATGATGATCTCGAGCTGGTCGTGCGGGCGGAGCGACGCCCGGAGGGCCGCGACGAAGTCACTGCCGCGAAGCCGATCGCGAGAGACGATACAAAGGCACGCGTGATGATGAGCCACGAGGATCTCCTTCAGTAGCAACGCGGATGCCGGTCTCGGTCGAGAAGGAACGGCCCCTATGTAGTTCCCGGAGCGCGGAAGGCTCGCGTCAGCTCAGAGGCCGATCGCTCCGGCCGGTAGCTCCGCTGAGCCTGGCGATCCCGAGGAAAGGTAGAAGTTACCCGGTATCGAGTAACTTCTACATCGTCGAGTCTCGGCGAGGGCGACCGAACGGGGCATCGAGTACGCTCCCGACCACCCTCGCCGCGCACCACGGAGGAAGCGACATGAGGCAGAGCCGCGATCAAATCCTGACGAGTCACGCTGGAAGCCTGCCACGCCCCGATGAACTGATCAACGCGAACCTTGCGCGAGAGTCGGGCATGGCGACTGACGAGCGCCGCTTCCAGGACCAGCTTCGAACGAGCGTCGGGGAGGTCGTGCGCCTCCAGAAGCAGGCGGGCATCGCCATCCCGGGCGACGGCGAGTTCGGAAAGTCGATGGGGCACCAGGTGAACTACCGGGCGTGGTGGAGCTACTCGTTCCAGCGCCTGGGCGGGCTCGAGCTCGGCACCTCGGGCCTCTACGACATGCCGGCGCAACGATCCCGGCCGGGCGAGGTCGTGCTCACGAGCTTCGCCGACCGTCGCGACCGCGTGAAGTTCGCCGCGGCTTACGCCGATCCGGACTCGGGCATCACGACCGGGCCCCGCGCTGCCCTGTGGCCGGTGTGCGTCAGCAAGCTGACGTATATGGGCCATGCCGCCATCCAGTCCGACATCGCCAACTTCAAGGCGGCGCTACGGGCCGCCGGCGTCGAGGAAGGCTTCATGACCTCGATCGCGCCAGGAAGCGCCTCGCGCATCGCGAATCGGCACTACAAAACCGACGAGGAGTTCTTGTTCGCGTGCGCCGACGCGATGCGGGAGGAATACAAGGCGATCGTCGACGCCGGGCTCGTCCTGCAGCTCGATGATCCGGCGATCGCCGAGAACTGGGACATGGT
>WNEZ01010330.1_pt1 | contig 12740 bp, 12 predicted proteins | sample 5400521 | NCBI WGS metagenome assembly WNEZ01 (sample SAMN13153339, study PRJNA577476) | soil metagenome | isolation source: 120 cm saprolite under Douglas fir tree site 2 hole 1 replicate 1 | place: USA:California | collected 2015-04-18 | reverse complement strand
GCCCAGCCTCGAACAATCTGTCTCCACATTCGCTGTATGCCATTGAATTCTCAGCCCTCTACCAGATTCACTGTGAGTTTGGTCCAAGAGTTGCCCTTCCAACGCTGGAAGCAAGAACCCCAACCCTACCAGCTCGCTCGAAATGTACATGCGAAGTTTGCACCGCGGAAAAAATATGCGCACTAGGAGGCGCCGCAAATGACTTACTCAAAGTGTTGGATCGTTCTGCTTGCGGGCACACTTGCTCTGGGGCCATTGTCGTCCGCGAAAAATCCGGGCGAAGCAAAAACGGAACAGGATCGTCTTCAAAACGCCGGAAAAGTCATCCAGGAAATCCTCAATGTCCCTGACGACATTCCGCAGGACCTGCTCGACAAGGCTCGTTGTGTTATCGTCATGCCGTCGGTGTTGAAAGCCGCGTTTGTGGTTGGCGGCAGCTACGGCCGCGGCACGATGGTCTGCCGCACCGGCAAGGACTTCACCGGTCCTTGGGGCGCGCCAGCCATGTACGCGCTGGAAGGCGGTAGCATCGGTTTGCAGATTGGCGGAGAAGCCACCGACTTCGTTTTTCTCGTCATGAACGATCGTGGTGCAGGTAGCCTACTTCATACCAAGGTAAAGCTCGGCGCGGACGCTTCCGCCGCCGCGGGACCGAAGGGCCGTTCAGCTTCCGCCGACACTGACGCTTACATGCGCGCGGAAATTCTGAGCTACTCCCGCGCAAGAGGCGCGTTTGCCGGTATCTCTCTCGAGGGCTCGACGCTCCGTCCCGATGAAGACGCGAATCGCAAGCTCTACGGCAAATCCACAAGCGCCGCCAAGATCATCACGGAATCGGATGTGGAAGCTCCAGCGGCCGCGCATGACCTGATCGCGTCCTTGCGAAAGTCATCTCCTCAGCTCAAGCGTTAGTACGACTCGTAGCAACCCAGCCTTGCTTGCATCTAGCCGCAAGCCAACAAACCTTAGGGCCCAGCCCAGGAGGAAACTTTGTTCTCGGACCACTTAATTACTTTTGCCGGCAGAAGCGTCACCATCACGAGCCACGACCTGATCATGATTCTCGTGTCTGTTGTGACGGGATTGTTGTTCTGGACTGCGCTTTACTTCAGTCGAAAACGGATCGTCGTGCTGAAGAGGTCCAGCGGAACCGACCAGGTTTCGTTCGAGTTGTCCCGCATCGCGGAAGCGCTCGAGCGCATCGCCAATCGTCCGGCGGATGCCGCGATTGCTGCCGCATCGCAGCGTCAACAGCAGACGCAGCCGCCCCCGCAACGCGAGCCGGGTATTCCCTATTCCATGTTTGGTCGCTAGGCGAACATCTGCGCGCATTTTTCGACACGGCAGTGTGTAAGCCGCCGTGAAAACACCTGAGCCGCGTGGTCGCGTGAGAGGAGGCGGAAGACAACCGCTTGCTCCTTCGCATGGATTTGCCCCATTGCTTCTGCGATATCGGAGGAATGGGTCGCCGTCAATCTGGCGCGCAATTCCTCCCAGCGTTGGCTGTGAATCAGATCTTCCCATAGCGATAAGGTCACTGTTTCGATCATGTGTTTTCTCTAGAGAGAATTTGCTGGTGGCTTGATTGCCATCCGACGATTGCGGGCACGGACTCTGGGAGAGTAGCAGAATCCCCGCAATCGTTAGATCGAGGAGCGCTTCTTCCACGGTGTAAGCGCGTTCGCGTTTTGCAGAGCAAGTTCCGAACTATCCCCGATTGGCAGTCTAAACCATAGAGTACGCTATACTTAAGAATGGAGGAGCGGGTGAGCAGTTGAAACCGGCCGCTTGAAACGCCGGAGGCTGGTTCCTAATCCCTTTGGCCGAAGGCACGCCAGATTGACTCACATCCTTAGGGGCTAAGTGTCTATATTTAAAAGACTTACTGAAGTTCGTTTTGCAATTTTGCTCTTCTGGGGACCAATGACTGAACCTGGTCCTTTTCCGGGCCTTCTTGCAGCGGCGAACGCATGCACCGGATATTCCATGGACACCCCTCCTTTCCTGTCAGCGTCTCATCGCTAAATGCCCCGCTTCAGGATCATCCGCAGCTATTTTCAAAGGCACAGTCCGAATGAATTCGAATGTTCTCATTTTCATTTTGCGGGTCACGCGTGCGATGTCGCGATGTTCACCTTGTTGACATAGATAGCGATCAATTCTTGCTCAGCCTGAAACGCTGCTTGGCGATCTCGCGATCGATTCCAGGATCCTTCGAGGCCCAATGGAACAGCCCAAAGAAGAGGAAGAGAATCGCGACAATAAGTACGATCAAGCCTCCCCAGAACACGATACCCTTCTCTCTTACTTGAAACGGCAGCCGTTACTGCTCCTAGCTTCACTCGTATCCAGCAGAAAAGTCAAACCTTCCGACATTCCTTTGGGACGTTCTTCCATGGACGATTTGGGTGTAGAATGTTGACCCCAGCTAATAACGAGAGATGTAGACCATGTCCATCTTCAGTAAGTCCTCCGTTTGTCCTAACTGTGATAGCACCTCAACCTTTAGTTCGACAAGAAGGGGAATCTTGGAGCAGATCCTTCACACTGTCTTTTCCCTAAGCCCGCTCCGCTGCGCGACGTGCGATGAACGCTTTTTCCGCTTCCGATCCCGAACCTCGCACCACGCCCACAAACATCGTCCCCATGCCGCCTAAGCCCTCTTGTAGCGCCGGCTTGCCCTGAGCCCTTGAAACCTGCCAACGTCCTAACGTTTTTGTCTCCTGTGGTGTACAATTTTGGACTCCAGGCCAGAAAGAGTACGGTCCCATGTTTTCCCTGACGAAGTCCCGCACTTGTCCCGAATGCGGCAGCGCCTCAATTCACCGCTCCAGAAGAAGAAGCCTCCAGGAGCAGATTCTCCACAAACTGTTCTTTATCAGTCCGTATCGTTGCCGCGGATGCGACTCCCGTTATTTTCGTTTCCGCCTCGGCAGCCATTCCATCGACAAACCTCGCCGACACCCCGCCTAACCCGCCGAAGTTCAGCCGGGAGGGCTCCATTGTCATTCCGAGCGCAGCGAGGAATCCGCTTTTGCTCTAGGTGAGCTCTCTCCTCCGGCTTCGCACGCGACCTTCCAGATGCTCCAACGTGCTGACGTTTCAACGTTTTACGCTCCCATTCGAATCACTCAAGAGTAATCTATTGACATCGCTAACATTCTGTGTTATTTTTCCTTGTGAATCGCCGCCCAGTCTTGCCCGGTTACCCTGCTTGCCCTGAGCTTCGAAGGGAGCCTCGCAGAGCGGCCCCGGTCATTCTCTACAGTGACCCCGCCCCCGTATCCCGCCCAACAGCGCTTTCCCCGCACCGTCGCCATAACTTATTTAGAATGATAAACTTTCAGAAGTCTATCAAAACAAACAACTTTAACTCCCTTTAGAAATATATACTTACAAAAAACAGGGGGGTGGGGGCTGTCATTGTTAACCTAATTTCCGAAAAGGGAATCTGCCCTCGAATTCCGTTCCAACCACCTTTCTCGACCTTCAGACCTTTAGTCGTTCAGACGAGTCTCCTCGCTCGCTACTTCCTTATCTCCTTACCTCCTTGCTTCTTTGCCTCTCTCCATTACAATCGCTGCGCTTCCGGCAGGGGGAGAAATGAGTTTCAGCCAGCGCCTCGAGGAGATCAGAACTGGTTTCGAGCGCCCGTTCTGGGTGGCCAACATCACGGAAATCTTCGAGCGCCTTTCCTACTACGGAGCGTTCGCCTCGCTCGCGCTGTACCTCCAGGAGAAGCTCAATTTCTCCACGCAGCAAACCGGCACGCTCACCGGCATCTTCGGAGGCATGGTTTGGTTCCTGGCCATCTTCGGCGGGGCCGTAGCGGACAAGCTGGGCTTTCGCCGCGCCCTCTCGATGGCCTACCTGATCTTAGCTGCTGCCTATTTCCTGATCGGCTCGATCGGAGCTTCCTGGCTTGCGCCTGTTCGCAATGCGGTGCCGCTCGTTCTCTTTGTCGGCTGCATCTTGCTGCTTCCCGCGCTGGGGATCTCGCTTGTCAAACCTTGCGTCGTCGGCACCACCGCACGCGCGTCCAAGGAAAACGTCCGCTCGATCGGCTATTCCATTTACTACACCATGGTGAACATCGGAGGGGCCGCCGGCCCCTATGTCGCCTCCTGGGCCCATCGCCATCTTGGTGTGGAGAATGTATTCCGTGTCGCCGCGCTCAGCGTTTTCGCGATGTTCTTTGTGGTGCTGCTCTTTTTCCGCGACCCCAAGCGCAAAGCGGATGAACCGGCGCCCAGCATTTCCGTCACGCTGCGGAATTTCCTCATGGTGCTTTCCAATGCGCGCTTCATGCTCTTTCTTTTGATCTTCACCGGTTATTGGGTCGTCTTCTGGCAGCAGTACACTTCGCTTCCCGGTTACATCCATACCTACATCAGCGCCAGGGCGGTTCTCGGGACGCTGATTACCTCGCTGGCCTGGCTCATCGTGGCCTTTCAGCCCACTGTGGTTGGCGCGGTTCTCTCGATTTTCGTCCTGGCCCTCGGCGAAATCATCCAGTCGCCGCGCTACTACGAATACATTTCGCGCCTCGCGCCCCCCGGACAACAAGGTACCTACATGGGCTTCGCGTTTCTCCCTATTGGAATCGGCTCGATCATCGGCGGATGGTTCGGCGGCCGCGTCATGCATCACTTCGGAGAAGTCACGCACCAGCCGCAGCGGGCCTGGTGGGTGATTTCCGGCGTCGGCGTCCTGACCGCGCTCTTATTGTGGATTTACGACCGCGTCATCAAACCAACTGGGCAGGAGTCGCATTCATGACGTGGGTCGATCTTGCCTGTTGCTTCATACGCCGAGTGGCATGGTGAGTTCAATCGAGGCTTTGTGATTCAACTTCTTGGCAGCTACGATCTTCCCTATCACGGATTGAAAGCCGTCCTTGGTAGCTTTGAAGGAATACGTCCCCGCGGTTGCTCCGGAAATCTTAAATCTTCCCATCTTGTCGGTCTTGGCTTCGCGCATTCTTCCCGATTCAGTGCGAATCTCGAACGTCACGTCGGGCATCGGATAGCCGACTGGATCCTTGATGACACCGTGGACGGACTGGACTTCAAAATGGCTTTCAATCTCGACGATTATGTGTTCCGTGGGTCATCGCGTAAAGCCTTTGTGGGGCCCGGACTCGAAACGGTCCTGGGCGAACGAAGACATAGCCAGTGAAAGGTAAAGGATTAGTCCGAAAAGGACGTATCTGCGCACGCCAACTAGTTTACCATGCGGCGGAGAGAGGCTAGCGCCTGGCGGGCCAGCGAATACCGCGGCTCGACGTTAAGCGCTTCCTGGAAGCAGCGCATCGCCTGGCCGTACATTTCTTTGCCGAGATAGGCACGGCCCAGATTGTAGTGCGGAAAATGGCGCGGTTCGTAGCGCCGCGCTTCCACGGCGCGTTCGAGCCACGGAATCGCTTCATCGAAGCGGCCCAGCTCGATCAGATAAGCGCCAATGTCGTTGTACGGATTGCCGAATTCCGGGTCGAGCTCGATGGCGCGCTTGCATTCCGCGATAGCGTCGTCTATACGCCCCTGGTAATGATAAGTCCAGCCCAGGAAAGTATGAGCCTCGGCAGTGGGATGCAGCTCCAATGACGATTGATAGAGCTCGACGGCGCGATCGTAATCGCCTTCCATCTGTGCTTGATAGGCGTCCTGCAGGACTTCCCAGGCGCGCGTGAGGGTTTCCATGCTCATAAATTCTTTCCAATAGTTAGCATACGGTTTCGCCGCGGTCAAAAGTACGAAGGTGCAAGTCGTGCAGACAAGGAACCTGTACTTTGTGCCGGGTGAGGGAGTGGAAATTCACACGCCAATTGGGGAGAATAGAAGTGTTTGCAACATAGCAAGCTTGGATCACGTCAGGACCATAAACTGACGAAAACGAGGGGGCATCGTGAGGCGGAATACTTTGATTCTTGGGATGGCAACTCTGGCTGTAGCCGGTGCGGTGCTCGCGCAGGATCCTCCTGCTCCACAGGCAAAGAGCAGCTCCAAAAAGGCGGCGAGCCACGGCTCGTCAGGCTCCGCGGTAAAAGGTAAGGAGGTCTTCGAGAAGAAATGTTCGATCTGCCATTATCCTGATAAGGAAGCCAAGAAAATCGGCCCCGGCCTAAAGGGAATGTACAAGCGGGGGACGTTCACTGTGAACGGCAACAAAATCACGGATGAATCGCTAAGAACGTGGATCGAAAACGGCGACTCGCTGATGCCTCCCATGAAGGAAACGCTGGAGGCAGACCAGATCAAGGACGTCATCGCCTACGTCAAGACGCTCTGAGCCGTCACAGAAGAGAAAAACCCCCGAAGACCTGAACGCTCAGGCCGCCGGGGGCCGAAACTCAAACAAAACTTCTTCTACTTCAGGACGGCGTCCTTGAACGCCTTCGACGGACGCAGGCGCACGACGGTCTTCGCCTTGATCTTGATCGCCTCGCCGGTCTGGGGGTTGCGGCCCATGCGCGCCTTGCGGTGCGCTTTCACGACGCGGCCGATACCCGGGATTACAAACTTGCCCGCGGCGCCCTTGGCTTCTCTTACTGCGAGCTTGAAAAGCTCTTCAAAGAATTGAGCGGCGGTTTTCTTCGATGTGCTGAGTTTCTCAGCGATGTGCGACACGGTCTTGGTCTTGCTCATTGGCTTGGCTGCCATCTAGTCTGCTTATCCTCCTAATTTTTCTTTCCACCCCGATCCGATCGAGGCAGGCCGCGAGTCCACTACCCCATGTGTTCTGCGGAAAACCCGGGCCGCAACAGACTATAGCCAAGGAATTACTAGAACGCAAGTAAAAATCGCCAAAAACCTTGAGAAAATGCGTGTTTTTTAAAAGGCGTGTGGAAATCGCCGCTAATAACGCGGGTTTGCGGCCTGAAGGCTGGCTTTCGAACGGGCTTGAGCAGTGTTTGGGCCGATTGAGCAGAGTTCGAATGGGCTTGAGCGGTGTGTAAAGCTCGCGGATTCTAGCTTGCAGGGGCGCAGCATGCCGCGCCCCTGCAAAGATGAATCAGTTAGAGGGTGGCCAGATCGGCGTAGAAGTGGGCGATGGCTTTGATGCCGCCGAAATAATTCTCAAGGGCGATGTGCTCGTCCGGGGCGTGAGCATTTTCGTCGGGGAGGCCGAAGCCGAGCAAGACACAGGGAACTTTGAAAGTGTCATGCATCTGCGTGACGAAAGGAATCGAGCCGCCTTCGCGAATGAAAACGGCTTTTTTGCCGAAGCCTTTTTCCAGGGCGGCCTGGGCTTTCAGGAAAATCGGGGCATGATACGGAGCAACCCAGGGTTTTCCGGTGCTCAAGACTTCAAATTTGCAATGAACGGTTTTCGGCAGCAGCTTTCGAACGTGCTTCTCGACAAGCCTGGCGATTTTGTGCGGATCCTGATGGGGAACGAGCCGCGTGGAGAATTTGGCAAACGCCTTTGACGGGATGACCGTCTTGGCGCCTTCGCCCTGATAGCCGCCCCAGACGCCGTTCAATTCGAGCGTCGGCCGAGTCCAGAGGCGCTCGACGGTAGTAAAACCTGTTTCGCCGAAATAGCCGGGAGCACCGACCGCCTTCTCGAAGTCTTTTTTCTTCCACGGGAGGGCATTGAGGGATTTGCGCTCGGCTTTCGAAACCTTCGCGACATGGTCATAGAAACCGGGGACGGCGACCCGGAAATTCTTGTCGTGGAGCTTGGCGAAAAGTTCAGTGAGAATCGTGAGCGGATTGGGTACTGCACCGCCGTAGACGCCGGAATGGAGGTCGCGCTCCGGGCCGGTCAGCTCAATCTGGTAATAGTTCAAGCCGCGCAGGCCATAGGTAATAGAAGGGACGCCTTTGCCGAGCATGGAGGTATCGGAAACGATGAGCGCATCGGCTTTTAGTTTTTCTTTATTTTTTTGAACGTAGTCCCACAGGCTGACGCTGCCGACTTCTTCCTCTCCTTCGATCAAGACCTTCACATTGATGGGAAGCTTGCCGTTCACTTTCTGGAGCGACTCGAGGGCTTTCAGATGGATATGAACCTGGCCTTTGTCGTCGGCGGTGCCGCGGCCGAAGAGATTGCCGTTGCGCACGGTGGGTTCGAAGGCGGGCGTGGTCCAGAGATCGAGAGGCTCGGCAGGCTGCACATCGTAGTGGCCATAGAAAAGAATCGTGGGTTTGCCGGGAGCTTCGAGAGATTCCGCGTAGACGAGAGGGTGAAGATTTGTCGGGATAATTTCAACAGTTTTGAAGCCTGCAACGCGGAGATTGTCCGCGACCCAGCGGGCGCCGCGCTCGATATCCGGCTTGTGTTCGCTCTTGGCGCTGACGCTGGGAATGCGCAAGAGTTCGCAAAGCTCCGCCAAATGCTGATCGCGACGACCTTCGATAAATTCAGCAAGGTTCATAAGGGGCCCTTGGGGGCTAAGAGTCCTTTCGAAATATGATTACGCAAAACTTGAAGCGAATGTTGCGGTTGCGAAAAGAATGGACCTGCGAAGAATGACCCGCGACCGCCAGACCCTATTCTATGACTGCCTCAACACCGAGTACAAGCGAACGGGGCGCCGATGGTTGTTCAACTAAGAGATGGCACTCGGGAGAAAGGGACCGATGGGACGAACAACCCCGATTTCGAGAGCTCGACAGTACGACCGCATGACAGCCAAAGCGTCGGAGCAGTAGCCACGAGCCGCCGGCATGAAAAACGGCGGACTCGGACACAAACGAATTGCTCCGTGTTGCCGACGACTCTGACCATTCGAGGGCCAATCCAATGGTCACTTTGTTATCGTGGTAGCTAAGACCGTTCTATTCTTCACGTAATGTATTGGCTGGGTCGATCTTCGCAATTCTCAGGGTTGGCAGGGTTGTGGCCAGAAGCGCCACCAGTACAAGGGTGAGTACCACCGTGACCAGGGTTGGTGCATCGTAGACGCTTACGCCATAGAGCACGCTGCGCATGATTCGCAGCGTTCCTGCGCAAAGGACGAGTCCCACAAAAAGCCCCACGCACGAGGCGCCCGCCCCGGAGCGGCCGACCTGCACCATGGCCTGGCCGACGGTCGAGCCCAGGGCCATGCGGATGCCGATCTCGCGGGTCCTCTGCGCGACCATGTTGGCCACCAGAGCGAAAATGCCAACGGCGCTCAGCAGTAAGGCCAGAGCCGCCATGGCGCCCAGCAGGGCCACTTCGATTCGTTGTGTCGCAAGCGTGCGGGCCAGGAGGTCCTTCATGCTGTAGAAGCCGGAGATCGGCAGGTTGGGATCGACTCTGGCCAGCGCGCGCTGCATCTCGGCGGTCAAGCCTTCCACTGGGGCCGCGGTGCGCACAACCCAGTCCGGCTGAAACCACACATGCACCAGGGCGAGGAGCTGCCGATTCACCTGCGCGGCCGGAACGTACATGGCCTGCTCGCTCATGAGTGGAGCCCCCTGGTACAGGCCGGACGAAACGGACACATCGGCGACTTCGCCCACGATCAGCGTGTCTTTATTGACGTACCGCCCCACCGGATTGGATCCACCATAGAATTTGCGGGCGAAGGCTTGATTTACTATAGCGACGCGCTGGGCATTTGGGCCGTCAGCATCGGTAAAGACACGACCCGCAAGCACAGGCATCTGCAAAGTGTCGAAATATCCGGGCGTGACGTAGACCACATCTGTCCCATCCTGGTGCCCGGCCTCTTTGCCGTCGCTGAGCGTGACGCCATCGTTCAGGGCACGCTCGTAAGGTAGGCTCAATCCCACTGCGGCATTCTGCACGCCGGGAATCCGCCGCATGGCGGCGGTGCTCTGATCCAATAATTTTGCGAAGGCGGCAATGTCATGGAAGCGCACATCGTCAAGCGACGCCTTGGCGGTCATTACTCCATTGGGATTGAAGCCGGGCGGCAGCGTCTCCAAATGGATGAGAGTGCGAATAAGCAGGCCGGAACCGGCCAGCAGCACGACGGTGAGGGCGACCTCGCCGGCAATCAGCGTTTGGCGCAGGCGCAAGCTGGCGACTCTGGATCCCGAACGGCTGGCCATTGACGAGCGCAGGTCCACCTTCCGGGCGGCGAGGGCCGGGAGCATGCCGAACAGGATGCTGGTCAATAGCGACACGACTAGCGTGAAGCCCATCACGCGGCTGTCGAGTGGGATGCTCGCCACGGGGAGGAAGTGTTCGGGCAACAGCAGCAAGAGACCGCGCAGCGCCAGAAACCCCACACCGATGCCAACCGTTCCCCCCACAAGTGCCAACAGCAAGTTTTCGATCCAGAACTGCTTCTGGATCTGCCAGCCCGAGGCCCCCAGCGCCAGCCGCGTCGCCACTTCCGAGGTGCGGCGCAGCATGCGCACCAGCGTCAGCCCGGCCAGATTGGCGCAGGCGATGAGCAGGATGAAGCCGGCGGCCAACATCAGCGCCAGCACCTGCGGACGCAGCGAGTCGGTTTCGCCTTTCTGGAGCGGCACGGAGTAGTAGGTCAAATGCACGCCGGGGTTGTTCTTTTCAAAGCGCTGGGCACGGAGGGCCCAAGCGCGGTTGATCTCAGAATCTCCCTCCTGCCAGGTCGCGCTGTCGCGCAACCGCGTGATGACGTCAAAATTCGTTCCCCCGCCTTCACCCTCGCGGCTGGGCTGCAGCGGAGTGTATACATCGGCGTTCAAGGGAGTTGTCGCATCTTGGGGAAGCACGCCGACGACAACGTAGGGCTCGCTCTTCAACAGGATGGCCTGGCCAAGGATGCCCTGGTCCGCGCCGAAGAGGTTGCGCCACACGCTGTAGCTGAGAATCACGGCCTTGGGCCCATGGGGACGATCCTCGTCCTCAGAAAAATTGCGCCCGATGATGGGCTGAAGCGCCAGCACGTCAAAGTAGTGGGCGGAGATGCGGCCATCGCGCACGTACTGCACGTGCGAGCCCGCCCGCAGATTTACGCCGGAGGTTGCTCCCGATACGGCGGAGATCAATGCCGGCACATTGTCGCGCAGCAGCTCCCACCTCTCGCCGTCGATGTTGATGGGCTCGTCAGAAGAGTGGGTACCGGTGACCCGCGCGTAAATCGTGCCCATCTGCTCGGGATGCGCGTAGGGCAGACTTTTGAGCATGAGCGCATTCACCAAGGAGAAGATCGCTGTGTTCGCGCCGATGGAGAGCGCCAGGGTGATGATGACGGTCACGGTAAACCCGGGATTACGCCTTAGCTGGCGCGCGGCAAACCGGAGATGCTGCCTACTCTCCATAGTTAGCGTCCTTGCAGATGAATCTATCATGCAACACGTTGCAGAAAGTACGTCGATAGCTCGGCATAAGTTCCGCTCCGGCTGGTTTTCGGGGCACCGGCGGCCGCCGCAGAGTTGCGTATCGGGAACACCTGACCGTTGGGGCAATTGACCGTGACGCAGGGGCGTTTGAAGATGGCACTATGAGCGAAATTACTGCAGCCTCTCACCGGCGGAGCTCGCGCGTCTTTCACAAGATGCGTGTGCTGGCGCAGGGCCGTGCGCACAATGGCAAGAAGTTCCGCGAGACTTGTGAGACCGTGGTGGTCAACGGGCATGGCGGCTTGTTGTTTCTGAAGCACGAGATCGACACCGGCGAGATGCTGGTGATTACCAATCCAGAGACGCTGGAAGAGCTGGAATGCCGGGTGGTATATCTGGGTGAGCCGGTCGGCAAGGGGCAGCGCGTGGGAGTGGAGTTTTTGACGCCGGCGCCGCGCTTCTGGGGCGTGGAATTCAGCGACGCTGCTGCGGATAATTCTTCAGCCGCTAACTGAAACGCCTGGCGCTGCCACGCGCACGGGCGCCTGGCTCCTGCGCCTGGAAATCCAACTGCCCAATCTCCACAAAAGAAGAATGGCGACGAGCGCGCCGTAGAAAAGCGGCTTGCGGACGTCGGATTTTACCAGCCAATAGTAATGGACCACGCCGGCGATGGCGCTGATGTAGATGGCGCGGTGCAGCATTTGCCACCGCTTGCCGCCGAGACGGCGAATCCAGCCGGTAGTGGAAGTAAGCGCCAGCGGAATCAGCAAAACAAATCCGAGAAAGCCAACGGTGATGAACGGGCGCTTGGCGACATCTTTCCACATCGCGGATAGATCGAAGGACTGGTCGGGCCCGAGATAGGTGAGGAAGTGCAAGCAGGCGTAAAAAAAAGCGAAAAGGCCGAGCATGCGGCGGAAGCGGATGAGATCCGGCAGATTGAGAAGTTTGCGGAGCGGAGTGATGGCCAGGGTGAAGACGAGAAAGCGCAAGATCCAGTCACCGGTGGCGTGCTGAAGGAATTCGACGGGGTTGGCGCCCAACCTGTTGCGCAGCGCGCGATCGACGAGACCGAAAAACGGGATGAGACAAAGCAGGAAGACGACGACTTTGGTCCATTTGCTGGTGAGAATTCTTCGCACGCGGTGATCCCGGATCAGTAATTTTTCTTCAGGTCCATGCCGTTATAGAGGCTGGCGACCTGCTCGCCATAACCATTAAACATGAGCGTGGGGCGCTTGAAGATTTCACCGAGGCGGCGTTCCTTCGACTGGGTCCAGCGCGGGTTGTCGACGTTGGGATTCACGTTGGAGTAAACACCGTATTCATTGGGAGCCATGCGGTTCCAGGTGGTTGGCGGCATCTTCTGCTGAAACTTGATCTTGACCAGAGATTTGATGCTCTTGAAACCGTATTTCCAGGGAAGAACCATGCGAACCGGCGCGCCGTCCTGATTCGGCAGCGTTTCGCCATACATGCCGACGCAGAGAAGAGCGAGCGGGTTCATGGCTT
>WNEZ01017000.1_pt1 | contig 12741 bp, 13 predicted proteins | sample 5400521 | NCBI WGS metagenome assembly WNEZ01 (sample SAMN13153339, study PRJNA577476) | soil metagenome | isolation source: 120 cm saprolite under Douglas fir tree site 2 hole 1 replicate 1 | place: USA:California | collected 2015-04-18 | reverse complement strand
CGCCGAGTTCCAGCGCCTTGTCCCAGGCGGCCTTGGCGTGCTCGACGATTTCGGTCTGCGGCACGCTGGCATAATCCAGCGGCACCGGATTGACCGCCAGCGCCTCGTAGCCACGGGATTCCCCGTGCGCGGCGCGGCGGTGGTTGCGGATCACGCGCAGCATGTGCGCGGCATTCTTCTTGTAGCCGGGGAAGGGGCCGAGTTCCTTGGCCATCTCGGCCGAGGTGGCGTAGCTGATGCCGGTCATGACAGCGGTCAGCGCGCCGCACAGCGCGCGGCCTTCTTTACTGTCGTAGGACAGGCCCATGGTCATCAAGAGGCCGCCGATGTTGGCAAAACCGAGACCCAGCGTGCGGAAATCGTAAGACAGTTGCGCGATCTCCCTGGACGGGAACTGGGCCATCATCACGGAGATTTCGAGTACGATGGTCCACAGACGGCAGAGATGCTCGTAGGCATCGACGTCGAAGCGCCCCCCTCTTAACCCTCCCCCGCTTGCGGGGGAGGGATGGGTGGGGGTGTAGAACGTGATCAGATTGGCCGAGGCCAGGTTGCAGGCGGTGTCATCCAAGAACATGTATTCCGAGCACGGATTGGAGGCGCGGATTTCGCCCGAGGCCTTGCAGGTGTGCCAGTCGTTCATGGTGGTGTTGAAGTGCAGGCCGGGATCGGCCGACGCCCAGGCGGCGTGGCCGATTTTTTCCCAGAGGTCGCGCGCCCTGAGCGTTTTTGTCACTTTCTTGTTGGTGCGGCCGATCAGATCCCACGTCCCGTCGGTTTCCACCGCGCGCAGAAAATCGTCCTTGAGCGAGACCGAATTGTTGGAGTTCTGGCCGGAGACCGTGAGGTAAGCTTCCGAATCCCAGTCGGTATCGTAGACCGGGAAATCGATGTCCTTGTAGCCTTGTCTCGCGAACTGGATGACGCGCTTGATCATGCCGTCGGCGACCATGGCGCGGCGGGCCAGTTTGATCTCGCGGCGCAGCGCCGGGTTCTTTTCGGGATCAAAGCAGTCGTCGCCGGAGCCTTCGCAATTGACGCAGGCTTTCAAGACCGCCTTGAGGTGGCGCTGGTTGAGTTTGGAGCCGGTCACGAGCGCGGCGACCTTCTGCTCCTCCTTCACCTTCCAGTCGATATAGGTCTCGATGTCAGGATGATCGGCGTCGACCACCACCATCTTGGCGGCGCGGCGCGTGGTGCCGCCGGATTTTATCGCGCCCGCGGCGCGGTCGCCGATCTTGAGAAAACTCATCAGGCCGGAAGAACGTCCGCCGCCGGAAAGGCGTTCGCCTTCGCCGCGCAAACGTGAAAAGTTCGAGCCGGTGCCGGAGCCGTATTTGAACAGGCGCGCCTCGCGCACCCAGAGGTCCATGATGCCGCCCTCGTTGACGAGGTCGTCCTCGATGCCCTGGATGAAGCAGGCGTGCGGCTGCGGATGCTCGTAGGAGGATTTTGATTTTGTCAGTTTGCCGGTCTTCCAGTCCACATAATAGTGGCCCTGGCCGGGTCCATCGACGCCGTAGGCCCAGTGCAGCCCGGTGTTGAACCATTGCGGCGAATTCGGCGCCACCATCTGCTTGGCCAGCATGTAGCGCAGCTCATCGGAGAACGCGCGGGCGTCTTGTTCGGAACTGAAGTAGCCGCCCTTCCAGCCCCAATAGGTCCAGCAGCCGGCAAGCCGGTCGAACACCTGCTTGGCCGAGAGTTCCGAGACATAGCGTTCGGCCTCAGGCAGGGTGGCGAGCGCCTCGGTGTCCGGCACCGAGCGCCACAGCCAGGACGGCACGGTCTCTTCCTCGACCTTCTTCAGGCGAGCCGCGACGCCGGCCTTGCGAAAATACTTCTGTGCGAGGACATCGGAGGCGACCTGCGACCAGGATTCGGGCACCTCGACGTTTTCCAGGCGGAAGACCACCGAGCCATCGGGATTGCGGATCTCCGATGTCGTCAATCTGAAATCAATTCCTGCGTAGGGTGACTGGCCTTCAGTGGTGTTGCGGCGTTCGATTCGCATGGTAGTGCCCCATTCTTTTGACCGGACCCACCGCTTTGCACCGCGGCGCCGGAAGTTTTTCCTTGAGCGAACTCCTCGCCGCGGTTGTCTTCCAACCGCGATCCGGTAATCCGCAAGCTCTACCGGTGGACCCGGCCCTGTTTCTCTCTCGCGACAGGATCGATGCGAGCATCGATCCCATCGCTGTATGACCCGACGGAACGCCCGTTCCGATTTTCAGGTCACACGTTCAACGCCCCAACACTCAAACCCGAGCCATTTTGGCCCATTCTTAGCGCCCCGAAAGTCCTTCAAATCGGGCGCAGAAAAACCCGCACCGAACGATCCAAAGCTAGGCCGACTCCATCGCGCCCGTCAAGGATTAGTACGAGTTTCTGAATCAAATACTAAATATGGTGGAAAAGGCGAAAAAACAGGGGTCGTTTCATGACGCCGCTGGTGCCAACTATCAGTGAGTCCTAGGGGATTCCCAAGAGGAAAAATTATCCCCAGACCTTGAGGATCCAGGCTGCACCCGCTGTTCACAGGGCAGGTATTTATTGCAGGCGTGGGGTTGCTCTGGAGAGACTCAGGTGAAGCTACGGACGGTGAGGGCAGGCATCGCGGGCGGCGCCGCGCTGGCGTGCCAGTCATCAACGACAAAGGACGGCGCAGGGAAATGCGCCGTCCTTTCATTCAAGAATCCAAAACGCGGTTACGGGCAGGGGTGCCGGTAGCCGTCATTGCCGAGATAGGTTCCCGATTGCGGATCGTAGGAACGGTAGGTCTGCATGCAGTAGGCGACCGCATCGTCGCCGCCGGGCGCGGGGGCCACCGCAACCACGCTGTCATCATAGTACTGGTCGTCGTAATAGCCTGGCGTGTAATAGCCGGGGCCGCCATAATAGCCCTGTGACGCGATCGCGCCGCCGACCAGCGCACCGGCCACCGCCCCCGGGAAGAAGCCGCCGCCATCGCGATCGCGACGACGACCGCTGTCATATCCAGCGCGATATCCGCCGCCACCGCCACCGCTATACCGTGGGCCGGGAGCGCCGCCACCCATGGCAACACCGCCTCCGCCGCCAAGCCGTGGGCCGGGAGCCGCGCCCATCGGTGGCGCGCCGCCGCCCATATGAACACCACCGCCAGCGCCCATGCCCATGCCCATGCGCGGCGCACCGCCGCCGCCACCGCTCACATGCGCGGCACCGCCGCTACCCACTACTCGCGGCGCGTGGCCGCCGGGAGGGTTTTGGGCGAAGCTTGCGGTCGGCACAGCCATCGGCAAAACCAGGGCTATTGCAGCGACGGTACTCAAAACTTTAGGACTGATCATGGTCGGCTCCATCAGGGGGGATACAGCCCAACTGTTTGGACAGGCAGACGTTCCCGGGCGCGCCCAGATTGTGCGCGGCATGGAACCGAGACTGTCCAGTCCGAGCTGTACGCGAAATGAACGGATCGCGCGTAGCCCGCGACAAATCGCCACCGAAAAGCGTCCGCCGCGCCGTTCGACGGAAGGCCGCCTGATAGCCGGACTTAACTGGACAATTTGCCGCGCCGATGGCATCAGGGTCGCAGCTTTTCTCGGACCGGCGCGCCCATGAAACTGTTTTTGCTCAAACTATTCACGTGGTGGAACGGCCAGACGTTCGGGACGCAATTGTGGACCTGGCGGTTCGGCGAGTTGGTCGGCGAGGACGAGCAGGGCAACCGCTATTTCCGCACCAAGGGCCGCAAGATCGATCCCTCGCTCGGCTTCGAGCGGCGCTGGGTGGTGTACAACGGTTATGCCGAAGCCACGCGGGTGCCGCCGTCGTGGCATGGCTGGCTGCATCACACTGTGGATGTCGCGCCGACCGAAGAGACCTACAAGCGGTATGAATGGGAAAAGCCGCATATCCCCAACCTGACGGGGACGCCTTTGGCCTACCGGCCCTCCGGCTCGACGCTGGCAAGCGGCCGCCGGCCCGCGGCCACCGGCGACTACCAGCCGTGGACGCCGGGCAACTGAGTTTTACGACCATCGTCAGAACTTCAACCGTCGTCATAGTACTGACTGTCGTCATTCCGGGGCGCGCGAAGCGCGAGCCCGGAATCCATAACCACGACGGGGGGTATGGATTCCGGGCCTGCGCCAAGCGGCGCATCCCGGAATGACGAAGTGAATTATCCGGAAGCCGGTAGTGTCTCGAGACACTACCCGGAAGCCGCGCGACCGCCTGTTAACAACGGGGACAGCGGGGACATCTTTCGCTGCGTCCTTGAGAACCGGACGCGATCGTGGCTCAATCAATCATCTTACGGAGATGGGAGATCATCGCGTCGGTTCGGGCCACAGTTCGCGACTGCCCCGATTTGCAGCGGCACCCGATCAGGATACGGCTGGGAGATAGGCCCCCGGCGCAGAGGTCCTGAAATCGCCCGACAATGTGGAGCTGCCGTAGGACAGGAAAGGCCGTCTGGGAGACCAGGCGGCCTTTTTCTTGTGCGGCTTTCTTTGCGGCGTCGCGCCCGCCTCGCGCGAAGCGGACGGCTGCCGCGCTACTCCGCGGCAAAAGAGATCGTCGACCGATCATAGTCGCCCGATCCCATTGCTCCATCGGAGAAGATCTTGTGCTTTGCGATCCAGTCGAATGATTCCTCGAAAACCTCTTTCGAGTAGGGTTCGAATACAATTCTTTCTCCCGGCCCCCAGCGCCGCGTATCCATCATCGCATGGAAGCGGTCGGGGAATTCATTCTTGTAGTAGTGAGTGTAGCGTTCCGGGCGCAGGTCGATGTCGCGTTGCGCCGAGCGGAGCGCGCGGAAGTAGCGGCGAATGTCTTCCGGGTCCGGCGAGCCCTTGATCATGGCGGCGATGATGAAGGTGGTGTCGATCACCTTGCGGAAGCCGAGCTGTTCGGCGAGGTAATAGGGGCCGTTGAAGAGCGCCGCGGCCGGGCTCTTGCCGTCGATGAAGCGCTCCATGCGGCTGAACAGCATGCCGTCTTGGAAAATCAGGTTGATCTCGCCAGGCGGCATGTACTGTTCCAGCGCCTGAATTGTTGAATAGTGGCTGCCGGACTGGAATCCGACCGAGATCGGCACATGGGCCAGGTCGGCCGGCGTACGCACGTTCGAATCGGCGGGAACGAAAATCCCTGACGGAGCGACCGAGTACAGGTCGGCATACAGTTTGGTGTGGCCGGTCGAGGCTGCAACGTTCACCGTCCAATGGCAGGCGCAGCTGACGTCGGCCTCGCGGCCCTGCTCGATACTCTGGAAAGCGCCCCGGCCGCCCTTGTTATGGTGCTGGCCTTCGGTCGAGCGGATCAATTCGCGGAATTCGTAGTCCAGTCCCTGATCGCGAAAATAACCCTTCTCTTGTGCAACCCATTCCTGAAGCCGGAAATGCGGCTCGACGACGAAGCTGGCCATGGAGATCCTCCGCTGTCGCCCGGAATTGGCGATTGTTATTGACGCAAGCTATCTCTCGACCAAGACTTGCGCCATGCCAAAACGGGAATGATGAATATGGATCAGAAAGCATATTCGGAGTTGAGCCTGCGCGAGCTGCGCGTTCTCAATGCATTGCTTGCGCTGCGCAGCATCACCCGAACAGCGGAGGCGATGGAGACGACGCAGCCGGCCATCAGCAAGATGCTCCGGCACCTGCGCGTGCAGTTTTCGGATCCGCTGTTCGTGCGCAACGGCCAGGCCATGCAGCCGACGGCCAAGGCCCTCGACATCGCCCATCGGCTGCGCGTTCTTCTCGCTGCCGCCGACGGCTTGCGTTCGGCGGCAACCGAGTTCGATCCTGCCAGTTCGGATCGTCCGTTCAGCCTGCTTTTGACCGATGTCGGAATGATCAGGTTTCTGCCGCCCTTGATCGCGCGCGTTGCGGCAATCGCGCCTGGCATCAGCGTGCGCGCGGTGCCGCTGGATGCGCGGCAGTTCGAGTACAGGCTCGAAACCGGCGAGGCCGATCTGGCGTTCGGCGCGTTTCCGAAGGCCGCCCGCCATCTGCGGCGGCAGCGCCTGTATTTCGACGGTTATTCCAGCGTGCTTCGCAAACGCCACCCGCGCGCATCGAAATCCCAATCACGCATCGGCTTTCTCGCCGAACGCCACATTCTGGTAACGGGATCGGAGACCGGACACGCCGCGCACCTTACCGCGCACCGCGTGCTCTCTTCTGCCATTGCGCCTGGGAATGTCATGTTGCGAGTGCCGAGCTTTATTGCCGGCGCCATTGTCGCGGCGGAAACCGACGGCGTTGCAACCCTGCCGACCAATTTGGCGCAGCGCCTCGCCGGGCCGCTCGGTCTCGTCGCGTTCGAAACCCCGATCGCGCTGCCACGGATCGAAATCGCCCAATTCTGGCATGAACGTTACCACCGTGACGCCGGCCATCAATGGCTGAGGAACGTCACGTTCGAGTTGTTCGCCCGTTCGGCTAAGGGTACGAGCCTGAAGAATTTCTCTGAGAAGGCTGCTAAGAGCGACAAACGTGGCTGAGTGCCGGTAGATGAAACATCGGCTCGTGCCTGATCGCGGCTCGAGAACTCAGGGCGAGGTAGCTACCGCCTACTCAACCACGCGCAATGCCCCCGACAAAACACGGTATGCGGGATCGACGGCATTTGACGGTCATCGGCTGCAATTTCCCAAGAACGAAAACGAAAGAATAGTAGAACATGCGCGCACAGGATTTGCACACAACTCCTGTCTAGCCGCCGCAATTCACCGCACGGTCGCAACATTTGACCGGAACGAGAGAACCCTTGGTATTTATTATTCGGGGGTCATCCGATTCCCATAGCTCTGGCGATCAGTGCTTTCTGGATCTCGATGGTCCCGCCGGCGTAGAGACTGAATGGCGCTTCGCAGTAGAAGCGTGACATTTGTTCGAACGTGAAGCAGGCGCGTCCGCCCATAATCCGCATGCCCTTCGCCACGATCTCCTGCAGTTGTTCGGCACAATGAAATTTTGCCATGGAGGCTGCAATGTCCGACTCTCCGGACGCAAGCATATCCACGGCATGATCGACAAACAACCGCATGCCGGTTTCAGCGGTCCGCATCTCGACCAGCATATGCTGTACAGCCTGAAACGAGGCTATCGTGTTTCCGAATTGGCGCCGCTCCTTGGCAAAATCGATGGCCCGGTCGACGATGGCGCCAGCCAGGCCTGTAGCGGTCGCTGCCACCACGATGCGCTCCAGCGAACCCGTGAAGCGCAACGTTGCCCACGCTTTGCCCAACTTCTCGTTTCCTCCCAACAGCTGATCAGGACCGACGCGGACATCGTCAAGAAACAATTGACATGAGCCGTGTGTATTACCCGCAATACGGGGCAAGGGTTTGATCACCAAGCCTTGCGCCCCGGTGGGAACAAGAAAGAGGCTGATGGCGCGCTTGTCACCGCCTTCGAAGCGCGCCACGACAAGCACGTGGTCGGCACTGGCAGCTCCGGTGATGTAGATCTTCTCGCCGCTAATCGCAAACCCCTGGCCAACGGCCTTTGCCTGAGTACCAAGTGCGGCCGCGTCCGAACCTGCCTGCGGTTCGGTCATTGCAAACGCAATTTGCGCGGTCCCATTGCGAATAGCGGGAAGCAAGTCGCGCTTCTGTCCGGTCGTTGCAATCTGAGCCACGAACGCGCCACCAAACACTGCGTTGACCATATAAATCGTGGCTAAAGATAATGATCTGCCGGCCAGCGCGCTGACGATGATCGTGGCCCGACGCATATCGTCTGCCGAAATGCCGTTGGAGGCCGGATCAAGGTATCCGAGATCGAACAATCCAGCGTTAGCGAATTCCAGCAACGCCGCGGACACAAGCGACTTGTCGGGCTCCGTGCCGTCGAGAAACGTCGGACAGTGATGCAGGAGACGATCTGCAACGTCCGTAGTTTGCTGCTTCAGCTCGCTGGTAACCGATTGTGTCAACATGAGTGCCGTGTTCCTTGCCGGTAGTCGGAGCGGCGCTCACGCCGTCGAGGGATGCAGCGTGGCAAGCCGCGCCGCGGCGCGGTTGGTCGCCTCGGTGCGGCGTGCTTGCCCGGGCGCGATCCGCGCTTTCATCAGCGCCAGCACTTCCGGCGGCGCGGTATCGGGCGAGCCCGAGTTGAACGGCGGCGCCGGGTTGTATTCGAGCCGGAGCTGAACCATCTCCGCGCCCTGCCGGTCGACCATCAGCGACACCAGCGTAAGCGCGAAATCGATGCCAGCGGTGACGCCGCCGCCGGTGACGCGGTTGCGGTCGACGCAGACCCGGGTCTTGGTCGGCGTCGCGCCGAACTGCGCGAGGTTTTCCATCGCCGTCCAATGCGTCGTCGCGCGATAACCTTGCAGCAGGCCCGCCGCGCCCAGCACCAGCGATCCCGTGCAGACCGAAGTGATGTACTTGGCGCCCTTGGCCTGCCTCCGCAAAAAGTCCAGCATCTCTTCGTCGTTGACCATGTCATCGGTGCCGAACCCACCGGGAACGCAGATCACATCGAGTTGCGGGCAGTCCGCAAAGGTTGTGGTCGGCGTCAGCATCATCACGGAGTCGCTGGCGACCGGCTCGATGCGCTTCCAGATCAGATGCACGTTGGCGCCGGGCACGCTGGAGAACACCTGTAGCGGCCCGGTGAAGTCGAGTTGCGTCACTTTTGGAAACAGCACGAGACCAATCTGAAGCGGCGCGGACATGGGTAGAGCCTTTCGAGGTTTGCGTTTCTTTCGAAGAAGGATGGATGCCCGGATCAAGTCCGGGCATGACGACCGAACGTGGGGAGGTCGACCCGAGACTTGACGCGGCCATCCTGTCATGATCGTCTTCTGTCCGAAATGCCATATTTCCCTCATTTCAGGACATAAAATCATGATCGGCGTGGTCGTATTTCCCGATTTCCAGTTGCTGGACGCAGCCGGTCCGATTTCGGTGTTCGAAATCGCCGCCCGCTTCGCCGGCCAGCCGCCATCGATCAAGGTGCTGGCGGTAACGTCGGGTCCGGTTCGCAGTTCGTCGGGTGTTGAAATGCTCGCCCGCGGTCTCAGGCCGTCTGGCGCGATCACAACCTTGATCGTGGCTGGAGGCGAGGGGGTGCGGACAGCGGCGACCTGCGAAAAGACGCTTGGCTTCGTGCGAACCATGGTCAAGCGTGGCATCCGCGTCGCCAGCGTCTGCTCCGGCGCCTACATCCTTGCCGAAGCAGGCGTGCTCGATGGCCGCCGCGCCACCACGCACTGGCAGCGCACCCGGCATTTTGTCAGCGCCTATCCCAAGATAAAGCTGGAGGCCGACCGGATTTTCGTCCGCGACGGCAATATCTGGAGTTCGGCCGGGATCAGCGCCGGCATCGATCTGGCGCTGGCGCTGGTGGCGGAGGATTTTGGCGAAGAGATCGCGCAAAAAACCGCGCGTCAACTCGTGCTCTATCACCGCCGCGGCGGCGGCCAGTCGCAATTCTCCTCGCTCTTGGAATTGAAGGCGCCCGCGGGGCGTTTTGGTCCGCTATTGGCCTGGGCGCGCGAGCATCTCGATGCGCCGCTGACGGTGGAAGACATGGCTGACCAAGCCGGCATGAGCTCGCGGCATTTTGCCCGGGCCTTCATTGCCGAGACCGGCACCACGCCGTCGAAGGCGGTGGAGCGGCTGCGGATCGAGGTGGCCAGGCAGCGCGTGCAATCCTCCAGCGAGGCGATCGAGCGCGTCGCGCAAGTAACCGGCTTCCGCGATCCGGAGCGGATGCGCCGCGCCTTCATCCGCGCCTTCGGCCAGCCGCCGCAATCACTGCGCCGCGCGGCACGGGCGGGTTAGGGCCAACGTGGCGCGAGGTCCGAAAAGTGCCGACAGGCGACATCGACACACGGGGTAAGACTTGATCATGCCATTCAGAGTGTAACTTGGGGCTTAGAAGGCACGGGAGGGCTTTTGTGAAGAAACAAGGAGTGAAGCACCATGTCGACTAACGCGACGACTTTGGCGCGCACGATCATGGCAATGCGGCCAATGGTACCTGCCAAGGATTTTGAAATCAGCAAGCGATTCTATATCGAACTTGGGTTTGAGCCCAAGATCCTAACCGACCGACTCGTCGAGATGCAACTCGGCGCATTCTCCTTCATTCTGCAGGCGTACTATGTCCGGCAGTGGGCCGATAACTTCGTGATGCACATGCGCGTCTCCGATGTGAAGCTCTGGTGGGATCACATCGTTGGCCTCGACCTCGCCTCTCGCTACGGTGTCAAAACGCGAGCACCACAAATGGAGGATTGGGGTTTGGTGGCCGCCGTGATCGATCCCTCCGGGGTGCTTTGGCGGATCGCCGAGGCGTCCGCTCCTCATCCGAACTGAGACACGCTGCAACGGTGAACCGGCCGACTAGCTGGCGCGTTGGATATCGAGGATATCCAATACGGGGCAATCGGGCGCCGTCTCGCCGGAACAGCGCGCCACTGTCTTCGACAGCACGCGTTCCAGTTTCTTCAGGTCGCTCAGTTTGGCCCGAATGTCTTCGAGGTGGCGCGCTGCGATCTCGCGTACCTCGCGACACGAAGCCTTGCCAGGCCCGCCCAGGCGCAAAAGGGCGCGAATTTCACCAAGCGAGAAACCCAGCTCGCGCGAACGTCGAATGAAAACCAGAGTACGAAGGTCCGTCGTGTCATAGACGCGACGGCCGCCAGCCGTGCGCGGCGGTGGGGCCAGCATCTCGACCCGCTCGTAGTAACGGATGGTCTCGATGTTGACGCCGCTGTGTTTGGACAGTTCGCCGATCGAGAGGTTTTCGGCTCTCGAAGACGTGATGGCGGTACAGGATGCATGGTTTAGCCCATGGTAATCAATCAGGCTGATCACATTGCCGACAACCGGCGGCGGCAAAGTCTAATGGCGGCAGGCGGCCTGCTTGGAGCGCTCGCGGCGTCGTCTTGTTGCATCTTGCCCCTCGCCATGTTTGGCCTCGGGGTCAGCGGAGCATGGATCGGGAATTTCACCCGGCTTGCCCCCTACCAACCGTGCTTCATTGCGGCGACGCTAGCGTTCCTTGGGTACGGCTATTGGTTGGTTTACCGATCCGCACCGCGCGCCTGCGCCGATGGCGAGGCCTGCGCGCACCCGCTACCGAATCGCATCGTCAAGACAAGCCTCATCCTCGCAACGATCCTCGTCGTCGCAGCGCTCGGCCTCGACTTCATCGCACCGCTCTTTCTCAACTCGTGACTGGAGAATTTCCCATGAACAGGCTTCTCGCCCAAGCCACTTTTGCCGTCGGCATCATCGCTTCGCCAGCAGCGATGGCCGCAGACAAAACGATCACCTTGGCCGTGAACAACATGGACTGCGCGGCATGCCCTTCCATCGTCAAAGGAAGCCTGGAAGCCGTTCCCGGCGTTGCGAAGGTTGCGGTGTCCTACAAGGACAAGACGGCAACGGTCATCTATGACGACGCTAAAGCCGATGTGAACCAACTGACATCGGCCACCACGAAGGCCGGTTATCCGTCCGCACCCCAGAGCTGATCCGATGCTTCTTCAATCGACCATCACCTGTCCGCACTGCGCCACCGCGAAAACGGAGACCATGCCGACTGATGCCTGTCAGTTCTTCTATGAATGCACCGGCTGCGGGACAAAGCTGAAGCCTAAGGCGGGCGATTGCTGCGTGTTCTGTTCCTACGGCTCGGTGCCGTGTCCACCAATTCAGGCCCAGCGCGCCGGCGAGCAAGGCGTCGCATCGTGTTGTGCCTAGCCGGCGATGTGCAACCCGACGATGCACAACCTCGCGCGACTGGCTCAGCAGCAAACGCACCAATTTGCTCGCGTGGTGGATTCCACTTGCCGCAATCCTTGCCGGTTTGTTCGTTTCGGTATCGCTGCGAACTGCCGGCTGGGTCATCGCTCTTGGCTGGATGGGTGCGGCGTGCCTGCTGAATGCGCGACGCTGCAATCGCACGCACTGCCGCTACACCGGACCTTACTATCTGGCCATGATCGTGCCCGTGATGGCGCTCGGTACGGGGCTCGTCCCCGTCGGCCTACTTGGATGGGTTTGTTTGGGCGTGATCATCCTCGGGGGAAGCGGACTCATATGGTGGGCTACCGAGCGGGCATGGGGAAAGTTCTCGTAGCGCACGACAACTATCTAGAATGGCTTCATTTTCGCTTCCGAATGTCGCGGAGCCTAGATGTTTGGTTTGGGTTATTTTCAGACCTGGACGCAGTTGCGAGGTCCGCTGTGGAGCGGCTGCGGATTGAGGTAGCGCGACAGCGCGTGCAGTCCTCCAGCGAGGCGATCGAGCGGGTCGCGCAGGTAACCGGCTTTCGCGATCCGGAGCGGATGCGCCGCGCCTTCATCCGCGCCTTCGGCCAGCCGCCGCAATCGCTGCGCCGCGCGGCAAGGGCGGGGTAGGGTGTAAACTCATCAATCCAGGGGGCGTCGGCGGACGTCTGCTTTGGTGAGTTGCATTCAGCGCTGGATCGAAGACCGCGATGGGGCGCATTAACTCAGTTCCTTAACGATTCTGCCTTAACTTGCCTCCCCGAGATCATGACCAGTTGCGCCGGGTCTCTCGGCGCGTAACGCTAATCAAGATGGACGGCGAATGCCGAAGATGCTCAATTTATTCTCGAACCGCTCGATCGCCGCCAAGCTCGCTGCCATGACGATCGTCGGCGCAATTTGCATGGCTCTGGTCGCGGCGACCGTGCTGTTGATCGCCCGCGGTCAAGTCGTCACTGAACGCACTGAGAAGGCGCATGCGATCGTTGACG
>WNEZ01005971.1_pt1 | contig 12742 bp, 17 predicted proteins | sample 5400521 | NCBI WGS metagenome assembly WNEZ01 (sample SAMN13153339, study PRJNA577476) | soil metagenome | isolation source: 120 cm saprolite under Douglas fir tree site 2 hole 1 replicate 1 | place: USA:California | collected 2015-04-18 | reverse complement strand
AAGGTGCAAACGACTATAGCGATCCCGGCCCCTACCGGAATCCCGAGGGGACAGTCGCGCATGAGGTTGAGGGTCCCGCCGGGCAGCCGGTGCATCGATCCGAAAACCCCGCGTCCCCTGGCCGCCCGGGAACGACCGGCGCGAACGCAGCAAAGACCTCCAAGCCACATCACCGAAGCAACTGAAAGGAGGCACTTCCAAATCACATAGCTGAAGAGACCAGACAAGGAGAAGACATGAGACCAATTCCATCGCTCGCTTTGGCGCTCGCGCTCTCCATTGCATCGCAAAGCGCTATCGCCCAACCGGATCTGATCGACGGGCAAGTGATGAAGGTCGATCAATCCGCCGGCAAGATCACCATCAAGCATGGCCCGGCCAAGAGGCTCGGAATGGAGAGCGGCATGACCATGGTCTACAAGGCGCAAGACCCCGCGATACTCAAGGCCGTCAAAGCGGGCAATAAAATCAAGTTCGACGCCGAACAGGTGAACGGCCAATACACCGTAACGAAGATCGAAACGGCGAAGTAATGCGCGGGTTGCGCGCATCAAGGCGCGCGCAATGCTCCAATGATCTAGACGCTGTTCAAAGGGAAACGCTCAACCTTTAGGAGGTTCATATGTCAACTCACCGTACAATCACCGTCCTCGCCGCGTCGGCCGCTCTCGTCCTGTGCGGCGCCGTATCGGCCCTCGCGCACGCGCATCTCGTTCGTGCCACTCCGGCGGAAGGCGGCACGGTCAAATCCGCGCCAAACGAAGTCACGCTCAAATTCAATGAAAGACTGGAGCCGGCATTCAGTTCTGCTGTCATCCGTGATTCCGCCGGCAAGCAAGTCGACAAGGCCGATGCGCACGTCGACAAAGCGGACCGAACGGTCGTACGGGTTTCGTTGCCGCCATTGGATCCGGGCGTCTACACTGTGGAATGGCGGGCCATGTCGTCCGATACCCACAAGATCAATGGAAATTTCACATTCCGGGTTGGGGAATAGTGAGGCGGCTGCGGCGACTAAATCAGTCCCGGGGGGGACAGACTTGAACGATCCCTTGATCTGGATGCGCGCTCTCCACTTCGCCGCGACGGCATCGTTGGCGGGCGCGCTCTTGTTTAAGACCTTGATCAGCGACCCGGCAGTTCGGACGGCCCAGGGTGACGGATACATGGCCGCCATCATTCGCCGCCGACTTGCCTGGATCGTGTGGCTCAGCTTTGCATTCGTCCTGGTTACGGGTGCTGGCTGGTTCGTCGTTCAAACCGCACAAATGACAGACGTCCCACCGTCAGCTGTCTTCACCGAGGGCGCGGCTTGGAACGTTCTACTGAACACCGACTTCGGAAATGTCTGGGCGGCGCGTGCGGTTCTTGCGGCGCTTTTCGCGGCAGCGCTTGTCCTCGAAACTGGTGTCGGCGCGTTAGCGTTTGCCGGTCACGCAGCCGCGGGGTCGGATATGGAAGGCGCGGTTCACTTGAGCGCCGATATTCTGCATCTGGTCGCCGCGGCCGCGTGGCTCGGAGCGCTCCTGCCGCTTGCAATGCTGCTTAGCGCGGCATACTCGAAGAACGATGCGATGTCGATCAGGATTGCCCGGACGGCGACACTGCGGTTTTCAGTGCTCGGGGTTGTCAGCGTCGGCACGCTGGTGGCGACCGGCATCATCAATAGCTGGTTTCTGGTGGGTAGCATCGATGCTCTGGCTAGCACGGACTACGGCCGTCTGCTGTCACTGAAAGTCGTGCTGTTCTTCGTGATGCTCTCGATCGCGGCTTTCAATCGGCTCAGACTGACTCCGCGAATTGTCGAGAAGCCCGGCGCGGTCCAGCGTGCCGCCGCATTACGCCAGCTTCGAAACAACAGTCTGATGGAAGCCGCGCTGGGGCTGATCATCCTTTTCCTGGTCGGCATGCTAGGCACGCTGCCACCGGCGCTCCATGAATAACGCTACAAATTGAACCGTTTCTCCACCGTCATGGCCGGACTTGACCTTGGACAAACCCGACCATGGCTCCGAATAAAATGGGTTCAATATGACCGGAACGCGCCCAAATGTTCATCGCTTCAACAAGATTGCGATGCTCGCTGAGCATTATATCTTCGCTGTATTCGCGATGTCGCGCATTTTCATTGATGATATCGTGCGAATGCGTCGGTGATATTCAATATGATACTTCTTATTTGCAAAGCACGCCGCACGGACAATGTTTTTGATCTGACCCGCCTTCACTTTGCCCAGACATGATCACGCCGGCGGGCTGATGGGCTCATGTTATCGTCGGATTGCGGTCGATAATGACAAAAATGACAGACAATGACAGATAGGTGTGCAGAGCCAGGGGGGAAATATGGGCCACGCGACCGTGCGGAGCTTTACCGATCTCGGCGCAATCTTCAATGACGCAGCCAACGCTCCGAAAAAAGAAATGGAGGCTGCCAATGAAAACCGCGGAACCGCCACAAACAACGGCGCGAAGCCCGTTGCGCTGTGCGCAGACGACGCGGGCCATAATGTCCTGTATGTTCTGGGGTTTGGCCTTTTGGGCGCGGTTGTGGGGCTTGCCGTCGTCGCATTCATTGTCGGTCATGGCTCCGCCGCCATGCCGCTAGCATAACTTCGGTTGCGAGTCCTCATGGCTATGGCCAAAAAAATGATATGCTGGAGCCCGGCCCTGCCACAACCTTGGGGACGATCGCGAAAAAATCGATGCTCCGATCGCTCAAACCCTCGCCATATGACCGTCGACGTGATGTCTTTGGCGTTCTCGCTGTCAGCACATTCACCGACGGGTTGCCTTGTTACACCTTAATCTTGTCCCGTTCGAGATCTTGCTTACTCACCGCTTGCGCCACTGTCCCTGACGGCGACTCACACCAGCCGGGATCCGCGTAGCTGTGAGGTTCTCCCGTACTTTTCCCTGACCACAGGCTTGGTGCTATTGCCTGCATGCTCGAAGTGCTGATGGGGGCCATGGGGACAAGCGCTGGTGGCGCACCATACCCTGGATGGTCACGTTCTTCGACGTTCTCGTCGTCCGGCTGAGCGTGGCCAGCATCTACTTCATCATCATTCAGCCCCACCGTGATCGGCACGCAGCGCACGTTGCGCCTGCTGGCCGCGCTTGCCATGCTGATCATGGGTCTTTTCGCGCTCGACGAGTTCATTGCCATGAGCCAATTCCTCGTTTCGAGTCATCGGGCAAGCAAATCATTCGGGCGCACGGCAGAGATATCGTACTTCCGCTCTACAGATGTCCCGATTCTAACAGAACGGCGGGGTTTGTACTGCCGCGCCTGTTGATGGCCCTTACCAAAAGCTCGTATCTTCGCATGGCAACTCGGCATCCTGCTGGAGCGCGCCAATGCGTCCACTACTTGTTGGTTTCATCATTCTCGCTACAACGCTGACAACGTCGCTCTGGCCACGCGCCACCTCCGCCAGGGATAACGGATCACTTGCCGCGCTGTGTTCGTCGCGCGCCGCCGCCGAAGCATGCGTCATAACCTCTCGTCGGCCCTCTATTGGGGCCTGGACGGTGTCACAAAGCGACCAATCGACCGAGCAATGCATCCACAAATGCTTTGTTGACAGTTGCTTGCCCATACCCAGCGACGAATGTCACCAACGGTGCCGCAGAAGGTGCAATTCAAAGGACTAAGGCCACATTTACCCTCCTCAGATTCCATTCAGTGAACTTCACGATGTGGAGTCACATCGAGTGAGTCTGCCAACCAGATATGTAGAAATGGCAGTTCATGAAGCCTGTTGTCGACGCAGAGAGGCGTCAAAGGGCTCTGGAAGTCGCGCTCCGCTACTCGGCTTGTTTCTGCCGTTCATTGTCGGCGCCTGCGCTTCTGTTCCGCTCGAACAGAAGGGAGCGCTGTCGTACCAGCATCTTGCACCCAGCGACGGCCTTCTCACGAAGGCTCAGGTGAGCGTGAACAAAGACGAGGTCTTGGCCGCCGGGACGATCCGCATCATGCCAACGACGTTCTCCGCAACGGCGACCGAGGCAAGACTGTCCGACGTGCAGCTAAGATTGATCGCCAATGCAGTCGACCGATCCTTGTGCGGCGGCCTCAGCGACCGCTTCCAGATCATTCCCGCCGCTAAGCCCGCGGATTTGACCGTGCGCGCGGTCATCACGCGCATCATCCCAACCGACGAGACCGCGGCGGCAGCGTCGAAAGTCACGGAGGTGGCAGCCGCCGTCGCGACGGCAGTCCACGTCGTTCTCATGCCATCGTTCCGAATTCCGATCGGCCTGGGTGGGCTTGCGCTGGAGGCGGAGGCCGTCGACCAGAGTGGCACCCAGCACGCTGCAATCTTATGGGCGCGCGGAGCAGATTCCTTCACCAGCAAGGCGCGAGTGTCTCGGGTTGGCGACGCTTACGACCTGGCCTCGGCATTCAGTGATGATTTCAGCAAATTGCTCGTGACTGGCGCTACCCCGTTCGGGACGCTTCCCTCACCGCCTTCCGTTCACCGCGTCGTGTCGCTACTCGGAGGCGCCCCCAAGGACTCCGCCTGTGAGGTCTTTGGTCGAGGCCCGGGCATACCTGGCCTGTTTGGAAGTGCGATCGGCTTGCCACCAGAATGGACAGATCGAGGCGCGCCAACGGATGACTAACCGTTGTCTCACCATTGGAGCCCGACAATTGAGCAGCTCCCGCTCCGTCATCGCCTTCGTGGGCCTCAGTTTCGAGGCCCGTATCGCCGCCGGACCCGGAGTTCACGTCGTCTGTCGCAACGCCCAGGCGGATCCCGCAGGTCCGCTCAATGACGCGATACAGCGCGGCTGCCGGAGCATCATCAGCTTTGGCGTTGCCGGTGGCCTTGCTCCGCATCTGCGGCCTGGTGACTGCATTGTTGCCTCATCGATCATCGATTCGGGTAAGCGCAAGCCCACCGATGCCGAATGGTCGCGCAAACTGCTGAAGGCTATTCCGGGCGCCGGCTTCGCGGCAGTCGCGGGCGTAGACGCGCCGGTGTCGGAGCCTGCAGTCAAACGCGAATACCATGCCAGAACGGGTGCGGTTGCCGTCGACATGGAATCCCATATCGTTGCGCGTCTCGCCGCCGTCTACTCGTTGGCTTTTGCCGCTGTTCGCGTGATCGTCGACCCCGCCCACCGCACGATTCCCGCTGCCGCGCTCGCGGGTATGCGCGCAGATGGAAAGACGGACCCGTCCGCGGTATTGCGCGCGTTGATCGCTGCTCCCTCCGAGGCCTTGGCATTGATGCGTGTCGCGGCCGACGCGTTCCTCGCCCGCAACGCGTTGCAGCGTGGGCGCCGTCTGCTTGACCCGAGTTTGGGCTTGGCCGAGGCCGCTCACGGCGACTATTTCGGTTCGGCCATGCCGACCGCGAGCGAACGAGATGCAGGGATACCGTCGGGAATCGGCGACCGCATTCCGTATCCGCTGGCAACCGAGAATTTGCTGGCTTAGCTTAGCGGAACGAGGCGCCCGCGCGCCTTTGGGAGCCAAGTTGCGGCTGGCTTGGCTCACGCCATTTGTTATATTTCCTCCACCTACCAACGGCAGACATCTGGAAACGTAAAGGCGTTCAAAATCCCTCGGGGCGAGTCTCGGCCCCTCGGAGATCCGACGACATAACGCCCTCGGTCGCCAAACGTTGAAACATCGCATCGATCCGTTCGGGCGGCAGCTTCGCACCGCCGTCAAGCCACCAGATCAGCACGGCCATGTAGGCCCCAACAACATATTCGACGACGAATTCGCGGGGCATGACGTCCGCGGAATTCTTGTCGCAGGTCGCGGCAAGTTCGTCTCGCACCAGATCGGAAAGTATCTGGCGAATTCTGCCAAGAGCGATGGCGCCGCCGCGGCCGCCGACCAACGCCCGATAGAGGCGGATATGGTCACGGGCATGTTCGAACATGGGAAGGCTGAAGCGTAAACTTCGGTCCCGAATCTCTCCCGCTGTCGCCAGAGCATCCCTCTGCCGACCGACGAGCTGCTTGCGCATGATCTCGAGGCCGCTCCGCCTTAAATCGTCTTTGCTCGTGTAGTGGGCATAGAACGTTGACCGACCGACATTGGCTGAATCGCAGATATCTTTGATAGTTATTGCTTCGTAGCGCTTTTTCACGATCAAGGACATCAAGCCTTCATGCAACATCGCCACTGTGCGGGCGACGCGGCGGTCCATCGCATATTTTGCCATCTCCTCACCATTCCAGGTCGAATCGAGCAGATTGCCCGATACCAGACATTCCAGTTCGTTGTGTTCCGCAAAAGATCTTGAGCATCACGTCCGCGGTCTATTTTTGACCATCATGTCTCTGATCCTAACCTCCAAGTCAGTTTGGCGATCGAGAAGAGGCAATCCGATGCAGGAAGGGAATGTAGTCCGGCGCAAGCATGACCCAGAGCATACCCTGAAGGGGCTCACCGCGGAAAGCAGCCGCGAGCGACGCAATCGCGACACGAGCGGGCGTCTCCGCCGCGAATCAATCGCCACTCCGCCACGTCCGGTGGAAGTGCTCGTGATCATCGCCCCTGCCGTCGCGCCCTTTGTTATCGTGCACCGTGTCGGCGGTAGCGTCGCGCACCTCACTGATGGCGGCATAGACGGTCACAGGCGCGCCAGCGCCGCAGAACACGGCGGGTGACAGCCATGACCATGACGCCCACCCTACGTAAGTTGGCCTTCACTGCGCACGTCACTCTATCGGTTTCTTGGCTCGGCGCTGTTGCGACCTTCCTGGTGCTCAGCATCGTTGGCCTGCTGAGCCAGGATGCCGAAACGGTGCGCGGCGCCTATCTCGCGATGGATCTCATCGGGCTAGCAATCATTGTCCCGTTGAGTTTCGCTTCATTGGCGACCGGTCTTATCGAGGCACTAGGCAGCCAATGGGGCCTGCTCCGACATTATTGGATCATCACAAAGTTCATTCTCACGGTCCTAGCCACCACCCTTCTGCTGCTGCACCAGTATTCGGCCGTGGCGGTGGCTGCAAAGCGCGTTCTCGGGACTGCAGCCGGGACATTGCCGAGCGCCGGCCGCCTCGGAATCCAATTGGTCGTCGACGCAAGCCTTGCGGTACTGGCGCTGCAGGCGGTCACGACACTTGCGGTTTACAAACCACGAGGCCTGACTAGCTATGGGCTGCGCAAGCAAGCCGAGCGCACCAAGTTACCGTGGCAGCTTGGAACGGAGGTGACTGGCGACGGGCCAAGTATCGGACTCAAGATCCTCCTCGTTGTCCTCGCAGCGATCGCGGTCGTGTTCGTCGCAGTGCACCTTGCCGGCCTCACGGGGCATGATCCTGGGCGTCACGCTGCCTCTTAGCGCAGCTCGATGCCGAGATTTGCTATGGACACACTCATCGAAGCTGACTTCTTAAACCTTAATCCCGTCCCGTTCGAGGTCTTGCCTGCTCGCCTTTTGCGCCACCGTCCCCGCTGGCGGCTGATACCAGCCGGGATCCGCATAGCTCGTGAGGTTCTCCCGGACTTTGAGAACCGTGAACATCCCGCCCATGTCAATGGTGCCGTACGGTCCGTCACGGCCCATCATTGCGATGCTGTTTTCTGGGGTAGCCATTTGCTCAGAATGATCGCTCATTCCGCCCATGGTCATCTGCTTTGGATGATTGCTCGTCTCGCCCATGTTCATCTGCTTGGAACGGTCGCTCATCCCACCCGTGATCATGTGCTTGGAGTGATCGCTCATTTTGCCCACGGTCACCTGCATGTTGCCCATATGGCCCATGCTCGTCTGCATCTCGCTCATCTCGCCCATGCCAGTCGTTCCCATCGGCATGTAGTCAGGAATGAGCGGCTTGATCGCTCGCTTTAATCTGGCGGCGTCGGCGCCGACCATGTTGGGAAACGCATGCCCCATCTGATTCATTGTGTGATGGGTCATATGACAATGGAACGCCCAGTCGCCAGGATTGTCGGCGACAAAGTCTATGGTTCGCGACTGGCCCACTGAAACGAGAACAGTCGTCTCGGGCCACCGTGCGCTTGGCGGAATCACACCACCATCAGTCTGCACCACCCAAAAAGAATGCCCGTGGAGGTGAATCGGATGGTGGTCCATCGCCCCCAGATTGACGAAGCGAACGCGCACGCGGTCCCAGCGCTTGGCCACGAGCGGCTCGGTCGCGGGAGACGCCTTGGCATTGAAGGTTAGCGTGTTGAAGCCGGCAAAGACTCTCGGATCTGGTCGGTACGCTCCCGGCTTAATGTCCCATTCGCTCAACATGATAGCGAAATCGCGATCAGGCGGTGGCTCCGCCGGACGGCGCGGATGGATGACAAAAATTCCCATGACGCCGAGTCCCATCTGGGTCATCTCATCAAAATGGGGGTGGTACATCTGCGTGCCGTGCTGAATGAGCGGGTATTCGTATTTGAAGGTTTCACCTGGACCGATGGATTTTTGATTGAGCCCTGCCACGCCATCCATGCCGCTTGGCAAAATGATGCCGTGCCAGTGGACCGAGGTTGCCTCGGGCAAATTATTGGTAACGTAAATGCGGACACGGTCTCCCTCGACCGCCTCAATTGTCGGCCCGTGCACCTGGCCATTGTAGCCCCACAACTTTGCTTTCAGGCCAGGGGCAAATTCGTGTGTGACCTCCTCGGCGACGAGGTGAAACACCTTAATGCCGTCGACGATCTTAAAAGGAAGAGTGGTGCCATTGGGAGTGATCACAGGATTGTAGTCTATTCCGGGCTCGCCGGGAGGGACGGCCTCGCCCGGCTCGATCGTGCGCGCAGGATGCCGGGTGCCTTTGGCGATATCAATCCACGGCGCCATGGTCTTGGCGTCGTCCAGCCCTTGCGGCTTTGCCGCTGCAAGGGTGGACATGCCGCGGCCTTCATGTTGCATCTGCGCTACCGCCGATCCGCTTACAAGGCCACTTCCGGCGAGCGCAAGTCCGGATACCGCCACGGCTTCTCGTCTGGTGATCTTCATGGCTGGGTTCCTGATGGGATGAGCCGGTTTGCCTCAGAGGTGATCGACGCTGCGGATGGTACGCCTGCGCCGCCGTCCATTTCATCTGGCAATTTGCCGTTGAGTATTTGCGCAAATCGGGTGCGCTCCCGCCAATAGGTGGTCAGCGCTGACACATATTCGAGACTGACCCGGATTTGCCTTTCCTTGGCCTGGAGCAATTGGAAGACTCCAATCTGCATCACATTGCTTTGCCGCAAGGCCGCATCAAGGAGCCGCTGCGACTGGGGAATGACCGTGTCCGCGTAGTAGAGAGCGGTCTGTCGCGCATTCAGCAGTTTCGCCTGCTGCAGCCGTGCAAGCGAGCGGATGCGTATGGCAAGCGCCGTGAAGTGGTCGCGCACCTCCAGGATCTGCATTCGTGCCGATTCCCTTCTCGCCTGCCCCCAGTCGAACAGGGGCACCTGCACTGCGAATACGGGCCCGGCCTCGTTCTCGCCCACGTCGCGCTCCAACTCGCCGCCAATATCAAATCGCGGCAACAGAGAGGTGATGTCCACAACCTGATATTTTCGCCCCAGAGTGATGAGCCGCTGGCGGACGCCAGCGAGGTCGACGCTCGCCTCGATGGCCTTGCGCTCCAAATGGGCTATCGGCGGATCGCTGGCTGAAACGGGCGGCAGCTGATCGGCAGAGCGCCATTGGGTCTGAACGTCCGTCAGCCCCAGCAGCCGATTGACGCGTTCGCGCGCCTGAGCTGCACTTATCTGCGCCCGCGCCAGCTCCGCCGCGACCTCAGTTTGCAACGCAACCTCGGCTTCAAAGTCATAATCCGTGATGTTGCCGGGCTTCCGAAGAGCCTTTCCGGACTCCACGATGGCTTTAGCCGACTCGACCGCTAGGGTGAGAACCCCGACGCGCTGCCGCTCGCCAAGGTAATCTATGAACGCCAAATAGGTCTGCGCTGCAACACTCATCACCTGAGCGGTCACATGAAATTTCGTTTCCTCGAGCTGGGATTCAGCAACGCGTTCGCGCAGCGGGATGTAGAGGATGTCGATCACCCTCAGGGCAAAGGTGAAGATGTAATCGGGCGCCCCTCCGGCGAACGGAAAAGTGACTGTCCCATTGATGGAGGGATTCTTCCACAGAGTGGCTTGCACCACATTCGCCTGTGCGATGCCAAGATCGGCATAGTTGGATTGCAGCTCGCGATTATTGAGAAGGGCGATCTGGACCGTCCTTTCCGGTGTCAGCGACCGGGATAGAAGCTTTCCGATCGTTGCACGAACGAGCGGGTCCTCAAACTGGCCTGCGTCCCAGCTGATTTGCTTACCGAGCCGGTGCTGAACAGTGTCGGCAACCTGGTTAAACGATTCCTCAGAAGAAAGCGTGATGCAGCCAGCGAGAGATAGACATATCAGGATGACCACCTGGAAACGGTAGTTTGAGGGCGACAAGCACAACATCTCCCGCCTCCTCAATGCTGATGTTGTCGCACGCCACGATTGGTCGGTGAGGGCCGATGCCGATGTTGTCCCACACTGGTCTTGGCCGATACAGGCTGATGCTCGTGCTGTCGTGTGTCACTCGTAGCCGGCGCAGCGTGATGCTGATGTTCTCCTGCACCACCCTTAGCGGACGCAGGCTGATGCCGATGTTGTTCTGCGCCGCCCTTCGCAGGTGCGGCCCCATGCTGATGTTGTCCCGCGCCACCCTTGGCGGACGCAGCTTGATGCTCGTGTTGTCCGCCCTTCGCCGGTGTAGCCTTATGCTGATGAGCGGATTTGGCTCCTTCTTCGGCCAAGTCCGGCGTGACGGCCTCGATGCCAAGGGTCTGGATCCGTGGCACTACGATTGGCGGCGCGGGTCGAGCTAAAGGACTGGCGGGATGGTTGCAGGGGACCACCATCGTATCATCCCACGCCAGCAAGGAACTGACACACAATAGCGCAACTATGCTCTGTGCCATTTCACCCCCAAGATGGTCACGCCGTCTCGCCGGGGTCCATCAACCTCGGTTCCGCCAGTTCCCGGTGTATGTGGGTGACCGGACGGCCTGGAAGTCGCATTTGCCAATATGCAGCCGTCGAGAGCACCATGCGTCATCGAAGCGGGGCTCATGGAACAGGAATTTAAGCCCTCCTCAACTCATGCCCATCTACGCGGCACTCAAGGCCCCAAAATTGCGTTTGATCGCGATGTCTCGGAAGGTGTCGTGACGAGTTCAACCCGGCTTTTTGTCCAAAGTTCCGCGTTCGCGAAACACGCGTAAGGATTTGTTTCTTGGAGTGTCACAACAGAATGCGAAGTCGTGCAATCACACTTCCAATGAACGGCCGCAAACACGATCTGTCGGGGGACTCAGAGGAATGATGACAAACAGCCCGATTAGATTCATTGCGAAATAGATGCTACGCACCGCTTCGGGATCCCGACTAAGCAAGCCAGCGATGCTGAGCATCACGAACGTTGCAACCGCGCCCAGCCGGCCAACGGAGAGACTGACAAGCGTTATGAGGACCAACTTGCGGATGGCTGGCGTCATGATTTCAAGGTCGCTGCCGGCGCGGTCCTATCCGCGTCCTCTGCCGCTGCCAGATAGAAGCGATGTTTCGGCGCTTAGCGAACGAGGGCATCGAGCGCTCGATTTACAATCGGTGAGATCGAGTGCCTACGCCGACGAGTACTGCTGATTTTCGGGCACCGTTCATTCGGAGCATCGCCGAACCGACTGCGAGCAGCAGAAACGCGGCGTCAGCACCGCCGTGTAGGCCGTGAACAAAATCGCCGGTTGAAGTTACATCCACAATGTCGACCGTCCGCCGGGCGCCAGCGGATCAGTTGCGCTGGCAGAGCGCTAGCGCAACTCGGATCGGTGTAGAATGGGAATGGCAACACTCCGAAAATCGCAAGCAACGGGCCGTTGCTAGGACCCCCACCCACCGTACCGCCCGCCACCGTAGTAGCGACGCCCCCCGTCGTGATCATGCCAGTTTCCCGGATGATCCTCATGGAAGTCTCGGTGCAGATCCGGCAGGGCACGGTGATAAGCGTCGTGTTCCGCGTCGCTGTCGAAGCCTTCCTCATGCGCACGGCCGTGCGCTCACCTATCCGCTCGTCGCTGCGATGAACAGGCACTCACCGATGATGATTTTCACGATGGTCGCAGGCTTGCCGCCGATCGCCTTCATCACCCCGATCTCGCGCGTGCGTTCAAGAACATTGATTGTCGTCATTGATGCCAGGCCGAGCCCGCCTGCCAGGACGAGGAGAGCCGATGCCGCAATCAAGATCCCGGCCGGAACCTCGATGTGGCCAACCATCGCGACGTAGAGGCGATCAAGCCGCATGCTCCTCTCAATGCTCATGCCGGCCTTGCCTGCGGCGGGACTTCGTCGTGCGTGAGCTGACCGTCAAGAAAACGGTAACGGCGTGGAACGCCAAAACGAGTCCACCCTCGGCCTGAGCACATCGAAGCAGGACGGAACATAAAGGTCAGCAGCGCGACCTCTCAAATCCTCGTCGACCACTGTGAGCTACCTCACATGGCGTCTGCCCATATTCTGCTACCGAATTAGTCCACCCATTATCAGTGGAGCCTGCTCCGCTCGCCGGTGCCACTGCTCAAAAGATATCTCCGACCCAGCTCATTTCCGGCAGGGATCACCAGTTCTCACCACTGTGCGTAGCCAATGTCGTTTCTGTGACCACGGCGAAATTAGAAATATCGATCCGGGTGCGCGAGGAGAACTCCCATGGCTCTGCGTAATATCTACCTTAAGATCGAGAGGATTGCGGACTATTCG
>WNEZ01004022.1_pt1 | contig 12745 bp, 10 predicted proteins | sample 5400521 | NCBI WGS metagenome assembly WNEZ01 (sample SAMN13153339, study PRJNA577476) | soil metagenome | isolation source: 120 cm saprolite under Douglas fir tree site 2 hole 1 replicate 1 | place: USA:California | collected 2015-04-18 | reverse complement strand
GGCCGGCCCGGCAGGATGGAGGCACCGTGTGGGCAGCGGTCGCGATCATAAGCGTATCCTGATCTACAGCCATGATACCTTCGGGCTGGGCCATCTCCGGCGCTGCCGGGCGATTGCGCATTCGCTGGTCGATGCCAACACCTCCCTGTCGGTGCTCATCCTATCGGGCTCGCCGATCATCGGCAGCTTCGATTTCCGCTCGCGTGTCGATTTTGTGCGCATTCCCGGCGTTATCAAGCTGCGCAACGGCGAGTATGTCTCCCTCAACCTGCATATCGACATCGAGGAGACGCTGGCCATGCGGTCCTCGATCATCCGCCATACCGCCGACATCTTCGATCCCGACATCTTTCTCGTCGACAAGGAGCCGCTCGGGCTGCACGGCGAGGTGCGGCCCACGCTCGACCTGCTGCGGGCGCGGGGCACCCCGCTCATCCTCGGCCTGCGCGATGTGATGGACGATCCGAGCGCGCTCGAAACCGAGTGGGAGCGCAAAAATGCCATCCCGGCCGTGAGCGAGTACTACAACGAGATCTGGGTCTATGGGCTCCCGCAGATCTGCGACCCGCTCGCCGGCATCGCGCTGCCCGCAAGCGTGCGCCGGCGGATGGTTTATACCGGGTATTTGCGGCGCCATGCTCCGGTTGCCGTGGCGGCACCCCAGCTGGCCGATCTGCGGGATGGCGAGTTCCTGCTGGTGACGGCCGGCGGCGGCGGCGACGGCGAGGGCCTCGTCGACTGGGTTTTTGCCGCCTATGAGAATGACCCGGGCGGCTTGCCCCCGGTGCTGGCGGTCTTTGGCCCGTTCATGCTGCCCGATCACCAGGCGGCCTTCGCGGCGCGCGCGGCCCGATTGCCCAAGGTGCGCGCGATCACCTTCGACACCCACCTCGAACATCTGATGGCGCGCGCCGCCGGGGTCGTGGCGATGGGCGGCTACAACACGTTCTGCGAGATCCTGTCCTTCGACAAACCGGCCTTGATCGTGCCGCGCACCGCGCCGCGGCTCGAACAATTCATCCGCGCCCAGCGTGCCGCCGAACTTGGGCTCGTCGCCGTCTTGCCCGATTCGGAAGAACACGACCCCCGAACGATGGCCGCGGCGCTGTTGCAGCTCATGCAGCAGAGGCGGCCGTCGGCGGTGGTCATTCCGGGCTTGCTCGACGGCATGGCGAGCGTTAATCGGCTCGCGCAGAAATGGCTCAGCCAGGGTCGGGCGGAGCGCATGCGTGTGCGCGCCCGGCGGAACGCATGACGGCTTCCGGCTTTCCGTCAGGGCGTGTCGCCTTTGTCCTCAAAGGCTATCCGCGTCTCTCGGAGACCTTTATCGCCCAGGAGATTTGGGCCCTCGAACAGCGCGGGCTCGACATCCAGATCGTCTCGCTGCGCCATCCGACCGATCGCGCGCGCCATCCCGTGCATGGCCAGATCCATGCTCCGGTGCTCTACCTCCCGGAATATCTCAAGGACGAGAAGCGGCGGGTGTTCGCGGCTTGGCGCCGGGCACGGCTTCTGCCGGGCTACGCGGTGGCGCGGCGCGGCTGGCTCTCCGATCTGGCCCGCGACCCGACGCCGAACCGCATCCGCCGCTTCGGCCAGGCCGTGGTGCTGGCGGCCGAGCTGGCGCCGGATATTGCCCACCTCCATGCGCATTTCCTGCACACGCCAGCCTCCGTCGCGCGGTATGCGGCGATCATGCGCGGGATGCGCTGGTCGGTATCGGCCCATGCCAAGGACATCTGGACGATCCCGGCCTGGGAGAAGCGCGACAAGCTTGGCTCGGCGCAGTGGGCGGTCACCTGCACCGAGGCTGGGCGCCGGCACCTGGCCGAGCTGATGCCGCCGCCCGGCACGGTCGCGCTCTCCTGTCACGGGCTCGATTTCGATCGCTTTCCGCCACCGCCGCCGCGACACGCCGGCAGCGACGGCAGCGATCCGGCGCACCCGGTCACTGTGCTGTCGGTTGGCCGGGCGGTCGAAAAAAAGGGCTATGACGATCTGGTCGCCGCCCTGGCGTTGCTCCCGGCCGACCTCGCCTGGCGCTTTGTCCATATCGGCGGCGGCACCCTGGCAAAGCGCCTGCGGCGGCAAGCGACCCGCCTCGGTCTCGATCAGCGCGTCGAATGGCGCGGCGCGCGGCCGCAGCCCGAGGTCCTCGCGGCCTATCGCGAGGCCGATCTCTTCGCGCTCGCCGCCAAGATCGGCCGGGATTCCGACCGTGACGGCCTGCCCAATGTGCTGATGGAGGCGCAGAGCCAGCGCCTCGCCTGCGTCGCGACGCAGCTGCCGGGTATTGGCGAACTGATCGAGGACGGCTGCACCGGCGTGCTGGTGCCGCCTGCCAATCCGCAGGCGTTGGCGACGGCGCTCGAAGCCCTGATCCGCGACCCGGCACGGCGCGCCCGGCTCGGCGCCGCGGGCGAGGCGCGGGTCCGGCGCGAGTTTGACATGGCAAGCGGCATTGCCGTATTGGCGGCGCTGTTCGGTTTGCCGGAGCCGGTCCGGACACCGGCTGCGGCTGCGGCAGAATGATCGCCCGATAGACCGACCCCATGCGGATTGCGTTTTATGCGCCGCTGAAGCCGCCCGATCATCCGATGCCGTCGGGCGACCGCCGGGTTGCGCAGCTGTTGTGGGAGGCGCTGCGCAGCGCCGGGCACGAGCCGTTTCTGGCCTCGCGGCTGCGCAGCTATGACGGCGCGGGCGACAAGCTGCGCCAGGCCCGCCTCGGCCGGATCGCCCGGGGCACCGCCGAGCGGCTGCTGCGCCGATGGCGGCAGGATCCCCGGGCCGCGCCCGAGCTGTGGTTCACCTATCACCTCTACTATAAGGCCCCGGATTGGCTGGGCCCCGCGATCAGCACGGCGCTCGGCATTCCCTACGTCATCGCCGAAGCGTCCGCGGCGCCGAAGCGGGCCGGCGGGAGCTGGCAGATTGGCCACCGCGCGGTCGAAGAGGCCTTGCGCCGCGCCGACGCGGTGCTCGGGCTCAACCCGGCCGACCGCGAATGCGTGCTGCCGCTATTGCGCGATCCGCGGCGCTGGGTCGCGCTGTCGCCGTTTCTCGACGCGCGCCCGTATGGCGGGCGCCCGGCCCGGCAGCCATCATCGCCGCCGCGCCTCATAGCGGTGGCGATGATGCGGCACGGCGACAAGCTCGCCTCCTACCGGCTGCTTGGCGCGGCGTTGGCTGAGCTCCTCGACGTGCCGTGGTCGCTCGACATCGTCGGCGACGGCCCGGCCCGCGCCGAGGTCGAAAGTGCGCTGGCGCCGCTCGGCGCGCGCACCCGCTACCGCGGCGCGCTCGATGAAGGTGCGGTCGCGGCGGCGCTCGCCGAGGCCGACCTGTTCGTCTGGCCGGCGGTCAATGAAGCCTTCGGCATGGCGCTGCTCGAAGCCCAGGGGAGCGGCGTTGCCGTCGTGGCCGGGGCGAGCGGCGGCGTCGCCGGCATCGTCGCTGCGGGCGAAACCGGACTGCTCGTGCCGCCCGGCGATGTCACGAGCTTCGCGGCGGCAGTGCGTCGCCTGGTCCTCGACGGCGCGGCGCGCGTCGCGATGGGCGCGGCGGCGCGCGCCAAGGTCGAGCGCGAGCATGACCTGCCGGCAGCCGCCACGCGGCTCGCCGCGGCTCTTGAGCGGCTCGGCCGGGTGCGGGCGGCGTGATCTCGTCGGTGCTGTTCTACGTTCAGCATCTGCTCGGCATCGGGCACCTGCAGCGCTCGTTGCGGATCGCCGAGGCGCTCGTGCAACGCGGCGTCGGCGTGACGCTGGTCTGCGGCGGCGCACCGGTCGCGCTGCCGCGAGACCCGTCGCTTCGGATCGTGCAGCTGACGCCGGTGCGGGCGCTCGACGCGCGGTTCGAGCTCGTCGACAGCGCGGGCCAGCCTATCGATGACGCACTGCGCGAAGAGCGGCGCGCGGCGCTGCTCGCGGCCTTTGCCGCTTCTCGGCCGGATGCCGTCATCATTGAGGGGTTCCCCTTTGCGCGCCGCGCCTTTCGCTTTGAGCTGGAGCCGCTGATCGCGGCGGTGCGCGCGGCAACGCCGCGGCCGCGCCTCCTATGCTCGGTGCGCGACATCGTGACGGTGCGCGACGACCCTGAGCGCCACCGCGAGATCGTCGAGCGCGTGCACCGCGATTTCGACGCGGTGCTGGTGCATGGCGACCCGGCCCTCATTCCGTTCGATGCGAGTTTTCCGGCGGCGCCGGACATCGCTGACCGGGTGCTCTACACCGGCTATGTCTGCGCTCCCGCCGCCTCGGTCGACCCCGGCGCGGTGACCGGCGGCGGTGAGGTTGTCGTCTCGGCCGGCGGCGGCGCGGCCGGCCATGTCCTGCTCGATGCGGCACTCGCGGCGCGCCGCTCCGGGTGTCTTGCAGACCTCTCCTGGCACCTCTTCGGCGGCACCAATCTTCCGGACGCCGATTTCACGGCGCTCGGCGCGGATCTGCCTGCCGGGGTTGAAGTCGCACGATTTTGTTATAATTTCGTTGGGCTGCTACGAGGCTGCCGAGTGTCGGTCAGCCAGGCGGGGTACAACACCGTGCTCGATATCCTGGCCGCGCGAGCGCGCGCCGTCCTCGTACCGTTCGCGGCCGGGCGGGAAACCGAGCAGCTGATTCGCGCCGAGCGGCTGGCCGCGCTCGGTGCGGCGGAGGTCGTGCGCGAGAACGAGCTGTCGCCCCAACGCCTTGCCGCGGCGATCGAACGCGCCGCGGCGCGTGAACCGGCGACGGTCGCGATCGACACTGGCGGAGCGGCATACACGGCCCGGTTGATCGCGGCGATGAAACGTCCCGTGTAGCGCTCCGCCGAGCATTTTGTGGCAGCTGCGAGCCAGGGTATTATTGCTCAATGATTGATCGTATGCGCCTCGATCAGGCAACGACTGCCGAGTGGTCCGATCTCGAGGACGAGCTCGATCGGTGGGGGCTGGCCGGGCGCGTAGCCGTTTTGTGGTGGCGCGATGATGACGCGGTGACGCAGACATCGCAGCTTAGCGACCTGCTGCGGCTCGCCGACGAGGTGCCGGTCGCGTTGGCCGTGATCCCGGCTCTGGCGCGCCCCGAGCTGGCGACCGCCTTCGACGACCACCCGCTCGTCACGGTGCTGCAGCATGGCTGGCAGCATGCGAACTGGGCCCAGCACGGCAAGAAGAGTGAATACCCAGAAGGGCGGTCGGCCGCGGCGGTCGCAGCCGAGATCGGCGCCGGCCAGGCTCGCCTCAAAGCCTTGTTCGGGCCGCGCGCCCTCCCTGCGTTGGCGCCGCCGTGGAACCGATTCGCCGGCGAATTCCTGCCGCTGCTTTGCGCGAATGGCATCGCCGGGATTTCGACGATGGTGTCGCCGAGCGGCGCGGCCCTGCCGCCCGGCCTCGTCGCGATCGATGTTCATGTCGATCTTGTCGCGTGGCGGGGCGACCGCGGCTTTATTGGCGCGGCCGCCGCGCTGGGCAGCCTGGTCGGCCATCTGCGCGCGAGCCGGCTTGGCGCTGCCGCGTCGACCGGGCCGATCGGCATTTTGACACATCACTTGATTATGGACGGCCCGACCGCGGCGTTCCTCGATCGGCTGGTCGTGCTGACGCGGGCCCATGAAGCGGCCCACTGGGCGAACGCCGCCGAGCTCTTGCAATGATGCCGATCGATGGGTTTGAGGATGCGGCGGCCGGTACCACGCGGCATGTCTATCCGGCGACGGCGATGGTCGGAGACTATCTGCGCGCCGCGGCCGGGCTGGTGCCGACCGGCGTGGTGTTCGCCACCGAACCGGTCGGCACCGTGGCGGCAACGGTGCTGGGCAGCTTTGCCGCGGTCTTTGGCATTTTCGGCCTGCGGACCGTGCTGCGTCATGGGACGAGCCTTGAGATGACCGACACTGAGCTGCGCGCGCACGGCGCCTGGCGCAGCCGGATCAGTTGGGCGGAGCTCGACCGCATGAAGCTGACCTATTATTCGACGCGCCGCGACCGGCGCAGCGGCTGGATGCAGCTCGAACTCAGCGCAGGCGGTTCCAGGGTCAGGCTCGACAGCCGGATCGCCGGCTTCGATCAGCTGGTGCGGCGCGCGGCCGAGGTCGCCGCGGCGCGCGGCGTGGAGCTGAACGAGGCGACGCTGGACAACCTCCAGGCGCTCGGGATCAGGCTGCCGGAACTTGGAGCACAGCGATGAGGGATGTGCTCCGGGTCGACGATCTGCATGTCCGGTTCACCGCCCCCGGACGCTTCATCGAGGCGGTCAGGGGCGTCAGTTTCCGCATCCGGCCGGCCTCGACGATCGCGCTTGTCGGCGAGTCCGGCTCGGGCAAATCGGTGGTCAGCCAGAGCATTCTGCGCATCCTGCCGCGCAACGGCGCGATTACCCGGGGAAGGATCCTGTTCGCCGATCCGCGCGGCAAGGACGAGCCGGTCGATCTCGCCCAATTGCCGGCCGACGGACCGGTCATACGCGGGATCCGCGGCGGCCAGATCTCGATCATCTTTCAGGAGCCGATGAGTTCATTGTCGCCGCTGCACACGATCGGCGACCAGGTTGGCGAGGCGCTGCGGCTGCATCGCAGCGGGTCGGCGGCGGAGGCAAAGGAGCTGACCGTAGACATGCTGCGCCTCGTCGGGTTTCCCGATGCCATGCGAGCCTGGCGCAGCTATCCGTTCGAGTTGTCGGGCGGGTTGCGGCAGCGCGCGATGATCGCGATGGCGCTGGTCTGCCGGCCGGCTTTGTTGATCGCCGACGAGCCGACGACCGCACTCGACGTGACGATCCAGGCGCAGATCCTGAAGCTGCTTGTCGAGTTGCAGCGCGAGCTTGGCATGGCTGTCTTGCTGATCACCCATGATCTTGGGGTCGTCGCCAATGTCGCCGAAGAAATCATCGTGATGTATCGCGGCGAGATCATGGAAAGCGGCCCGCTCGACGATATCTTTAGCCGGGCGCGGCACCCCTATCTGCGCGCGCTGTTGCAGGCTGTTCCGCGCTTCGACATGCAACCGGGCGAGCGCCTGACGCCGCTGCGCGAAATCCCGCCGGGAGACGCGCCGCATCTGATGGCGCAGCGCGCGCCTTGGCCGGCGGACGCCACCGGGCCGCTGCTCGAATGTACCGACATCCGCAAGAGTTTCGGGTTGCGTCGCGGCGGGCTGTTCCGCGCCGGGTCGGGTCTGCAGGTGGTGGCGGTCGACGGCGTCAGCCTGCGGATCGGGCGCGGCGAATGCCTCGGTCTGGTTGGTGAAAGCGGATGCGGCAAGACGACCTTGAGCAAGGTCCTGCTGCGCGCGCTGACACCGGATTCGGGCTCGGTGATGTTCAGCGACCAGGGTGTGGCGACCGATGTACTGGCGCTTGACGGCGAGGGCTTGAAGCGCTTTCGCCGCCGGGTTCAGTTCATTTTTCAGGATCCGTTCGGCTCGCTCAACCCGCGTATGAGCATCCTCGACATCATCGCCGAGCCGCTGGTCGTCCATGGCATCGGCGATGCGCGCTCACGCCAGGATATGGTCGCCGAGCTGATCAACCTCGTCGGGCTCGATCGGCGCGATCTGCGGCGCTATCCGCACAGCTTTTCCGGTGGACAGCGCCAGCGCATCGGCATCGCCCGCGCGCTTGCGCTGCGGCCCGAGCTGGTGATCTGCGACGAGCCGGTCTCCGCGCTCGACGTGTCGATCCAGGCGCAGATCTTGAACCTGTTGATGGACCTGCAGAAAAAGCTCGGCCTGACCTACCTGTTCATCTCGCACAACCTCGCGGTTGTCGATTACATCGCCGACCGGATCGCGGTGATGTGCGGCGGGCGCATCGTCGAGATCGCCCCGCGCGGCGAGCTCTTTCGCAATCCCGTTCATCCCTACACCCAAGCCCTGCTCGCCGCGATCCCGGTGCCGGACCCGGAGCATCACCTCGATTTCGATCGCCTGATGGAGGGGCGGGCCTCCGATCCCACGGCCTGGCCGGAGCCTTTCCGCCGCGTGCCGGGACGACCGGCCCAGTTGATCGACGTCTCGCCGGGTCACTGCGTCGAAGCCAGCGCGCTGGCCGGCGCGATGCGGGTGCGCGAGGCCAGCCTCGCCGGAGGCTCCTGATGGCCGGGTCGCCTCAGATTGGCACGGAGCGTCCTTCGAGACGCCCGCGTTGCGGGCTCCTCAGGATGACGTTCTTTCTTAATGCCATCATAAGCTCACGTCATCCTGAGGAGGCGCGCAGCGCCGTCTCGAAGGACGCACAGCCATGCAGCAGCAGGTTTCTCCTCGCCTGCTCCATGATCCTATCGTTCGCGCCTGCAATTCTTCTGCTGCCATCTGCTCCCGCGCAGGCCGAGCTGCGGGAAACCCCCTCGTTGGTGCCCGAGGTGGCGAGCGGCGCGCTGCCGCCGGTCTCCAAGCGAATACCGAGCGAGCCTGCCCTCGCCGAACTGGAGACAATCGGCCGTCCCGGCGGCGAGCTGCGCATGCTGATGGCGAGTCCCAAGGATACGCGGTTGATGGTCGTCTACGGCTATGCCCGCCTGGTGGCCTACACGCCGGCCTTGGCAATTGTCCCCGACATGCTCGAAGCGGTGGATGTCGAGGGCGGGCGGGTATTCACGCTGCACTTGCGGGCCGGGCATAAATGGTCCGACGGCAAACCTTTCACGGCGGAGGATTTCCGCTATTGGTTCGAGGATGTCGCGAACAATCAGCATCTGTCGGCCGCGGGCTTGCCGACGGCGCTGCAGCCCAATCGCGAGCCCCCGAAATTCGCGGTGTTGGACGCGCAAACGGTCCGCTATAGCTGGTCGATTCCCAACCCGTTATTCCTTCCGGCACTGGCCGGGCCAGACCCGTTGTTCATTTATCGACCTGCGCATTACATGAAACAATTCCATATCAAATACGCCGATAAAGAGACCCTCGATGCTAAGGTGAAGCGGGTCGGTGTCCGAAGCTGGGCAGCATTGCACAATAAATTCGACGTAATGTACCGCAATGACAACCCAGAGATGCCGTCACTCGAGCCCTGGGTATTAAAGACAAGCCTTCCGGCGGACCGTATCGTATTTGAACGGAATCCCTATTATTACCGCGTCGACGGAGCCGGCCATCAGCTGCCGTATATCGATCGGATCGTCTTCAACATCGCCAGCAGCCGGATCATTGCGGCCAAGACCGGGGCCGGCGAGAGCGATCTTCAGGCGCGCTATCTGAGCTTTGACGATTATACCTTCTTGAAGGCCGGCGAGGCGGCCAATGGCTACAAGGTGATGCTGTGGCGAACCGGTCCCGGCAGCCAGCTCGCGCTTTATCCCAATCTCAACGTTGACGACGAGGAGTGGCGCAGGCTGATGCGCGACGTGCGTTTTCGTCGCGCCCTGTCGCTCGCCACCAATCGTCACGAGATCAACCAGGTGATTTATTTCGGGCTGGCGATCGAGGGTCAGAACACGGTGTTGCCGGAAAGCCCGCTCTATCGCCCGGAATATCGCTCCGCCTGGGCCGACTTCGACATCAACGAAGCCAATCGACAGCTCGACATGATCGGCCTCGATCGCGCGAGCGACGGCCTGCGCCACCTGCCGGATGGGCGCCCGCTCGACATTGTCGTCGAGGATTCGGGGGAATCGACGGACAAATCCGATGTCCTCGAACTGATCCGCGATTCGTGGCGGCAGGTTGGCATCAGGCTGTTTTCCAGACCCTCGCAGCTGACCCTGTTTCGGCGTCGGGTGTTTTCCGGTCAGACGCTGATGTCGCTCGACAAAGGCATCGAGAACGGCCTCGCCACCCCGGATATGTCGTGCTGGGAACTTGCCCCGACGGCCCAGCACCAGCTCGAATGGCCCAAATGGGGCCAATACGCGGAAACCAACAGAACGGCTGGAGAGCCCCCGGACCTGCCGGACGTGATCCGGCTCAGGGAGCTCTACGAATCCTGGCTCGGCGCGGCGACCGGCGACAAGCATGCGCAGGTGTGGCACGAAATGCTGCGGATCTGGGCCGACCAGGTGTTTACGATCGGGCTTGTCGCCGGCGTCCAGCAGCCGGTTGTCGTCAATGCGCGGCTGCGCAATGTGCCGACCGATGGAATGTACAATTGGGACCCCGGCGCCCATTTCGGCCTGTACAAGCCGGACGGGTTTTGGTTCGATCAACCCGCCGCGCCCGCGGCCTCGGCCGCGCTGACCGGTCAACCGCGCTGATGCGCCTGCTACTAATTTGCTATCGCGTCAAACCCGGCAATTTTCCGATAATGCTCGGCGGCAGGTTCCGGCCGACGCGGCGCCGGCCGCGCTAGGGAGAGCGATTTTCGATGCTCGGCTATCTCGTCAACCGGATCCTGATCATGATCCCGACATTGGTCGCCATCAGCATCCTGATTTTCATCATCATCAATCTGCCGCCGGGAGACTATTTCTCAACCTATATCGCCGAGCTGCAAAGCCAGGGCGAGAATGCCAACCTCACCAAGATCGCCTTCCTCAAGGCGCAATACGGCTTTGACCAGCCATTATGGGTACAGTACCTGTACTGGGTCGGCGGTCTGCTGCATGGCGACATGGGTTTTTCCTTCCTTTATGACCTGCCGGTCAACAAAGTTGTCGGCGATCGCCTGCTGCTGACGTTTATCGTCTCCTTCACGACGATCGTCTTTACCTACATCGTCGCTTTCCCGATCGGGGTCTATTCCGCGACCCACCAATACAGCATGAGCGATTATCTGTTGACGTTTCTGGGGTTTCTCGGGCTTGCCACGCCGAGCTTCCTGCTCGCGCTGGTGCTGATTTATCTGGCGCACGTCTATATCGGAATTTCGGTCGGCGGTCTGATGGACCCGATATACCTCGATAAGCCCTGGACTTGGGCGAAGGCCCTCTCGGTCTTCGCGCATCTCTGGATCCCGGTCATCGTCATCGGCACGGCCGGGACCGCCAGCATGATCCGGCGCCTGCGCGCCAATCTCTTGGACGAACTTCAAAAGCAATACGTCGTCACGGCACGCGCCAAGGGCCTGCACCCGATGAAGGTCCTGTTCAAATATCCGCTCCGCATGGCGCTCAATCCCTTCATCTCGGATATCGGATCGCTCCTGCCGCATGTCATATCGGGGGCGGCGGTCGTCTCGATCGTGATGTCGTTGCCGACCACAGGCCCCATGCTGCTCGACGCGCTGCGCAGCCAGGATATGTTTCTCGCCGGCTCGTTCCTGATGTTCATGGCGTTTTTGACGGTGATCGGGGTCTTTCTGTCGGATCTGGCCCTGGCGGTGCTCGATCCGCGGATTCGCCTGCAGGCGGGGCGCTCGCAGTGAGCGAAATCGGCCTCACCGCGGGTCCGGCGCCGCCCAAGAAGGCACGCGACGCGGCAGCAGATTCGAGCGCGCCGATGCTGCATTATGTTTCGCCGGCGCCGTTCGATCCCTTTGCGGTCGACAGCATGACGCCGGCGCAGGAGCGCTTCTACCGCGCCTCGCAGTTGCAGCTGATGTGGTGGCGCTTTCGGCGGCACCGGGTCGCCGTAGTCTCGGGCGCGCTGCTGATCGCCTTTTACGTGATCATCCTGTTCTGCGAATTGCTCGCGCCCTACGCGCTCGACAGCCGCCATACCGACTTCATCTACGCGCCGCCGCAGCGCCTGCACGTGATCGATGACGGCCGCCTCGTCTGGCCGTTCGTCAACGGCTACCGCTACCGTCTCGACATGACCAATCTTCGCCGGGTCTACACGCCCGACCCGACCCAGCACCAGGCGATCCGATTCTTTTGCCATGGCGACAAGTATTACCACTGGGGCCTCATCCCCGGCGATTTCCACCTGGTCTGCCCGGCGCAGGGAGGCCAGCTGTTCATGTTCGGCACCGACCGGCTCGGCCGCGATATGCTCTCGCGCATTATTTATGGCGCGCGGATCTCGCTGACGGTCGGCCTGATTGGCGTGACCATCGCCTTCACCCTCGGCATCGTGATCGGTGGTATCGCGGGGTATTACGGCGGCTGGACCGACATGTTGATCCAGCGCGGCATCGAGGTCATCCAGTCCTTCCCGCACCTGCCATTGTGGATGGCGCTGTCCGCGGTGCTTCCGGTGACCTGGAGCCCGATCTTGGTTTACTTCGGCATTACGATCATTCTTGGAATGATCGAGTGGACGCACCTTGCCCGCGCTGTCCGATCAAAGCTCTTGTCGTTGCGCGAGGAGGATTTCTGTACCGCCGCGGTGCTGATGGGGGCGAGCCCGACGCGGATCATCGGGCGGCATCTCCTGCCGAGCTTCATGAGCCACCTGATCGCCTCGGCAACCCTGATCATCCCCGGCATGATCCTCGGCGAGACGGCGCTGTCCTTCCTGGGGCTGGGGCTGCGCCCGCCGATCACCAGCTGGGGGGTGCTCTTGAACGAGGCTCAGAACATCAGCGTCGTCGCGCTGTACCCATGGCTGATGTTGCCGGTCATTCCGGTGATCCTGACCGTGCTCGCCTTCAATTTTCTCGGCGACGGGCTGCGCGACGCGGCCGACCCGTATCACTGAACCGAGCCAGAACCAGGGATCAGGGCTCCAAGATCAGGCCCTCACGGGCGACGATCGTGCCGGGGCGGGCCTTGGCGGCTTGGGCGCCGACCCGATCCATGAAGTCGTCGTCGTGGTCGGGATCGTGATGGTACAGGACCAGGGTCTTGACCTTAGCGGCATTGGCCAGACGCACGCCCTCCTCCCAGGTCGAATGCCCCCAATTCTTGTGCGCCGGGTATTCCTCGTCGGTATAGGTGCAGTCGTAGATCA
>WNEZ01014197.1_pt1 | contig 12748 bp, 9 predicted proteins | sample 5400521 | NCBI WGS metagenome assembly WNEZ01 (sample SAMN13153339, study PRJNA577476) | soil metagenome | isolation source: 120 cm saprolite under Douglas fir tree site 2 hole 1 replicate 1 | place: USA:California | collected 2015-04-18 | reverse complement strand
ACTGCGTGAACAGTGCCACTGGCGGCATAATAATCTACACTGAGGTGGTTGACCTCGAGGAGCATATCTTTGCGTATATTTGTTGCCATTACGCCACAGCTTCCTTCGTTTTCACTATCGTGTCCTTCATTTTCAAAGCCTTTTTCATACCAGGTTCAATGTGCAGGCGTGGGTCTGCGACTTCGTCGATACCGAAGTTGATGAGCGATAGACCCGCGCCAAGCACGGCAATACAGGCGCCTCGAGGAATAAACCACCACCAGAGTCCCAGCGCGCCGGCCTGCTGTGCCCAGTAGAGCATGCCCCCCCAGCTGGGAATAGTCCCATCGCCCAGTCCCAGAAATTCCAGGCCGGCCCAGGCGAGCACAACATAAATGGTGGTGCTCACGAAACCTGCCACTACCAGCGCAATCTCATTGGGGAAAATCTCATAGAAGACGATACGCCAGGCGCTTTCACCGCTCGCACGTGCCGCTGTTACAAACTCGCGGTTCCTCACCGACAGCGTTTGCGCACGCAAAACACGTGCCTGCCATGCCCAGTTCGTACCCACAATCACCAGGGAAATCGTCAATGGTCCGCGCGGGAAATAGGCTGCTAACACAATCGCCAGTGGTAGAGCAGGTAGCACCAATGAGACATTAGTCAACAGTGTCAGCACATCATCCACCCAGCCTCCAGAGTAGCCGGCCACCAGGCCTACCAGCACCGATAGGATTGTCAACAGCAATCCAGTTCCCAGGCCCCAGAAGACGCTGGTTCGTGTGCCATAGACCAGCTGGCTGAAGATATCCTCCCCCACGACCGTCGTCCCTAGCAAATGCTGCCACGAAGGAGGAGCCAGGAACAGGTGCGATGTCGCATTGGGGTCATATGCCATAAAGAAAGGCCCGATGAGTCCAACCACGATGAAGAAGCCGACAATCGCGCTCCCAAGCGCAGCCCTGCGGCTCATCGTCAGTGTTTTCCAGATGACCAGCATGGCACCGACGATACGCATATGGGGAGGCTTACTCGGCACAAGTGCAAGCGCAACGGCATCTACAGAGCCGACTCGTTGATCAATGGCCATGTTAGATACTCCTTTCCTGGCGCACACGAGGATCGAGGAAGGCATAGAGCATATCGGCCAGGAAGTTCGCTCCCAGTACGGCTAGCGTAATGATTAGAAAGATGCTTTGTACCATCGCGTAGTCTTGCCCGGACACGGCCTGCAGCAGCGCATAGCCAATGCCGGGGTACGAAAACACCATCTCTGTCAACAGTTGACCGCCGACAATCGCGCCAAAGGCAATAGCAAAACCGGTAATGTTGGGTAACAGCGCATTACGAGCTGCGTACCAGAACATCACACGCCGTTCTTTCAGCCCCTTGGCCCGCGCCATCAACACGTAATCTTCTGAGAGGGTTGTTAACATCGAATTGCGCATCGTCAGCATCCAACCCGCCAGCGATGAGATTACCAGCGTCAGGGCAGGCAAAAAAGCATAATATATCACACTGCTGATAAATTCAAATGACAATCCTGGATTGATATTCGCTTCATCGTAGCCCCCAGATAATGGGAACCAGTTCAGAGAATATGCAAAGACGTAAATACTGAGCAGCGCCAACCAGAAGTATGGAATAGCAGATAGGAAATTCATCACAGGAGAAAGAAAAGTATCAAGCGCGGTGCCACGCTTCCAGGCAGTGATAATTCCAACGAAGCAGCCAAGAACAAAACTAATGAGCACAGCAACCCCACCCAACATCACCGACCACCAGATGTTTTGCGCAATGATCTGGCTGACGGGAGTGGGAAAGTACTGCAGTGAATTCCCAAAATTGCCGTGCAAGAGATTGCCGAGATACTTGAAGTATTGAACCCATAAAGGATCACGTGTATCCAGGCCAAACATGGCTGCGAGTGTGGCCCTTATTTGAGGGGTAACGTGCCCTTTCAAAGACATTTTACCAACAATTGCTGCCACAGGATCACCAGGAGCCAGTCGCGGGATGAAAAAATCCAGGGTAACGGCTACCCAAACGGCGAAAGCATAGAATACAAAGCGACGGATCACGTGGCGCATCCGGTCACTCCTTCCAACGTGTCTGCCAGTACAATCGGGAGGTGACTATCATTAGGGCGCGCTTCTCCTTTTCTGAAAAGCGTATCACACCTCGGCCGGAAAGACAAGCATGGGAATATAGCTCTGTTGACAAGTGGGGATGATCTGAGTGATCATCCAATAGGCGCCATGTAAAGGGGCGTAGCCGCGACATTTATGGCGCCTGGGGAGGGGGACGACCTCGCCTGGGATACTTCCCCCGCCCCGGCGCGATGAATCGCGCGGCTACGCCTTCCTTTCGTTCCGTTAGCTTGACCTGACCAGGCCGGATCCCAGCTTTACCTGGTGCTTTAAACTAAGCGACGGGCTGCAGGTGCAGGATCACTACCTCGTAATCAGGGGCAGTATTTGGGCTGCCACTGGCATACGGGTTGTTCTGGTCGGGCCATCCCGTGAAGAACTTGGTGGAATACTCGTCGTAGTCCGCGCCAGTCCACAGCGGGATGAATGGTTGGTTCGCGACAAAGATCTGCTCGATGCCCTGAATAGCCTGGTGTTGCACAGTCGTATCAGATGTCGAGGCAAACTGGCTCAGCAGCTTGTCCGTATTGGGATCATTCCAGGCCATGAAATTGGTCTTATTCAGACCAATCTGAGAGCTATTGAGATAGGTGTTGTACAGGTAGAATGGGGAGGGACCACCAACCATACCGCAGAACATCAATTGGTAGTCATACTTCCCATCTACGCGCAGGGTGTAGTAGTCGTTCTCAGCAACCGTTGTGTTCTTGATTTCGATGCCAACGGCCTTCGCTTCGTCCGCGATTAGCTTTGCCGCAGCATTCCAGTCGGAATAGCTGTCAACGCTTCTCAGGGTGAGAGACAGGCGCTTGCCGTTCTTCTGGAAGATGCCGTCTGAACCCTTCGTATAGCCAGCATCGGTCAAGTACTTCTGGGCCTTAGCGGTATCAGCGCTCAACGACAGGCCCGCAAACTGCGGATCTAGCCAGCTCTGCTGGGTCGGGAGCACCAGGCCAGTTGGGCTGCCAGGAGGTTCTAGGCCAGCCGTAGCCTGCTGGGCAATTGAGTTGCGGTCAATTGCAGCACTCAAAGCCAGGCGCACCGGCAGGCCCGCCTGACCACCAACCACCGGGTCCTTCTGGTTCACACAGATTGAATACAGGTTGACGGCATCCATGAAGAGGTGGTTGTGCGCTGGATCCCTGGCAACAAAGTCTGACTGTAGCGTCGCCGAGAAGTAGCCAGCCCAGTCAACATCGCCCCGCGCCAGGGCCAGACTGAGCGTAGTGTTGTCTTTGTACTCTGGCCAGCGGATTTCGTCAACTTTCACAGGCTGCCAGTAGCTCGGATTCTTATCAAAGACGGCCAGGTCGGGTTGGAGCTTGGTTAGTACGTAAGGGCCGGTACCCACAGGCTTGCTGGTGACGAACTGTGTGGGGTCACCAACGCTCTGAAAGACATGTTTTGGAATGATTACCACCTTCCCGGCGATGATGGCCAGTGCAGGCGGATAGGCCTTCTGGAAGGTCATCACAACCGAATTGGCGTCAGGTGCGCTCACATCTTTGAGAAAACTCCACGCACCCTGGACATCTGCTGCCGGGTACTGCTTCATCTCGTTGAAGGTAAACACAACATCATCCGACGAGAACGGTTGTCCATCGTTCCATTTTACGCCCTGGCGAAGGTTGAACGTTACCTGCGTGTTATCACTGTTCCATTGATAGCTTGTTGCCAGCCACGGGGTGAACCCGCCGCCATTGACATTCACAAAGTACAGCGTCTCATATAGCAGGCCAATACCTGCATCCGCGTGGGTGTTATAGGGATTAAAACCAGCCTGGGTGAAGTCACTCGATTGAGCGGCAACCCTGAGAACAGACTTTTGAGCAGTAGTCGTCGGCTGGGTAGTACCACCGCCACAGGCCGCGAGAGCTAGCGTGAAGAGGAGCAGGAGGCTGAGCAAGACTGTACTGGTCTTGGCTTTATCCTGAAACACCGATGAGCGAGAGTCGGGAGACATAACAAAACCTCCAAACATCGGATGAACGGATCTTTTCACCGATCCATAAAAATATTCGATCCACTGAACTGGGGGTACTTGACCTCCAGAGTAGCACTTGCGCTGCAACAGGCTCCGAACGCCCGTTACAATGCTACGATACGACAACCTTACGCAGGAAAGCGGATTAATCCAATAGGGCGAGAGTAGTCCATACGGCTTGTCGTCTGCTAGTGGCTCACGCTCCTTTCTGAAGAGAGAATGTATCAACCTGTCTATCAAATCCCGTTAAGCAGGGGAGCTGTAGGTCCCCGATTTATCGTGGGACCCCCAGGTTACATGTGTTATTGACATCTCGATCAATCCACGTAAATACTGTACATTCTCTTCTTTGATTTGTCAAGACATCTAGACCACTAGACAGGATTGTTGTAAAATTTATATGAAATCTGCTAAACTCAGTAGGATACAGGAAGTGAAAGGAGCAGTCATGTCCTCAATCCTTGAACAAGAAATTTACAGTCAACCGGCTATTATGGCCCATCTGCTGGAGCGTGAAACAAAACATATCGAGCAGATTATCAAACAGCTTCCTCCCTTCGACTATGTATTGATTGCTGCTCGTGGTTCGTCAGACCATGCTGCCACGTATGCTAAGTATGTGTGGGCGACGCTTGCCAGCTATCCTGTGGCCCTCGCAGCTCCATCGCTACAAACGTTGTATAAAATCTCTCCTCGTATGGCTGGTGCCTTGCTGGTTGGTATCTCGCAATCAGGCCAGTCACCCGATATCATCGCCGTGCTGGAGGAGGGCAAGCGGCAGGGACGGCCGACATTGGCGATTACCAACGATGGCACATCGCCCCTGGCTGCTACAGCAGATCATGTGGTCGAATTGCACGCTGGCCCTGAGCGTAGTATCGCCGCCACAAAAACATATACTGCGCAACTCGCCGTGATGGCATTGTTCGCCGCTTTCTGGAGCGGTGAAAGGGACCGCCTCACCTCAATTCAATCATTGCCGCAAGCGCTTGAAACCACCCTACAGGGAGCTTCGGAAATAGCTCAACATTCAGAGCGCTATAGATACATGGATCGCTGTGTCATTATCGGGCGCGGCTATAACTACGCTACCTCTTTTGAGCTGGCGCTCAAGCTGAAAGAACTCACCTATGTTATGGCTTCCTCCTACTCTTCGGCCGATTTCCGTCATGGTCCCATCGCTACCGTCGATAATGGGCTACCTGTCTTCCTGATCATGCCTGCTGGCGCTACCTTCAATGATATGCTCGACCTGTCCGCAGAACTACGGCAGCGGAGTGCCGAATTGCTGGTGATATCCGAGTCCTCGCAAGCACTTGCGCTGGCAAAGACGATGTTGCCAGTTGCGGCCTCGCTTCCAGAGTGGCTCAGTCCCATCACTGCCATCGTCCCTGGTCAACTGCTGGCGCTTCACCTGGCCCTCACGAAGGGATTGGACCCCGATGTTCCGCGTGGCCTCCAGAAAGTAACGCGTACTTTCTGATGAACGCCTCAAAAGGGGCTGAAATTTCTTTTGAGGCGTTCACGCCATGTGTCTGTCGCAAATACAAGCGTTCCCCGGCAAAATGTGGCCTGCAGCTTCAGCGTGGTATCGAGGAGGAGCACATCAGCATCGTAGCCGCTTCGTAACAACCCTTTCCGTTCAGATGCGTGTACAGCCTGGGCCGGATTGAGCGTTAACATGCCTACCGCCTCCTGGAGCGAGACCTCGGTCATCTGAAGCATGTTGCGCAGTGCCTGATCCATTGTCAGGATGCTTCCAGCAAGTGTACCGTCGGATAAACGTGCAGCCCCACGAATAACCTTCGCTGGCTGTCCGGCGAAGTTGAACGTAGCATTGGGAATGCCTGCTCCAGCCTGGGCATCTGTTATCACAATTGCTCGCTTCGGTCCTAATATCCTGACCAGGATATTCATCGCCGCCGGGTGGACATGGATACCATCTGCTATCAATTCTCCTCGCACCTGCTCTACCTGGGCAATTGCTTCGATGGGTCCTGGCGTGCGATGGTGTATAGGACGCATGGCGTTGAAGCAATGGGTAGCATGGGTGATACCAAGCGGTATAGCTTCCAGTGCCTGTTGATAGGTTGCATCCGTATGACCGATGCTCACGGTTACTCCCGCATCGACAAGTTGCCGGATCATAGCCGAAGCCCCCGGTAACTCGGGCGCTAGTGCAATTAACCGGAGATGCCCTTTCGCCAGCGCAAGCACTCGCTCCATCTCGGCTACATTGGGCATGCGCAGCCATTCCGGCAGGTGTGCCCCTCGTCGTATAACGTTTATATAGGGACCTTCCAGATGGATGCCCAACGGCTCAGCTCCGGTGCTCTTGCCCTCAATCGCATCAACCGCCGCGCTCAATTGCTCCTCGGGTAGTGAACCCGCTGTACCGACCACACCTATGAGGAAAGAGGTTACGCCCGTTGTCGGTACCCAGCGTGCATATGCTCGAATCTCCTCGGCATCGACTGTGTGCAGGCTAAATCCACCGCCTCCATGCGTATGAATATCGATGAACCCCGGCATGGCTATCATATCCGTGGCATCGATGATGTCGCCCTGGGTATCAGTTGAATGCCCGATTGCCTGAATCTGTGTGCCATCGATGGTGATATCGGTATCAAAAATCTCTGTTTCAGCGTCTATCAGGCGGACACCACGTAGCGTAAACCCCATTGATTTCTCTCCTTTGCAATATTGACTGACAGCCAATCAAGTTGAAAGTCTCTGTTTTTGCCTCCTTCTTGCTTGTTATTTGAAAAGCGCTCCACGTGCTCAAGGTCTCTCTGTACTTGACATAGACCAAATTTTATGCGATTATATGATCACAAAGAGTGGTCTATACAACATACCAATTATACCATCTGTCCTTACTACTACTACCATATTGGAGAATAGGAAGCAAGCCCCCCACAGGGCATAGGAAGCAAGCCCCCCACAGGGCATAGTCTCCAGGTGTAGTAATCGTAGTAATGCTTTGTAGTGCCATTGAAGAGGATTGGAACGAGTCGTATGAGTGCTATTTACAGGAATAGCCCTTTACCTCGCTACTACCAGTTGAAAGAGATCATGCGGGAAAGGATTCGCAGTGGCGAATGGAAGCCAGGCGATCTCATTCCATCTGAACGAGAATTAGGCGAGAAGTATGGGATCAGTCGCATGACGGCCCGCCAGGCCATTACAGACCTGGTCAATGAAGGGCTGTTTTACCGGGAACAGGGCAAGGGCACCTTTGTGAGCCGGCATAAGATCACCCAGCAGCTGATCAACCTCACCGGCTTTACCGAGGATATCCAGGCACGCGGACAGCGGCCCAGTACAAAGGTGCTCTCCGCTCTGATGTGCCCCGCCGATGATACAACAGCGGAACGGCTGCGTATCGAGCCCGGGCATCTGCTCTTCTGCCTGCATCGCCTGCGCCTTGCCAACGATGAACCTCTGGCCATCGAATTTTCCCAGGTCAGTTTTGCAGGCTGCGAGCAGTTGCTGGAAGAAGACCTGGAACGAAACTCCCTCTACCGCCTGCTCGAGTCGAAATATGGCTTACCCCTCATGGAGGCTGAACAGGAATTGGAGGCGGGCCTGGCAGGCAACGAGGAGGCACATTTTTTGAAAATTCCGGTCGGTAGTGCTGTGCTGTTCACTCGCCGCACTACCTATACGGACCGTAACAAGCCCATTGAATACGCCAAAGCCGTCTATTGCGGCAATAAATATACCTTCTATACCCAGATGAAGAGAGAGCAACTGCTGCCTTAGCCCGCATCCGTTTTTGCAATGCGGGTCCCGGCAGATTCTTGATAATCCACTACGTTTGTATACGTTTTGAAAGGTAGCAGAATCTATGTCAGCTCAACTAGACGCAAGTGTCCCCCAGGAACAACCGTTCAGTGCGTTAGAAACTGAGAAGATCAACCCTGCTACAAGCGAAATCGACTGCATGAGTCCTCTAGAAATTGTACAGGTGATTAACGCCGAGGATGCAAAGGTAGCGGAAGCAGTCAGACAGGAGCTGCCCCACATCGCAAGGGCCATTGAAGAGATAGCAGCGAGGATGCGCCGCGGCGGTCGGCTCCTCTATTTTGGAGCTGGCACGTCGGGACGTCTGGGCGCGCTGGATGCCTCTGAATGCCCTCCTACCTTCAATCTCCCACCTGAAATGGTGATTGGCAGCGTTGCCGGGGGACCGATTGCCTTGACGCTGGCGGTTGAGGACCTTGAGGATAGCGCAGAGGCCGGCACAGCAGATGCCGAACGGCTCGGCGTGACAAAAACGGATACATTGGTAGGAATTGCTGCCAGTGGACGAACGCCCTACGTGCTTGGCGCGATCGCCCATGCTAAAGAAGTGGGAGCATTAACTATTGGCCTGGCCTGCAACAGGAATACCCCTCTTGAAAAAGCAGTGGAGATCATGATTGCGCCAGTAGTTGGACCCGAGGTTATCACTGGCTCAACGCGCCTGAAAGCGGGCACAGCCCAGAAGATGGTTCTCAATATGCTGAGCACCGGTGCAATGATCCTGCTGGGAAAAACCTTTGGGAACCTCATGGTGGATGTACAGGCAACGAACCAAAAATTGCACCGGCGTGCCATATCCATTGTACGGCAGGCTGCTGGTGTGGATGAAGACGCAGCAGAAGGGCTCTTGTCTGTTTCAGGAGGCGAGGTGAAAACTGCAATTATGGTGGGACGTACCGGTATCGAGCCAGAACTTGCCAGGAAGCAACTGGAAGCACATGCCGGTGTTCTGAGAGCAGTATTGGAATCTCTGCAATAAGGAAGTATGAGCTTATGCATAGCTATTCTGCCCGTATGACCCTGGAGGAGCAGATAGGCCAATTGCTCGTCGTCGGATTCTGGGGAACCACTCCTTCTCCAGAAGTTATTGACTTGATTCGAAACTATCATATCGGCGGCATCATTCTGTTCTCGCGCAATGTGCAGGATGCTCAACAGGTCCTCGAACTAACGCATAGGTTGCAGATGATCGCGATAAGAGCAAGGCATCGTGCTCCATTACTCATCGCCATCGACCAGGAGAACGGCATGGTACAGCGCCTTGGACGAGGCACAACGCTGTTTCCCGGCAACATGGCGCTGGGGGCTATCGGCTCGGAGCAGGTGGTCTACAATGTGGCACAAGCCACAGGCCGCGAACTCAAAGCCCTTGGCATCAACATGAACCTGGCGCCTGTGGTGGACGTAAACAACAACCCTGCTAACCCCGTAATCGGTGTTCGCTCGTTTGGCGAAGATCCTCATCAGGTCGCTCGCCTGGCTGCCGCTGCTGTGAAAGGATATCGAGCAGCAGGCGTGATCTCCGATCTGAAGCATTTCCCCGGCCATGGTGATACGGCCGTGGACTCGCACCTGGCCCTGCCCACCATTTCAAGTACATTGGAACAACTCGAAGCAATCGAACTCGTTCCTTTCAAGAGCGGCATCGAGGCTGGCGCGGATAGCGTCATGATAGCGCATATCTCCTTTCCTGCTCTCACGCACCAGGAAGCCTTACCCGCTACCGTCTCACCTGCTCTTGTGCGAGGGCTTCTCCGCGAGAAACTTGGCTTTGATGGTGTAATTATCTCCGACTGCATGGAGATGAATGCCGTTGCAGAGACGATTGGCACGGAACGAGCAGCCGTCATGGCTCTGCAGGCAGGTGTTGACCTGGTACTGGTCTCCCACACCTATGCACGCCAGCTAGGCAGCATCGAAGCAATACAATTGGCGCTGCAGGCGGGCGACCTGCCTCCAGAGGTGGTACACCGCGCAGCAGAGCGCGTTTTGAGGCTCAAGGACCGCTTCCTGTCCTGGGATAGCCTGCCGGCTGCACCTGTCCCCGTATGGGTGGGTGGCCCATCACATCGACACTTGCGGAACCAGGCATACGAGCTGTCCACCACCCTGGTGAGAAACGACGACGCGCTTTTGCCTCTGCGCCTGGACCAGGCAGAGAATGTGCTGGTCATCTCTCCGCGCGGGGAAGGATATACACGGGTTGAAGACAGGCGTTACCCCCATGAGTTTCTCGCGCGAAGTATCCGCCGACGCCATGATCGCGCGAGCTCTATGTTTACTTCCCCATCTCAAGCAGCTCTTGAACGCGAAGAGATACTGCGCGTAGCTGGCGCTTCAGACCTGATTATCATGGCAACACTGAATACGCACCTGGATCAGCAGCAGGCGGAACTCATGCGAGACCTTCTACAGACAGGTCGGCACGTCATCGGCATTGCAGTGGGCAACCCATACGACTTGCTGGTCTTTCCGCAACTTCGCAGCTACCTGGTCACCTACGAATATACCAAACCTGCCCTTGCTGCGGCCGTTCGCGTCCTATTTGGCGAGATTCAGCCGCATGGTCATTTGCCAGTCAGCCTTCCCGGGCTGCATCCGGCACAGTAAGCGTATAATTCGGGCGATCTCGCGAGCGTAGCCGCGAGATTTATCGCGCCGACATTGCCGCATGGCACGACGGGCATCTATAACTGGCGATCATGGGGGCGTAGCCGCGAGATTTATCGCGCCCTGGGGTGGGGAAGGCATGTACCCATGAATTTGTTTATATGCATCATCGTGCCTACATCGGAAAAACCCATTTTCGCCAAGGTCTCCCTTGGTGGAAAGAAAAGGTTGCACACTAAAAACTGGTGCGATAGTATAATCTCATTAGAAATTGAGACCCCCTGAAACTTTGGTACCGGTTCATTAGTTGAAAAGGATTTGTTGACCACCCGAGTCCAGGACAAGGCACAACCGGAAAGGCTGATTATGCAGAGTCAGAGACAAGAACACGATCCCACAAGTACGGTGCAGGTGGAGGAGGCATCTTCCGTTTACTCGCGCGAATATGTGCATGACTACCCCTATTATAAGGAAATACTCAGCGGCCATGCCATGCCATTCGCTTACCTCGACCTTGACCTGCTCGATCAGAACATACGCCAGGTGCAAACACGTGCCGGCGGGAAACGAGTGCGTCTCGCTTCCAAATCGCTGCGCAGTGTCGCCGTCATCCGGCGCATTCTCGCTGCTGCCCCGTGCTTCCAGGGCATCATGTGCTATACCCCTTTGGAAGCCGTCTACCTGGCAAAGCAAGGCTTCAAAGATTTACTCATCGGTTACCCCGCCTGGCACGAGCAAGATATTGCCACCGTCGCCCAGGCCACTGCTGCGGGAGCCCACATCACGCTGATGATCGATAGCATTGCACATGTGGAACAAATCGAAAAAGTAGCGCAGCGTCAAGGAGTGCGTCTACCGCTGTGCCTCGATATCGACATGTCATTGGACCTGCCCGGCCTGCACTTTGGCGTGTGGCGCTCCCCGCTGCGCACTCCAGACCAGGTGCGCCCGCTGATTGAGCGTATCATCGCCTCGTCACATGTCACGCTTGATGGCATAATGGGCTACGAGGCACAGATTGCCGGAGTAGGCGACCACTATCCAGGCAAAATGCTCAAGAACGCCCTCGTGCAGGGGCTCAAGCATCGTTCGGCGCGTGAAGTCGCTGCACGCCGTGCTGCAATCGTTGTCCTTGTCGGAACGTATGGGATTCAGCTTCGTTTCGTCAATGGTGGTGGAACAGGTAGTATAACTACGACCCGCGATGAGCCAGCCGTGACCGAAATCACCGTGGGATCGGGCTTCTACGCACCTACCCTCTTCGACAACTACCGCAACTTTCGCTACCTACCCGCAGCCGGGTTTGCCATCGAGATCGTACGGCGACCGCGTCGTTCCATCTATACCTGCCTGGGCGGTGGTTATGTCGCCTCTGGCTCTGCCGGTCCCGATAAGCTGCCGCAGCCATACCTGCCGCGCGGTGCCCAGCTCCTTTCTCTCGAAGGCGTTGGTGAAGTTCAGACTCCCATCAGGTACGAAGGAACAGAGCAGCTCAACGTTGGAGACCCGGTGTTCCTGCGTCACGCCAAGGCCGGCGAACTCTGCGAGCGTTTCATGCACCTGCTGCTTGTCGCAAATGGGACCATCATAGATGAGGTCACAACCTACCGTGGTGATGGCCAGTGCTTCATATAGCTGGAGGAGAGAGGATTATACAGTATGCATAGCGAACAGGTGGAGCGTTGGCAGAACTGGTCAGGCTCAGTGCAGGCTATACCGCGTCAGATCGTTAAACCACAGAGTGTCGATGAACTTGCACGACTGATCAGAGTCTATGGACGAGAGGGACGCCGCGTGCGTGTGGCCGGCGCAGGCCACTCTTTCACCCCTCTGGTGCAGAGTAATGACGTGCTGCTATCGCTGGATGAGTTACAGGGCATCGAGAAAATAGACGCCGAGCATAGCACGGTAACTGTCCTGGGCGGAACCAGGCTCAAGAGACTGGGTGAGGCCCTCTACGCCCATGGATTAGCGCAGGAAAATCTCGGCGACATCGATGTACAAAGTATCTCTGGCGCCATCAGCACAGGTACGCATGGCACCGGTGTGTGCTTTGGCACCCTATCTACCCAGGTGGAGCGTCTCACCCTGGTCACCGCAGCGGGCGAACTCCTTGAGTGTTCTCCCGAGCGCGACCCCGCCGTATTCAAGGCAGCTCAGGTATCGCTGGGCGTGCTTGGTGTAATCGCCAGGGTCACCCTGCGTGTGGTGCCAG
>WNEZ01015621.1_pt1 | contig 12750 bp, 10 predicted proteins | sample 5400521 | NCBI WGS metagenome assembly WNEZ01 (sample SAMN13153339, study PRJNA577476) | soil metagenome | isolation source: 120 cm saprolite under Douglas fir tree site 2 hole 1 replicate 1 | place: USA:California | collected 2015-04-18 | reverse complement strand
CGAAAAGATGTAGCGCTAAGTGGACCGGCGTGGCTGCCACTAGTCTTAGTTTTGGGAGCGATTGCCGCGGTTGCGTATGCGGACCATTTCGTTTCGTCGATTTCGCTGGTCTATCTGTATATACTCCCGCTTAGCGTTGGCGCGATTTTCCTGCGTAGGGCAATCAGCTACAGCCTTATCGTCGCTTGTATCCTGTTCCACGATTATTATTCTCCGCGGAATATCAATTTAGGGATACGGATCTTCCACAATCTCTCCGCGATCTTGTGCTTCGCGTTTGTTGTTTATCTGATCCAGCGGTATATGGCGCAGCGCGAAGCGCTGGCCAAGACCGTTCAGCAGCAGCGAGACGACTTGCTTGAGGACGTGAAGCTGGCCGGGCAAGTCCAACGCCTGTTTCTCCCCTCGGGGAAACCAATGATTGCTGGACTGGATATAGCCGGGATGATGCTGCCGCTACGCGGTGTTGGTGGCGATTATTACGATTATATTCCGATCGACGCGCATACCACCCAGGTTGCGATTGCCGACGTGGCTGGAAAAGGCGTTCCAGCGGCCCTCTTGATGGCCGCGACGGCGGCGGGCTTGCGGCTTGAGGCGAATCATGATCGAAACATGCTGCAGCAAGTGGAACGGTTGAATGCCGAGATCGGCGCCGTATCAGATCCCGAACGGTACGTGACGCTGCTGGTTGCGGAATTCGACACGCAAAAACGGACCGTCCGCTACGTGAACTGTGGCCACAATCCCGCGCTTATTTTTCGAGCAAAGACGGGCACGCTCACGCGCATGGAGTCGTCTTGCCCACCAATTGGGCTATCGCCCGACGAGATTTGCGAACTGGCGTCCGCTGACCTTAGCAGCGGCGATGTGCTGGTCTTCTACACCGATGGAGTCACAGAGGCAGAGAACCGGCTTGGCGAAGAATTTGGCAACGAGCGCCTTTCCGCGGTCGTGCGCGATGGTTCTTCGCTCACGGCGGAAGAGCTGACGATCAATATCTTTAACGGCGCGGCTAACTTCTGCGGCGATGTTGGTTTTCACGATGATGTCACCGTTGTTGTGGTCAAATGCCAATTCGACGGCTCCGCCGACGTGAACGCGTAACTCCCCACCACGAAGAAAATCTTAGATGGCGCTAGCCCCAGAGCGCGAGGGAGAGCGCATCGGAATTCGTTGTTCCCCCCGGTCGAGTCGATTCCATCTCGAAAAAAACCACGTGTCGGCATGCGGACAGCCATCCAATGTGCTGTACTCTTGGCGCCAATTCTGCGCCCCTAATTTCGCCGGCCGTTTGTGAAAGGTCTTGTTTTCAATCACTTCCTGAACCCTGCTGAAATCTTGGCATTGGCATCCAGGCTGCATCCTCCAGGACCCAGAGTAAGAAAAATCGCTGGAGGCAATCACATGCGAAAGTTTTTGACCTGCTTGAGCAGCATCGTGTTTGGTTTTGCGCCATTTCTCGCTGAGGTGGCGAACGCATCGGACCAGACCAAAGATGACGAGCGGTTGAGAAATTGTGGATCGGTCTTGAAGGAGATTCTTGACGTTCCGGACAACATGCCGCAGGGCTTACTCGACAAGGCAGATTGCGTTGTTGTGTTTCCCTCGGTCATAAAGGCCGCTTTCATCGTTGGCGGAAGCTACGGGCGGGGCGCCATGACGTGCCGCCAGGGTGAAAACTTCCGGGGACCATGGGGCGCTCCCACGATGATGGCTCTCGAGGGCGGCAGCTTCGGCTTTCAGATCGGTGGACAGGCAACGGATTTTGTTTTGCTGGTTATGAATGAAAGCGGTGCCAGGGGCATTCTTGCCAGCAAGGTCAAGCTCGGAGGCGACGCTTCCGTGGCGGCTGGGCCGGTCGGCCGCGATGCATCAGCGGACACGGACGCAAGCCTGCGTTCCGAAATTTTGAGCTACTCAAGGGCGCGTGGGTTGTTTGCGGGAGTTTCCCTTGAGGGTTCCACAATCCGTCCGGACAATGGCGACAATCAGCGTGTCTACGGCAGGAAGATTCCTGCGAGGGAGATCGTTCTCTCCGGAACGGTTGCTGTGCCCCCCGCCGCCCAGCAATTCATCTCGACCCTGGATGCCAAGACCCCGAAGCATAGGACATAAGAGAGAATTTAGTTATTGCAGTCCGGCCAAGCCGGACAAGAAATTGGGGAGTTGAATCATGTGGATAGTCAGGCTCGCACTAAGGCAGCCGCACACCATCGTCGTACTCATTATTCTGATTTTCCTGCTTGGCGGGCTGGCGATAGTGCGCACGCCCATTGACATTTTCCCAAACATCGATATTCCAGTCGTCAGTATCATCTGGAACTTCAACGGGCTGCCGCCGCAGGAAATGGCCGACAGGATCATCTCCGTCACCGAGCGCAACCTGACCACCGTCGTCGACAACATATCGCACGTAGAATCGCAGTCGCTTTATGGCATTGCGGTGGTGAAAGTGTTTTTCCAACCTGGGGTAAGCATCGATAGGGCCATCGCCCAGATCACAGCAAGCTCCCAAACACAACTGAGGCAATTGCCGCAAGGCACCACGCCGCCTTTGATCATTACCTACAGCGCGTCGACGGTCCCAATCCTGCAGCTCGGACTATCCGGCCAAGGCATGTCGGAGCAGGCACTGAACGATTACGGTCTCAATTTTATTCGCACGAGACTGGTAACGGTGGAGGGAGCGGCAGTTCCCTATCCGTACGGGGGAAAGCAGCGCGAGGTACAAGTGGATCTGAACACTGCGGCGCTGCAATCGAAAGGTCTTTCCCCCTTGGACGTCGTCAACGCCATCACCGCTCAGAATCTGATCCTGCCAACGGGCACGTCCAAAATCGGCTCCAAGGAATATGACGTTGACATCCCCAATGCGGCTCCCGAGACCATCGCGCAACTCAACCGCATTCCTGTCAAGACGATCGGCACCACGACCATTTACATCAGTGATGTCGCTTGGGTGCGCGACGGCTTCCCACCGCAAACGAACATAGTACGTGTGAACGGCCAGCGTGCTTCTCTCTTGACAGTGCAAAAGAACGGTACTGCGTCGACACTGAGCATCATTGCTGGAATCAAGGCCCTGTTGCCGCAGATCAAGACCACCGTGCCGCCGGAGCTGGATATTAAGCCTCTGGCGGACCAATCCATTTTCGTGAAAGGGTCCATACAAGGAGTGGTGAGAGAAGCACTCATTGCCGCCTGCCTTACCGCTGTGATGATTCTCGTCTTTCTCGGGAGCTGGCGAAGCACGATCATCATTGCTGTTTCGATACCCCTTGCCATCCTTTGTTCGATTGTTCTTTTTAGCGCGCTGGGTGAAACCATCAACATTATGACTTTAGGTGGGCTGGCCTTGGCAGTCGGAATTCTGGTTGACGACGCCACGGTGGAAATCGAGAACATCAATCGAAATATCGCGATGGGAAAGGAAATCGAACAGGCCATTCTCGACGGCGCTCAAGAGATTGCCGCGCCCGCATTTGTGGCCACGCTATCGATCTGCATCGTGTTCCTTCCCATGTTCCTTCTCTCGGGTGTCGCCAAGTTCTTATTCGTGCCACTCGGCGAGGCCGTGGTTTTCGCAATGCTGGCCTCCTACATGCTTTCCCGCACGGTGGTTCCGACAATGGCGAAATTTTTGTTGCGCGGCCATGAACATGATGCGGAACATACGAAGCCATCACGAAATCCACTGGTGCGTATGCAGCTTCATTTCGAGAGAGCGTTTGAGCGCCTCCGAGACGGTTACCACGGGGTGCTTGAACGTTGCCTTCAACATCGTCGTGCCTTTTTGATCGCATTCTTCGCCGTATGCCTCGGTTCGTTGGGGTTGATCGTTCCCTGGCTGGGGCAAGACTTCTTCCCCAGCGTCGACAGCGGCTCGTTCAATCTCCACCTGCGCGCCCCAACCGGCACTCGTATCGAAGAAACCGCGCGGCTCTGCGATCTCGTCGAGCGATCAATCCGACGGCAGCTCCCGCCAGGGGAGATCTCCAACATTATCGACAACATTGGACTGCCCTACAGCGGCATCAATGTGTCGTACAACAACACGGGGACCGTGGGAACCCAAGACGCAGACATCTTGGCCACTTTCGCGGTGAATAACCATCAAACGGCTAAGTACGTTCACGACCTGCGAATTAGTCTGGCGAAAGAATTCCCCGGAGTGACCTTTTCTTTCTTGCCCTCGGATATGGTCAGTCAAATTCTGAATTTTGGTTTACCGGCTCCGATCGACATACAAGTGGTTGGAAACGATCTACAGGGGAATCAAGCCTTTGCGAATGCCTTACTTGAGCAAGTTAAGTACGTATCGGGGATTGCTGACGCGCGCATCCAACAGCCGTTCGATGAACCCTACCTGCACCTTTCGGTGGATCGCACGAAGGCGCAACAGGTTGGCTTCAATGCGTCGTCCATCGCGCAGAACGTATTAATCTCGCTTGGAGGTAGCTTTCAGACCTCTCCAACCTTCTGGGTCGACCCGAAAAATAAGGTCAGCTATCAGATCGCGACGCAAACCCCGCAGTACCGGGTGGACACGCTCCAGGATCTAGCAAACATGCCGATCACCGGACCGAGTCCGGACGCCCCGCCGTCGCTACTCGCGAGCTTCGCTTCGACGCAGCGCGGAACAGGAATGGCCGTTGTCTCGCACTACAACATTCAGCCAGTCATCGACATCTTCGGTACAGTTCAAGGGCGGGATCTGGGCGGTGTATCCAAGGACGTTACCCGCATCATCGACCAGGCTCGGAACAAGTTGCCACGCGGATCGCAAGTAGTCATGCGCGGCCAAGTGCAGACCATGCGCACCTCGTACGTTGGCCTGCTATCGGGGCTGGCGTTCGCCATCATCCTTGTCTACCTGTTGATCGTTGTGAACTTTCAGTCTTGGCTGGATCCTTTCATCATCATTTGCGCATTGCCCGCCGCCCTGGCTGGAATCGCGTGGTTCCTGTTCGTCACGCACACCACGTTAAGCGTGCCGGCACTCACGGGCACAATCATGTGCATGGGCGTCGCCACCTCCAACAGCATTCTGGTGGTGAGATTCGCCACCGAACAGATGGAAGCGGGCAAAGATCCGCTTGCCGCCGCGCTGGACGCGGGATTCACGCGCTTTCGCCCGGTGCTGATGACAGCCCTGGCCATGATCATAGGCATGATGCCAATGGCACTGGGAATGGGAGACGGTGGTGAGGAGAACGCTCCACTTGGCCGCGCCGTGATTGGCGGATTGCTGTTCGCCACGGTGGCCACGCTGTTTTTCGTTCCGACGGTGTACAGCATTCTGCACGGGTTGCGCCATCGGCCCGCGGAGACCATTACTCAACAATAGGGCTTGCGAAAGGAATTTCGAGGTGATGCCAATGCAGTCGCAAACAGCAGGACAGATTTCCGTACAAGGAGCGCAGTCATCGGGCAGTGCCGCCCCACAGCGGCGATCGCTACGAGGCTGGCTTATTGGGGGCGCAGTTTTTCTGATTTTCGCCGGAGTTTTGATTTACGGCATTCTCGATCGCATGCATACAAGCGCCGCCCTGCGCGGTGAAACGGCGAACTTGGCGCTACCCTCGGTTACGGTTGTTGCGCCTAAGCAAGCCGCACAGTCGCAAGAAATTGTGCTGCCGGGGAACGTCCAACCGTTTACGCAGTCGCCGATTTTCGCCCGAACCAATGGGTATCTCAAGCGCTGGTATTTCGATATTGGCGCGCACGTCAAAAAGGGGCAACTGCTTGCCGTTATCGATAGCCCAGAAGTGGATCAGCAGCTGCAGCAAGCACGGAGCAATCTGTCCACCGCAAACGCGAATCTGGAGCTGGCTACGATCACACGAGACCGCTATCAAGGACTTAAGAAAACCAATGCTGTGTCCCAGCAGGACGTAGACAATGCCGTCGGTACTTACAACGCGAATAAGGCGATTGTGGAAGCAGACCAAGCGGCCGTTGAGCAGTACTCTGCATTGGTGTCTTTCGAAAAGATTTACGCTCCTTTCGACGGCATAATTACCGCGCGAAATACCGATATAGGAGATCTGATAAATTCGGGCAGCAATTCCAACACAAAGACGGACCTCTTCCACATGGCGCAACCCGGCGTGCTACGCGTGTATGTCAATGTACCTGAAGAGTATTCGCAGCAAACCACGCCGGGACTGACAGCCGAGCTGACATTGGCGGAGTTTCCCGGAAAATCGTTCACAGGGAAATTGGTGCGCACCGCGGACTCCATTAACTACATAACGCGCACGCTGCTGGTTGAAGTGGACGTGAAGAACCCATCCAATCAATTGCTTTCCGGCGCTTATGCGGAAGTTCGTTTCAAAGTACCGGGACATGTCACCACCTATGTTTTGCCCGTAGAGACTCTCCTGTTTCGGAAGGAGGGCCTGCGCATCGCTATTGTCAATAATGGGAAAGCAGAGTTGATTCCGGTAACGCCGGGTCGAGACTTCGGCAATTCAATCGAAATCATTGCGGGTCTGAAGGGCAACGAATCCGTCATTACGAGCCCACCGGATTCCATCGTGACTGGAGAACTGCACCGTTGGACCGAATTATAAACGCCCCGCTGCGGAAGTTCCGCCAGCCTATAAAGAGGTGGGCGATTGGAAAACTGCGCAGCCGAACGATCAGAATCTCAGCGGCAACTGGTGGGAAATATTTCAGGATTCTCAGCTCAATGCCCTCGAGGCAGAGGTCAATGTCTCCAACCAAAACTTGAAGGCGGCCGAGGCCCAATACACGCAAGCTCGCGCAGCACTCCGCTATCAGCGCGCCGACTATTACCCAACGGTTGCCGTAGCTCCCTCAGCCACCCGCAACTCATACTCTTCGAATCGGCAACCGCACAGCGCACAATTCAGTGGCGTTACTTTCACCGACTTACAAATTCCTTTCGAATTGTCTTACCAAGTTGACCTCTGGGGACGCGTTCGTCGCACCGTTGAATCATATCGCGACCAGGCGCAGGCCAGCGCAGCCGACCTCGCAGCGGTGAACCTGTCTATGCACGCGCAGTTGGCTTTGGACTATTTCCAGGCCCGTACGCTTGATGCCGAAGAGCAGCTTCTCAATTCGACGGTCAAGCAGTATGAGCAAGCTTTGGAGTTAATCGAGAATCGGTTTGCCGGAGGGCTTGCTTCCGACCTGGAAGTTCAGCAGGCTAAAACGCAACTTGAGACAACTCGCGCTCAGGCAATCGATGTCGGAGTTGCCCGCGCGCAGTACGAGCACGCGGTAGCGGTTCTCATCGGGAAGCCTCCCGCATCGTTCAGTCTCGCTCCTCTTCCTCTGACGGCGCCGCCTCCGCCGATTCCGCTGGGACTACCCTCGGAATTGCTCGAGAGGCGACCCGACATCGCAGCGTCAGAGCGACTCATGGCGTCCGCCAATGCACAAATCGGCGTAGCTAAGGCCGCCTATTATCCGCTGGTTAATTTGGCGGCCGCTGGAGGCTTCGAAAGTGGTTCCATTACGACATTGATCTCCGGCCCCAGTATTTTGTGGTCGGCCGGGCCATCGGCGCTGTTTACTATCTTCGATGCGGGGAGGCGCCGGGCTGCGTCAGACCAGGCCATCGCTGCTTACAATCAAACCGTCGCTAATTATCGGCAAACTGTGCTGACCGGTTTTCAACAGGTCGAGGACAACGTAGCGGCTTTGCGGATCCTCGAGCATGAAGCTCAGGTTCAGGACCGAGCCGTCGCGGCAGCTCAGAAATATCTCGAACTCGCCGACACGCGTTACAAAGGCGGCGTCACCAGTTATCTTGAGGTGACCACCGCTCAGAGCGCCGCGCTCTCCGACGAAGTCACCGCCGTAAATATTCTCGGACGCCGCATGGTGAACGCCGTTACGCTCGTCCAGGCACTTGGTGGGGGGTGGGATCGGTCCTCGTTGCCGGCACGGCCTGAATGCTGCGGGAAACTGACTAGCAGTTCAAAGTGATGGTTCCTCCACTTCGGCGGATCAGCGAAATTTTCAGTGCGACAATTCCGCCAGAGTCTCGGCCAGAATGAGCGTTCCGCGGGAGATATCTTCGGGCGACGCAAACTCGTCGGGACGATGGCTGTAGCCATTGCGACAAGGGATGAAGAGCATCCCCGTAGGGGTAATGCGGGACATAAAAAGAGAATCGTGATACGCGCGGCTTACCATTTTTTGGAAAGGCAGGTTGTGCTTGTTGCATGAGCGAATCACGGCGTCGGTAACGGCGGAAGAGCAGATCGCCGGAGCGTCGGCATTTATGATTTGGAATTGGATGGAGACACCGCGTTTCTCGGACACATGGCGAGATTTGTTTTCGATCGTCGATAAAACTTTATCGCGCCTGGGGAGATCCGTGTCTCGAAGGTCCAGCGTGAGCCGCACGCGGCTGGGAATGCTGTTCACGGCTGCGGGGAAAACATCGCAGATGCCTACGGTGGCTACAGTGTCGGGGGAACCGCTGGCGAGCGCGGCCTCTTCGACTTTTAAGATAATTTCCGCTGCGGCGCAGAGCGCGTCTTTCCTCTCGGTCATCAGGACGCCTCCGGCATGGCCGCCAGTGCCTTCGGCGATCAATTGATAGCTTGCCGGTGCGGCGATACTCTCGACAATGCCCAACGGCACGTGTGCGCGCTCCAGAAGAGGGCCTTGCTCGATATGCAGTTCTATGAAGGCGTGGAAATGGCCTGACTTGAGTTGAACGAGCTCCAGCTCGCCGTGCATATCTGCTTTCTCACGGACGCGTTCGAAGGGTTGGCCTGAGGTGTCTGTCAATCGGCGCGCGGCCTCCGCTGTTAAAGCTCCGGAGAGCATTCGACTGCCCAAGCAGCCGATGCCAAAGCGGGTTGGCTCTTCCGATGTGAAGAGAATCAGCTCAATGGAACGCGTTGGACGAAACCCACTGTGTTGCAACGCGCGAATGGCTTCCAAGCCGCCTAGCACGCCCACCACTCCGTCGTATTTTCCAGCGTTTGGAATTGCATCAATGTGCGAGCCTGTGGCCACGGGGGCGGCGGTCTCGTCCGTGCCGGTCCAGCGGGCAAAGATGTTGCCGATTGCGTCTTGCCGGACGGCGAGGCCTTGCTCCGAACACTTTGCACGCAACCATGTGCGCGCTTTGAGATCGGTCGGAGTAAAGACAACGCGCGTTACGGCGGGGAACTCCGCGTCGGAGATTTGAGCAAGCGCCTCAATCTCTGAAAGAAGTCGGTCCTGATTGATCGCCAAATTCACCTTTGCTGACCTGCCAGGGGATGCCGATTCCAATCCTTATATATGAGGTATTTGGCAGGGACCTTTCCGATCGCCCCGAACCATTCCCCGAACCATTGCGGGCACCATGGTCCCATCCAAATGAAATCTCCGGCGGTGACCGGATACCAGGCGTCTGCTAACCGGTAAATTCCGCCGCCTTCGAGCATGACGAGGCCATGCTCCATGACGTGCATTTCGACCATACTCAATGCCGCGCCGGGTTGGTAGGTCATGGTGTTCACGGCGAAATCGAAAGATAAATTTTCGGGAAGTAGATGCTTCACCTGGAGGGCCGAATCATCATCCAAAGGTGTTGAAGGAATGCTGTCTTCGCTCCCGACAATCACACTCGACGCATTCACGGAGGAATTTGGTACGTAGGCCTTCTCAATCACAATGCCTCGGCTTTTTACGCGCGACGTAATTCGGTGGGCTGTTCCTTGTGGCAGATAGGCATATCCGCGCGGGCCGAGAAGATGATCTTTGCCGGCGGCATTGAGGTGCAGGGCGCCGTCGACTACGTAGATAAACCGTTGTGCGAGCGTTTCGCCGAGCTCTCCCGCATTCTCAAATTCGGCTGTGTACTCCGTGAACGCGGCGCCAAGAGCAGGGCTGATGTGGACGATGGCGGATGCGGCTTTCATGCCGGGCAAGGTGGTCCGCACGAAAGTATCGGGAGTGAGCAGGAGATGATTGCGTTGGTGAGCGCTCCGTGTGTGGCCGAGATTATGCACGATGGGCCCTCGATTGAAATTCGGGTGAGATAGCAAGTTGATTCAACAAATGGAGGCCGCATTCTATGGCCTTGGCGACGTCCTCTACTAGCACGGATTCCTTAGGATTGTGGCTAATTCCACCAGGGGAGCGAAGAAAAATCATTGCACTGGGTACTTTTTCTGCGAGGATCATGGCATCGTGACCTGCTCCACTGGCCATGCGATGAGGTGTTATCCAATTTCCGTCGCACTGCGAAGAAAGGCGCTCACACTCCGTGTGCGTGTGGCATCGGACTCGTGGCGAACGTCCAGAGTTGCTCGACATTCTCCGGCAATCACGTTAGTTGCTCCAGGCTTGGCTTCCAAAGCTCCCACGGTGGCGACCAATCCGGAAATCTCGCGGGCTTCTCTTTCGACCGCTAGAGCCCATTCCGCCGCGGCAACGAGCGCATCGCGCCGTAGCGCCATCGGCGTTGTGCCAGCATGGTTCGCCACCCCAGTAAATATGAATTCCATTCGCGTCTGCCCGGCGATAGCTTCGACGACGCCGAGTGGGAGCTCTCGATGCTCCAGTACGGGTCCTTGCTCGATGTGGAACTCGAGATATCCGAGCACCCCTTCCCGCAACGTGGCGGCGAGAATCTCGCTTGGCTTCAATCCATAGGACTGAATTGCTTCCTGGACAGAAACACTATTGGAGTCACGCTGGCTCTGCAACTCTTCATCCAGCCTTCCGACAAGCGCCCGGCTTCCTATGAAGGGAACTCCGAAACGCACACCTTCTTCTTCTGAAAAGCCGATGACTTCGATGGCGAAAGGGAGCCGGCGTCCTTTGAGAGATTCGACGAGAGAGATTGCCAACATCACGCCGAGAATTCCATCGTATGCGCCGGCGTCTGGAACGGTGTCGAGGTGCGAACCGATTAGCAGCCTGCGATCCGTGCCATTCGTGCCCGGATACAGCCCGTGGAGATTTCCCGCGGCGTCAACGGTCACGTTCATTCCCAGGGGGCGGATCCAGTCTTCGATTTGCCGATGGCAGGCGCGCATAGGCAGGGAAAGAAACGTGCGGCGGATGCGCGGCGGGTCTTCCGTGAAGAGCGCGAGGCTTTGGCATCGTGCGACCGCTTCTTTCGCGCGCGAGAGGTGCTCCGCTATCTGCGTCACGACCTCTAACTCCCCCGGCAGACGCGCGCTTCGATGGTTCCGTGCGGTTCGTCTATCGGCATGAAAATGTGATTGGGATTGTCCTGACCGAAGCGCGAAAGGTCTACCAGCAGACAGTGTTTGTTGGGCATGGTCAGTGTGATCTCTGAGATTTGCGGAGCCGCTGCAAGAGCGCATTCTGCCATCGCATACAAAGTGTGCTGCACGGATTTGCTTTGATGGGACGCAAATGTGGTCAGCAGAGATTGACGAATCGAGTTGCGCAGGGAAGGGAACGGGAGCGCGGGCGAAAGGTACGTCCAGCTGGCGCGAAGGCTGGTACCGAGGAGGCGATCGCTCGTTTCCGGCAGGGTTGTGAGCGGGTCGTGAACGTATCCCTCAAATGCGGAGCCTGCTGTCTTCATCAGAACGAGATCCGAAAAACCGGATCCTACGTGGAGGTCTTGCCCACGCTTTCCAATGACGCGGGTGGTTTGCACCTCGCTTCCTGCTTGGATGAAGGTGGTTGGGTGAGGTTTCCCTCCTGCGTTCAGGTGCTGCCAGGATTTTTCGTGGATGGAGACCTCGGCGCTAGAAACCTGGGGATTATGGGACAGAAGATGTTCGATCAGCTCTTCGGAAAATTCTTCGATGCAGGTGGAAGAAGATTTTCGGGCCAGGGAGTACACGGTATTCTTCATCGTGTCGGTCGGGAGGATCTTGCTGTTATCCCCTTCCACGAAACAGCTCAGAAAATCGCCGCGCAGCAGAATGTCGACGCTCCATTCCTCAAACTCACGAACGGCTGTTTGCCGATTCACGCGGACCAGCCTTACGCGCGATTTTCCGTAGCGGTTCTCAGCTAATTGCGCCATTGCGTCAGCTTCCTCGATAGGTCGTGTAGCCGTTGGGGCTCAACAACAAGGGGATATGAAAATGGGATTCGCCCTCGCGGATTTGAAAGGTAATTTCCACAGCGGGATACAGACCAGACACATTCTGAGCGGCGTAGTAGCTTCCCGTGTCGAAAACGAGCCGGTATAGCCCTTCCCTCACCGGCCGTGACTCCGCAAGCATTTGAGCGCAGCGGCCGTCGGCGTCGGTATTAAAGGATCCCAAGGTGATCCAGCGGCCGTCCTTCTCGCGCTGCTCCAGGCGCACCGGAACGCGCGCCGCCGGTTTGCCAAGTGTGGTGTCCAGCACGTGTGTCGAAATACGATTTATTCCGCCAGCCATTTTCTCAATCGAATCTCCGCGATCTGCCGCTGCTGCTCGGCTGCTTCTCGTAGTTCTGTGGCATCGTCATTGTTGAGCCTACGGCGGAGATTCGCCAGAATTTCGTTTGCGGACTTTCCCGTGGCGCAAATGATGAAAATCCGGTGAAATCTCTGTTCGTATTCACGATTTCCGTCTGCGAGCGCCTGTTTGAGAGAATCGCCGCTCTCCGTTGCGCGACTCTGTTCCTGCGCCGACCAATTCTGAGAACGAGCTGAGGATTCCGCAGGCCTCCGAGTTTCACCGATCCGCGGATGACTGTGAAACGCCTCCAGCCAATCCGAGGTAGTGAGATCACGCCAAATTCTATCGGAAGTCGCCAGGAGAGTGGCCGCATCTTGCACCGGACGGCTGG
>WNEZ01004018.1_pt1 | contig 12750 bp, 8 predicted proteins | sample 5400521 | NCBI WGS metagenome assembly WNEZ01 (sample SAMN13153339, study PRJNA577476) | soil metagenome | isolation source: 120 cm saprolite under Douglas fir tree site 2 hole 1 replicate 1 | place: USA:California | collected 2015-04-18 | reverse complement strand
CCGCCCCAACAGAAACCAATGACGCCCACCCGGTCGCCGCGGGCCGCCTTGATCCGCTTGACGTACGCCACGGTCGCGTCGAGATCCTTCGTGACCGTGTCGGGGTCGAGCCCCGCGATGAGTTTGCGGGCGTCGTCCGGCGACGGCGGCGTGCCGCCGCGGCGCGACAGCAGATCGGGCGCGATCCCCACGAAGCCGTCCTCGGCGAGCTGCTCCGTGGTCTGGCGGATGAAGTCCGACATCCCGAAGATCTCGTGGATCACCACGACCACGGGCGCCGGATTCTTGCGCTCAGGATAGGCGAGGTAGGCAGTGATCGTGTCGCGGCCGGACGCGTACTTCACATATTCGGAGTGAATGTCCGCGGCCGGAGGTCGGTGGAGGTTGGTGAATGTCGGTGGAGGATGGTGGAGGCCGATCAGGAGGAACCCTCCGGCCGCCGCCGCGATCCCGCCCACCTCCACCATCCTCCACAACCCTCCACGACCTTTCACAACCTCATTTGACATAACTCACCCTCCAGATCCGATCGCCTGTGTCATCGCTCACCAGGAGCGCTCCATCCGGCATCACCAGTAGACCAACCGGTCGCCCCCAGCGCGACCCGTCGGCCAGCTGCCACCCCGTGACGAAGTCCTCGACCGAGACGGGACGGCCGTTCTGCACATGCACCCGCACAACTTTGGCGCCCGTTGGTACCGAGCGATTCCAGGAGCCGTGATACGTCATGAACGCATCACCGACGTAGTCCGCGGGAAACCGGGCGCCCGTGTAGAACGCGAGCCCCAGGGGCGCCGAATGCGCCTGCACCGTCAGCGCCGGCGGCTCGACGCCCGAGCAGACGGCCCCGCTGAACTCGGGGTTGGGCTGGTTCGGAAGATAGCACTGCGGCCAACCGTACCACTTGCCGTTCTTCAGGATGTTCAGGTGCTCAGGCGGGACGTTGTCGCCCAGGTTGTCGCGGTCGTTGTTGTTCGCCCAAAGCTCACCGGTGGTGGGGTGAAAGGCGAGGCCGACCGAGTTGCGGAGCCCCCGGGCGAAGATGCGTCCGCCTGACCCGTCCAGGTTGAAGCGCGTGACCGCCGCGCGCATTGAGTCGCCCGCGAGCTCGACGCACACGTTGCACGACGAGCCGGCCGCAACATACATGAAGTTGTCGGGGCCGATCACGAGTGTGCGGGTACCGTGGCCGCCGCTCGGCAAGCCCGACACCAGGGTGAGCGGTGTGGTCGCGCCGGGGTCGAGCCGCTTCACCGCGGTCTGCTCGGCGAAGTACATCGTGTCGCCCCGGAACGCGATGCCGAAGGGAGCGTTGAGGCCGCCGAGCACGGCTTGCGCCGGCGCGTCAGCCACGCCGTCACCATTGGCGTCCACGAGTCGGACGATCTGGCCCGCCCCGGGCAAGGAGGCGTACACCGCACCACCGGCACCGAGTGCCAGGTAGCGGACGCCGTTCAGTCCTTCCACGAACAGGTTGACCGTGAAGCCGCGCGGCACGTACAGCGCGTGGCCAGCGATGCGGATGGTGTCCTGCCCACCCAGCGCGGGTGGCGGCGGGGGCGGGGGAGGCGGCGGGGGGCGCGTGTTGTCCTCGGCCGGCATGGCGCAGGCAAGCACGGCCGAAGCGAGCACCAGGAGTCGATTCATCGCAGTCTCTTCCCTGGCGTCGCTACCCCGTCCGAAGAGGAACGTTCGGGTCTAGGGGTGATGCTTCGCGTACACACCCTCCAGCGCACTCTCGCCAGGCGGCATCTTCTCGCGGCTCTGCACGGCTGCCTCCGCGGCGCGCTCGACCTCGGCCGTTACCGCCCCTTCGATCTCGGCGAGTTGCTTCACCGTGATCCCATCCGCCTTCAGGTATTCCTCGTACATCCCGATCGGATCCCGCTTGCCCCAGTGCTCGAATAGCGCCGCGGGGAAGGCGTCGCGCGCCTCGCGCTCGTCGTGGGTCGCGTGCCCGCCCATCCGGAACGTCTCGGCAACAAGCAACGCCGGTCCGTCACCCCGGCGGCAGCGTTCGGCAGCGACCTTGGTCGCAGCATACGCGTCGAGCACGTTGTTGCCGTCGAACGCCGCACCCGCGATGCCATAGCTCGCCGCCCAGTCCTGGAAGTTGCCGGGCAGGTGATGTTGGTCGAGTCGGGTGCCGAGGGCGACCTGATTGTTCTGGATGATGAAGATCGCAGGGAGCTTCTGGACCGCGGCGAAGTTCGTGCCCTCGTGCGCCGCCGCGGTCTTGGTGGAGCCGTCGCCTACCCAGGTGAGGGCGACGCGCGGCTCCCGTCTGATCTTGAACGTGAGCGCGATGCCGGTGGTCACCGGGACCATATCGCCCACGTGCGAGATGGGCTGCAGCACGCCCTGCGTCCAGGCGCCCACGTGGAGGTCGCGGCCGCGTGCCGGTGAGTCCTCGCTGCCGAGATAGGCGCGGAGCATGTCGCTCACGGGCAGCCCCAGCTCGCAGCAGGCCGCGGCGTTCCGGATCATCGGGGCGACCACGTCGCGACCGCGTTCGAGCGCATGCACGGGACCCACGGTCGTGGCTTCCTCCCCGGTCCCGAGCCACGCCTTGGAGATGACGCCGGTGCGCACCCAGCGTTTCAGCTGAATGTCGTGCAGCCGCGCGCGCAGTAGTCCGGCGTACAGCCCGAGCCTGGTCTCGACCGCGAGACCGGCCACGACGGCGGCCCGCTCGGGATCCCGCTCGATCGTCTCCCGGAAGCCGCGCACGAGGGCGGGGTCCGGCTTCCACTCGACGTACTCGGGCGGATCGAAGGCGGGGAAACGCCTTATTTCAGCTTCTCCTTGATCTTCGACAGGAAACCGCCGGTGTGGGACGCGGTGAGCGCGTCGGCGAATTCGAGCGCGGTGTTGTAGCGCGCGTCGGGATTCGCTTCCATCGCCCGGGCCAGCGCGCTCTCCAGGCCTTCGGAGAGATCGGACCGGAGCTGCCGCAGCTTCTGCGGCTGGCCGCGCAGCCGGGCGATCATCATCTCCTGTGCGTTCCGCCCCTGGAATGGCAGCTTGCCGGTGAACATTTCGAAGGCGACGATCCCGAGGGCGTAAAGGTCGGAGCGGGCATCGAGCGCTTTGCCCCGAATCTGCTCGGGGCTCATGAATTCCGGCGTCCCGAGGATGATGCCGGTGGCGGTGAGCTTGGCGATCGCCGGATCGGCGCGGCGTTCCTTCGCGAGGCCGAAGTCCATGACGACGGCACGCTCGCGGCCGTTGTCCTCGGCCACGAGCATGATGTTCTCGGGCTTCAGGTCGCGGTGCACGATCTGCAGCTCGTGCGCATGGTGCAGCCCGGCGCACACCTGCCGGAGCACGTCGATCCCCGCGGCGAGCGCCATGGGCCCACCCTTCACCTCGCGGTCCGAGAGCAGCTCGCCCTTCAGGAACGGCATGACCAGGTAGATCAGCCCGTCCTCGGATTCGCCGAGGCGGAGGATGCGACAGACATTCGGGTGCTCGAGTCGCATGGCGAGCCCGGCCTCGCGTCGCAGCCGCTCCACGGAGCTCCGGTCGGTGGCGAGCTTGGGGGAGAGCACCTTGATCGCCACGTCGTGCCCGGTCGACACCTCGCGGGCGAGGTAGACGAACGACATGCCCCCTTCGCCCAGCTTCTTCTGGACCTGGTAGCGCGAGTCGAGCACCTCTCCTAAGAGGGAGGAGGCGCGATCGAGCCCCGGCTTCGCCTGCGGCGGCGTGCGGACCGCGGTGCCGCCCTGCGAGGGGGGGCCGGGAGCGGGCCGCGGCGTCGCGGCCTTGGCCTGTACCTCCACGAGCATGTTGCCGTCGCGGGGGCAGAACCGGGCGCTGTAAGCGTACACGGTCCCGCACTTGGGACAGCGGCGTTCGCTCATTGCCGCACCAAGTTGCGCCCTTCGTTCTTCGCGCGATAGAGGGCCTGGTCGGCGAGGGCCACGAAGCTGTCGGCGCTGCTGACGCGGTCGTCGGGGAAGGAAGCCAGCCCGATCGAGATCGTCAGGTTGAGCGGGTCTTCCCCCGGGTCGGCGAAATCGTGGTGCATCACGCGCCGCCGCAGGCGCTCGGCGAAAATGGCGGAGCCGTGGAGTGCCGTCTCGGGCATGACGACGACGAACTCTTCCCCTCCGTAGCGGGCGACCAGGTCCACCGACCGCGCCTCCCGTCGCAGGATCTCGCCGACCTGGCGCAGCACCGAATCGCCGGCAATGTGGCCGCGCGTGTCGTTCACCAGCTTGAACCGGTCGATGTCGGCGAGCAGGATCGTCAGGGCGAGATTGTACCGCCGCGCGCGGTCGAGCTCCGCCGCGAGCTCCTCCGACAGGGCGCGGCGGTTCAAGCAGCCGGTGAGCGCGTCCGTCGCCGCGAGCTTCTCGAGCCGTTTCTTGTCCGATACCGCGGTTTCGAAATCGTACGCCTTCTCGATCGCCGCGACCGCCGTGCGGATCACCGTCTCCGAAAACTGGGCATCGGCGCGCGTGAGCGGCGGGTCCTCGCCCGTGGTCCGCAGGAAGAACACGCCCAGCTGCTGGTCCTTCATCGAGAACGGCAAGGCCACCGCGGAGCGGGTGGGTACGGTGATCCGCTCGCGCTCCCACCGCACGCGCTCTTCCTGATACAGCGGATCCGTCGTCACGTCTTCGACCAGCACGGAGCGACTGGTGGTCAGCGCCCGTTGGATCTCGGGGTAGCGGACCAGCTCGATTTGGAGATTGCGGAGCATGGGGTTTTCGTACGCCGCCACGACCACGCCCAGCTGGTCCCCGGGCTTGGCGAGCACCATCGAGCACTTCGAGATCTGCAGCACGCGCGCCACGCGCCGCACCAGGATGTGATAGATCTCGTCGGGCTTGAGGGAGTCGGTGACCTCGTGCAGGATGTCGACGATCGCAGCGCGGCTCTGCGCTTCGTCGCGCGCCCGCGCCAGCTCCTGCGCGGTGCGGATGTGGGCCTTCACGCGCGCCAGGAGCTCCCGCACGCGGAACGGCTTGGAGATGAAGTCCGCCGCGCCCAGGCCCAGCGACTTGACGGTGGCTTCTTCCGGAGGCATCGACGAGATCATCAGCACGGGAACGTCCCGGAACCGATCGTCGGCCTTCATTCTCGCGAGCAGCTGGAGCCCGTCGACCTTCGGCATCATGATGTCGAGGAGCAGCAGGTTGGGGCGCTCGTCTTCGAGTTTCCCGAGCAGCCCTTCGCCGCCGGGCGCGGTGACGACCTCGTACCCGTTCTCCTTGAGGATCCAGGTCAAGGTCCGCACCAGCGACTGATCGTCGTCGGCGACGAGGATCTTGGCAGCGGGCTCTGGCATCTCGGGTCTTCAGTCCTCGAGCAGCGAGGGATCGACGTTGCCGCCGCTCACCACGAGCACCGTGGGGGGGACGGGGTGGACGGCGCCGGAGCGCACCGCAGCCGTGGTCGCGGCGCCCGACGGCTCCACCGCCAGGTGGCAGTGCTGCCAGAGAAAATGCACCGCCTCCCGCAGCGTGTCATCCTCCACGAGCGCCACGCCCGCCACCCGATCGCGCTGCGCCGCGAGGTGCGCGAACGGGATGTCCCCCACGCCGAGCGTGATCAGTCCGTCCGCGATGCTGGCGGTGCGCTCGAGCCGCACGGGGTGGCCGGCCTCGAGCGAGCGCTTGAGCTTCGGGGCGCCGACGGGCTCGACCCCCCACACCGTCGCGCGACTCCCCGCCGCCACCAGCCCGGTCACGACGCCGGCGATGAGGCCGCCCCCGCCCACGGGCACCACTACCGTCCGGACGTCGGGCAGCTGCTCCGCGATCTCGAGCCCGACGGTCGCCTGTCCCGCCACGATGTCCGGATGGTCGAACGGGGGCACCACCGCGAGGCCGTCCCGCGCCGCGATGGCCTCGGCTGCGCGCTGGCGGTCGTCCGAGGTGCGACCGGCGAGCACCACCTCTCCCCCCCACTTCTTCACACCCGCGACCTTCACCGCCGGCGCGGTCTCGGGCATCACGACCACCGCCCGCACCCCCACCAGCTGTGCTGCGTAGGCCAGCGCCTGGCCGTGGTTGCCGCTCGAGTAGGTGATGACCCCTTTGCGCCGAGCGACTTCCGGTAGGCGTCTGACGGCATTGTACGCGCCCCGCAGCTTGAACGCGCCGATGGGCTGCAGGCTCTCGAGCTTCAAGTAGACGTTCAGCGTCTCGATGAACCGCAGGGGTGTGCGCACCGCCACCCCCGCGAGTCCCGCGGCCGCCTCCCGGACGTCCTGGGCGGTGACCACGCTATTTTTTCTTCTTCTTCGGCTGTGGCTTCGCCTTTGCCGGGGCCTTTTTGGCCTTGGCGGCCGCCCGCGGCGCAGCCTCGTCCTCCGCGTCGTCCTCGCCGCTCTCTCCGTCGTCTTCCTTCACGACCCGGGCCACGTCCACCACCAGATCACCCGACGTCAGGTTCATGATCTTCACGCCCTGGGTGTTGCGGCCAGAAATGCGGATGCCCTCGACCGGCACGCGGATCATGATCCCCTTCTTGGTGATCATCATCAACTCGTCGTCGGGGAGCACCTCTTTGAGGGCGACGATGTTGCCCGTCTTGTCCGCACGCTTCAAGGTGATGATGCCCCGGCCGCCGCGGTGCTGTACGCGGTACTCGTCGAGCTCCGAGCGCTTGCCCATGCCCTTCTCGGTCACCGTGAGCAGCGTGGACTTGCGGCGCACCACGACCATGTCGATCACCTGGTCCTTTTTGTCGAGCTCGATCCCCTTCACGCCGGTGGCCGTGCGTCCCATGTCCCGCACGTCCTTCTCGTGGAAGCGGATGCTCATGCCGTGGTGCGTGGCGAGCACGATGTCGTTCCGGCCGTCGGTCACCTGCACGTCGATCAGCTCGTCGCCCTTTTCGATGTTGATGGCGCGAATGCCGACGGAGCGCGGGTTGCCGAACTCCGACAGCCGCGTCTTCTTCACCACGCCCTGTTTGGTGGCGAACAGGAGAAACTGGTCCTCCGAGAACTCGCGCACGGGTACAAGGGACGCGAGGCGCTCGTCGGGCTTCATGGCGATGCAGGAGATGATCGGCTTGCCGCGCGCGGCCCGCGCCGCCTGCGGGACCTCATGCACCTTCAGCCAGTAACACTGACCCTGCTGGGTGAAGAACATCACGTAGTCGTGGGTCGACGCGATGAACAGGTGCTCAACCCAGTCGTCTTCCTTCGTATGGGCGGAGATCACGCCCCTGCCGCCACGCCGCTGGCGTCGGTAGGCCGACACCGGCAGTCGCTTGATGTAGCCCGCATGGGACACGGTGATCACCATGTCCTCTTCCGCGATCAGGTCTTCGATCGAGAACTCGCCCTGGTCCGCGACGATCTCGGTGCGCCGCTCGTCGCCGAAGCCGTGCGCCAGCTCCGACAGCTCCTCTTTCAGGATCTTCAGGCGCCGCGGCTTCGACCCCAGGATCTCCTTGCACTCCTTGATGAACTTTCGGACTTCCCTGAGCTCGTCCTCGAGCTTGGTGATCTCGAGGGCGGTGAGCCGGGCGAGCCGCATGTTGAGGATTTCCGCCGACTGCTTTTCGGACAGCTTGAAGCGCTTGCGCAAGCTGGCGTCCGCGCTCGGCGTGTCCTTCGACTTGCGGATGATCTTCACGACCTCGTCGATGTTGTCGACGGCGATCTTCAAGCCTTCGAGGATGTGCTCGCGGTCCTGCGCGCGCTTGAGCTCGAACTCGGTGCGGCGGACGATGACGGTGTGGCGGTGCTCGATGAAGTGCTCGAGCAGCTCCTTCAGGTTCATCTCCTTCGGCGCGCCGTCGACCAAGGCGAGCATGATCGCGCCGAAGGTGGTCTGCATCTGCGTGTGCGCGTAGAGCCCGTTCAGCACCACCATCGGGACGGCGTCCCGCTTCAGCTCGATCACGACCCGGATGCCCTCCTTGTCGGACTCGTTCCGGAGATCGCTGACCCCCTCCAGCTTCCTCGCCACCACCAGGTCGCGGATCTGTTCGATCACCCGATCGGGAGAGACCTGGTAGGGGAACTCGGTGACGACGATCTGCTGCTTGCCGGTGGACTCCCGCTCCTCGACGGTGGCCCGCGCGCGGATCGCGATCCGGCCGCGGCCCTTCTCGTAGCACTCCTTGATGCCCTCACGGCCGTAGATGATCGCGCCGGTCGGGAAGTCCGGGCCCTTGATGAACTTCCGCAGATCCTTGATCGATGCGTCCGGGTGGTCGACCAGATGATTGATGGCCTCGACCGCCTCGCCCAGGTTGTGCGGCGGGATGTTGGTCGCCATGCCGACCGCGATTCCGGACGTGCCGTTGACGATGAGGTTGGGGAGCCGCGCCGGGAGCACGGTGGGCTCCTGCAGGCGGTCGTCGAAGTTGGGGACGAAATCGACCGTGCTCTTGTCGATATCGTCGAGCATCGTCATCGCGATGCGTGTCAGGCGCGCTTCCGTGTAGCGGTAGGCGGCCGGGGGATCGCCGTCCACCGAGCCGAAGTTCCCCTGACCGTCCACCAGCGGGTAGCGCAGCGAGAAGGACTGCACCATGCGCACCAGCGAGTCGTACAACGCCACGTCGCCGTGCGGGTGATACTTGCCGAGCACGTCGCCGACCACGGTGGCGCTCTTCTTGTAGGGGCGCCCGGGCACGAGCCCCAACTCGTTCATGGCGTACAGGATGCGGCGATGCACGGGCTTGAGTCCGTCTCGGACATCGGGCAGCGCGCGCTGCACGATGACGCTCATCGAATAGTCGAGGAACGACTCCTTGAGCTCGTCTTCGATCAGGCGCGGGACGATCCGTTCGCGGGCGTTCGGTGCGGTCATGAAACCAGGTGTCAGGTGTTAGATGTCGGGTGGCAGCAAGCTCGGCGAGACTGCCTAAGTTGCTAAAAAATAATCACTTAGGTCCCGAAAGGCAACGCGAAAACGCCTGCTAAATGGGGGTGGGGGCAGCACTTACAGGTGATAGACTTGGAGCGTGTTCCGGCCGCTGCCTGCGTAGCCCCAAGAAGGTTATTACCTCGGCGCGTTGCCTCGCCCACGTTTGACGATCGGTTGATGTATTCCAGCTAGAGTGGTTCCCAGACTGAGGCGTGGGCTCGGCCGACACTCTGCTGAAGCACACGGAGCGAAGCGGCGCTGTCGAGCGGGAGTGTCCTTCGGGATGGTGGTTCGCTGAGCCCAGCCTTCAGGCTGGGGAGATCGCAATCGCAATCTTCCCGAACTGTTCGCCCCGCTCCAGCCGCTCGAACGCCGCGCGCGCCTCAGCGAACGGGAACACCCGATCGACGGTCGGTCGCAACTCGCCCGCGCCGAGCACGCGCACGATCTCGCGATACTCGGCGTCGTTTCCCATTGTCGACCCCATGAGCCTCCACTGATACCAGAACAGGCGGCGGATGTCGAACGCGACTTTGGGCCCCGTCGTACCACCGCAGCTCACGAACCGCCCTCCGCGCCCGAGCGAGCGGAGTGATTCGTCCCATGTCGCCTCGCCCACGTGGTCGATCACGACGTCGGCGCCGCGCTTGTCGGTCAGGGCGCGAACCTCCTGGGAAATCTTCTGCGTCGTATGATTGAGCGTCACGTCTGCACCGAGCTTCTGCGCCTCACGCAACTTGGCGTCGCTGGAGCTCGTGACGATCACTCTCGCCCCGTTGAGCTTCGCAATCTTTAGGGCGGCCAGGGATACCCCGCCCCCGATGCCCCAGACGAGCACCGTCTCGCCCGGGCGAACCTGCGCCCGCGTGACGATCATCCGCCATGCGGTGAGGGTCACCAACGAGAACGCCGCCGCCTCGGCCCAGCTCAGCGGCGTCGGCAACGTGGGAATGACGGCGACATTCTGCTCCGGCACCACGATCGCCTGGGCGAGAGTACCGGGCAGGTGCTCGCCCAGAATGCCGTAGTTGAGACACAGCGAATGCTCGCCCGCACGGCAGTAAGCGCAGCTGTAGTCGGGGATCCCGGGGTTGATCATCACCCGGTCGTGGGGCCGGACCGACCGAACCTGAGCACCCACCGCCTCCACGACGCCGGCTCCGTCGGCACCGAGGATGTGTGGGTAGTGGTATTCGTGAGGCAACCCGTGCACGACGAAGAGATCGAGGTGGTTGAGCGCCGCCGCGCGCAGCGCGACCCGTACCTGCCGCGCCTCGAGGGGCCCCGCGGGGTCCGGGACGTCGGCGAGTTGGAGTTGGTCGAGGCCGCCGGTGCCGCGGATCACCCAGGCGCGCATGGCGTGGGCGCTGCCCGCTACGGCATGAAGGCGGGGGACACCATCTGCTCGGCGCCGGTCGTCGGGATCGGCACGGGCGCGCCGCTCCCGGCCGCACCGACCGGCTGGATGTAAACCCTGAATACGTTCTTCTGGACGCCGACGACGAGCCCCAAGAGGTCGCCCGCGGGCGAGACCGTGAAGTCCGCGACCACAAGGTCCACGCCCGAGAGGGGGGTCACCTTGCCGGTGGGGAGGTCGACCTTCACGACCTGCGTGACGGTGCGGCCGCTTTCCTTCTGCTCCAGCAGATAGGCGAGCGAGCCGTCACGCAAGAAGTGGGGCGCGGTCTCCTTGCTCTGCTGACCCCGGGTGAGGGGACGCTGGTTCGAGCCGTCTTTCGACATCAACCAGACATGGTTGTTGCCTTCGCGGTTCGACACGAAGGCGATGCTCTCCCCGTCCGGCGAAACGGTCGGCTGGGAGTTGTCGGCGGGCTCCTGGGTGAGCTGCACTGCGTCCGAGCTGGTGATCGGCTGCAGGAAAATCTGACGGTGACCGGTGCGCTGAGAGTGGAATACCACCGACTGACCGTCGGCCGTGAACGACGCGTCGCCGTCCGCCCCCGGTGAGTTGGTGAGCCGCCCCGCGCTCGTGCCATCCGCGTCCATGATGTAGATCTCGGGTTGCCCGTCGCGGGTCGAGGTGAACGCGATCCGGGATCCGTCCGGGGAGAACGCGGGCTCGGTCGCGACCGCAGTGTCGTCCATGATCTTGCGGAGCTGCGCCAGGTTGGCACGCTCCGCTGCATAGAGCTGGAAGCGGCCGGTGCGCGAGCTCGCGACTACGATCTCACCCTGGACGAATACTTCAGCGGCGGCGCGCCTCCCGCCCGGCGCCGTGGCTGTGATGCGCGCGTGCCCGTACGACGCCGTCGACACGGTGCCGTCCTCAGCGACGGCCACCACCTGCGGGTTGTCGGAAGTCCAGGTGACCCCGGTCGCCGGGCCGATGCTGACGCCCGCCTCGTCGGCGAAGTTGGCCTTCAGCGGATACCGCCGGTTGAGCGGCAGGCCGAGCCGCGCGGTGGAGAGCTTCAAGCCCGCCGCGATGACTCGGATCTGCCACGTGACCACCAGCCCCGGGCCCGGGCCCTTGACCACCAGCGTCGTCTTTCCGGCGCGCTTCCCCATCAGCGTCCCCGACGCCGGATCAAAGCTCGCGAGCGACGTGTCCCCCACGGTCCAGCGGAACGGCGCTTCGGGCACCGGGCTCTTATCGGTCGCGAGTGCTTGTACCTGGAACTTCACCGTACCCTGTATCGGAAGCGGGAGTTCTGTCTTCGAAGTCGGGAAGACGGTGAGGGCCTCGACGGTCTTGTGCACCAGGATGTCGACGGTCTTCGTCTGCAGCAACCCGACCATGCTGAGCGTCGTTCGGCCGGGAGCCACCGCTGTGGCGACGCCCGTGAGGCTCACCCGCGCGACGCCCGGGTCCGCGGCGGACCACTGTAGGGCGAGCGGGCTGACCAAGCGGCCGCCCTGGGCCGGCACCACCGCGTGGAGCGTGTCGACGTCTCCCGGCGATAAGACGAGGGGAATCGGCTCCTGGATCGCGATATCGCTCTGCTGCACGACGACCGGCGCCGTCGCGGTGAGGCCGCTCGAGCCCGTGACCTGCACCGTTCCCTGGCCGGGGGCGAGCGCGACCACCACGCCGTTCTGGTCCACGCTCGCAATGTCCGGGCGCAGTGACTTCCACGTCACAGTCACCGGAGCGGCGGGAGAGCCGTCTTCCCTGAGCGCCCGGGGCGATACACGCGTATTCTCGGACGGCAGCAGATACACGGTGGGCGGCTCGATCCGGAGCACCGCGGCCGGCCCGGAGCCCACCACCTGACCGGCGAAGGGGTCGACGCCGGGAGTAGCGGGCGGTTGAGCCTGGCCTCCTGCCGGCGGGCTGCCGCCGGGGGATGTCTGCGGAGGGGCGGCGGCCGCGCCCACAACCTGGACCGCGGCCTGGCCTTTCCGCGTGCCCGCTCGGGCCTCGACGATCGCCACCCCTCCACCCACACCCGTCACGGTCCCATTGTTGTCCACCCGCGCCACGGCGACGTTGTTCGACGACCAAATGATGCGCACCGTGGGGATCACATTCCCCACGCGGTCGAACGCCGTAGCGAGCAGCCCGCTCCGCTCCCCGATTCGGATCGTGACCGAAGGGGGGGCCACCTGGACCTCAGCGATATTTTGCGCCGACAACGCGCCGGGGTAAGCGAGGACCGTGAGGAGGAGGCTGCGCCGAGCCGTCATAGCGGCGCGAAGGTAAGCGCGCGTAAGTGCCGTTGTCAAGCTAACTTGTCACGAAACACACGAGACGACTCGCGCCGTGGCGGTCTCGTCCGTATCCACTTGCGTGGGAGCATTCCCGGGGTAAGCTATAGGCCACGCCCACCGACACCCAGCGGAGGAGAGATCATCCGATGCTCGCGTCAACCGATTTTTCGGAGAGCAGCTGGACTGGCTCGGGGATGATGGAGCCGATGTACCCGCCGGCACCCTCAATGCCGCC
>WNEZ01004017.1_pt1 | contig 12750 bp, 15 predicted proteins | sample 5400521 | NCBI WGS metagenome assembly WNEZ01 (sample SAMN13153339, study PRJNA577476) | soil metagenome | isolation source: 120 cm saprolite under Douglas fir tree site 2 hole 1 replicate 1 | place: USA:California | collected 2015-04-18 | reverse complement strand
TGCGGCGCCGAGCTCGAGCTCGCGCGCGTCGTCGAGGCCGAGCAGCTCGTACGCATATCGGTGCTGCTCGTGATAGTCGATCAAGCCCGGATACGGCGGGGACGTCACAACGCCGTCGAACGTCGCGTCGTACTCGACCGTACGCGAGTCGGCGTGCACGACGCTCGCCGCGCACGCGGTGTCTCGAATCTCGGCGAACGCCTCGATGCGCGCGAGGGTGTCGAGCGTGTACCGGCGCAGAAAGCCGACGGCCGACTCGACGGGCCTGCAGAGCCGCTTGTGCTTGTAGCACCAGTACTCGCCCGTTTGCGCTTCCTGCGGAGCCTCCAAATCGAAATGCGCGGCCCGGCGCGCCGAGCGCGCAGCCCGCGAGAGGATGACGCGCAGGACATCGCGGTGCTCGTAGTCGTCTATCAGGTCTCGGAACGCGAGCAGCTGCGCGATCGCTCCCGGCGCGTACCACTCGCGCAAGTACGCCGTCGTCTCCCGTCGCTTCGCCGGCAGCGAGTCCAGGCGCGCGCACAGGTCGCGCAGCTCGACGCCGAGCGCGTCAACGTCGTACGGTGCCGTCTTGACGTCGATCAGGAGGCAGTTGAACGCCGCGAGCTCGACGCCGGTCGCGTCGAGCCCCGACTCGAGCGCCTGCACGAGCGTCGTGCCGGAGCCCGCGAACGGATCGAGCACGTGTGCGCCGCGCGCGAAGTAGCGGTCGAGGAGCACCTCCACGAGCTGCGGGATGAACTTCCCGTGATACGGGTGGAGTCGATGCACGTGCTTCGTGCGCACGTGCTCGGGCAGCGTTTGCTCGGACCACGAGAGCTCGAGATCCAGCGTCGCGTACAGCTCGTCCTGCGTGAAGGCCACGAGCCTTGTGACTTCGTTGGCCCGGCATGAACTCCTCGCAGAACGTTCAGTCGGGCAGCGTTCCCGCGGGAAGCGTTGAGGCTTCGAGCTTGCCGAACCTCGCGTATGCCTCACTCGGCTCGCTCGTCGCGATCTCGACACCCGCGCTGTGCTTCAACGCGGCCTCGTCGACCGGCCCGCGTGAGCCCGGCCTCCGTCATGACCGGATCCTAGAGTGGCGTAGGTGCTCTACGCGCTGCTCTTCCTCCCTGCCGTGCTCGCGATCGCCTTCGTGCTCGTGCGTCGCCGACCAGTACGTGTGCTTGCAGAGGCGGCTCTCCCGCCGGCGACCATCTCGGGCGCCCTCGACCCGATGGCGGAGCTCGACGCGCTGCTCGTGGAGCTCGAGGGAGCGACGGTGCGCATCGACGGCGCGGACGAGCTCGACGAGCACGCCGTCGTCGAGCTCGAGCGGCTTGCCGACAGGTTCGAGGCCGCGGCCGCGAGCATAGGAGGGTCTGGCGAAACAGTGGCTGTGTCGCACGGCCGCGCTGGACGCCGCGCTGCCGCGTCCTCGGGAGTCCCGATAGCACCACTATCGGGACTCCCTGCGTCCTTGCAATCGCGACACCCATCGCACCCGTGCAACGAGCACCATTCCGCCAAACCCTCCTAGAAGGCGTCGGCTAGACGCTCGAGCCGTCCCTCGCGCACCGCGACGACGTCGAACCCGACGGCGAGGCCGTCGAGCTCGGGGTGCGCGGCGAGCCACGTCTCGGCGGCGCGTTCCACGCGGCGCTGCTTCTCAGGCGTCACCGCTTCGAGCGGCTCGCCGTACTGCGGCCCGCGCTTCTCCTTCACCTCGACGAACCGAAGCTGGCGGCCCCGCCGCACGATCAGGTCGAGCTCGTTGCCTCCCGCCCAGACGTTCGCGCCGAGCAGGCGCCACCCACGCAGGCGATACCACCGCGCCGCGCGGCGCTCGCCTTCATTCACCGATAGCAGAGCGCCTGGAACGACAAGCGGTGCACTGCGCACGGCCCGCGTTCGCGCACGACGGCGGAATGCGCCGGCGTGATGTACCCGACGTGCTGCGCGAAGCCGTACGCCGGATACAGCGCGTCGAGCCTGCGCATCAACCGGTCGCGCGTCACCTTCGCGACGATCGACGCCGCCGCGATCGCTGCGCTCTTCGTGTCGCCGTCGATGACCGCGGTGTGCTCGGGTGCGGACGGCCCAAGCTTGAAGCCGTCGACGAGACACGCCTCCGCCGGCGGCGCGAGCGCGTGCAGCATCGCGCGCAGCCCCGCGAGATTCGACTTGTGCAACCCGTTCCGGTCGATGTCGCCCGGCGGGATCACCCGCACGGCGACCTTCAGCGCGCAACCGAGGACCGCGTGAAAGAGCTCTTCGCGCTGCGCCTCCGTGCACTGCTTCGAGTCGTTGAGGTACGTCAGCGGACGGACGCGGTGTTCCTTCAGGAGCGCGTAATCGAGGAGGACGCCTGCGACGACAAGTGGGCCTGCAAGCGAGCCGCGTCCCGCCTCGTCGGTGCCTGCGACGAAGCGCGCACCGAGCGTCCGGTCGAATTTCAGGAGCTTCTGCCCGGTCGCCTTCACCGCGGCCGAGAGTAGCGAACGGGTCAGCCGGCGGCTATTCGCCTGCGGGGACGGGCTCTGCTTCGGCCTCGGCCGTTTCAGGCTCGACCACTTCGGGCTCGACCTCTGCCGCCGCGGCTTCCGCCTCGGCCGCCGCAGCCGCCTCTGCCTCGGCAGCCTCCGCCGCCTCGACAGCCTGCGCGTCCTTGAGCTTCGCCTCCGCCGCCTGGTCGAGCGTGCCGCCGTGACCGTAGCGCCGCTCGCGCACGCGGGCCTTCTTGCCGACCCTGCCGCGCAGGTAGTAGAGCTTCGCGCGGTTGACGTCGCCGACCGCCGTGACCTCGATCTTCTCGATCTTCGGCGAGTGCAGCGGGAACGAGCGCTCCACCCCGACGCCGAACGACTGCTTGCGGACGGTAAAAGTCTCGCGGGCGCCCGAGCCCTGGCGCTTGATGACGATGCCCTCGTAGACCTGGACGCGCCGGCGTTGGCCCTCGATCACCTGGAAATGGACGCGCACCGTGTCGCCGGCCTTGAACCTCGGCACCTTGCGCAGCTGGGCGCGTTCGATCGACTCGATGACGTTGCTCATATCGAAAGGGGCCCCGGCGGGCCGAGGGGCTAGGTTAGCGAAAACCCAGTCGGTTCGGCGGCCAGTAGACGAAGAACACCTCGCCGATCAGGTTCCGGCGGGGGACGGGCCCCCAGACCCGCGAGTCGCAGGACTGGGACCGGTTGTCGCCCATGAAGAAGTAGTAGCCCTTCGGGATCTTCGGCCAACTGCGCGGCGGCTCGTGGTCGCGGCGGCCGGCAGCGATGTACGGCTCCTTGAGCTCGACCCCGTTGATGTAGATGATGCCGTCGCGCTCGCTGACGGTCTCGCCGGGCAGGCCGATCAGGCGCTTCACGAACGTGCCGCCGGCGCCGCAGCGAACCTTCGCCTCCGGCGGCGTGTTGAAGACGATGATCTCGCCCCGCTTCGGATTGCGGAAGTGGTAGATGAAGCGGTTCGCGAGCACGCGGTCGCTGAATTGCGCTTCGCAACCCGGCGCGGGCTTCGCGCAGTGGAGCGTCGGTTCCATCGACGACGACGGGATGCGGTATGGATTGACCACCCACATCTTCAGCCCGAACACGATCACGATCGCCCCGGCGATCGTCAGCACCCAGTCGAGCACGACGCGAACGCCCCGTGGCAAGCCGGGGAAGAGACGCCCGAGCGGGTCTCTCATCGCACGTGCTCCCGGCGCCAGGCTGCGATCTTCGCGTGGTCACCCGAGAGCAGTACCTCCGGCACCTTCCAGCCGTTGAAGTCCGCCGGACGCGTGTAGTGCGGGTACTCGAGGCCGCCGCCGAGCTCCTCCGAGAAGCTCTCGAGCTCGCCCGACCCCTCGGCGAGCGCGCCCGGGAGCCGCCGCGCGACCGCGTCGAGCAACACCATCGCGGGCAGGTCGCCGTTCGAGAGCACGTACGGGCCGACCGAGATCGCGTCGTTGACGAGATGCTCGACTATCCGCTCGTCGAAGCCCTCGAAGCGCGACGAGAGGAGCGTGAGGTGCTGCTGCTGTGCAAGCTCCTCGACGATCTGCTGCGTCAGCGGCCGGCCCTGCGGTGTCAACGCGATCACGCGCTCCGGCCTTTCCGTGCCGTACACCGCTTCGAGCGCCGCCGCGACGACATCGACGCGCAGCACCATGCCCGCGCCGCCGCCGTACGGCTCGTCGTCCACCTGCCCCGCGCGGAGCGGCGTCGTCTCGCGGTAGTTGACGAGACGTAGCTCGAGCTCCGTGCCGAGCACGCCGGCGATCGGCTGCTGCTCCGTGAGCCACGCGAAAGCGTGCGGGACGAGGGTGAAGACGTCGATTCTCATTCGGGGTTTGCGAAGCCTGCCGCAATCACGATTCGCCCACCCTCGAGATCAACCTGCCGCACGCAGGCTTCCACGAGCGGGAGGGACAGTCCCGAGTCGAGCTCGAGCACGTCGTTCGCAGGGTAGTCGAGCACCTCGCGGACCCGCCCGAGCAACCGTCCCCCCTCCTCTTCGACCGCGAGCCCGACGAGCTGGAACGCGTAGTACTCGTCTGCGTCGAGCGCAGGCAGCAACTCGCGTGGCACGGTGAGAATCGCACCGCGGTCGACGCGGCGCTCGAGGCGGATCACCGGGCGGCGCTGCGAGCCGTGCTTCGACACGACGATCTTCACGGGCGCACCGTCGACCCACACCGTCGCGCCGGCCGCGAATGCGTCGGCGCGATCGCTCGGGCCTTCGACGAAGAACGACCCGTCGAGCCCGTGCGGGCGGCCGACACGGCCGATCGGAACGAAGTCAGAGCCCACGCTCGGTGAACTGCTTGATCGCTTCGTCGCGACCGAGCGGCGCCGCCGGCGGGTCGTCGTACTCCGTGCGCCGGTGCTCGAGGTCGAGCGTCCAGTACGCGCCGGGCTCGTCCTCGTACGGCATTCCGACGCTCCCGGAGTTGATTACGCGCTTGCCGGCGATCGTGCGCTCGAACTGCGTGTGCGTGTGCCCGCAGACGATGACGTCGGCGTCGACGTCCGCGAACAGCGGCGCGAGGCGCTCCTCCGGCGTGCGTTCGGTGAAGATGTCGACGTCGTTGCGTGGCGTTGCATGACAGAAAAGCACGCGGTCGATCTGCACGGTCGGCGGCAATGCGTAGAGAAACGCAATCTGCTCCTCGGTCAGCGCCGCACGCGTCGCGTCGAACATGCCGGGCGGTGCAAGGCCGGGCTCGCCGGGAGTCAGCTCGCGGTCGGTGTTGCCGCGCAGCCAGCGCACGCGGCCGCCGAGCGCGCGCAGGCGCTCGAGCGTCTCCGACGGCTCCGGGCCGACGGCGACGACATCGCCGCCGACGACGATCGTCGCATCGTCGGGAATCTCCCGCAGCACCGCTTCCAGGGCACGGAGGTTCCCGTGCACGTCGTAGAGCGTCGCGATGGGCATCAGCCGACGATTTCGAGCTGCAGCCGGCGGCCGGCGTTCGGCCCGCCGGCGCGCACGACCGTGCGCAGGGCGCGCGCGATGCGGCCCTGCCGTCCGATCACCTTGCCGACGTCGCCCTCCGCGACGTGCAGCCGGAAGACGAGTGAGCCGTCTTCGCCCTCGACCTGCTCGACGCGCACCGCGTCCGGCTCGTCGACGAGCCGGCGGGCAAGCTCGACGAGCAGCTCCGCCATTGCTAGCTGATGCCTTTGGCCTTCAGCAGCTTCGCGACCGGCTCGGTCGGGAGCGCGCCCTTCTGCAGCCAGCCGCGGACCTTCTCCTCGTCGAACTCGATGAGGGACGGCTCGTGCTGCGGGTTGTAGCGCCCGACGATCTCGATGAACTTGCCGTCGCGCGGCGAGCGCGCGTCGGCCGCGACGACGCGGTAGATCGGATTCTTCTTCGAGCCGACTCGCGTCAGCCTCAGTCTCACAGCCATTTCATGACCTCTTCGCTCTCTTCTTTCGTTTGCTTGACGACTTGCGCGTTGCGCTCGGGCGGGGCTTCCCGCTCGGCGCAGGAGGCATGGTGCCTGGCAAGGAGGGCATCTTGCCGGATCCCATCGACTTCATCATCTTCGCCATCTGCTTCCGGCCCTCGATCAGCTGGTTCACCTGCTGGAGCGTGGTGCCGCTTCCGGCCGCGATCCGCCGGCGGCGGGAGGCGTCGATCACGTGCGGGACGCGCCGCTCGTGTGGCGTCATCGAGAGGATGATCGCCTCGACCTGCGCGAGCTGGCGCTCGTCCACCTGGTCGAGCCCCTCGAGCTGCTTGCCGAGACCCGGGATCATCTTCAGCACTCCCTGGAGCGGCCCCATCCGGCGCAGCATCTTGTAGCTCTTCAGGAAGTCGTCGAACGAGAACTCGCCCTGGAGCATGCGGCGCTCGAGCTCTTCCTTGTCGTCCTCGCCGACTGCCGACTCGGCACGCTCGATCAGCGTGAGCACGTCGCCCATGCCGAGGATGCGGCCCGCCATGCGGTCGGGGTGGAACCACTCGAGCGCGTCGAGCTTCTCGCCGACCGAGGCGAGCTTGATCGGCTTGCCGGTGACGGCCTTCACCGAGAGCGCCGCGCCGCCGCGCGCGTCGCCGTCGAGCTTCGTCAGCACGACGCCGTCGAAGTCGATGCGCTCCTGGAAGGCGAGCGCGACATTCACGGCTTCCTGGCCGGTCATCGCGTCGAGCACGAGCAGCACGTTCGTCGGCCTCGCCTCACGGCGAACGGCTGCGAGCTCCTCCATCAGCGGCTCGTCGATGTGCAGGCGTCCGGCGGTATCGAGAATCACGACGTCGCGGCCCTCCTCGCGCGCGCGGTCGATCCCCTGGCGGACCGCTTTCACCGGGTCGCTGCGCTCGTCGGCGTAGACGGGAACATCGACCTGTGCGCCGAGCTGGATCAGCTGGTCGATCGCGGCGGGCCGCTGCAGGTCGGCCGCGACGAGCGCGGGCTTGTGGCCGTCCTTCTTCAGGAGCAGCGCGAGCTTGCCGGCCGCGGTCGTCTTGCCCGAGCCTTGCAGCCCGGCGAGCAGGATCGTCGTCGGCGGACGCGGCGAGAATGCGATCTGCGAGGAGCCGGAGCCCATCAGCTCGGTCAGCTCCTCGTGCACGATCTTCACGACCTGCTGGCCGGGCGTCAGGCTCTTCTGCACGTCTTGCCCGAGCGCCCGTTCGCGCACCTGCGCGACGAACTGCTTGACGACGTCGAAGTTGACGTCGGCTTCGAGCAGCGCGAGGCGGACCTCGCGCATTGCGCGCGTGATCGTCTCGTCGTCGAGCGTGCCGCGACCCTTGAGGTCGCCGAGCGCGCTCTGCAGCTTGTCAGCGAGGGCGTCGAACATCGGCTGCCCAGTCTAGAGAGACAGGGTGTAGCGGCGGGCACGAAAACGCCCACCGACTCGTTGGGGAGCCGGTGGGCGCGGACGGCGGTCCTGCGTGGTGCGTCAGGTGGTGATCGCGCTGCGCTTGTTCATGCGGAGCAAGGTGCCGCACAGGAGAAGAAGCAGCAGTCCGCCGGTGATCATCCCGGCGCCGATTCCGGCGGCGCTCCAGCTGAAGCCGGTGCTGTTCGTGCTCGCTGCGACGGGCGGCGATGCGGTCCGGCCGTAGCCGAGAGCCTGAATCGCCCTGGACACCTTCGGCGATGCGCCGCCGTAGACATACGCCTGCGGGTTGTAGCGGCTCACCCGCGTCGCCTGGCCGTTGCCGCCGAGCGTGTCGGTGACGAAGCGGTAGCCCTGAACCTGCGGCGTGTGCCCTGCGTGGATCGCGACGTAGCGCTCGAACACGTCCGGCGTCGCTTTGGCGACGCTGCCGTTGCCGCCGAGCGTGTCGGTGATGAACCCGGCTCCCAGCGCCGACGGCACGGCGACGACGGCGAGTGAAGCCGCAACCGCGACACCGGCGGAGAACTGCTTGAGCGTGTGGTGCTTGCCGAACATTGGACTCCTCCTTCGTTGGCGATCGCTTCTGCGATCTCTTGCCAACCAGACGGAGCAGCGCCTAAACGTCGGTAAAGCGCCGGTTAACGGCCGGAACCCGATCGACGTCGTCGAATGATCATGGAAGAAGAGCCCGCCGAAGGCGGGCTCTTCCACGTGCGGATAACGGTCAGCTGTCGTCGTGCTAGCTGCCGGCTTGCCCGACCGGATACAGCCATGGGACGCCGGTATCGTCGTTGACAGTGACCCAGCCCGGGTAGGGCGACGGCAGCACAGGCGAAGCGGGCACGCTTGCTTGCGTCTTGGCGTCGGCCGCCGGAGCTGCCGGCGCCTGCGCGCACTCCTGACTCGCGTTCGACGGGGTGTGCCCGGCCGGATACAGCCACGGGATGCCGAGGTCATCGGTGACGATGACCCAGCCCGGGTACGGCGAGCGGATCGCGACCGCGGTGGCGGGCGTGCAAGCAAGGGCTTCGGCGCACGCCGTCTGTCCTGTCTGCTCGAGCGTGGGAACGCCCTGGTCGTCGTACACGACGACCCAGCCCTGGCCGGGGGATTGCAGGGTTGAGCATCCCGAGGCGTGGGCGCGGTGTGCCTGAGCCATTCCCAGCGCCGACGGCACAGCGACGACGGCGACCGAGGCCGCAACCGCGACACCCACGGAGAGCTGCTTGAGCGTGTGGTGCTTGCCGAACATCGGACTCCTCCTTCGTTGGCGATCGCTCTCTGCGATCTCTTGCCAACCAGACGGAGCAGCGCCTAAACGCGGGTAAAGCCCCGGTTAACTTGGACTCGCGCACGCACGGTGCTAGCGTCGCCACAGGAATCTCCATGGAATTCCGCGTCCTCGGCCCACTCGAGGTCGTCGAAGGCGGTCGGGCGGTCGACCTTGGCGGCGCCAAGCAGCGTGCCCTGTTGGCCCTGCTGGCGATCAACGCAAACCGTGTCGTCAGCCGAGACCGGCTCGTCGAAGCGCTTTGGGAAGGCGAACCGCCCGAGACCGCGGGCAAGGCCCTCCAGGTGTACGTCTCCCAGTTGAGGAAGCAGCTCGGACGAGAGAGGCTGGAGACTGGACCAAGCGGATACCTGCTCCGCCTCGCCCCGGACGAGCTCGACCTCGCGCGCTTCCAGCGTCTCCACGAGAGCGGGCGGCCGGACGCTGCGCTCGCGTTGTGGCGCGGCGATCCGCTGGCTGATTTCGCCGAGCAACGCTTCGCACATGCCGAGATCGCTCGCCTGCAGGAGCTCCGACTCTCGTGCATCGAGCAGCGGGTCGAGCATGACCTTGTCGAAGGACGCCGTGGAGAGCTCGTCGGCGAGCTCGATGCTCTTGTCCGCGAGCATCCGCTCCGAGAACAGCTCCGGGCCCAGCTGATGCTCGCGTTCTACCGCGCCGGACGCCAGGCAGAAGCGCTCGAGACATACCAGGCCGCGCGCAGCGCCCTCGTGGACGAGCTCGGTATCGAGCCGGGCCGGCCTCTCCGCGAGCTTCACCAACAGATCCTTCGCCAGGATCCGGCACTCGACCTCCCCACCCTTGAGCACGTGGAGCGCATCGCGGCTCCGACGGAGCCGTCGCACCGCCAACCGTCGGCGCGACCAGGCGAGGTGCGCAAGACGGTCACGGTCGTCTTCTGCGACCTCGCCGACTCGACGGAGCTCGGCGAGCGCCTCGACCCGGAGTCGCTTCGAGCCCTCATGGCGCGTTGGTACAACACGATGCGCGTCCCGCTCGAAGGGCATGGCGGCACCGTCGAGAAGTTCATCGGCGACGCAGTGATGGCAGTGTTCGGCGTGCCGCAGGTTCACGAGGACGATGCGCTCCGCGCGGTTCTCGCCGCCGTCGAGATGCACCGAGCACTCGGCGCACTGAACGCGGAGGTCGGCTCCGATCTGCGCATCCGGATCGGTGTGAACAGCGGCGAGGTCGTAGCAGGCGAAGGCAGCGCGACGCTCGTCACCGGCGACGCCGTCAATACCGCAAAGCGTCTCGAGGAAGCCGCTGCCCCGGGGGAGATCTTGATCAGCTCTGTCACGCGGCAGCTCGTCCAGAACGCGACCGAGCTCGAGCCGGCGGGCGAGGTGCTCGCGAAAGGCAAGAAGGAGCCGGTCGAAGCCTGGCGCGTGCTCGGCACGATCCCCGGGGCTGCGCCGTACGCGCGGCGGCTCGATGCGCGCCTTGTCGGGCGCTCGCACGAGCTCGCCTTCTTGCGCGACGAGCTCGCCGCGGTTGAGCGCGCACGGACGTGCCACCTCGTCACTGTCTACGGCACAGCTGGAATCGGAAAGTCGCGGCTCGCGGCGGAGTTCCTCGCGGAAGCGCGGGGCCGTGCCCGCGTCCTGACGGCGCGATGTCTCCCGTATGGCGACGGGATCACGTTCCTCCCGCTTGCGGAGCTCGTCCACTCGGTTGGCGGCGAGCGCGCGCTCGGCGAAGCCGTCGCAGCGGAGCCCGACGGCGCGATGATCGTCGAGCGGATCGGAGGTGCACTCGGCTCTTCTGCGCAACCGAGTTCGAGCGAGGAGACGTTCTGGGCCGTCCGCAGGCTCCTCGAGACGCTCGCGCGAGAGCATCCACTCGTCGTTTCCGTCGAGGACGTCCACTGGGCACAGCCGTTGTTTCTCGACCTCCTCGAGTACGTCGCCGGCTGGAGCCGCGATGCGCCGATCATCGTGCTCTGCCTCGCGCGACCGGAGTTGCTCGACGCTCGGCCGCGCTGGAGCGGTGCGGCGCTGACGCTCGAGCCGCTGACAGAGGTCGAGTCGGAGCAGCTGCTCGACGAGCTCGCGGCGGAGTGGCCGATCGATCCGGAGACACGCGTCGAAATCGCGGACCGGGCCGAGGGGAATCCGCTGTTCCTCGAGCAGATGATCGCGATGATCTCCGGGCACGAAGCTCTGCCTCGCGAGGTGCCGCCGACGATCCAGGCGCTCCTCGCCGCGCGGCTCGATCAACTCGAGCCGCTCGAGCGGTCCGTGCTCGAGCGAGCGGCACTCGTCGGGAAGGAGTTCTGGCGCGGCGCCGTGCTCGAGCTTTCGCCGCCCGCCGAACGGGCAGACGTCTCACCCGCGCTGCTGTCGCTTGTGCGCAAGGAGCTCGTGCGCCCGGAGCAAACGCCGTTCGTCGGCGACGACGGCTTCCGCTTCCGCCATGCTCTCATCTGCGACGCGGCGTATTCGGCAATGCCGAAGCGAACGCGGGGCGAGCTGCACGAGCGGTTTGCCGCGTGGCTCGAGCGCCACGACGGTGAGGACGAGCTCGTCGGCTACCACCTCGAGCGGGCGGCGCAGTACCGCGCCGCACTCGGCGCTCCTGATGAGGTCCTCTCGAAGCATGCGGCAACCATGCTCGCCGCCGCCGGCCGACGTGCGTTCGCGCGCGACGACTCGCATGCCGCCGCGAATCTGTTTCTTCGCGCCTGCGAGCTGCTGGGGAGCGGTGATGCGGAGCGCCTCGAGCCGCTCCGGCGCGCGAGCCTTGCGCTCTGGTGGTCCGGCAACGTCGAGGACGCGCGCCGCCTGCTCGACGAGCACATCGCGCTCGCCGTGACGCTCGGGAACGCAGCCGAGGAATGGTCGGGTCGCCTCGATCTCGCAGCGAGTAACCTCGTCACCGGCATCATTGACGCCGACGAGCTGCTCGAAGTCGCAGAAGAGGCGATTCGCGTCTTCGACCCGAGCGACGACGCCGGTCTCGCACGCGCCTGGAGGCGAGTCGCCCATGCCTATATGGCGAAAGGGCGCTACGCAGATTCAGGCGAGGCGGCCGAGCGCGCGCTCGCACACGCGCGCGCGGGCGGCGAACGGTTCGAGGAGGCGAGGATTGTCGACCTCCTCTGCACGAGCTTGCTGTACGGCCCCGCCCCTGCCGACGCGGCGGTGCTGCGCTGCGAGGGGATGCTCGTCGAGGCAGACGGCAGCCAGGTGCTGGGGGCGAACATCGCGGCGGCGCTCGTCGGTCTGCTCGGCATGCGAGGCGGCTTCGATGCTGCGCGAGACCGCGCGCGGCTCGCTGAGCAGATCTACCTCGAGCTCGATCTTCAGCTGGCCTTCGTCGGCCTGACGCAGGTAACGGGGCCGATGGAACTGCTCGCGGGTAACCCGGCAGCGGCCGAGCGGGAGCTCCAGCGTGGCCTCGACATCCTCCAACCGCACGGCTCCGACGGGTATCAGGAGGCTCTTCTCGCCGAAGCGCTCTACCAGCGCGGCCGCCTCGACGACGCTGCGCTGCATGCGGGGATGGCGGAGCAGCTCGCGGCAGCCGACAACTTCCAAGCCCAGGTCACCTGGCGTTGCGTGCGTGCGAAGCTCGAGGCTACGGAATCGCCGGAGCGGGCGCTCGCACTCGCCGGCGAAGCCGTCTCACTCGCCGAGGTGACGGACGCGACGAACCTGATCGCCGACGCGCTCGCCGACCTCGCGGTCGTGTTGGGCGCTGCGCGGGACGACACAGCTGCAGAGGTCATGCGCCGGGCGCTCGACCTCTACGAGCAGAAGGGCAACGTCGCCGCCGCGCACCGCTTGTCGGAGGTGCTCGCGGCCGTCGGCTAGCAGTTGTAAGGTCACTCGACAGTCGATCAGGGAGGAAGACATGCCTGACGGAAGGGATTTGCGTGTGAAGGTGGCTGCGGAAGACGTGAAGGCGTCCCACTCCGCGGGCTTCGACGCAGCGCTCGATCAGGCGCTGCTCGCTGCGAGCGACCTCGGGCAGACCGGCGAGTTCAGGGTCAGCGTCGAGTTCTGGGCTGATATCGAGGTTACGAACCCTGGACGGATTCAAGCGTATGGGGTGACGCTGACGCCGCAGCCTTAGAACCCCTTTCACAATGACGCTTCGTCGACCGGGTGCGATGGGCGTTCTGGCGCAAGG
>WNEZ01006707.1_pt1 | contig 12751 bp, 14 predicted proteins | sample 5400521 | NCBI WGS metagenome assembly WNEZ01 (sample SAMN13153339, study PRJNA577476) | soil metagenome | isolation source: 120 cm saprolite under Douglas fir tree site 2 hole 1 replicate 1 | place: USA:California | collected 2015-04-18 | reverse complement strand
GGCGAAGCGGTTCCGGCGGGTCGAGCGGCGCTGCAGGAGCTGCAACGGTGGGTGGCCGCCAATCCGGCACTCGATCACAGCGTCGCCAATCTCGCGAAGCGCATGGACCTGAGCCCGCGCCACTTCGCACGTCTGTTTCGAGGCGAGGTCGGGATCACGCCTGCGACTTGGGTCGAGGAGGCGCGCGTGAACGCCGCCCGGCGGTTGCTGGAGGTCGGCCAAGAAACGCCGAAGCAGGTTGCTGGGCACTGCGGCTTTGCTGATGCGGACACCCTGCGCCGCGCCTTTGCGCGGCATGTCGGCGTTACGCCAGCCGAGTATCGCAAGCGGTTCGCAAGGATCGCCGCCTGATCCGCGCCAGTCGGCCGTGGCTCACCCCTGATGGCAGACCGCTTCGATGTTGCAGCCGTCGAGGTCAAGGAGGAACGCGGCGTAATAGCCGGCGTGATACCTGCGTATGCCGGGACGGCCATTGTCACGGCCGCTGGCGGTGGCCGCTCCATCTGCGACCTCATAAACGCCGTATACGAACTCACCGTTGGCATCCGTGCCATAAACGGTGGCTGTCACGTTCAGCGTCGAAGCTAATATCTCAGCCGTTTTTCGCGCTGCTGCAATGCCTTGTGCGGGCCGCTCCTCGACGATCGGGTACCTGCAATGTCAGAATTGCAGCGGACGACGAACGTCTGTCCAACGCAGGAGCGCTCAAATCAGCTTCAGCGCCTTCAAACTCGCGTGGCCATTCTTGCCGACAATGATGTGATCGTGGACGGAGATGCGGAGCGGAGTGGCGATGTCGATGATCGCCCGCGTCATCTGGATATCCGCCTGCGATGGCGTCGGGTCGCCTGAGGAATGATTGTGCATCAAGCCACTCTCGACGTTTACCGCATTGATTTTATGAGAGTGTTTTGTTGACGACGATTGCGCTGGGGTAGGCGTCTGGGCGCGGTACTCGGTGCCTATTCGTGACCATCCCGTTGCCGGAAGCCTCCTTCCCGATTGGCATTCTTGTAGCACGGCACATCACGATTCTTTCGATCCCACGCGTTCAGTTCCGCGAGGGGATAGAGGGTGGTTAGGGTGCCGCCTAGAGCTGCGCTACCGCCATCCAAGGCGAGTTCAGTCCCCGTAACGTATGAGGCGTCGCTGAACGCGAGGAGGACTGCTGCGTGGGATTTCGGTGATCGTCGCATCACCAAGTCCGTCGACTTCCCTAAAGCGAGATCCGGCCCGTGAACGAACTCGGCGAACGAGCCGAATTTTGCGAGAGCGATGCCGGAGGATCGGTCCTCCGGCATCATGGCCGCGATCATCCGACCCGCTGCGCGAGGGGGAGAAGGCTGAGTTCCTCCCTGATCGTTGTCGCGACCGAAGGTTTGCGGAATCGCACGTAGAAGATCCAGGCTGCGCCGCTCGCGAGGTAAGCCAGGAACAGATACGGGAAATAGAGCACCGGTGCGTCGGGGATCGGATAAACGCTTCCGACGGTCGGAATCATCAGGAGGACCAACGCCAGTCCGCAGACTGCGACGTCAACATTGCGAAGCTCCCCAATCTTCTTCAGATAGACCGGCGCCGCTATCGTGATCATGATGTAGGGAACGATGAAGCCAAACGCGGCAAGCGTTCCAACGTAGTTGAACAGATCAAGCGGCTCGAGCCCGGCAATCGCTACGCCAACCGTCGGAATGATGAACGCGATCGCTGCGAGGATCGTTACGGCGACGTGTGGCGTGGCGTTGCTCTCGTGAGAATCGGCCGTCGACGCATGGAACAGTCCGTGCCGGCCCATGGCGAACAGCACCCGGCTTCCCGCGTTGACGCAGGAGAGACAGAGCGCGAAAAAACTGACCATCGCCCCGAACGACAGAGGTGCTTTCAGGACCGAGAGGTGGGCAAGAGACGCCATGGAGTTGAGCGGCGCGTCCATCTTGTCGAGCGCGGGATCGGAGCCATGCGTCGCCATGACCATGACGTAGGACACGAAGACGAAGAAGCCGCCCGAAATCGCGAGACTCCATATAACCGCCTTTGGAATAGTGACGAGAGGATCCCTCGCCTCTTCCCCGAAGGCCGTGCAGCATTCAAAGCCGACGAGACTGAAGATTGCGACGACGACGCCGAGACCGAGGCCCGACAACGGCAGCGACGACGTTTCGAACTGGGCGTGATCGATCTTGAAACCGTGCTGGGCGAGAGTGACCAAGCAGAGGATCATGATCAGCAGCATCGATGCACCTTCCAGGAACAGCATCAGCATCGCCGACAACTGAACATTCTTCCAGGCGCAGAACCAGGCGGCCCCGACACAGGCGCCGAACAGCAGGGCGAAAGGCACGTGAATCCCGGCCATCTCGAGCAGCTTGTCGCCGAAGATCGAGAAGCCTGTGACGCCCGCCATGGATATTCCGAGATACGCCCAGATCAGCGACCAGCCGCCGATGGCGCCGGCTGTGATGCCCAGCCCCCTGCAAATGTACAGGTACATGGAGCCTGCCGTGGTGGAGCGGCGGGCGAATTGGTTGAGATTGAATGCAACGAACACGAGCATGACCGTGCCGAGTGCATATGAAAGCCAACTCCAATCACCCGTGTTCCCGTACATGACGGGGATGATGAGAGCCGCGGTCATGGTTGGCGATATGAGCGCGATGCCTTGCGCCAGCAGTTCCACGAAGCCTAGACAGTTCTTTCTCAGAGTTGCGTCGTACATCGATGTCGTCCCTTCCTGCGCGAGAGAATTGGTCCGGTGTGCCCCTAAGCGTCCTCGTCTGAGGTTTTCAGGATTGCATCACGCCGCTCGCGCAGGATCGGCCTCCAGTTTTTCCGTCCCCGCTGGTCCAGTCACTGGCCGAGAACGGCGAAAAGACCGGTCCAGATGACCGGCCTTCTCCGCTCGCGCAACAGTGGATGAATGCGCGCCCGCAGTTTCATGCCGACAACTCAGAAGTTCAACGCAATCTCCAGCGGACTTCCTGCCGTCAACCTTTTCCCAACGCCGCCAGCCACCGCTGCGTAGCTGCCAAAGCGGACGCCGACTTTCGAATTCCTGTAACGACCAAGTGTTTGGAGCGGCTCCTGGCCGAACTCCGCCTTTTCCTGGTCGATCGTGGTCATGTTGCAACGATAGCAAACGTCGACGAAGCGGAGTGTGACGTCGCCGACGCTCGCACTCGCGAAATAGTCTTCCCCGTAGGCATCGACGCCCTCGACGACAATGTTTGGCCTGAAGCGGTTCATCGGCACGCCGGAGACGAGACGGTTGTTCAGGTCGCTTCGCGAAGCCTCCGAGATCACCAGGATTCCGTAGTTGTCGACGAAGCTGGTCGGAGCCTCGTCCCTCGATGGATACTGAACGCCACCCTTCCTGAGGAAGCCCGGGTCGCGGGAAACGAACTGGAAGTTTCCTCCGAGATATTCTCCGAACCATTTCGATGGCTCATCACCGACAAAAAGCGATGGCATCTTCTCTCCGAACAGTTCGACTTCGCAACTCTGCATCGCCTGCGCCTTGCGCGAAACGACGAGTTCGGTCATCCCGGGTGCGTTCAGAGCCAGGCTGTTTTCGGTGAGTGTCGGCTCTACGAAGGCAAGCTTTGGATGCTCGCGCTGGGTGACGAACACCCCAGCTTCGTCGACGACCATCCAGTTCCTGTCGCCGAGAAATCCGGTCGGGGACAGCTCAATCTCACTTACTCTGATGCCCTTGCAGGATTTGATGGGATAGACAAACAGATCCTTGATCTTGATCATGAAGCAGACCTTTCCTGGATTGAATAGGTTGGCACGCGGTTGGCCCCGAGTGATGGAAGCTGTCCGCGAAAAAGCGATCGGGCCGGGCGCCGCGCGCGCTCAGGGCTTCGTGAGTTGCGTCTACCATCGCCGGACTTCCGCATGCGTAGACGTCGAAATCCGACAGGTCGGTGAAGTCCTGAAGCACCGCTTCGTGGACCAGCCCTGTGCGTCCCTTCCAGATGTCGTCCGTATCCGAGAGGACCGGCACATATTCGATACCGGTGCCGCCGGCGCAAAGGTCTCTAAGTTCGCGGTCGATATAAAAGCCGCTCCGCATCCTGCTGCCCCAATAGACACGGGCCGAGGATCGAAAATTTTCTCTTGTGAGCGCTTCGAGAATAGCGCGCACCGGTGCGATGCCGGTGCCGCCGGCTATGAAGATCGAAGGCCGGTCCTGCGATGAATAAGCGAAGTTTCCGTAAGGCCCGCTCACTTGGAGAACGTCGTTTATCTTCAATTCCTCGAAAACGTGCCCCGTGAACGAGCCACCCGCCACACGTCCGATGTGCAATTCGATCGTTCCGTCATCGCGTGGAGCATTGGCAATGGAGAATGATCGGTCCATTCCGTCGGAATGGCGAATGCCAACGAACTGGCCGGGCTTGAAGGCGGGTTTGTCAAACGGCGGAAACCGCAGCGTAACGCGGATGACGCTGTCGTTTTCGCGCTTCAAAGCCACGGCGCGCGCTAGCACCGGCGGCTTTTCGCTTGCTGGCGGTTCGGAAAGTTCGAGCACGTCGATCGTAATGTCGGTGAGCGCGCTGGCCCTGCATAGCAAGGCGGAAAGAGGATCATGAGTGCGGCCCAGACCGCCGACGGACCCGTTGTGGATGAACTCGCCCGTGACGATCCTGGCTTTGCAACTCCCGCATGATCCTGCGCAGCATGCGCTCGGCAACCAAATGCCAGCCCGCGTGGCGGCCGCGAGAATCGTCTCGTCCGATCTGGCTTCGAACGTCCTTCCCGACGAAAGCGTTGCTTTGATAGTCCTCATGCTCCGACCTCGAACCATTCCCGATCAGTAAGCCGGGAGGCGAAATGGAGCCGTGATCCAGTTTTCCGATCACGTATGGGCCAGTGCACTTTTTCGGACGGCCAGGCCTGGTGCCGTGTCTAGAGGCCGATCGCCGCCTTCATCCGCCTGACCGCATCGCGGATGCCGGCATCGTCAAGGCCGGCAAAGCCGACCCGAATTCCGCGGCGGCCATCTTCCTTCCCGGCAAAGCTGCGGCTAGGTAAAAATTGCAGTCCATGCTTCGGCGCATTCTGCTCGAGCCGATCCAGATGCGACGAGGTGGCGAACGTGAGCCAGAACGCCAGCCCGCCGTCTGGAAGGCGGAAATCGACGGCATCGCCGAGCTCGGCACGCAACATCACCGCCAGTTTCTCCCTGCGCGCCGCGTAGATCTTGAGCACCCTGTTGGCATGCCGTCTTACTTCACCCGACTCTACAAGTTCAGCGACCGCGTCTTCCGTGACCGGATCGCCTTGCCGATCGATAAGGCAGATTTCCTGCGCGGCTCGTTCGATGAATTTTTCGGGCGCGGAAATGTATCCAAGCCGGAGGCTGGGAGAGAGAAGCTTCGACATCGATCCGATGTAGAGGACCGAAGGATCGAATGACGCCAACGGCAGGAGAGGCTGGTGCTGGAAATGAAATTCGTGGTCGTAGTCGTCCTCGACGATGGTGAAGCCGAACTGTGAAGCCAATCCGAGCAGCCGCAGTCGCCTGTCCGGGTTCAGAAGCACGGTGGTCGGGAAATGGTGATGAGGCGTCAGGTAGACCAGGCGGACACGGTGGCGTCGACAGGTCTTCTCGAGGCTATCCATGTCGGTGCCGTCGTCGTCGACATGCACCCTGAGAATATTGGCGCCGGCCGCGCGAAACGCCTCGCGGGCGGGCGGATAGGTCAGATCGTCGACGACCACGCCATCGCCGTTTCGAATCATGATCCTCGACACCAGATAGATGGCCATCTGGCTTCCTCGCGTCAGGCACACGCGGTCCGGCGTCGTCGCAAGGCCGCGGTCGACATTCAGCATTCGCGAGATTGCGCCCCTCAGATTCGGACTGCCGCGGGGATCGCCGTAACCAAGCTTTCCAACCTTGCCCCCGATCGTCATTGCGCTCCTGTAGGCGCGCGCAAAACTTTCGGCGGGAAAAAGCCGCGTGTCCGGCGTTCCATCGTCGAGCGAAAGCAGGCCCGGTCGGGGGAAAAGGACGGGAATATCCATCGGCGGCGCAAGCCGGCTGAATTGAGGGCCTTCGCCCCGTGAGCGCGGCCCATCGAGCGCCGATCGTGTTGGCCTGCCTTTCGGCTCCGGAAGTTTTGCAGAGACGAAGGTGCCCTTGGTGCCGCGGGACGTCAGCCAACCTTGAGCGATCAGCTCGTCGTATGCGACGACGACGGTTTTACGGTTGACGCCAAGCTCTTCAGCCATCTCACGCGAGCCCGGAAGGACTTCACCGGGGATCAACCGTCGCCGCCAGGCCTGCGCTTCAGATTAAGCTTGAGATTGAGCCTCCACTCGCGCAGCACCACTGCCTCTCCACTGGCCCATCTTCGATCCTATATCTTGGCTCATGCCTGGTCCAGCCCCCGGCCATAAACGGCTCGCGGCGACGGCCAAATGAAGTCGATCTTTCGCCGATTCCGCAATTCTGGCGGCTTACTGACCTTGGGCGCGGCGATACTTTTCGGAAACTGGCCCATCTGTTTTTCGTTCGATGATGGCAATTCGTTGCTAGCCGTGACGCTGGAGCGGAGCGGGCATTGAGATCGGAATCGCAGCCCGGAGCCATCATTGGTCGGCAGGAAAATCTGTACCGCAATCCGACACGTGGCTTTCGAGGACCTCGGCTCATTCGAAACCGCGTTCATCGAAGCCGGATATGAAGTGCGTTATGTCGACGTCGGTCTCGATGATCTGGATGCGATCGCGCCGACGGCTTCCGATCTGCTTGTCGTCCTGGGCGGGCCGATCGGAGTCTACGAGCAGGACCGCTATCCGTTCCTCAAGGCCGAGCTTCGATTGATAGGCGCGCGCCTGCAAGCGAGACGGCCGACCATAGGTGTTTGTCTCGGTGCCCAATTGATGGCAAGCGCTCTCGGCTCGAAAGTCTATCCGTGCCTCGAAAAGGAAATCGGATTCGCCCGCATGTCGCTGACGCCCGAAGGCCGGGGCTCATGCCTTTCTGCATTCGAACACATTCCGGTATTGCATTGGCACGGAGATACGTTCGATCTGCCGGCCGGCGCGGTTCGCTTGGCGTCGACGAAGGCGTGCCTTAATCAAGCGTTCGCACTCGGTCGCGAAATCATCGGCTTTCAGTTTCACCCCGAGGCTGGAGCGCAGGGCTTTGAACGATGGCTCATCGGACACGCAGTAGAGCTCGGAGCGGCCGGTGTGGATGTTTCCAGTCTGCGCGAGACTCACCTGTCGCTTGCAGTCGAACAACAGCGAAGATCCAACGATTGCATCCGTCGTTGGCTGAGCGATTTGGGCTGACAGCCAGGCCCCAATTCTCACCCGAGATGCGGGTGAAGCGCGAGACCGATGCTTCGAAGCAGCTCCGCTCTGACGCGGTCCGCGACGCCATTCACGATCTCCGCGCCGTCTTGTGACGCATCGATATGGACATTGAAGGGGCGCGAAGCTTGCTGAAAGCGAGCTTGCAAGGTGTGTATGAGTATGCCTAACGATCGGCGACTTCCGGGTTTGGCATTTATTGGACTTGGCGCGCTATCCCACTGAGTCCGTAATGCGCTCAAAAGTGGAGCTTGGCCAGCCGCTGCCGACCAACTTCGATTTGCAAGTCTTCGATCGCACAACCAGCCCGTTCATACCTTACCGAATATCACGCTCGATCACCCAGATGCGGGATCAGCTGTGACCAGACGTGCAAGTGGGGTATTGAGTGGGATATTTGTGCACGACGCCGCTACGTTCGACTACTGCATTGAAAACAAAAGAATATATTGGGGTGCTTGAGTTGCATGGGGACGGCGATTGGGAGCGGTTTCGCGTGCTCCCGTGTGATCCTCACGCTCCTTCATCAGCGTCCACACGGTGTCGCTTTGATGCACGGCACGTCACCATATTCTTTTGATCCCACGCATCAAGTTCGTTGATCGGGTACAGAACAGCCTTACCGATCTTGACGAAGGTTGGTCCGATCCGCATGGCTCGCCAATTTCGAAGTGTGCCGACTGAGATACCGCCACGGTATCGTTCGGAGACTTCTTCGGGAGTGAGAAATTTGTTGTCAGCCATCAAGTCCTCCCAGCACAGCCCACGATGCGGATCACGCTTGGGAATGTTCCTCAGGTCCTTCATCCCGTTCGCGTTTGATGCAGCGGATACACGTTCTGTGGAAGCAGGAACGGACCGCCGTCGCACAAACGGATGCCGCGGGACAGACAAAGGAGCCCGATTTGCCTGGAGCCTGCATGGAAATCGCGATTGCGACCCTGACATTCTCGCTTCGGGCTCATAACCTGAAGGTCATAGGTTCAAATCCTATCCCCGCAACCAGAAAAATGCCCACCATCTCAATGAGTTGGTGGGCTTTTTCATGCGCCAATTTGCCCCAATCGTCCCTGCATGGGCCAATTCAACAAATGCTGATAAATCCTAGGCTTTCTAAGCCTGTAGCATCCTTTGCCGGCTCGTCCATGTCCCACGTTCGGCACATGGACAGCGATGCCCTGTTCTCCAAGCGTTCGCACGTGACCGCATCATCTCACGCTAGTGAAAATGCGCGCTCAGTCGGCATGGTCCAAGCCGCGCGCGAAATTAACGAAGCAGTCAAATGGGCACGGATCGAATGCAAGTCTTACAAGATTGAAGGCGGGTTCACTGTTGAACGGTGATTAGTTTTGACCTCAGCGCGCTTTGCAAAAACGGCTGCATTGGCGATGCTGCTGATCGGGTTGGCCGGAATGCTGCTATAGTCCCTACGCCGCGCCAAGGTGCGGCCGAATGATCGTTGCGGCGACTTGCCGATTAGAATTCAAAGACATCATTGCGGTGCCGCGCCAGGTCGTGCAGTTCGTCCAGCGTCCCGCGGGCGGCGTTGCATCGCCCACACCGCACGAGAGTGGCATTGAGAGAATTTGCGGGATCCGCGACCTTGATCGAGAGACTGTCGCAATCCTCGCAAACGATTTCGAAACGCGATCGCTCACGCGTGGCCGTGTCTTCTGCTCATGCTGAAGCTAATCAACACGCAATTACGGAGGCCAGGTACACCATGCCGCGGGCCTTCCAACGGAGGCGTTCGGCGGCCGAATGCATCGGTTTCCAAAATCGTTCCGTTGAGAGACGCACGTGCCCTCCGGCGCGGCGCTCAAAAAGTACGGCCCGTACAAGACGTCCATGCGACGCTCATAAGCTATTGCGGCGAGAGTGGTCGCGGCGAACACAAAACCGAGAAATGCGATTGTTTCGATAGACCATTTGAGGCCCCGCCCATTTCTTCGACAGAGACTTGAATAAACCTAAAATTTTAAAGTTTGGACTTTGGACATGAGTGCAATTGAGCGATCACATTAGCCAACCTTAAGCCGTCGTCGAAACCAGCCGTAAATAGCGGCGGCCTCGGCGCGTGCTTCTGGCGTAAACGGCATTGTAAAGATTGCCTCCCCATGCGGCTGGACTGTTCCGCAACCGGAAGCCGAGCGCAAGAGGCATTCTGGGTACAGCTACCGCTGAGGCGGGAAAGCCTCACGGAAGGCTTGGCTATTTCGACGCGGACGGGGTTCGCGGCTTCAGCTTTGTTGATGGCTTATCAAGTCGCCGCTTCGAGGGTTTCCCCGGGTTGATCATGCTATAGCCCCGGCCGTCGCAGCTGGGACAAGCGATTCTGCAAAATCTGCCGGTGCCGCGACACTCCGCGCACGTTATGGCTCCGCCCTCATCGTCGCTCTGAGACATGGATTATCCCTCTAATTTGCGATAGCGAGACAAATCGTGCGCCCGCGCGGCGTTCCAGCTTACGGGTGCGGCCTTGAGATACCCCGCGTCGTTCCGCCAGCTATGGTCATAATTGGCGCGCAATGCTGGCGGCAATACAATGATTGTCCCCCCTGAGTGCATGTTGAGCGTTGATGTCGAAGGATGGAAAGGTCACAGCGCTGGGCGAGAAGCCTGCCATGACGGCCGACGAACGGTCGAAGCTACAGAAAGAACTGATCGCCGTGCGCGATCGCCAGGCGTCTGATGGTAAAGCCAGAGGGGCCCCGCGCGGCGCCCTCAACCCATAAAACCCTAAAAAGCGAAAGCCCCCTTTGGGGGCAAGCAGGCGTTGCCGGGCCGGGAAATTGTTTCAAAGACAGGCCGGGCGAGGTCCGCCCGGCAGGTTTGAATCCAGAACCCTGCTAGCTCCGTGGGCCGAACCGTGGCTTTCAGCTGAAGCATGAGAAATTTGGTTGCAAAATCAACACGGTTGACAGGACACTCTCTCCGCCATATCTACTCTGGAGCCCGCTGCCATAGCCGACTTTGGCCGGTGCTACGATGGCTGCCGAAGGCGACGCGGATGATGCCGCGTCGATCATGTTCTTTGCATGGAATGTTACACAAGACATAGCGCATTAGCGTCTCATGCTGCTTGTCAGCGTCGGTCTTGCCGGAGTCTCCCTTCGAAGGGGTAGAAATGAGCGATATTATCGCTTGACAAGTTGCGACGTTGAGCGATACTATCGCTTGTGAAAACGATCATCCTCACGCTGAGCGCCGCGAAAGATATCGATGCCCTTCCCCGGGACGCTCGCGAGCAGGTGGAAGCTGGGCTTCACCGATACGCTATGACGGGCCAAGGCGGCGTGAAGGCCCTTCAGGGCCGCGACGGCTACCGCCTCCGCATTGGCAGCTACCGGGTGATCTTCGATGAGGATGCAACCACGATCCTGGCGATCTACATCGGCCGCCGGGCAAGAGGAGCTAAGATTATGAGTGCACCACAGATCATTCGGACGCCCAGCGGCGAAGAGCTGGTGGTGCTGCCCCGGGCCGAATATGAGGCACTCCTCGAGCGCGCCGATCACGAGGCCGAGGATGCCGACGACGTCGCCATCTACGATGCTCGGAAGGCCGAATTGGCTGCTGGCGGCGTCGTGCTACCCCCGGAGGTTAGTGCTGCGATTCTTCGAGGTGAGAGTCGGCTGAAGGCCATTCGCAACTGGCGCGGCGAGACACAGCTGCATTTGAATTTCAAAACAGGTATCGGTCAGGGCTATCTGTCCGATCTCGAAAGTGGGCGCCGTACGGGAACCCCCGAGACCATCGCGAAGCTCGCGCAGGCTTTGAGTGTGCCGGTGGAGTGGCTTTCGTAGACTATATCGCATGCCTCAACATCGCTCTGGCATTCGTGATGGGTCTCGCGGACAGACCCATCATAGGGCTATAGCGTAGACGTAGTGCTCATCATCGTCGTTCGTGGCCCGCCACGATGGTTATGTAAGATGTTGTTATAATTGTATAATTATAAAAACAGGACTGTCGATCTCCAAATTGGTCCCCATTGAGGTCAGCTGATGTCCAAGAAGAATGTCGAGCAGCATCCACAGCCACCATCAGATGGGGGACCGGAAGAAAAGCATTCCGGCGAACTTGATCCATTTGTTCTAGAGGAGCTTTTCCCAGACGTCGAAGAGCTCTTCAAATCGCATGTGGCCAAGCCTGTGACGAATGGAGATGTCCTGGTAGCTCTAGATACGAGTCAATGTTGCTTCCATATAAAATGAGTTCTGGAAGCCTCTCGGTCTTAGGTGATGTCTACAATCAACTCGCTAAACAAGGCCGTTTGTTTGTGCCCGCGCGGGCGGCTCGGGAGTTTGCAAAAAACCGAAATAATGAACTCGGAAATCTGATTCAGAATCTTAAGATGCGCAGGGAGCGTCTGAGCGATTTACCGCCCATCCTAGCCAACATGCCCGGTTACAAGGATGCGCGCGAGCGAGGCAAAGAAGTTCGCAAAGCATACGAAGAACTCGAATCGGGTGTGAAAAGTTGGCGTGGCAATGACCCAGTAACAATGCTGTACGAGAAGGTGTTCCCATGTTGTTCGCGGAGTTGCGAGACTCTACGAGCTGCCCGATCAATCGCCGACGCAAAAGATAGACGAGAAGCTCGCCGAGAAGGTTGGCGTCGACAAGACGATCAAGCTCGAAGAGGCCGTCAAGAATAGCGCTATCTGGTTACGGAATCACGGGTACGCCGAGGTCCGAAACGACGTAGTGCAGTTGACGGAATCAGGATCGAAAAAGGCCAAAAATATCGCGCAGCAGCAATGGATTGTTGACTCCGGCATTACCGACCGAATTGTACGAGACCCACGCGTCTAAGGATCACCCGCGGCTTAAGGCGGTTGAAAGCCCTCCGGTGGTTGAGAGCCCCAAGGCAGTTGATACAAGACCGAGTATAAAAGGGCCGAGTTTTAACGGGCCGAGTTTTGGTTTCTAACTTCGACAATTTTTCCACGGGCTTGGTTCAACTGAGATCATCCGGCCGTGCGTCGGTGGTGGTGCAGGTAGGTCGTCAATTGACTATCTGACGATCCGATATTTCTTGGCGGTTCTCTTTCGTGGTGCTGGCGCTGCCTTGGGCCTCGCCAGCGGCGAGTGCCCTGCGCATGGCGAGGTCCGCGAACATAATGACGCCGTGGCCCTTCAGCGGACGGACGGCAGCATCTCGGTGGCAGTCTGCCAATGCTCGCGCGCCTGCTCCGCTTTCGGGACCTCCGTCGCCAGCCAGGCGATAGCGTCTTTCAGCGTCCGCAGTTTCTTGCCGTTTGGCGGCGGGATCGGCTCATCGAAGCGGCGGGACCAGGACACTTCTAGTTCGCTATTTTGAGAGGGTCTTCCGAATGATGCGGCACGCCTTCTCCTTAGTTGGGGCGGTTTTTCGCCACGAATCAGTCGCTACGTCTGACTTCAGCCATTCTTCGGAT
>WNEZ01013485.1_pt1 | contig 12754 bp, 10 predicted proteins | sample 5400521 | NCBI WGS metagenome assembly WNEZ01 (sample SAMN13153339, study PRJNA577476) | soil metagenome | isolation source: 120 cm saprolite under Douglas fir tree site 2 hole 1 replicate 1 | place: USA:California | collected 2015-04-18 | reverse complement strand
ATCAAAGGCGTTGGCTTCCATCCACTCGATCTCGTTCTTCGATCCGGTATTCAGCTTTTCGTTCTGCTCCGCTATCTCCAGCGCCTCGCGCGACATGTCAATCGCGGTCACGTGATCGCACACGCGGGCCAGATGTAAGGCAAACCCGCCGTGATAGGTGCATACGTCCAGAGCTTCACCCCGGGCATAGGTGGCTGCAGACGCATAGTTTTCGCGTTGATCCAGGAATGCTCCGGTTTTTTGCCCGCTCAGACCGTCATAATGAAAGCTGACTCCATTCATGGTGACCGTCGTGGAGCTCTTGCTGCCTTGAATCAGGCTCGACTCCAGAGCTGGAAGCTGTTCCAGGCTACGAATGCGGTCGTCCACTCGCTCAATGATATTTTCCACTCCGGTAAGTTCACGCAAGGCAGCTACAATCGCCGACCGTCGCTCCGGCCTGTCCCACGCCTGCGTGAGGACCTGCAGGGTGACTACGTCGTTGTAGCGGTCCACCACCAGACCGGGCAGCCGGTCAGCTTCACTGAACACCAGCCGGTACGCATTTGAGTCTCGGACAATCAGTCGGCGATAGTTCACTGCCTCGCCTAACCTGTCTACCAGCAGCTCCAGCAACTCAGCTTCGGAAGCAATGGCATCGCTTGCCAGCATTCTCAACTTGATTTGTGACGATGAGCTGAATACCGCCGACCCCTGCAGCTTGCCTTTGGTATTGACCACATGCACCAGCGACCCAGGCAGGGCAGTGCCATCATTCAAGACGTCAGAGGCATAAATCCATGCATGTCCGGCACGCAGGCGGGCTGCGGAACGGTCATTAATAATGACCTTGGGAATACCTGCTTTGGGAGATGTTTTTGAGATTGACGCGCTGTTGGGCATTGCCTAACAGCATATAGGAACGCAGTTACTGGGCGGGAGTGGACTCTGGCGCCGGCTCGGCCTCTGCCTGGTTTTCTGATTGGTTTTCTGATTGTGTCGCGCGGGCTTTTTTCTTCTTTGGAGCGGCATCCGGAGGAAGTGCAGGTTCGTGGGTGGGATCGTAAAACAGAATCCGTCCGCATGAGCTGCAGGTAATGATCTGCTCGTTGGTCGTCAGTTCCTGCCACGTCTGCGGCCGGATCATCACAAAGCAGGCCTGGCATTTGGAATCACGCGCTTCAGCAATGGCGAATTTGCGGGCCCGCAGTACGCGGTCATAGTGCGCCAGATTTGTATCAGACACGCCGGCGCGCAGACCATCGCGTTTCTGGTTCAGCCCTTGCAGCAGCTTTTCATCTTCAGCCGTCCTGGCCCTGGCTTCGTTCTTTTCCTTCTCGACGGCGGCAGCTTCAGCCTTCAAGTCAATCTCAGCGGCCTTCAGGCTCTTTTCTTCTGATTCCATAGAGACCATGAGCTCCAGGATCTTGTCTTCAGACCCGCTGATCTCTTTTTCCGCGAACTCTACCTCGTGCATGAGAGCACGGTATTCGTCATTGGTCTTTACGCTGGTGGATTGGCTGCGGTATTTGACGATTTTCTGCTGGGCGGTCTGAATATCAGCTTCAAACTTGCGCCGGCTGGCCTCATTGTTCTTGATGGCCGCTTTGGCTTGCTCGACCTTGGCTTTGTCCCCGGCCAGCTTTTCCTCGATGGCGGCCACCCGTTTGGGCAAAGCCGCTACCTCGTCGCTCAGACGGCCAATCTCGCGATCAACTTTTTCCAGCTCAATCAGCTTTTCCAGATCAGAATTCATGGGTAGGTGTAGACTCGATTCTAACACCGGAAACTGCGCTTCACCCCGCGTTTTATACCCTTAACTAGGTTTTTATACCGATTGTCCGCCCCGGCCTGCCAAACTTACATTCACGAGAATGATTGTGGAACTTACAAGATTATTGTTAGGGCTCTTGATTACGCTCTTTCATCGTCCTCTGGCGACGATGGTTATGCATCATGAACGCACTCTGGACGGCTTCCTCCGCAGCCGCGGCGTGAACTTTCCGCCTCCGCCCAGCGACGCTACCGCACAAAACATCTACTTTGTTGTGGGCGTCTTTATCTGCCTGCTTGAAGCAGGCAAGATCTGGTTCGGAATCAGTTCCTAGAGAAACCCTTCCTCGCTGCCGCAGGCTTCCCCTAAAACAAAACCGCCGGAACATTGCTGTTCCAGCGGCTGATTTAATCCTGAAAAGCTTGTTATGCGTCGGCGGTAACTTCCGGGAACTTCAGCTTGCTCTTGGCCAGCGCTTTGGTAAGCAGGTCTTCGATCTCCGGCTCAGGAATGCTACGGGCCATAGCCAACTCAGTTACCAGCAGGTAGCGGGCGCGCTCCATCATTTTCTTTTCGCGGAAGGAGAGAGGCTTTTCCTTGCCCAGCAGGAGCAGACTTTTTAATACGATGGCCACTTCAAGCAGCGAGCCGGTCCGCATCTTGTCAGAGTTCTCTTTGAAGCGGAATTTCCAGTCCTGGTGATTGTCACATTTGCCGTCAGTCAGGAAGTTAATGATCTTTGTGACCTCGCCGTTCTTCACCACCGGGCGGAGTCCTACCATTCCAACGTTGTTAAACGGCACCTCCACGCGCAAGCTGCTAGCCTTGATCTTAAGCAGGTAAAACTTTTGCACGTTAAGGCCTATGGTCCGGCTGCTGATCTGTTCAATCACGCCAACACCATGATTCGGATAAACTACTGCGTCGCCGATTTGAAAGCTCGATAATTGACCACTCATGAGGACACCAGATGGGGCTTCTTTCTGCGGGGAAACGGCTCAGAGTAAACGATTATAGTCCCAGAGGGTTCATTAAGCAATTTTTGCCACGTCTCGCGACCTAAGTAGCTTTTATTCAATGGCTTGGCAATCGCAAACGGCAGCGGTAGTCGGCATGCGCCCTGGGGGTTTATAATTCACGCTTGTATCTCGGCTGAAAAATGGCCATGAGAACAGGAGTAGTACTTCCGCAAAATGCCAGAGCATATCAAGAAGAGACTTGAAGAAGAGATTCGCGCTCTGGAACACGAGCTGACCTACGATCTCCCCAAGGAAATCAAGAAAGCGGCCGCCCTGGGCGATCTCAGCGAGAATGCGGAATACCACATGGCCAAGCAGCGCCAGGAACTGGTGAATGCCCGTCTGGGCCAGCTCAAGAGACGCATGGGCGAGCTCGCTCTGGTGAACTTGGCCAATATCCCTAAGGACCGGGTCGCCTTTGGTTCGCGCATCAAGGTATTCGATAACACCAAGGAAGAAGAGATCGAATATAAGCTGGTGACCAGCGAAGAATCGGATGTAAGCAAAGGATTGATCTCGTCCACCTCGCCCATCGGGAAGGCTTTGATCGGGAAAAAAGTTGGCGATACTGCTACGGTGGTTACGCCTAACGGCAACCGGGAGATGGAGATACTGCACCTCACCACCATCCACGACGAGGCCCAATGACCTGGACCGGAGCGTTTGGACGATCCTGCCGGGTTCTGCTGCATGCGATTGTCCGTGGCCTGGCCCTGACCCGGATTTCTCCCAACGTACTCACCTTCATCGGCCTGGTCATCAATATCATTGCCGCTATTCTTTTCGGCTACGCCAACGGCCACAACTATCAACGGCTGTTCCTTTATGCCGGACTGGTCATTATCGCTGCCGGCATCTTTGACATGGTGGATGGCCGCGTGGCCCGCGCCACCAACCAGGTCACCACCTTCGGCGGCTTCTTTGACTCGGTGATCGACCGTTACAGTGATGTGGCGCTCTTCTTCGGCCTGCTCGTCTATTACGCTCGCGCGAACCACTTCTTTTATCTGGTGTTAGTGGCCGTGGTGATGGTGAGCTCCGTCATGGTGAGCTACACACGGGCCCGCGCTGAATCATTGATTGGATCCTGCAAAGTCGGCTTCATGGAGCGGCCGGAGCGGATCGTGCTGGTGATCATCGGGGCGCTCTTTGCTCGCTGGGGAGCAATGGCGCCGGTACTGTGGGTGCTGGCTGTTCTCTCTACTATCACGATCATCCATCGCATCGCCTACACTTACCAGCAAACGCGCATCCTCGACGCAAAAGCAGCCGCCCAGGCCGCAACGGCAGCCCAGCCAGCAGCGGCGATGGCTGATGTGAGCAACCCTCAGCAAGGCAAGAAGCCTGCGCAGCAAGTACCGTCGTTTAATTAGCCACGCTTTTGTATTAAGTCCCGAGTGAAACGAGGGACCCCTACGGTCTTCCAGATCGAAGGGCATATCTAACACCATTTCACCTTGTTGTGACCAAAACGCGGGAGTTCCAGATAATTTCAACGGTAGGCCCCCCTCGCTTCGCTCGGGGTTAGAAGCAAATGCAAGAGCTAGCAGGTCGCAGTCAGATGATCGGGATCAATTTCGGGTGTTAACGCCACTATGGCGGGCCTGGGTGCAGCGGGCGGCTCGAAGTGCTGGCCCACTGTTTTTGCGTGGATAGCCGCAACCGGGTTCTTGAGTCTTTCCAAAATCGGTGCCCAGGTTTCTTCGACGGGGCAGGGCAGTTGCACAGGCTGTACACGGACCAGTGGAAGCAGCGGTCCGGCATTCAATAACGCCGCCGCATGCGGACTGCCGGTTAGCAGGCAATGCTTGAGCAGAACCTCGCGCAAGGCGCGGTCTTCCTCCGTGGTACACGGCGCAACACCAACAAAATCCGGGTTGCATGTTTTCGGCGTGGCATGCTGGGCCAGAACATACGCCAGGCCGCCCGTCATCCCTGAGCCAAAATTAATTCCGGTTGGCCCCAGTACCAGCACTACGCCGCCAGTCATATATTCGCAGCCGTGATCGCCAAGGCCTTCCACCACTGCCAGTGCGCCGCTGTTACGGACGGCAAACCGTTCTCCGGCTCGGCCGGCGATGTAAAGCTCACCCGAAGTTGCGCCATAAAGAACAGTATTCCCGGCCAACACATCGCGTCGAACCGAAGCATTGGCGCCGCAATCAATGGCAATGCTTCCGCCGCTCAGACCTTTGCCGACGTAATCATTGGCTTCGCCGGCAAGCTGAAAACTTACGCCGGAAACGAGAAATGCCCCAAAACTCTGCCCCGCCACTCCTTTGAAGCGCAATTGCAGTGGCGCTGATCTGCTCATGCCGGACGAAGCCATGCAGGTCTTACTCATAAACGCCCCGTAGCGACGGGACAGCTCACCACTTAACTCCGCACCAATACTGCGATCAGCATTGGTGATGGTGTATTCCGGCGCGCGCGCTCCCGCGCTGATCTTGAGAGATTCCATCAGTTGGTGCGAAAGCCCTTTGCGCACACGGGTTACGCTGGGCGTTTCCGGAGCCCGTGCAGGATCCCGCAAGAGCCCGTCCACCCATGCGGCAGACTCAAGGTAGCGAGGCTGAAGCAACTCCGTTCGGCCAACGATTTCATCCACGGAACTGGCGCCGAGTTTTTGCAACATGCTCTGGAACTCGGCGGCAATGCCCTGCATAAAAGCGATCACCATCTCTGGTTTGCCGTTAAAGCGGGTGCGCAGCTTTTCATCCTGCGTGGCGATGCCCACAGGGCATGTATTCAAATGGCATTGCCGAGCCATCACGCAGCCAATGGCAAGCAGAGCCGCCGTGCCAAAACCAAATTCGTCGGCGCCGAGCAGCGCGGCAATCATCAGATCGCGCGCAAATTTCAATCCGCCATCCACACGGAGCCGCACATGCCGGCGTAACCCTGATTCCACCAGCGTCCGGTGCGCATCACGCAAACCGAACTCCCATGGCAGCCCCGTGTTCTTGATGGAACTGAGAGGGGACGCCCCGGTTCCACCATCGTGTCCGCTGATTGTGATAACGTCTGCTCCGGCCTTGGCGACGCCCGAGGCAATAATCCCAACTCCCGCGCCCGCCACCAGCTTTACGCCAATGCGTGCGCGTGGATTCACCTGGCGCAGGTCATGGATGAGCTGTTCCAGGTCTTCAATGCTGTAAATGTCATGGTGCGGTGGCGGCGAGATCAAAGACATTCCCGGAACCGCACGGCGCAGCTTGGCGATATACGGCGTGACCTTGGTCGCGGGCAACTGCCCACCTTCGCCGGGCTTTGAGCCCTGCGCCATCTTGATTTCAATCTCCTGCGCGTGCACCAGGTAATCAACCGTTACGCCGAAACGCGCAGAGGCCACTTGCTTGATGCGGCTAGTGGCCTCCGGCTGCCGATCATAAAGAGCTGGATCATCACCTCCCTCTCCTGTATTGCTGCGGGCGCCCAGGCGATTCATGGCCAGGGCCAGAGTTTGATGCGCTTCAGGACTGATGGCCCCCACGGACATCGCCTGCACACTGAAACGCTGGATGATTTGCTGTTGCGACTCCACGTTCACCGCCGCCGGCGTTTCCGGGTAAGCGACGGCCAACAAATCGCGAATCGCTGTTGGTTCGCGCTGCTCGGCAAGTTCTTCATAGGCGCGGTAACTTTCATCGCCAGGGTCCTTCACAAGCGCGTGCATGCGACGCATCAGGTCCGGCGACGCTTGATGTATCTCGCCCTCTTTGCGGAAACGGTAGAGTCCCGCATCACGAGGCGCTTTGTGATCAGCCGCGTACGCCAGCGCATGATTGTAGAGATAATCTTCCAGCAATTGTTCCAGCGAAGTTGCTTCGGCAACTCTGGGCGCGTCAGCAAAGAACGAATGGCAGAGCTTGCCATCCAGCCCAATAACTTCAAAGAGCTGGGCATTGCGATAGCTGGCCAGCGTGGAGATCCCCATGCGAGACAGAACTTTTTTCAATCCAGCGCCAATGCCGCGTGCATAGTTCGCCGCGCCATCCGCGTGCAGTTCCGATGCGATTTGCAGCGCAAGATAGGGGCGCACGCATGTCACTCCGACGGCCAGTAACAAAGCCACATGGTGCGTGTCCAGCACCTGCGCGGTTTCCACGACCAAGGGAATACGGAAATTTCCGGCCAGAGCCATGTCCTGCCACGCCGCCGCGGCTGCCAGCAATGCCGGTAGCGCAACGCGATCATGACCGACGTTCCGGTCACTCAATATCACCAGTCCGGGCACACTCCCCTGTTCCCACCGCACTTCATTACGAATGCGCTGCAGTGCCTGTACACCGCCGGCAGCGCCCTGCGCGCCGGGAAATGTAATGTCAATTCTCTGGCAGGGTGTGAGCGTTGCTTCAAGTTGCGCAACCTGCTGTTCGCCCATAATCGGCGAAACAGCAATCACACTCTGTTTGCAGTAATCCCAAACCGTGCGCCGCTGCTTAGACATGAAGGCCGGAGGCGTATCGTCTCCCATGCTGAACATGCCTTCTTTGCCTTCGGCCAGCGGCTGAAGCAAAAACTTGATCTGGTCTTCGGTCCAGCCCACAGCGGAAGCGATCTTTTTCGGCGCTTCATCATCGCGCAACGCTTTTTCCGTCGCGAACGCGGGCGATAGACGTGTCACGTCGCGCGCCTGTCTTGAAACAGCAATCGGCCACGTATTGGCCAGAGTTGTTCCGTTGCGCGTAATGCGGCCAGTCGGGATGTCCACCGCCAGCATCTCGCCGGGACCAAGTCGCTGGCGTTCCAAAATCGTGTTCTCGTCGAAGTCGGCCAGTCCGGCTTCTGATCCGGCAATCAGCCAGCCATCCGATGTGCGCGTATAGCGTAGCGGACGCAAGCCATTACGATCGAGCTTTGCTCCAACTGTGCGGCCATCGCTGAAGATCAGCGCTGCCGGGCCGTCCCAGGGCTCATACTCCCAGGCAGAGCATTCCAGATAATCTTCCAACTCGTTACTGAGCCGCGGATTGTTGCTGGTGACAGGCGGGACCAAACTCATGAGCCCGGCTTCCAGCGTGCGTCCCTGCTGGACCAGAACTTCTACGGCGTTATCCAGGCTGGCGGAGTCGCTTACGTTCTCCTCCAGCGCTTTGAACCAGGTTCCGGCACGCAGGCGGCTGCGAATCTCAGGTTCACGCGCGCGCATCCAGCGCCGGTTGCCGACGATGGTATTGATCTCACCATTGTGGCCGAGAAAACGAAACGGCTGCGCCAGCGACCATGCTGGTTGCGTGTTGGTGGAAAATCGCTGATGAAAGATGGCAAAAGACGTTTCAAAGTCCTGCTCCCACAAGTCGGGATAAAACAGCGGAAGCTGCCACGGCGCGAGCAGGCCTTTGTAAACGATGGTGCGCGACGAGAGCGAGCAGAAATAAACGCTGGCTCCGATTTCGGTCTCAGCGCGCTTTCTAAACAAGAACAGCTTGTTTTCGCAACGGCCGCTGTTGTCCTTGGGCGCAAGAAAACATTGCCAGACGCTGGGCAAAGACTCGGTGGCGCGAGCGCCGGGAACAGATGGATTGACAGGTACTTCGCGCCATCCCAGGCACGTAAGTCCCATGGCGGGAGCGAGTGCCGTTATTTGTTCCTGCACGCTAAGGACAGACTCGGGACGGATAAACAACATTCCCACGCCGAAGCAACGCGGCAACTCGATTCCCAGAGCCGCTGCCCGGCGACGAAGAAATCTCTGAGGAGTGGCCGTGAGCAAACCAGCGCCATCACCGCTTGCCCCATCAGCATCGACTCCACCTCGATGCGACAGTCTCTGCAACGCGGTCAGCGCACGGTCCACCACCTCATGCGAAGCGAGACCGGAGAGCTGTACTACGAACCCGGTTCCACAAGCATCATGGTCCGGATGCCCACTGGAGGCAGTAGTGTGATCATCCGTTACATGGGAGAACTTCCCGTCCATGGTCATTGATAGATCACAGAGGAGAGAAAGGGAAATTGGTAATTTGGATGGTTGCTATTCGTTTTTTGAAAGCAAATTGCTTACCGGCGGAAGGGCCGTGAATCGCGGCATCACACCTCCGTAGGCTTGGCACCCAGGGCGAGCTCTTTGCGTGCCAGCTCAACAAAAGAGGTGGCCATCATGGGCAAACTACGATCTTTGCGATAGACAAGGGCCAGCTCACGCCACATATCAAGACCGTCAATTTTTAGAAGTCGCACATTTCCGCGACGCACATTCTCGCGCGCAAAGGCAGCGCATACCAGTGAGACGCCGAAGCCATCCTGTACAAACCGCTTGATCATCACCACGCTGGTCAGCTCCATGGTGATGTTGAGATTTTCACGGAATGGCCGCAGATGCTTTTCCATCAGCTTGCGGATTGATCCCGTCTTCGGCAGGATGATGGGTTGCTGCGCCAGCTCTTCGGCCGCCACTGATTTGCGCTTGAACAGCGGGCTTGCCGGCCCAACCATCAACAGAATCCGATCGCGAAATACAGGAACCACCTCAAGGCTGGGGGACTTCACCGGCATGGTGACAATGCCCAGATCAATGGCGCCCTGTTCAACTTTCTCGCTCACCTTGTGAGTAAAGCTGCGGTACACGCTGATGCGTACCTTGGGGAACTTGCGATGATATTTCGTGAGGACATTGGGCAGCACATACAAAAACGTTCCTTCATTCGCGCCAATTGAAAGTGTGCCCGTGGCCACGCCGGTGTGATCAGATGTGGCGCTCAGGGACCTGGTGTGCAAGGCAATCAACTGCTTGGCGTACTCCAGCACTACTTCACCCGCGGGCGTGAGCCGCACGGACTTTGCCGAGCGATCAAACAATTTCTGTCCGTAATCCTGTTCCAGCTGCCGGATCTGCGAACTCACCGCCGGCTGCGAGCGCAACACTTTCTCCGCGGCGCGGGAAAAGCTACCCAGCCGGGCTACTTCAATAAACGTTCTGAGCTGATCAAAATCCATTTTGGGAAAAGAACCCCGCGAACAACCTTTACAGTCTAGTGTGTTTCTGAAGGTTCAACATTAAAGTGGTTTCAATTTACACGCAACAGTTGACACTGATATTCATGCGTCTTTAGACTGCGTGCGCATCAAGGGAAAGGAACCACGCAATGCATAATTCACGCAGAGATGTATTGAAGGGAACCAGCGCTATGGTCGCACTCGCAGCTACCGGCGGTTTCGCACATGGTGAAACCAAAACCAGTCCAGATCAAAAGCGCGAACGCGGCATGGCCAAGGGCCTCAGCCTGCTGACTTTCCGTAGCCAGGGCGAACTCAAACTCGGCGTGAAAACGGACAAAGGCATTCTCGACGTTCAGCATGCGGCCAAACTCCTGAATATGCATGCGCCCACGACCATGGACGATCTTCTGCAAACTGAAGATGGCCCCAGCCTTCAGGCGCTGGTCGCAGCAGCGGAAAAGTCAAAGTCAGCCAGTGCCGCTTATATAAAAGAAGATGGGATTGAGTTCGGGCCGCTGGTGAGCCGTCCAGAGAAGATTGTCTGCGTGGGTCTTAACTATCGCCATCATGCGGAAGAAATTGGCGCACCCATTCCCAAACAGCCGGTGCTTTTCAACAAGTTCAACAACACGCTCAACCACCACAACGGCACGGTGAAGCTGCCCGTGGACAACGCTAAGAAGTTTGACTATGAGGTTGAGCTGGTCATTGTGATGGGGAAGCAGGCGCACAACGTGAGTGAAGCCGACGCACTCAATTATGTAGCGGGATACGCCACCGGCAATGATTTCACCGCACGCGATCTTCAGCTTGAGACCGGAGGACAGTGGATGGTCGGCAAGACTCCCGACCAGTTTGCGCCGCTTGGTCCGTATATGGTCACCGCCGATCAGATTGATCCGGACAAGCTCAAGCTTGAGTGCCGCGTAAACGGTGAAACGCGCCAGTCGTCAACCACCAGCGACTTCATCTTCAACACCCGCCAGATCATCAGTTACATTACGAAATTCATCACGCTGCGCCCCGGCGACATTATCTTCACCGGCACTCCGGAAGGCGTGATTCAGGGCAAGCCCAAAGACAAACAGGTCTGGCTCAAGCCAGGAGACAAGATTGCCTGTAGCGTGGAAAAGCTGGGAGAGCTCAAGTTTGAGTTGGTATGAAGAGAAGCAATTGGCAAATGGCAATTAGCAGATGACAGAAGCTCACTTCTCCAGCAGCTATCCTTTGGAAAGCTCGTCATTGTTCTGACTCGAGCAGATTCAGCAGTGCTAATTTGTATTTGCCAATTGCTATCTGCTAATTGCTAATTGCTTTTCCCCATCCACAACCAATCTTGCAATGCGTTCACGATGGAATGTCGCGTCGCCCAGCATGGTCTCACTCGCCTTGGCCCGCCGATAATAAAGATGAACGTCGTTTTCCCAGGTGAATCCCATGCCGCCATGCACCTGTATCCCGCGATTGCCCACGTTTCTCGCAGCGTCACTCGCATACATCTTGGCGATCGACACGGCAGTCGCTGCATCAAGGGCATTCTCTTCCAGCGCCCATGCGGAATAGTAAGCGGCTGAGCGTGTGCTCTCAGTTTCCAGATACATTTCTGCGCACATGTGCTGTACGGCCTGAAAGCTGCCAATGGGTTTGCCGAACTGCTTGCGCGTTTTAGCATACGCAACGGCCAGCTCCATCACGCGCTGCATTCCGCCGGTCATCTCAGCGGTGAGTGCCGCGGTGGCCACCCGCAATGATCGCTCGATGGAAGTCTTGTCACCAGCAAGCTGCTCTGCGGGTGTACTGCTGAACTTCACAGAATAAATCTTGCGTCCAAGGTCCAGGCCTTTCATCGGCTCGACCTTCAGGCCCGAAGCTTTGGCTTCGACCACGTATGCGCAATCATTGGCGATCACGACGATCACATCCGCTACTTGTGCATCCGTGACAAACAGCTTTGCTCCATTCAATTTGCCCGCGGGACCGGAAATTCGCAGATCATCCATTTCCCAACTGGCGCCGGCTTCGAGAAATGCGACGGTAGCACGCGCGCCGCCTGCGGCGATGCGTGGCAAAAATTTCTGCTTCTGTGCCGGTGAGCCGCAGCCATTCAGCACCGCTCCGGCCATCACCGTGGAAAACAACGGTCCTGGCAACAAAGCGTATCCAGCTTCTTCCATGAGCAGAATCAGCTCAACCATGCCAAGGCCCATGCCGCCAAACATACGCCGTTTCTGTTTCCATCAGCTTGCGTGTATCCGCCATGGCGCACTCGCCAGCAAAAAACTTGCGGGCGGTGTCTTTCAAAATCTGCTGGCTTTCACTGAGGCCAAATTGCATTCGACTTCTCCTAAATCAAAAGTTCACAACGGAGGCACGGAGACGGGGACAAAACGGATCAAGATTCTGTTCCGATCTGGTCTGACTCACTCCGCATATCGGCTTGCATCTGCATTTTCTCTGCCACAAAAATTGAACGCGTCTCGCCGCTTTGCCGCTCTTCGCGTTCCTTCGTGTCCTTTGTGGTTCAAGGTTCTCCCTAATGGCTAAGTGCCAACGGCTTGTTTTAGTAGCTCTTCGGCAATCCCAGCACAAAATGCCCGATGATGTTGCGCTGAATCTCTGACGTTCCGGCTTCAATCGTGTTGCCCCGCGCGCGCAGGTACCCGTAGGACCAGGAGCCGTTGTCGATGGCCAGCGGATCGCCCGCTTCCAATTGTGCATGCGGGCCGAGTATTTCCTGTGCGATCTGCTGGAAGCGCTGGTTCAGCTCGCTCCAGAAAATCTTCTGAATCGAACCCTCCGGTCCCGGTACTCCTGTAGCGGATATTCGGCTGAACGCCCGCCCCTGGTTCCAGCGCATGATTTCAATTTCCGCATAGCATTGCGCCAGCTTCTGCCGCACTATGGGATCGTCCGCCGCTTTGCCGCCATTGCGTTCCGTGCTCTTGGCCAGCTCAATCAATCGCTCCATGTTGCGCTGATACATCACCTGAATGCCTGCACCCAGGGTGCCGCGCTCATGCATCAGCGTGCCCATGGCCAC
>WNEZ01010300.1_pt1 | contig 12754 bp, 9 predicted proteins | sample 5400521 | NCBI WGS metagenome assembly WNEZ01 (sample SAMN13153339, study PRJNA577476) | soil metagenome | isolation source: 120 cm saprolite under Douglas fir tree site 2 hole 1 replicate 1 | place: USA:California | collected 2015-04-18 | reverse complement strand
CCTCCCGGCGTCGCACCGGCAAATCCCCGAAGAGAACGGCCGGCGCGATCGGTCGCCATGGTGCTATTTCATCGAATTCGCAAGACCGCCGGAGCATCGAGCCGCTCGAGAACGATGAATATCAGGCTCGGTATCCCCAGTTACCGCGCAGCGCTTAGCCGATTTGCCGGGCGCCCCTTTAGCAGCCGCGACAGACGTTGAGCTTCTTGTCGAGATCGCGCTGGTTCTGGTTTGTTGTACCTTCGTCGTGCAGCACGCTTGCGGGTACATCCTCCGCGTTCGGCTGGCGATGGCCGATCGGCGCCTCCAGTCGCGGCTCCACGCTGGGCGCCGGTGATGGCTGCGCCGAATTGCTATCCGCCGGCGCCGCATAAGAGGCGCCGCCGAAGGCCAACAGGCCGGCAGCGCCCATCGCCAGCGCCAGCCGTCGAATGGGCGTGGCGCGATTTCGGATCGTGTCGTGCGACCGTGTGGGATTCACGGAATGTCTCCCCTTTGAGGCGCGCCGATGAAACTCAGCCCTCCCATAGGCGAAAAAGCACCTGGCCGCTTGCTCGTGATTGTCGCGAATGGCCCAACCTTGCCGACAGGATGGCTGAGCGTGGCTTGCATGCGCGCCCGATAGCCGGAACAGCCGCGGGTGCGGATTGTTGCAACATAGCCAAGAACACAGCAAGCCCGACCAAGCGCGGGATCGCAGGACTGCATAGATCCAGCGCGTGCCGGGAACTACGTGGGCCTTGCCGGTACGACATTACCGTCCGCTGTTACGAAGGCGCGCGGCGTGCGCCCCATGAAAGCAAGACCCGGTAATGAGTTTGAATGGTGGCTCCATGCCTCGTATTGCTCGCGCAAATCCGGGTCACTCCATTCGTCGCGTTGCAGTCGTGGTGGGGCTGGTCGCGTCCGTGCATGCAACCCTATGGGCCCTGAATTCCGGCGAGTTGGCTGCCCCTAATGTTCAGGGTCCGCTACCGAGTGTTTCCTATACGCGATTGGAAGCTTCGGATAATGGCGGGCGGGTGACTGCCGCGCAGATCCGCTCCGACCTCGAGGTTGTCGCGCGTCAGACAAAGGCCGTGCGCACTTATGCCTCGACCGGCGGCCTCGAGCTCGTCCCCGCGATTGCCAATGAGTTCGGGCTCAATGTCGGCATGGGCGCCTGGATCGGCAACGACGAGGCGCGCAACGAACGCGAAATCCGCTCGTCCATTCAAGTTGCCCGACAGAACCCCAATGTCACGCGGCTCATCGTCGGCAACGAAACGATCTTCCGCCGCGAGCATACGGCCGACTACATGATTCGACTGCTCGAGCGCGTCAAACGCGAGAGCCCGGTCCCGGTCACCACCGCCGAACAATGGCCCGTCTGGCTCGAGCACCCCGAGCTTGCAAACGCGGTTGACTGCATCTTTGCCCACATCATCCCGTACTGGGAAGGATTCTCCGAAAAGATCGCGGTCGATCAGGCGCTGCTCATCTATAACAAGCTGCACGCAGCCTTTCCGGGCAAGCCTATCGTTATCGGCGAATTCGGCTGGCCGAGCGGCGGGCACAACATAAAGAACGCCATGCCGGGGCGCGGCGAGCAGGCCAAAGTGCTGCGCGACTTCGTCACGCGCGCGGACGCGGCCGGCATCGATTACAACATCGTCGAAGCAATCGACCAGCCGGGGAAGGTCTTCGAGGGCAGCGTGGGGCCGTATTGGGGCATATTCAGCGCCTCGCTGCAGCCCAAATTCGCCTGGGTTGGAGCCGTCGGCAACGCCGATCGTTGGAGGACAGCAGCAGTCGCAGTTCTCGGTGGAATCCTGTTGTCGTTGCCGGTTTTCGCGCTGTCCGGCGGCACGTTCGGACAAGTCGCGGTGCTCGCGATCTCGGCACATGCGGCTGGCGCCTGGTGCGCGACCGTGCTGGCGTACTGGCACAGCCATTATTTCACACCCGGCGAGGCGGTCGCGTTCGGGCCGGGGCTCGCCCTGCTGGCGCTCCTGATCGCGATGGCGCTGGCGCGATTGGAAGAGCTTGCCGCGGTCGCGTTGGGACCGGAGCCGCGCCGGATGCTGCCTGCCTCGGTGGCAGCGCGCGAGGGCTTCGCGCCGAAGGTCTCGATCCATATTGCGGCCCGCCGCGAACCTGCGGATATGCTCAAGCTCACACTCGATGCGGTCGCACGCCTGCGTTATTCGAATTACGAGTGCGTGGTGGTCATCAACAACACGCCAGAGCCCTCGTTGTGGCGTCCGATCGAGGAGTATTGCCGAGCTCTCGGCGAGCGCTTCAAATTTATCTACGTGGAGAAGCTCGAAGGCTTCAAAGCCGGTGCCTTGAACCTTGCTTTGGCGAACACGGCTGCCGATGCTGAGATCATCGGCGTGCTCGATGCCGATTATGTGGTGCATCCAGACTGGCTGAAAGATCTCATCCCGACCTTCTACGATTCGAGCGTGGCGCTTGTGCAGGCACCGCAGGATCACCGAGACGGTGATCGCAGCATCGTGCACGCCGCCATGAATAGCGAATATGCCGGCTTCTTCGACGTCGGCATGGTCCAGCGCAACGAGACCAATGCCATCATTATGCACGGCACCATGTGCTTGATTCGACGGGCCGCGCTCGAGGCCGCGGGCCGTTGGTCGAGCGACACGATCTGTGAGGACACTGACCTCGGCCTCACCATCCTGGAACTCGGCTGGCGTGCCCATTATACCAACCGGCGCTATGGATGGGGACTACTGCCGGAGAGCTACGAGGCGTTCAAGAAACAACGCTATCGCTGGGCCTGTGGCGGAGCGCAGATCCTGAAGAAGCATTGGCGCCGCTTCCTGCCCGGCGCAAGCCGGCTCGACCACGACCAGAAGCGCGAGTTCGTGATCGGCTGGTTGCGCTGGCTGGGCGGCGAAACCATCGCCGTTGCCGCCGCCATGCTCAATCTCGTGTGGGTCCCGCTCGTCATCTTCTTTGGCCTCGCCATCCCTGACACGATCCTGATGCTGCCGACGATCGTTGCCTTCATGCTCTCGCTGCTGCATTTTTCGATCGCGTATCGGCTGCGAGTCGATAGTCCGCTCCGAGCCGCAGCTGGCGCCCTGTTCGCGGCCATGTCGGTGCAATGGACCGTGGCCAGCGCGATCGCTCACGCAGCGATAGGGCGTGATCAGAAGCGATTCCACCGCACTGCCAAGGGCGGTAGGGGCGACCGCAGCGTCGGATTTGCGGCGTTCTGGGAGGTCACGATGGGCGGGCTGCTCGTGGCTGGCGCGACCGCCGTGTGGATCACCAATTACGACCAGATCAGGGCCAATTATTTCTTCGCCGGAGCACTGTTGGTGCAGAGCTTGCCGTTCCTGTCGGCTGCAATGCTTGCTGCACTCGAAAGTTCACGCCTCAACAAACGGCGTTACTGGCGTAGGCTTGAAATTCGGATTTCCAGGCTGCTCGGCGTCGCAAGGTGGTCGATTGGACCTCGTGCCCGGCAGCTGCCACGAGGCCCGGGCTCTTGCCTGAAGCTTGTTTCGGTCTGCAACATGGGTCCAACGGCCCGCCGCAACGAGCATAATGGGCGCAAAGAGCGCGAACAACAGCAGAATCTTGTACGACATTGAAGCGCTACCCGATAAGGCACTGGTTTCCGCGACATCTGCGAACAACAATGATACTCATCGCGCTCACTCGGCGATCGTCGTCACTTGCTCAAATTGTTGCGCAATTGCGCCGATCGCCGGTCGGGGCCGTGAAGGCAAGGCGCTCGACCACCGAGCGCGGCCATCATGCGTCTGTTACAGGCGAATATCGCAAGCATGATCCGAACGCGGCAATATCGAACAAACATTGCGTCTCGGCGCCACCCACAATCGAGCCGCGCTCGATGGATGCCGGAGGCCGCAGCTGCCGGATGATGCGGCAGCCGCGCGCGGCACTGACCACAAACGGCGCTCGTCCATAGTCATGGTCGGAGACCCGGCACGCCATTGGTCTACGTCCCGTGGCTGCGGTTCGCTGCGAGCGATCTCCTGCTGGCGGAGCACGGCATCTATATCCAGCCGATCAACTATCCGACCGTCGCCGAAGGGACCGAGCGGCTCCGCATCACCCCTTTTCGACGATCCTGAGCGTCGGGTCCCCGAAAGAAAGCCCGGATCGACCAGAATTCGTGGAAGGTCAGATAGTTGGTCTGCGCTTCTAGGACGGCATCCTGTCTTTGATCATTCGAGCAAATGCGATCGAGCTTGGCCGATTCGAGCGCTCCCGGAAGCATCCTGCCGACGATCGTGGCCTCCGCAACCAGCATCTCGTCGATCGCGCGGATCTCATCAGACCCAAGGCGCTTCGGGTCGATCAGGGGCGCGATCGCGTCGCTCTTGGGCTCGAGGAAGGTAAGCGGTACACCGCCGTTCCTCCCGCCTCCTAACCCGCACAGCCCGGCCATGAAAACGTTGAGCAAGATCGATAATTGCAGCGACCACTCGAGGAAGGACAGAAACTCGATCTTCATAGCTGCCTCCTTGTTGTCCAATTCGTTCCGACGATGCGCGGCAGGGATCATCAATGATTTGTCCTGAGTAAAGCGCGCCGAGCTTCATCGGACTACATTCTCTCCCGCGCGATTGGCGTGCTGTCGCGGCGTAGCCATCATGGTCTCGTGGCCCGACCGGATGTCGCTCGCTTGGTCGCGTGGGTGACGAGCCTTGTTCGTGTACGCTCCGTTGGCGGCGGCGATAAGCGCGAAGGCGATGAACGCGATGATCACGAGGAGAAACGTTTCGTGCATCGAATTGATTATGTTGTCGGGTGGGGTTGCCATTTCCAACGCCTCTCAGTCCGATAGTCACGAAGCGTGCTCGAGCGGCTGCTTTTGCGAGCGCAGAGGTGCCGGAGCCGGCTCTGTCGCGCCTCGAGAAAAGACGCGCTGTTGGGCGGCGACGAAGCGTCTCACGCCCTCGCGATTCATCCCGAACATTGGAAGGTAGGTCTCGAGCTCGACGTCTTCGACCAGGGCGAGCCAGCGATTATCCAGTACCAGCCAGCGGCCGTCCAAGCGCACGGCGACCACGGCATGATCTTCCCGCCGTCGCGTATCCCGCACGACGACTAGGCGAAGATCCTCCTCGGCGACTCCGGCCTCCTCGAGTGCGACGTATTTGGCGATGGCATAGTCTTCACAGTCGCCGGCACCGGCCGTTAACGTCTGAATCGGCGCGGTCCACAGGTCGGGCACTCCGTATTGCGCAACGTCGCTCATCGGACGAATTGCCAGATTGACCGCCCGGTTGATCTCCCCGACCCGCGAGCGACCCTCGCGTCGACGCGCCGCATCGACGATGTCCATCAACCGTAGAGCCGGGGCCGAACCGCATGACCGATCCGTGGCGCAACGCGCAAGAAGCAGCTCATCCCGACGGATTTCTCTTTCGACGCCGCGCCACCTCGTTACAAGCGGACCCTCCAGCGCTTCGACCGTCGGCAACCCGAACGGTTCGGAAGAAATTCGTTCGATTGCCTGGGCGGGCGAAGCGGGCCGCCGGTCATGCCGGGACGAATGCGCGGGCCCTGTTTGAGTTACGATCCTGTTGATAGGCGAAGGCCGTGCCGTCGCGGCTTCGTTCCCAAACAAGACGCCCATCACGACGAAAACCGCAAGTGCCTGAGCGGTCCTGCGCGCCGCAGCCGCGATGCGGTCGCGAGCAACCCTCGCCGGTGAAGCATTGGGGATCGATGATTTTCTGAACGTGCGCATTGTAAGCTCGCAGCTCTCACGACACGGGCGGGGCGAAGCTGACGATGAGAGTCTCGCTAGCTGGATCCGGTGCCTGCGAGGCCCATCCGTTGTCGGAGCCTGCCGATCTGGCCGGAGCCAATGCGGATCTCGTCATTCGCCAGCTTGACGATCGACGCGGCGCGGCTGCTTTCGCTTGAAGCCGCATACGCCCGACATAGAGCCTTGCGCAGCGTGCAGGGTAAGCCCAGCGCGACCGAGCCGGCGCGCGCCAGCCAAAAGCGACGATCCAACATTCCGAGCAATTCGTCGTCGGCAAGTTCGTTCGCGGTCAACATGGGCGTCTCCATCTCAGCGAATTCCCCTTCTCCCATTCCCTCTCACCGGGTAGTGCGGAGTCTTGCCGAGCTCAGAGGAGGCTGCGAAATCCGGTCGGGGTAAGTCCGGTCGCTTTGCGAAATGCCGCGCTGAACGAACCGGTCTCGCTGAAGCCCGCGGTCAATCCGATCTCCGTCACCGAGAGCGCAGGATCGGCCAACAGAATCTTCGCGCGCTCGATGCGTCTGCTGGTGTGATAGCGGTGCGGCGGCATGCCAAAGGACTGCTTGAAGGCCCTGCAGAAATAGTGCGGGCTGAGCCGAACCAGCTGCGCGAGCTGGGCGAGCGGGATCTGGTCGCCAAGGTGCTCCTCGATGTACGCGACCGCGATCCGTTGCTGCCAGGCGGCGAGACCGCCGCGCACGGGCGGTACGCTGCTGGGCGCTCCGGTGTTGAGCCGCACCAGCTCGTGCGCCAGGACGGCGCCGAGAGCTTCGAAATACAGCCGGTTCGCCGAAAGCGAATGTTCGACCAGGGACATCAGCTTGAGCGCCGTACTCCATAACGCCGCATTCTCGAAAAACAGCCGCGGAGCCATCTCCGCGAAACCCAGCTCCGGATCGATTGCCAGCTCGGTTGGATCGAAATAGAAGTAAGCCACGCGCGTGAGAATGTGCGGGTCCTGGCAGTCATAATATTCGTGACCTGCCGGCACAAAGGTTAGCTTTCGTCTCAGATCTCGCAGGGCCGAGCGGGGCAGCCCCTCGACGAACGTCTCCCCGTCCCGGCGCATGCCCCTGTCGTATACGGCGAGCAGGTGGACAGGCGCGCGGAAGCGAGATTCGATTTTGCCACGCTTCGTGGCCTGGACGATCTCCCCCGCCATTCCGTTCGAGGCCATGGTGCGACGTTTCACGATGTCGGCTGGATAAATCTCCACGGCATGACCGGCAGCGTCGACCCTGGGCCCATTGGGCAGCCGATGAGCCCGGGGATCGGTGCGCATGTCGTGCCTTTCGCGGGCACGGGAGTGTCCGTCCAGCGACAGCAACATGGCGGCTTGGCCCGGCTTTGAGGTATTCCGGTCGAAAGGACCATTCGATGCCAGATTCGTACGCAGGGAGTTGGCCAACATGGATTCCACCTTTGACGTTCGCGTCGGTTAGCTCGCACTTCCCCGGCCCCATTCCGGCTCTCACCAACTCAGGAGAGCATAGTTCGATCGAGGCAAACCGCCCATCGTACGGAGGTTGATCCGAATAGCGTATTGGTTTGAGAGCCTCATACCTTGGTTTGGCAGCGGGACTTCGACGGATCGGCGAGCGTTATCCCAATCGGCCCGGTCGTCGTGTCTTCCGCCGGATCGAGATCGCCGCTCGACCGACGGCACCCTGGCCGTCGGCAGCGGCCGCAGCGCATTCGAGTTCAACGGCGCGTATGGCGTAGGGTTCGTGGGCAGCGGGTTCATCGACATGGCGTTGCACCTCTGGCGCTCGAATCTTCCGTCCGTGCACGAAATATCGCGCTCGGCGCCTGAAAGGTCCTTGGCGACGGCCTGAAACGTTCCGAAATCATCTGAAATCTACGTAAAGCGGCGGATTTTCGCGCATTCGCCCGTTTGGTTCGGCAGAGGCCCGCAAGATCGCGCGTCCACGCTCGATTTTCGGCAAGAGCGGGCCAAACGCGGCAATCGAGGCACAGCCGCCGCCGCGGAAACGACTAAGTTCCTACCGCAATCAGGCGTCACGATGCTTTGAGGCTTCCATGCACGACCACATCGATTCTCGCGCTGCGGAGGGCGTCCAGAAGCGCAGACCCGTGGAGGAGCGCATCGGCTTCATCGGGCTTGGACGCATGGGCGCCGCCATGGCCACGAATCTCGTGCACGCCGGCTGCGATGTGAGGGCCTATGTCCGGCGTCCCGAACGCATCAAGCAGCTTGCTGCGCTCGGGCTCGACACGACGGCCGAAGTCGCGGACCTGTTCGATTGCGAAATCGTGGTCAGCATGCTGCCGGACGACAAGGCTGTCCGGGACGTCATGTTCGGCCTGGAGCCGCGGCCCGGAAATGGGCTTGCTTCCGGGCTGATGCCGGGCGCCATCCATCTCTCGATGAGCACCATTAGCACGGCCGCTTCGTCGGCGATCGACTCGGGGCACGCCAAGCTCGACCAGGGCTACGTTGCCGCGCCGGTGTTCGGCAATCCCGATGCCGCCGCGGCCCGTCAGCTCTACATCGTCGCCGCCGGCAGCGGTTATTATATCGAGCGCTGCCAGCCGATCTTCGACATTTTGGGCCAGCGCACCTTCGTGGTCGGCCCCGAACCCGCGACCGCGAATCTGATCAAGCTCGCCGGCAATGCGTTGACCGCGGCCACACTGGAAATGCTCGGCGAAGTGGTTGCCCTGATGCGCAAGCGCGGGGAGGACCCCGAGCAGTTTCTCCAGATCCTGACCGAAACCATGTACGGCAGCCGGGTGCACAAGATCTACGGCGGCAAGATCGTCGCGCAGCGCTACGAGCCGGGCTTCGTCCTTCCGCTGGCGCTCAAGGACGTGCGTTTGGCGCTCGCGGAGGCGGAAGCCGCGGGCGTCCCCATGCCGTCGGTCCGCATTGCACGCGATCGGCTGATGGCCGGAATTGCACGTGGCTATGCGGCACTCGATTGGTCGGCGCTCGGCCGCATTGCTGCCGACGAAGCCGGACTGACCTAGGAAGACACCGGTGTGGCGGAAGCCGTGAGCCTCCCCTTCGGCGCGCCGGGTGTAATCAGCCGCTCCGCGATCAACAAGGTTGGACCAAGTGCAGCGCAGCCTCCAGATCGGTGCAAGAACGCATCAATCGTAGCAATTTCGCCGCAGCAGCTTGCGCCAAGGCCGCTTACATTCGGACGATGTCGAAGCCTTAAGACGAACCGAGCATACGAGCGATGTCTACGTCAGGCCCACGTTCGCTCGATCCCTCGGGTCCGGCCTCCTGGTCCTGATCGCTGCGTGGGTCGTCGCGAAGCCTGGTTCCTCCCCGCGGGTTTCGCTTGGACGTAGACACTTGGGCCGGTGGCGCCTGCCGCCGGCCCTTTTTTTGTCGAGTAACGAAGCCGGGTGAGGCGTCATAATCTCCGAACGGCACGACATTTTTTCCGCCGGCAAGGAACTGGCGGCGATTTCAGGTGACGCGCTGGCCCTATGGGGCGATCGGTTGCGGCGGCAGCCCCCGCTTTCCACTGTGCTCCACGGCGAGGAGGCCGGCTTCGACTGTACTTACTCAATGACCGCTCTGCCTCGAAAACTGCATACGTGACGCGAGCAAGACCTTGACGCACCGCGTCGGGGCACCGATCTACGATCGCCTCCGCGAGGCGGCATGCCATTTGGAGCAGCCTTCTTAAAAACCCTGAAAATACCTGAAAATTCGCGCTACAATCGCGCTCATGGATCCCCTATCCGAAACGCCGGCGGCAATGGAGTTCGGCCGTTTCAGGGTTTTGCCGCACCGCCGCGAGCTCCTTGCCGATAGTCGACCGATCCATCTCGGCGGGCGTGCCTTTGATGTGCTGATGGCGCTGATCGAGGCGTCGGGGGCTGTGGTGAGCAAAGACGCGCTGATCGAGCGTGTCTGGCCGAACCAGGTCGTGGAAGAGAACAACCTGCACGTCCAGATCTCGACGCTGCGCAACGCCTTCGCGGCGGATCGCGGCTTGATCCGCACGATCGCCGGACGAGGCTACCAGTTCACCGGCCTGATACGCACGGTCTCGGCAAATTCTCAGGCGCAGGCGGTTGCAGGCACGGCCGTCGTCCTTGAGCCTTCGGCCCGTCCATCGACGAACTTGCCGGAGCCGGTTTCCGAATTGATCGGCCGCGCCGTCGCGTTCGAGGAGATCCTCGGCCTCACCGCCTCCCGCCGCCTCGTCACCCTGACGGGTGCCGGAGGTATCGGCAAGACGCGTCTGGGCCTCGAGGTCGCCCGGCGCCTGCTGCCAAAGTTCGTCGATGGGGTGTGGGTCGTGGAACTCGCAGGCCTGTCCGATCCCGATCTTGTTCCGCTCAGGATTGCCACTGCGCTCCATCTGGAGCTCGCCGCCGACGCAGTGTCACCCGAACGCATCGCCAATGCGCTCGGTGCCAGGCGGCTCATGCTTCTGCTCGACGATTGCGAACACGTGCTCGACCCGGCGGCGCGTATGAGCGAGGCGTTGCTGCGCTTCACCCCGGCCGTTCGCGTGATCGCGACGAGCCGGGAGCCGTTGCAGGCGGAGGGCGAACACATCTACCGGGTGCCGCCGCTCGATGTGCCGGCGGAGGGCATTCAAGATGTGGATGATCCGTTGCATTACGGTGCCGTTCAACTATTCGTCGCGCGCGTGCGCGCGGCACAGCCGCACTTTTCGCCGGACCGACGCGTTGCGGCGGCAACGGCGGCAATCTGCCGGCGGCTCGACGGGATCCCGCTCGCGATCGAGCTCGCCGCGTCGCGCGCCGCTGCGCTTGGGATCGAGGAGCTCGCCACCCGTCTCAATGATCGTTTCCACCTGCTCACCGGGGGGAGGCGGACCGCGCTGCCGCGGCACCAGACGCTGCGGGCGACGCTCGACTGGAGCTACGAGCTGCTTGCCGAGCCGGAGCGCGTGGTCCTGCGTCGTCTGGCGATCTTTTCGGGCGGCTTCAAGCTGGAGGCGGCGAGCGCGGTCGCGGCCGGCGCCGAGATCGCGGCATCGGATGTCGTCGCCGGCGTTGCGAACTTGGTCACGAAGTCATTGGTCTCGGCGAAAGGCGATGACACCACCGCCGGCTACCGGCTGCTCGAGACAACTCGCGCTTACGCGCTCGAGAAACTCGTCGAAAGCGGTGAGCTTGAAGCAGTCGCACGCCGCCACGCCGAGTACTACCGGCATCTGTTTGAGTGTGCTGAAACCGAATGGGAGACGCGAAACACGAGCGAATGGCTTGCCACGTATGCACCCGAGATCGACAATCTGCGGGTGGCGTTGGACTGGGGTTTTTCGCCGGGCGGCGACGCGGCGATCGGCGTAGCCCTGACCGTCGCCGCCACGCCGCTGTGGTTCCAGCTGTCGCTGATCAACGAGTGTCGGGGGCGGGTCGAGCGGGCGCTCGCCGTTCTGGAGCCGGGATCGAGCCGCGGCGAGCGCTGCGAGATGCAGCTCTACGCCGCACTCGGCTGGTCGTTGATGTATACGACCGGTCCGGAGCGCGAGACTGAAGCCTGGAGGACCGCGCTCGTACTTGCCGAGCGACTCGACGACACCGACTATCAGTTGCGGGCGCTCTGGGGGCTATGGGCCGGTCGCGTCAACAACGGCGAGTTCCGGGAGACACTGGCACTCGCAAGACGATTCCGAAGTCTAGCGGCGCGCGCGCCCGACCCCGCCGACGCCCTCATCGGCGATCGCATGATCGGCGCCTCGCTGCATTTTCTGGGTGACCAAGCCGGCGCACGGCAGCACATCGAGCGCGTGCTCAAGGGCTACGTCACGCCCACCCGACGATCCGATGCCGTGCGCTTCCGATTCGATCAGCGCGTGACGGCGCGCATCACGCTGGCGCGGGCCCTCTGGCTGCAGGGATTCGCGGACCAGGCCCTGCGCGACGTCGAGAGCAATATCGAGCACGCTCTGTCGATCAACCACACGCTTTCATTGTGCAATGCGCTTGCCCTGGCAGCCTGCCCGGTTGCGCTCTTGGCGGGCGAACTGTCGGCAGCGGAACGCTTCATTGCGATGCTGCTCGACCATGCCGAACGCCATGCGCTCGACGTCTGGCATGCCCATGGGCGATGCTTCAAAGGCGACCTTCTGCGCCAGCGGGGCGATGTCGACGACGGATTGCAGCTGCTCCGCGTCGCGATCGACGAGCTGCGCGAAGCGCGATTCGTCCAGTATCACACCGCGTTTCTACGCGCGCTGGCACAAGGCTTCGCGGCCGCCGGGCGGGTCGCACCGGGGCTCGCCGCGATCGACGAGGCGCTGGCACGATCCGAGCACAATGAAGAGCGCTGGAGCATCGCGGAGGAGCTGCGCGTCAAAGGCGAGCTGCTGCGACAGCAAGCTGCGCCGGATGCCGCGGCGGCGGCCGAGGAGCACTTCGTGCGCTCGCTCGACTGGGCGCGGCGGCAAGGCGCCTTGTCGTGGGAACTGCGCGCCGCTACCAGCCTTGCCCGCCTATGGCATGAACAAGGTCGCACTGCAGACGCGCGCGCCCTCTTAATGCCGGTCTACGATCGCTTCACCGAGGGATTCGACACGGCCGATCTCAAGGCGGCAAGGGCACTCAGCGGCGATCTGGGTTAGTTTAGCGCCGCGATCAAGCTTGTCAGAACGGGCTCCGCTGCTTTGCTGCGGAGCCCGTTTTGCATCTTTGCTGACATCGTCAGTTTGCAGGCAAGGTCACCATTGGTAATACGGCGACGCGCAGTCGTATGGGTAGTAGGGCGAGTAGTAGTCGCAGGTGTAACCATAGCCGTACCCGCCGAAGTCGTCGAAGTCGTGCCGGAAATGACGAGCGTGGTGAAACCGTTCGCCTCGGTCGCCCCGTTCGCCTTGGTGGCCTCTCTCCTGAGAGCCCGCGAAGCCGCGAGCGTGACCGAACCCTCTCCCATCGACGCCGCCGAAGCCGCCATGGACGCCGCCGAAGCTGCCACCCATATGGCCACCGCCGAAGCCGCCGCCGCTGTGGCCGCCGCCGCCCCCGCCAAAGCCGCCA
>WNEZ01008248.1_pt1 | contig 12756 bp, 9 predicted proteins | sample 5400521 | NCBI WGS metagenome assembly WNEZ01 (sample SAMN13153339, study PRJNA577476) | soil metagenome | isolation source: 120 cm saprolite under Douglas fir tree site 2 hole 1 replicate 1 | place: USA:California | collected 2015-04-18 | reverse complement strand
GCGCGGATTGAGGCTGTCGGTCGGATCCTGAAACACCATCTGGATGCTCTTGCGCAGCGGCAACCGCGCGAAGGCATTGGGCATGATGGCGCCGATCTCGTCGCCGTCGAACACGATGCGGCCCGAGGTCTGGTCCAGCAGCCGCATCACCATCATCGACGTGGTGGATTTGCCGCAGCCGGATTCGCCGACCAGCCCGACGCTCTCGCCATGCCCCACGGCAAAGCTGATGCCGTCGACCGCGCGGAATTGTTCGGTTTCGACCGGCGGCTTGCGCCCAAACAATTTGCCGAGCGTGGCGGTCGCGCCCTGGCGCGGATATTCCTTGACGAGTTTTTCGACGAGGAGAAGGGGGTTTGTACTAGCGTCGCCACTTGCTGCACCGTCACCCCCGGGCTTGACCCGGGGGTCCATCGCTTTTGAAGAGGATTCTTGCGAAGAAGGATGGATGGCCGGGCATAGGCGAGCGGAAGCGACGCCGTCCTCCGGACGGCTATGCCCGGCTATGACAGGGGCCGCCTCCTCCTCCGGCAATAAATCTCGCAACGAAACGCCGAGCCGCGGCGTCGCGCGCATCAGCTTCTTGGTGTAGGCGTGTTCCGGCCTGGCGAAGATATCGGCCGACAGCGCGGTTTCGACCACCCGCCCCTTCTCCATCACCACCACGCGGTCGCAATAGGCCGCGGCTAGCCCAAGATCATGCGTGATCAGGATGGTCGACATGCCCCGCCGCTTGGTGAGTTCGACGATCAGGTCCATCACCGCCTTCTGCGTGGTGACGTCGAGACCGGTGGTCGGCTCGTCGGCGATCAGAAGCTGCGGATTGCAGGCCAGCGCCAGCGCGATCACGACGCGCTGGCACATGCCGCCCGACAGCTCGAACGGGTAGGCATGATAGCGCTCGCGGGGACGTGCGATCCTGACCTGCTCGAGCGCCTCGATCGCCTTCTCGCCGCGATCGCTCGCCGCCGACTGCACATGCTGGCGCAGCACGTCCTCGATCTGGCGGCCGATCTTGCGGATCGGATTGAGCGCCAGCCGGGGGCTCTGAAAAATCATCGACATTTCGCGGCCGCGCAGGTCGCGCATCTGGTTCTCGGTCGCTGACTTGACGTCGATGCCGGAGAACATCACCGAGCCTTCGGCGATCTTGCCGGCGCGGTCGAGAATCCGCATCACCGCGTAGGAAGTGACCGATTTGCCGGAGCCGGATTCGCCGACGATGCCGAGCGTCTCGCCCTTGGCCACGGAGATGTTGACATGCTGCACCGCCTTGACGATGCCGCGCCGGGTGGCGAATTCCACCGTGAGGTCCTCGACGTCAAGCAGCGGCTGCGCGGTCATAGCGTGTTTCCGATTTCTAGCTCGTCATGCGCGGGCTTGACCCGCGCATCCATCAAGAATCCGAAGATGCTCTTCGAGCGATGGATTGCCGGGTCAAGCCCGGCAATGACGACGATATCTGGGGCTGCTCCGCCCATGCTCACGTCCTCCGCTGCGGATCGACCAGGTCGCGCAACCCGTCGCCCAGCAGGTTGAAGCAGAATACCGCGATCATCAGCGCGCCACCGGGGAAGAATGCGATCCACCACTCGCCGGAAATAATGTTGGTCGCACCTTCCGCGACCATGATGCCCCATTCGGGGGTCGGCGGCTTGACCCCGAGGCCGATGAACGACAGACCGGCCGCGTTCAGAATGGCGTAGCCCATGGTCAGCGATATCTGCACCATCATGATCGGCATGATGTTCGGCAGGATATGCACCATCACAATGCGAAAATCGCTGTTGCCGGACAGCCGCGCCGCCTGCACAAAGCCGGCGTCGCGCCGCACATTGGCTTCGGCGCGCGCGACCCGCACATAGAGCGGAAAATTGATGATCGCGGTCGCGATGACGATGTTGGTCACCGTATTGCCCAGGGCGGCGACGATACCCATTGCCAGCACGAACAACGGAAACGCCATGATGGTGTCGGAGATGCGTCCGACGATGCGGTCGGTCCACCCGCCAAAGAAGCCGGCGGCGACCCCGGCGAGGCCGCCCATCACCAGCACCAGCGCCACCGAAGCGACTGCGATCACAAAATCGAGGCGGGTCGCTACCAGCACGCGGCTGAAGATATCGCGGCCCAGCAAATCGGTGCCGAACCAATGGTGCAACGACGGCGACTGCAGGGTCGCCGACGTGTCGCTGGCAAGCGGATCGTATGGCGCAATGTAAGGACCGATCAAGGCGCAAAGCGCGATGATGACGAACAGCCCGAACGACAAGCCGGTCACCGGATTTTCCGCCACCACATAACGGGCATGGCGGAAAATGGAGTTGGCCGGAGGCTTGGGTTGAACCTCGGCGGTCGGAGCTGCGGTCAGACTGGCTTCGCTCATGCCTCGAGCCTCACGCGCGGGTCGATCACGCCGTAGAGCATGTCGATCAAAAGGTTGAGTGCGACGTAGAGCACCGCCATGGTCAACACGAAGCCCTGCACCGGCGCGAAGTCCGACTGCAGCAGCGCCTCGACCGCGTAGGAGCCGATGCCGGGCCATGCGAACACTTTTTCCACCAGCACATTGGCGCCGAGCAGGAACGAGAAAACCATGCCCAACGTGGTCACGACCGGCAGCATCGCGTTGCGGAAGCCGTAGGTCAGGATGACGGTACGGTCATCGAGACCGCTGGCGCGCGCGGTTCGTATGAACTCGGACGACAGCACCGCCAGCATCGAGGCGCGGGTCATGCGCGTGATCGGCGCCAGCGAGAAAATCGCCAACGTCGCCGCCGGCAGGATCAACTGGCTGAGCGAGGCGCGGAAGGTCTCGAAATTTCCGGTCACCAGGCTGTCGATCAGATAGAAGCCTGTGATATCGGGCGGCGCGCTCGCGAAGGCATCGAGCCGGCCGATCGGCGCCGGCGACCAGCCGAGCTTGAAATAGAAGATATAGACCAGCAGCAGTCCGGTGAAGAAAACCGGCAGCGAAACGCCGGCGGTGGCGACAATTCTGCATAGATGATCGATCAAGGAGCCTTGCTTGACCGCGGCGAAAATGCCGAGCGGCACCGCGATGACGATGGCGAGGAACAGTCCCAACAGCGTGAGCTCAGCGGATGCCGGCAGCCGGCTGGTGATTTCGGTTGCCACCGGACGGCCGGTGGAAAGCGAGTTGCCGAAATTGCCGTGGGCCAGATCATTGACATAATGCGCGAACTGGTCGGGCAGCGGCCGGTCGAGCCCGAGTGTCTTGCGGATTTCGGCAATCGACTGCGGGGTCGCGGCCGGTCCGGCAAAATACACCGCCGGGTCGCCCGGCAAGACGCGGGTGAGCAGAAAGGTCACGATCACGACACCGATCAAGGTCGGGATCACGGTCACCAGGCGCTTCACGATCGTCAACATGGACTTCTAGCCCCCAGGATTTCCAAGCTATTCGGGCGCGCCTTTGCGATCGAGCCCGCGTCAGCCCTTGACGATCGAGCGGTAATCGAGTTGCCGGTGGAACCAGTAGACGGCGGCGGCGGCGCGCGCGCCATCGATCAGCGCGTCCATGTCCGGATTGACATAGCTCGGCGTGTTGAAGATCGCGTTCTGGCCGGAATAGCACCAGAAGAAGAAGTACTCGGGATAGTCGAGCCAGCCCGAGAAGAAGTTGACCATCAGCGGCATCGACTTCTTCGCCATCTCGCTGCGCCAGTTGGCGCCGGGAACCTTGTTGATCGCGGTCTTGATGCCGATCTGGCCCAGACTTTCCTGCACCAGCACGGCGATCGGCTCGCAGATGTCGCCGGCGCCGAGATCGAAGGAGACGGTGGTATCGATGCCCGAGACACCGCTCTCCGCCATCAGCGCCTTGGCCTTGGCCATGTCGTTGACGTAGCCGGTCTTGGCCGGCCAGGCGATGTCGGTGACAGTATTGGACGCGCCGCCGAACAGCGGATTGGCGAGGCCGAACATCGCCGCGTCCATGATCTTCTGGTAAGGCAGCGCATAGGCCACCGCCTGACGTACCTTCGCGTTATCGAATGGCGGGCTCTTCACGTTCAACTCGACGGAATACATGCCGTTGCCGATCGGATTGGAGATGATGACGAGCTTGCCCTCCTTCTTCATCTCCGAGGTGTCCTTGCTCGACAGGTCGAAGGAGATGTCGGCATCGCCGCGCTCCATCAGGGCGCGTCGGTTGCCTTGCGAGGGAATCGTCCGCCAGATCACTTTCTTCAGCTGGGGCATTTTGCCGCCCACCCAGTCGTCATTGCGCTCATAGACCACTTCGACGCCGGGCTTCCAGCTCGTCACCTTGTAGGCGCCGCTGCCGGCGGTGTTGCTCTTGGTGTAATCAAGCGCCCAGGGATCCTTCTCCGTGGCTTTGCTCTTCAGCAGCGCGGAATTGTAGATGCCCGGCACGATCACCGCGAGATCGGGAATCGTCAGACGGTCCTTTTTGGCGAAGTCGACCCGTACGGTGTTGTCATCGACAACCACGAACTGGTCCTTGCTTTCGAGCGAACCGGCTTTCATCTGCACCGTGGGGAAGCCCCCGACCGATACCGAACGATCAAGCGACCATTTGACATCGTTGGCGGTGACCGGCGTGCCGTCGTGGAATTTGGCTTTTTTCTTCAGCTTGAAGGTGACGGACATGTCGCCGATGCTCATGTCTTCAGCGAGTTCGGGTTTGAACTTGTCGCGATCGTAAGACAGCGTGCCATCCGGCAGTGTCTTGGTTTCATGGCTGATCAGGCGATCGTAGCAATTCCACGACGCCTCGTAGCCGGGCCGATTGGTGCCGACGCCGTGGATGTCGAGATTGTTGGGGCCGCCTTCGGTGACGACGAGAAGCGTCTCGGAGCGGGCGTCGGCCTTGGCGGCGGACCAGATCGCGGGTGCCGGCACCATCGCGCCGGCGGCAATGCCGGAGACGGATTTCAGAAAATCGCGACGCTTCATGTGATGCTCCAAACGCCGGCGGGAAACGGCTTTGGAGGGGCATCGCAAGGTTTGTGCCAAACCTTAACGGAAGCTCAAGCGTGCTTTAAGCGCATGATTTGGCTTCAATATTGAGTTTTCGGAGGGGACCGCGATATCACGTGCCAGAAGGTTCATTGCATACAAAGAAACATATTTGCTTATTATCGGTGCAAATCTTTCGGCGCGCCCTTTATCCTGGGCGAAGTGGCTGCGGTGATGGAAATTCGGATTGCCCGACGCGCATCGCGCGCTTCACGACGAAGCTGGCCGCAGCTTACCGGTCCGGGTTGGCCCGCTCGAATTGACGCAGCAGCCGGTTGCCGCGTTCGACGGCCGAATCCAGTGCGGCTTGCGCGGATTTTTTGCCGCTGAAGGCCTGCTCCAGTTCGTCGTCGATCACATCGCGAATCAGAACGAAGGATCCAAGCCGAACTCCCCTCGAATTTAGGGTCGGTGCTTTCAGGGTAATCTGCTCGATCGAGATCGCCGTGCCGGGATTGCGATCGTAGAAACCCTGGGCGCGGGTCAACTCGAAAGCCGCCCGGGTAATCGGCAGATAGCCGGTGTTCTGGTGCCATGCCGCCTGAATCTCCGGCTTCGACAGGTATCCGAAGAATTTTGCGACGCCCTTGTATTCGTCGCGCGGCCGGTCCCGCAGCACCCACAATGTCGCGCCGCCGATCGTGGTGTTTTGCGGCGCGCCTTCAACATCGGGCCAATACGGCAACATGCCGTATCCGACCTCGAATTTCGAATTGGCCCTGATATCCGCGCGTGTCGCCGATGAGCCGATGAAGATCCCGCATTCGCCATTTTGAAATCGCGGCTCCGCCGAGGTGGCGCGGCCGCTGTAGTCGAACATCTTGGTGGCCTGCCACTCCGCGAGTTGCGCGACGTGGCGCACCATCAGCGGATTGTTGAAAGTCAGCACCGCATCGAGGCCGTCAAAGCCGTTGGCTTTGGTCGACATCGGCAGATTGTGGAACGCCGAAAAATTCTCGACGTTGATCCATGAAGGCCAGGACGTCGTGAAACCGCAAACGGCACCGTAAGCACGCAGCCGCTTCGCCGCCGCGCCGACTTCGCCCCAGGTCTTCGGCGCCACTTCGGGGTCGAGGCCGGCGGCGCGAAACAGGTTCTTGTTATAATACAGGATCGGCGTCGAGGAGTTGAACGGGAATGACAGCATGTTGCCGGCGACGTCGGTGTAATAGCCGGTAATGGCCGGAAGGTACGCCGCCGTGGAAAATGCCTCCTGTTCGTCGCGCATCAATTCGAACACGGGATAGATCGCGCCTCGCGCAGCCATCATGGTGGCGGTCGCTATCTCGCTGACCTGCACGATGGCGGGCTGGCTCCGCGAACGAAACGCGAAGATCGCCGCCGTTACGGTTTCGGTGTAATTGCCTTTGTAACTCGGCACGATCCGGTATTCGGATTGCGATGCGTTGAAATCGGTGGCGAGCTTATCCAACTGCCGCCCGAGTTCGCCCGACATGGCATGCCACCACATGATGTCGGTGACAGCGAGAGCCGGAGAGGCCAAAGTGACCGCCGCGGCGACAACCGCGAGTTGCACGAACCTCAAGGTCGATTTCACGATAAGACCTTCCGATCTGCCGCGGTCGAAACGGTTTCCGCGCGTCACGCGCCCTCATTAAGCCAGCACCCGCGGTCTCAATCTGCAAGGGCGGTCGCGGTGCACCATTAACGATAGCCGCATCGACAGTATAGCTATACCTCGCAGGCTTCTATAAAATCGCGTTGAACCTTTTCTTCCCTTAGCCGACACCATCATAAGGGGATGCAGTTGCCCGTGTACAGCCGCGCCGATCTTTCGCGGACCATCGCACCTGTCGTCGCGCTGTTTTTGGCGGCGGTCTGGACGAGCGCTGTCGCACGGGAATTTCGCGCCGCCGACAGCCAGAACGAGGATTATCCGACCGTCCAGGCACTGCGCTATATGGGCCGCATGGTCGCGGAGCGCAGCGGCGGCCGCCACCAGATCCGGGTGTTCCATTCGCGGCAGCTCGGCGAGGAAAAGGAAACCATCGAACAGACCCGCGCCGGCGCCATCGATCTCAATCGCACCAACGGGGCGCTGATCGGGAATTTCGTGCCGGCGATGAACGTGCTGGCGATGCCGTTTCTGTTTCGCTCCATGGAGCATTTACGGAAAGTGCTGGACGGGCCGATCGGCAACGAAATCCTGAACAGTTTCCAACCCTATGGCTTTGTCGGCCTGGCGTTTTACGATTCCGGGGCGCGATCGATCTACAACAGCGTCAGGCCGGTGCGCTCGATCGCCGACATCAAGGGCTTGCGGCTCCGCGTGCAACAATCCGAATTGATGTCCGACACGATCAAGGCACTCGGCGCGGAGCCGATCGAGCTGCCCTATGGGCAAGTTCTCACCGCGCTTTCCACAGTGCTGATCGACGGCGCGGAGAACAACTGGCCCTCCTTTGTCACGTCAGGTCATTACAAATATGCCGGTTATTACACCCTCACCGAGCACTCGATGTCACCGGAAGTGCTGGTGATGTCGCACAAAGCCTGGGAAAGCCTGTCGGCGGAGGACCGAACGATTTTTCGCGAAGCCGCGATACGGTCCAGTCACTTCATGCACGACAAGTGGAAGGATCTCGAGCAGCAGTCGCGGCGGCAGGCGGAGGCCGAGGGGGTCACGATCGTCACCGATTTCGACCGCAAGCCTTTCGAAGCCGCGATGGCCGGAATCTACCAAAAAGCGCAACGCGATCCCGCCGTCGCGGAACTGATCGAGCGAATTCGCAAGGTGGAGTGAGTTGGTCTTGGGTAGTACACGCCAGCGCGACGAAACTGCGGAACGGCCGGCGAGCTTCGCCGCGCGCGGCCGGTTTCGCATCGTCGGGCTACTGCGCGCGGTGCCGATTCGCTGGCGCATCCTGTCGATTGCGGCGCTGAACTCGGCGGTCGTCGTGGTGCTTTCCGCGATGATATGGAACGGCGCCCAGGTGCTCGGTTCGGCCTGGGACGACGTCCGGCAAGCGCGGGAATCGGACAAGATCCTGGCGATGCTGGAGAGCGAAACCGGCCGCCTGCAGAACCTGATCCATCGCTACATCAACCAGCCGAGCCCCGAACTGTTCGCGGAGATATTGCTGTTGCGCGAGGCCGTTCTCGGCACCCTCACCACGCGCGCGTCGACCGACCCGATGCTGTCGGGATCGGTGGAGGAGCTGGAACGTGTCACCGAGCGCTTCCTCAATGGCTTCGGCGAATTGCGCGGCGTCCAGGGCACCATTTCGAAGACCTATGATGAGCAGGTCTTGACCCCGGCCCGCGACATGGCCGGGCTTTACTCGATCATCGAGGGCGCGACGGGGCACCGCGATGCCCTGATCTGGCCGTCGCTTGGAAAGTCGCGCGAGGCGTTCACCGCGATGCTGGTCGCCGCCAACGCCTATTATCTTTCGCTGGCGACGGTGTCGGCCGAGGAAGCCCGCCGCAACACCGACACGATCGAGAAAACCATCCCGGTCATGTCCGACCTCGCCGACAACGACCTGCAGCGGATGGCCCTGCAGCGGCTGAATGCGCGGACCGTGGCGCTGCGCGAGGGGCTCGCGAAATTATCCGAACAGCTCGCGAGCCGGACCGAGCTGTTGCGCAACACCATCGACGCCAGCCAGGCCGACGCCATCGGCGCAATCGATCGATTGTCGGTCAAGATGCGGCAGCACGAACAAAAGGCGCAGGAGACGTTCGATCGGACGCTGGCCGACATATCCCGCAGGGTGCTGTCGATCGCCGTGATCTTCCTCGGCATCATCCTCACCGTGGGCGTCCTGATCGCGCTGAGTATCCGGCTGCCCCTGCAGCAGATCATGACGGCGATGTACGCGATCACATCGGGCGATTACGACCGGCGCGTGCAGGGAACCGATGCCAGGGACGAAGTCGGCGCGATGGCGCGCGCGGTGGAGGTGTTCCGCGAAAACGCCATCGCCAAGCGCAAGACCGAAGACGAGTTGCGCACCTCCAAGGAAAAGGCCGAAGGCGCTTTGCTCGAACTCAACGCCGCCCAGCAAAACCTGATCGACGCCGAACGTCTGGCGGCGCTCGGCGGTCTGGTCGCCGGTGTCGCCCACGAAGTAAACAACCCGATCGGCATCAGCCTGACCGTGGCGTCCAGTTTTGCGCGCCGCGCCGAAATGTTCGAGGCCGAATTGAGATCCGACGGTCCGTTGCGCCGGTCTCAACTGGAGGAATTCGTCCGGAACTCGCGTGACGCCGCGCAACAACTGGTGGCGAACCTGCATCGCGCCGGGGAACTGATCCAATCCTTCAAGCAGGTCGCGGTCGACCGCTCGCACGCCGAACGCCGGCAGTTCAGTCTGAGCGAGGCCACCGACCAGATCATCGCGAGCCTGCGGCCGGTCCTGAAAAAGGCGGCGATCGCCCTGTCGGTCGACGTGCCCGAGGGCCTCGTGATCGACGGTTATCCGGGTTCCTATGGGCAAATTCTGACGAATTTGTTCCTCAACGCGGCAAATCATGCATTCGCCGACGGGCGCTCCGGGAAGATCTCGATTTCAGCACGGGCCCGCGGCAATGACGACGTCGAGATCATTTTTGCCGACAACGGGGCCGGAATGACGCCGGACGTGCAGCGGCAGGCCTTCGACCCGTTCTTTACTACGCGCCGCAACGAGGGCGGCACCGGGCTCGGCCTGCACATCGTCTATAATCTCGTCACCCAGCAGCTTGGCGGCCGGATGATGCTGGATTCAAGACTGGGACAAGGCACCACATTTCGCATTATCATGCCGAGGGCCGCGAAGGGCGGCTCCACAGACGCAGCAAGCGACGGGACCCCGCAATGGCCGAACAGGACGATGTCCTCCACCTGATCGACGATTCCGGGGTCGCTCCGGAGGCATCCACCGCGCGCAGATGGAAGGTCGCCGTGATCGACGACGACCAGGCCGTGCACGAAGGCACCCGCTTTGCGCTCAGCGATTACAATCTCAATGGGCAGAAGCTCGAAATCCTCTCGGCCTATTCGGCGGCCGAGGGCCGCACATTGATGCGCGCGCATCCCGATATCGCCGCCGTGCTGCTCGACGTCATCATGGAAACCGACGCCGCGGGCCTCGATCTCGTCGAATACATCCGCAATGAAATCAAGAACGAGACCGTTCGCATCATCCTGCGCACCGGGCAGCCCGGCCAGGCGCCCGAGCGCCGCGTGATCGTCCAGTACGACATCAACGACTACAAGGCGAAGACCGAGCTGACGGCCGACAAGCTGTTTACCTCGCTGACCGCGGCGTTGCGCAGCTATCAGCAGCTCGAACGCATGGTGCAAACCCGACGCGGGCTGGAAATCATCATCGATGCCGCCTCGACCCTGTACGATTTCAGATCGATGCAGCGCCTCGCCGAAGGCGTGCTGACGCAGATCGCGTCGCTGCTGAATGTCGATTGCGCCGGCATTCTGGTGCTGCGCGACGGCGGCGTGGTCGGCGACGACTTTTCCGTGCTGGCCGGTTCGGGCTGCTATAGCCGCTTCATCGGCAGCGCCGGATCCAAGTCGCTCGACCCCGACCTGCGGTCGATGGTTGAAGCCGCCTTCAGGCGGCGCAAACATGAATTCGTCGATCACCGAACCGTTCTCTACGTTCGCACCGGCAGTGGCCGGGAAGTGGTGGTGCTGCTGCAGGCGGAGCGTCCGCTATCCGAAACCGACCGGTCGCTGGTCGAAATTTTCGGCAGCCGGCTTTCGATCGCGTTCGACAATGTCATTCTTTACCAGCAGCTGCACGAGGCCAACACGCAGCTCGAGGACCGCGTCGCCCAGCGTACCCGTGCGCTGATGCAGGCCAACCGCAGGTTGTCGGCGCAATGGCTGCGGCTGCAGCGCGCCAACGGTTTCAAGAACGAAATTCTCGGCACCGTGGCCCACGATTTGAAGAATCCGCTCGGCGTGATCCTCGGCCGCACCGAAATGCTGACGGAGCTGATCGGCGCCGGCTCTTCCAAGGAGAGTGTCACCGCCCAGGTCGAACACATCCGCGATGCCACCAGGCGCCTGACCTCGATGGTCGATCATCTGATTTCGGACGCGATGGCGGACGCCTTCGACATCACCATTCGCCGCGAACCGGTCGATATCGCGGGCCTGGTCAGCGAAGTCGCCGATGCCAACCAGCCTTTGGCCGTGAACAAGCAGCAGACCATCACGGTGTCGGCGCCGCCGAATTTCGTCACGATGTGCGATGCCGACCGGATGCGGGAGGCGATCGACAACCTCGTCAGCAACGCCATCAAATATAGTCCGATCGGCGGCAGGATCACGGTGGTGGTAACGCATGAGCAGAACACCACCATCATCCGCATCGCCGACGAAGGCGCCGGCCTGTCCCCCGAAGATCTCGGCCGATTGTTCGGCCGTTTCCAGCGGCTGTCCGCAAAACCCACCGCCGGCGAAAGTTCGACCGGCCTCGGGCTTTCGATCGTCAAGCGCATCATCGACATGCATGGCGGCCAGGTCACCGCGAACAGCCAGGGGCCCGGACAGGGCTCGACCTTCACCGTCATCTTGCCTGCAACAGAGATGTCATGACCCAGAGCCCACACATCATCATTGTCGACGACGAGGCGCCGGCGCGCGAGATGGTCGGCGAGTATCTCAAGATGCACGGTTTTGCCGTGACGCTTTGCGATGGCGGCAGGAGCCTGCGCCGCGCGATCGAAACCAGCGTGCCCGATCTGGTGGTACTCGATCTGAATATGCCGGAGGAGGACGGGCTTTCCATCATCCGCGATCTGAAAAGCCGCACCAATGTCCCGGTCATCATGCTGACGGCCACCGCAAGCCCAATCGACCGCGTCGTCGGGCTGGAACTCGGCGCCGACGATTACATCGCAAAGCCCTGTGAATTGCGTGAATTGATGGCGCGGATTCGCTCGGTATTGCGGCGCAGTTCGCCGGTCAGGACGCACGCGGCAACGCCGGAAACCGCGGCTGCGAAGGCGGCGAAAGACCAATTGGTCCGGTTCGGAACCAAATGGCTCGATCTCGAGGCGCAGGCGCTGCGCGACGACGAGGGCAATGAACATCCGCTGACCGCTTCCGAATTCGGCCTGCTCAAGGTTTTCGCGGCAAATCCGAAGCGGGTGCTGTCGCGCGAGCGGCTGCTGGAGTTGGCCAACGCGCGCGACGCCGAAGCCTTCGATCGCGCCGTGGATCTGCGGATCATGCGGATCCGGCGCAAGATCGAGATGGACCCGACCAAGCCCGCGGTGATCCGCACCATCAGGGGCGGCGGCTATCTGTTCTCGCCCGCCGGCGACAAGGCCTGATCCGAATCCCGAGCGAGCCGTGAATTGACCCCCTCTTTCCGCAGGCCGGGAGAGATGAAAAGAGGCCAATCCTTCCGCGGTGAGCCCAATTTCGTTCACGCGGGGATGAGGAACTTTTTCGCGGCTGCAATCTTCCAGATTTGCGATCATTGAAATTGCTGGAACTCCTCCCCCGAATGTTTCGTCGCGGCCGCAGCGACGAAACAATTCTCCTGCGCATGAAACCATTTTCCCCTTTGCGTGCAGACGTCCCGAAACGTTCGCTGACTATCAATCTGCCCAACGAGGCGCCGCCAAGCGGCGAATATTGGGAGCCTGTCATGCAGAACGTCGTCGCCATCAACGCCGCAGCCCGCGAAGGCATCATCGCCGCCCAGGCGACCTCGGACGAAATGCTGCTGGAGAGCATTGCCGAAGGCGGCCGGACCGCGATGCATACCCTCT
>WNEZ01006223.1_pt1 | contig 12756 bp, 12 predicted proteins | sample 5400521 | NCBI WGS metagenome assembly WNEZ01 (sample SAMN13153339, study PRJNA577476) | soil metagenome | isolation source: 120 cm saprolite under Douglas fir tree site 2 hole 1 replicate 1 | place: USA:California | collected 2015-04-18 | reverse complement strand
GGTCGTGAGCTGATGGGGCTGCGAACCGTCCGCAAGCATAACCCAGATTTGCCGCTCGCCGTTGCGCGTAGATTCAAAAACAATGTGGCGGCCATCCGGCGCCCAACTGGGGCGCTCGTTGCGGCCCGCGTCGCGGGTCAGCTCGATAATCTGCCGCGAGGTGGGCTCCATCACGTAGATATCGTAGTTCCCGCTGGGCCGCCGCCAACTGAACGCCAGGATTTGTCCGTTGGGCGACCAAGCCGGGTCGATCAGGTAGCCCTTGTCCGGAAGGTCGAGCTCGACGTTGTTCGTGCCGTCCGCGTTCATCATATAGAGCTTGGGGATGCCTCCGCGGTCACTGACGTATACGACGCTCTGTCCCGTCTTGGGGTTCCAGCTAGGGGAAGTGCTCGCGCCAGCGGAGAAAGTAACGCGCTTGGGACGGGCGCCATTGACGTCAGAAACGAAGATTTCGGGATTGCCAAGCATCGAGGAGGAGAACATGATTTGCGAGCCGTCCGGGGACCATGCCGGGGCGCTGTTCGTTCCCCTGTAATGCGGAAAGGAGACCACCTTTCCCAATTCCATGGAATACATGCAGATTTGCGGGCTCACCAGCCGCTCGTATGGCTCGTAACAGGTGAAGGCGACGCGTGAAGCGTCCGGCGACCAGCGCGGAGTCAAGGAGATAGAGTGAAGCGAGGTCAGCGGCCGCTGGTTGGCGCCGTCGTAATCCATCACCCAGACTTCCTTTGCGCCCGTGCGAGAACTGACGAAAGCGATCTGCGTGGACGCGATGCCGGGCAACCCGCCGGAAAGCCTGCCGATAATCTCATCGGCGAATTGATGCGCGAATTTCCTCACTTGGGCATCCGTGGGCGCGCCGCGATAGACCTTGCCGACCACGGATTGCGGCGTGGTGCTTCTCACGTCGTAAAGCCAAGCCTCTATCGCCACCTCCGCCGAAGTTTCGCCCAAGTTCCCGAAGGCCACAAGATTGGCATTGACGGGCGGGTCGGACCAGGCTTGGTTCTTAAGCTCGGGGGGAGTAGTGGGCGCGAGCACTGGGTAGAAACTCGGGCTGACGAGCTCGAGGATTCCGCTGAAGGCGAGATCGTCGCGAACGACCTGTGTGAATTGCGCGGAGTGGGTTTTTGCAAGATCGACCCGCCGGCCAAAATCGGCGACGGCCACATTGGGTTTCTTGGCATCCATGCCGATGGCCACGTGAAACCAATCCTGCCCGGCCGCCGGCTTCGCAGATAGTGAAAAGACGACCAAGACCAAGACAGCATTCAGACCTATGCGCTTCGATTGCACCCTCACCTCCTGCTGTTTGTCAAACTGTGGCCGGCAGAATTCACGTCTTTAGCGAATTCCCGGCGGATTGAAATCCAGTGTCGCGACAACATAGCCGCCGGAATAATCACCGGGCAGCTTTGCTAAGGGGTTGGAGCTGAGCACGGCGCGATACGCCGAGTTGTCATAGGATGAGTTTCCGCTGGACTGGGAGATATGCACGTCCTTGAGCGAGCCGTCGCGGTTGATGGTAAAGGTGATGGAGCAACGAATGGTGCGCGAGTTGCGTGCGCTGGCATCGATGGTCCACTGTTGCCAGTTGCCGTAAATGCGATTCTTCACGGCTTCAATGTACCAGCCGTAGCGAGTGGCGAAATCAGTGCCGCCCTGACCCAAAATCGAGACGCCGCTGGACTCGTCGCCGCGAGTTGGGGCTGTTCCGGTCGGCAGGTCCGGGCTGCCTTGGTTGCCGTAGGGAATGGCGTTAGGCGGCGGGGGAGTCTTGATTGGGTCTACTTTTGACTTGTGCGAGGGCGGCAGGGGTTTTTCTTTCTCAAATTTTGGAATTTTGGCGGCGTCGGTCTTCGGCTCAGGTGGCTTCGGCGGTTCTTCTTTGTAAAGGCCTTTGGTCGGATCGACAGCCTTGCTCTCTCCGCCCCAGGCATTTCCACGATATTGAATATAAGCGCCGACGACGATGGCGATCGCCAGGGCCGCATGGAAGATGATGGAGTACACGATGAACTTCTTGAGCCGGAGGTCCTCCGAATTGGCGAACGTGGTGGTCATCGTTACTGGGTGCGCGCGCGGGTGGTTATGGGCTCGGTCACAATGCTGATGTTGTTGATGCCGGACTGACGCAGCGCATCGACGACGGCGGCGAAACTGCCGAAGGGAACGGTCTCATCACAGCGGAGGAAGACGCCCTCTTTGGTATCCTTCAATTGCGCCTTGATCCGGGAGCCGAGCTGGTGGATGTTGACGGGTTCATTGCCGAGGCGCCGTAATCATGAAAATAATCAGCAGGACGAGAACAACATCGATGAACGGCACCATGTTGATCTCGGAGAGCGAGGTGTGCGTTTGTTTGGTGAGTAGCGGCATAGCGTTGAATCGCGGCAGCGCCCGACCGGCCGCAAAAACCTAAGTAAAAGTCTTCTCGATTTGGGCCCCGACTTCAAGTGCAAAAGTGTCGAGCCTTTGCGCCAGATCGCGGATATTCTGCAAGAAGTGATTGTAGAAAATGACAGCTGGAATAGCCACAAATAAGCCCGCAGCGGTGGTAATCAGCGCCTCGGCGATGCCCGGCGCCACAGCGCGCAGGCTTGCTGCGCCGGCATTGCCGAGACCGGCAAAAGCGTCGATGATGCCCCAAACGGTGCCAAATAGCCCGATGAACGGCGTGACGGAGCCGGTGGTGGCCAGCCACGACATGCCTTTTTCCACCCGCCGAACTTCTTCGGCGGCAGCGAGTTGCATGCTTACCGTGACCGCCTGCAAGCTCTTCAGTTTGCCCACCGGATGCGGATTACCGCTGCCCACCTGGCTTTGCAGTTCGCGATAGCCCGCGGAATAAACGGTAGCGAAAGGCGAGCCCGCCGAGGCCAGCGCCTGAGGATTGGCGACTCCCTTCGTCGCGCGAAAGATGCGCAGAAACTGGTCGCTCTTCCGGCGCACGCGCCCAAAAGCCCCGAGCTTCTGAAAGATCATCGCCCAGGAGATTATTGAGAAAAAACCCAGCAGGATGAGGATGCCGCGGGCAACCCACCCCGTTTCTGAAAGGATGTTGCCCAGATCGGCCACAAAGATTGCTGCAATTAGGAAATGAATGATTCAGCCCCTCAGCAAAAGCAAAATTTTCCCGACTTCAGGAACGTAGCACACGCACAAAGAGCGGTCAAACAAATGAGATGCACAATTTGGGGGTACTGCTGCCTCTTTGGATACAAAGGGAAATGGCTAGGGAGCGCCAGAACCGGCCTCATAAACAACGAGGCGGGCCGCGGGAGCGCCGTCTTCTTCCTGTTCGGGGGCATAAACGCGGTGAGTTTCTAGGTCGATCGCCAGGCTGTGTACTTTCTTCTGCACCGGCACGTCCGCGAGCTTGCGGAAGTGATTCTGGTCATCCATCTGGATCACGCTAATCGCACCCGAATAGCACGCCACGTACACGCGCTTCAGGCCGGGGTCAAACTTGACGACATCGGCCCCGGAAGGGAGAGGCAATTCCTGAATCACTTGGTTTTTGTCGAGGTCGAACACCGCCAGCAGATTATTGTCCTCGCAAACAAGGAAGGCCCGGTGCTGCTCCGACGCCAGCGCCATGCCATGATTGCCCCGGCATCGGCCTACCGGATATTGCGCGAGAACGCCGTCGTTCTTGGGATCAATCACGGCAAAGCGGTTCGTGTCCTGTAAGTTGACGTAGACCTTCTGTGCCACCGAATCGTACTGCGGCATGCCCGTCTCACTTGCAAAGTGCAGCGTCCTAACGATCGTGTCCGTGCGAACGTCGACAATGGCCTCGGCCCTCCCGCGCTCATCCGAGACGTACAACTTGTAGAAAGGAGCGGCGTAAGTACTTCCATCAGGTTTTGCTTCGGTCGGTAGCTTTTTGATGACCTTTCTTTGGGCGATGTCGATCACGCCGATGGTGTTGTCGCCCGCGTTGGAGGTATAGACCTTCTTTCCGTCCGGAACATACTCGATGCCTTCCGCACCCGGCGTGTCCGCAATCACGGCCGCCACCCGGCTACTTCTTGTGTCCACGAAATACGTTTGGTTGCCGTACATGTGAGCAACGAGGACGAAATGATCGTCCGGATCGATGGTCAGATAATCAAAGCGTTTTCCCTTCGGCCCGGGCAAATCGATCGCCGCGATCTTCTTGAGCGGCAGCTTCTGGGCGGGCGCAGAGAAGACTCCCCCGGCAGCGATCCCGATCAAAAGAATTGCCAAAGCTGATTCTCTCTTCATGCTTGTCCCTTTGCGGAGCCTCCGCGACTTGCGCTGGCCGCCGTCACTTCCCGAGGACATCGAGCGCGGCGCGGAACCCTTGCGCCAGTTGAGTGGCCGAGCCGTGGCCCCAATAGTGAAGGAAAATGACCACCGGCTGCGTGCCGATCATGTGATGGTGAATCGCAACAACGCTCAAATTATGCGCGCGGAGCGTCTTCAGCACCGCGTTCACCTCGCTCTCGCGCATGGCAATGTCGCCGGCAATTTGCGAGTCCGCGTCGGAGCCGCTGAAGGCCGCCCAAGAATTCAGTCCCATCCTCGCATTGATTGCCGCTCCCATTTCCGTGACGTGCATATCGTCGCGGCCCGCCGTGAATTTGAACACCGGACCGGTCTTCTCGCCCTCAAAGCCAACGATTTTGTTGAGAGCAGCGGTGTCCAGGGATCCGGTTGGTGCTGCGCTACCAGCGGGCGCGCTTTTCTTCGCGTCGCCCGCCGGCGTGGACACGTGGCCGATGAGATCAAGCGCCGGTTTCAAAGAGCGAGCAAGACTCATCGCCTCTCCATGCCCGTGAACGTGCATGAAAAAGATGCGCGGCTCATCAAAGAAAAAATGGTTGTGAAGCGCGGTGACCTCGATACCATGCTCGAGCAGGGCAGAAAGGACTGGGTTAACCTCCTCCTGTGTCAGGACGAGATCGCCCATCAGCACTTCCGTTCCGCCGTCGCCCTTGGTCATGGCCACCCAGCCGCCAAAACCAAAGGGCGTCGGAGTTGCGCGGCCGGCAATGGTCACCTGCAAATCATTGCGCGGAATGTTCACCTTCAGCACTTTGGCTTTGAAGTCGCCGCTCCGGCCTAGAAAAGTCAGGACATCCTGGTATTCCTTGGGAGTTTCCTGAGCCGCCAGTGGGGCAACCGCGAGAACCGCAACTGCAAGTACGCGTACGACTGGAACCATGACCGGGAATCTCATCGTCACAACCCTCCTTTTCCAATCTACTCCGAAGAAGGGCTCGTGAAAATGCCTTTTCAGCATCCGCTCCGAACAAACGAGGTGTGCTAGACTGCATTTTGGGCATGAGCAAACCTTTTGACATTGGGCTAGACAGACTCACAGGCAAATCCCGTGGTTCCCTTGCTCGCGAGTTTGCCGACTCCGGCCTTGCTTCGCGCGGCACTTTTTTCCTGGAAACGTTCGGCTGCCAGATGAACGAGCACGACTCAGAAAAAGTCGCCGGCGTTTTGCTTTCACGCGGCTACCGCCAGGTCGAGTCGCCCGATTCCGCGTCGCTGATTCTCTACAACACCTGCAGCATCCGGGAAAAGGCCGCGCAAAAAGTGTTCTCCCGCCTCGGCGAATACCGCATGAAACAAGGAGAAGGCCGGATCATCGGCGTCCTGGGTTGCGTCGCGCAGCAGGAGGGCGAAGAAATTTTTGAGCGCGCACCCTGGGTGAGCTTGGTGTGTGGCTCAGCGAGCTACCGCAAATTGCCGGAACTTCTGGCGCAAGTCGAAGCGGGGAATCGCCGCGTCACCGGCCTCGACACTGATACAGACGAAACATTCGAGACGGAAATGACCCGGCGCGATAACCCCTGGCGCGCCTATTTGACTATCATCGAGGGCTGCGACAAAGCCTGCTCCTATTGCGTTGTCCCATACACGCGCGGACCGGAGCGCAGCCGCGCCAGCGATTCCATTCTGAAAGAAGTCCGGCAGCTTGCCGAGCTCGGCTACTCGGAGGTCCAGCTACTCGGGCAAACAGTGAATTCCTACGCCGACCCCGCGCCGCGCAAAATGCGCTTCTCTGATTTGCTTCTCTCCGTCGCCGAGGCGCCGGGCATTCGCCGCGTGCGATTTACCACTTCGCATCCGAGCGATTTCACTCCGGACATCGTCCAGGCGATCGACTCAGAACCCAGACTTTGCGACCACGTGCACCTGCCGGTGCAGTCCGGTTCCACAAGAGTTCTCCGCGCCATGCAGCGCACCTATTCGCGGGAAGAATACCTCGAAAAAATCGCCATGATTCGCGGGGCAAAGCGTGCCATCAGCATCACGACGGACATCATCGCCGGCTTTCCCGGCGAAACGGAAGACGATTTTGCCGAGACCCTCAGTCTTCTTGAGGCCGCGCAATACGACAGCATGTTTTCCTTCAAATACTCGCCGCGCCCGCACACCCCGTCACTGGCGATGAACGATCCCGTTCCCGAGGAAGAAAAGAGCCGCCGCCTTGCTATTCTCCAGGAAAAACAGCGTGAGATTCAGTCGGCGCGCAACGCAAAACTGGTGGGGAACTCGTTCGAAATCCTTGTCAATGGGAAGTCGCGCCGCGAGAACCAATGGACAGGTCACACTTCGTGTCACCGGGTAATAAATTTCACTTCCCAGGAACAAGAACTTCTGGGAACCTACGTTCAGGTACGGGTGACAGGCGCAGGCCCGAACAGTTTGGTTGGTGAACAGATCTGAGCAGCGTGGGATCACCGCTGCGCTACAGGAGGCCCTGATGGAAGTGGAGATGAAGATCCGCGGCCTGATGATGGACCCCGTCACCAACATGCCCATCGTCGTCCTGAAAGACGTGCAGGGCCAGGCCATCCTCCCCATCTGGGTCGGCGTCTATGAAGCCAATGCTATTGCGCTCGAAATCGAAAAAGTACAGACGCCGCGGCCGATGACCCACGACCTCCTGAAAAACGTTCTTCTCGGCCTTGATGTCCACGTCCATAAAATTGTCGTCAACGACTTGAAAGACGACACTTTTTACGCTTTGATCTGGGTGGAGCGGGACGGCCAGATGATGACCATCGATTCCCGCCCCAGCGACGCGCTCGCGCTCGCACTGCGTGTCGATTGCCCCATCTTTGTCGACGAAAACGTGCTCAAGAATTCCAAGATCTCCAACGCTATCTCCGAACGCAGCACCAACGAGCAGCTCAAGAACTGGCTCGAAGGCCTCTCCGACGAAGACCTCGGCCGCTACAAGATGTAGCGGCACATTTCACAGGATCAATCCGCGGGCCATCAAGCTCTCACAGAGCTCGTTTCTATTCCCACTTGCAACAGCCGGCGCACCATGCGGCGCCAGGCCAGAAGCAAAACAATTCCAATAAGAATGAGCGCGAGGCTCAGGCCCGCCCAGAGACCAAAAGCGCCCCAGCCTCGCCCAAAACACAGCCAGTAACCAAGCGGCAAGCCAATGATCCAGTACGCGGTGAAATGGCAAAACATCGGCGTGCGGGTGTCCCCCGCGCCGCGCAAAGCGCCGGTGGCGACGGTCTGGATGCCGTCGAAGAGCTGGAAGGCAGCGCCCGCGGCGAGAAGCAGGGTGGTGCTGCGAATGACGGTTTCGTCGGGCGTGTAGATGCGCGCGATCCAGCGCGGGAAAACCAAGAGCGCGACGCCGGCGCAGGTCATGAATCCGGCCCCCAGAAAGATTGCTGTGCCGCCAGCATCGCCGGCTCCTCGCGGATCCTTGCGGCCGATGGCCTGCCCGACACGGACCGCCGCCGCCGAAGCGATTCCGAGCGGCACCATGTAAGTCAGCGCAACCGTGTTTAGGGCGATTTGGTGACTGGCCAACGGAACGGCGCCCAATCGCGCGATTAGAGCGGTAACCAGCGCGAAGACGCCGCTTTCTAATGTGAATTGCAATGCGGCAGGCAATCCCAGCATGATCAGCCTGCGGATTCGCGGAAGATCAGGCTCGACGGGCGTTTTGAGCAGATCTGTGCGATGTTTGCGGTCGTACCAGAGCAGATAGCTCACCAGCACAGTCGCCATGTAGAGACGCGCAAAAGCCGTGGACCAGCCAGATCCTACCGCGCCCATCGCAGGGAAGCCCCACTTGCCATAGACCAGGGCGAAATTCCCCAGCGCGTTCACAATATTTGCGCTGACCAGCGCAAACGCCACGGGCTTGACCATGTTCATGGCTTGAAGGCAACGGCGCACGGCGAAGTACAGCAGCAGCGGCAAGAGACCGGCGGCGAGGGCTTTGGTATACGGGATCGCCAGAGCGAGTACACCAGGGTCCACGCGCATCGAGGAGAGCAGGGAAGGGAGAAGCCAGACCGGCGCGGCCAGAATCGGAGTGAGAGCAAAGCTGAGATAGATGCTGTTGAGCAGGGAACGATGGCAGTCCTCGCGCTGGCCGGCGCCGAAGGCTTGCGAAACGAGCGTGTCCAACCCGAGGAGCAATCCGCCGCCAAACAAGGCCAGGACAATGAAAATATTTGAGCCCAAACTAACGGCGCCCATGGCAGTGGCGCTGTTCGGCAAGTGCCCGACCATGATCGTGTCCACGATGGCCATGGTCATCCAGCCCAACTCGGCGAGCACGAGCGGGATGGCCAGCCGCAGCGTGGGACCAAGTTCGGTGCGGAGCGTTTGGAGACGAATCATAAACACATAACAAGAGGAACGAGTGTAAGCGGGCCGGGGGATAGGAGCAAACAGGCCCGATTGACGGCGGGTTCGGAGGCGCATAGTATCCGCCACAGAATCTGAGCAAGGAGGTGCTTTATGACGCTCAGGGGAAAATACGCGCTGGTGACGGGCGGCTCGCGGGGAATTGGCCGGGGGATCGCGCTGAAGCTGGCGGAAAGCGGAGCAAAGGTTGCGGTTCATTACTATCAGAAAGAGGATCAGGCCAAAGCGACGCTAGAAAAAATTCGCGCAGGCGGCTCGGATGGTTTTGTGGTGCAGGCCGACGTTTGCAAGCCGGAAGAGATCAGGCGCATGTTCGCGCGCGTCAAATCGGAGTTCGGGGCTCTAGACATCTTCGTGAACAACGCCAGGCCCGAGGTAGCGACTTTTTACAAAGGGCCTATGGCGATGGGACTCGAGATGTTCGACTTCGCGATGGATTCGCAAGCCAAAGCGTTCCTGGTCGGCGTGCAAGAGGCGGCAGAAATGATGCGCGATGGAGGCCGGATCATCGCCATGACTTACGCGCCCGGCGGCCGCTTCGGGAGTTGGCAGCCGTGGGTGGCCATGGGCGCGGCCAAGGCGGCGCTGGAAGTTTTGTGCAGGTACTTCGCCGTGGCGCTGGGCCCGCGACAAATCACCGTGAACGCTATTAGTCCGGGATGGACTGAAGACAGCGTCCTGAACACGTTGCCCGAAGCAGTACAAAGCCTGATCCGCAACTGGCACCAAGGGGGATGGACTCCCATGCGAAGGCTTGGGATACCAGCCGATCTGGGAAATGCGGTGGCCTTACTTTGCTCAGCGGAGGCGAGCTGGATTACCGGGCAAATTTTGGACGTAGACGGAGGCGCCTCGCTCATGGACGCGCACCTGCCGCTGGAAATCCAGCAAATACCGGCGGCAAGAGGAGCAAAAGCAGGTTAGCTGGCCCAGCACATGAGACCACGGCTGGGAATCCGCGAGCGGAAGAGCCAGCGTGCTGAAAAAGGAGTAACTCAACAGCTATCCTAGTGCGGAAGTCCTATTGACCGATGCGTGGAGGCTCCTTAACCTGCGTATGTTACTGATTTTCCGCGCCTTGAAGGCCCGGGCCTGTGCCCGCCTGCCGGAGAGGGCTGCGACGAGCGCGGCTCCCGAAAGTGCAAGTTTAGGGGAAGATCGTGGGTCTCTTGAAGGACGGAACGAGTTTCGAACCGCGGATACAAAACCGCCGCGGAGGAGTGCGCGTGAATGCGCGCTTTGATGTGGCCGTGGAATGGGAAGAAGCGGGCCAGGCACTTCGCGCCGAAGGGAAGACTAAAGATACCGGCCCCCAGGGCTGCATGATTGTTGTGTCGCAAGCCGCCAACGTGGGGCAGAGCGTTCGGCTGATGAACTTGAACAAGCAAAAGAGCTGCGAAGCGGTGGTGATCTGGCGCGGCCATGAAGGCCGAACGGGCTGGGAGCTGGGGCTGCAGCTTCGAGACGCCCCTTACGACTTCTGGGAAATGGACTTCTAATCAACCTTGGGTATCTCTCCCGAAATGACCCGCTAAAGTTTCCCAATTACATTTCCGCCCCGTTGTCCACTTTTCTCTTGCGTTCCAATGGGTTGCGAACGTAGAGTGGGCCTATGCCTAGGGGGTTTTCTACGGGCAGTACCCAGATATAGGGAGTCGGTTGCCGAATCGCTCCGGTAGCAGAATGGGAGATGCGCGTGGGCGGAGGCAGAAGCGTATGACTGCCATCATCACGATAGCCAATCAAAAAGGCGGAGTCGGAAAAACGACGACGGCGATCAATCTTTCTGCTGCTCTCGCGAATCGCGGTAAGCGCACGCTGCTGATTGACCTCGATCCGCAGGCCAATTCGACGATCGCATTTTACAATACGGGAGAGATCGCGGCGTCGATGTTCGATGTGCTGGGCGACGCCCGCACCACGATAAGTGCAATCATCAAGCCGACCAAGGATGCCAAGCTGTTCCTGGGGCCGGGGCGGCTGGCGCTGGCCAAGCTCGAACAGATGCTCGCGGGACAATTCGACGCGCCGTATCGCTTGAAAGATGCGCTGGCGCCGATTCTGAAAGAGTACGAATACATCGTGCTGGATACGCCGCCGTCGCTGGGAATTTTGACGGTTAATGCGCTGGTGGCTTCCACGCACTTGATGGTGCCGATTCAGGCCGCGTATTTCGCAATCGAGGGGACGGACGATTTGCTGGAAACTTACGAGCGCATCCGCGCGCGGCCCAATCCCGCGCTGAAGGTGCTGGGCGTGGTGATTACGCTCTTCGACCGGCGTACCAATATTTCCAAGGACACTCACGGGCAGATTCGTACCGTGTTCGGCGGAGTTCTTTTCAAGACGAAGATCAGCAAGAATGTGCGGTTGGAAGAGAGTCCCGCGTACAAGGAAACAATTTTAACGTTTGCGCCGAAATCACCCGGCGCAGTCGAGTACAAAAAGCTTGCGGCGGAGGTTATCCAACGTGTCGAAGAGGATCGGGTTACCCGTCACGCTGAAGATGCGGCATGACGCGCACTACGTAGAATCACTGACCAGTTATAGCGGGGCCGCCGTTGGGCGGATGATCCGGATGGATCAGATCCGCCCGAATCCGGACCAGCCACGCAAGGCGCTGGGCGATCTGCGCGAACTCGCGGAGTCCATTCGCGAAAAGGGCGTGCTTGAGCCGTTGCTCGTGCGGTTCGTGCCGCGCGAGGACTGCTACTACATCATTTCCGGAGAGCGCCGCTACCACGCGTCGCGTGCGGCCGGATTGCGCGAAGTCCCGTGCATCGAGAAGATGGCCGACGACGCGGAAACGCTGGAAATCGCGCTGATCGAGAACATCCAGCGCAAAGACTTGACGCCGTTTGAAGAAGCCGACGGCCTGCACCGGCTGGCGACGCAATTCGAGTACACCCACGAAGACGTTGCCAAGAAAATCGGCCGCGCGCGGTCTTCAGTCACGGAAACATTGTCGCTGCGCAATATTCCGGAGGCCCTCCGTAAAAAGTGCCTCGAACACGCGATTAACTCGAAATCCTTGCTTTTGCAGATCGCTCGGCAGCCCACGGAAAAGAAAATGGTGGAGATGTTTCACCGCATTCTGCAGGGCGGCCTGACGCGCGATGAAGCCCGGCGGGAGCGCCGCGACGAGCAGGGCGGGCCGCAGCGGCCGCAGCCGTTCATTTTCCATTTCGAGCCGGAGAACGAGTCGTTCAAGTTCCGCATCCAGTTCAAGAAGAGCCATGTTTCCCGGGACGAGCTGATCCTGACGCTGCGCGAAATTCTTGCGCAACTGGAAGGGTCATCCTCGGAAGCAGATTCCACGGCAGCTTAAAGCCAGCCGGGTCAGGGCCGACCAGGTCCAGCCCTGACTCGGCACCATCCTTCCTTTATGGTCGAGCTCACTCCGCAGCAAATGGCAATATTGGAAAGATTGTTCGCGGCCGGATTTCGCCCCGTGGCGATCCCGCCATACGAGAGCGCGCTGTGCGTGCGGCGTGAGGACTGCGCGGCGGTTTTGTCGCCAGTGGCAAATGGGGGTTTGAAACTCCTGGCGCCCGCAACCTGCCTGGTGGATGGCAACTTGAGCGTGCGAATCAAAAGGGGCGCCGGCGAAGTTTTCGTCTGGAAGAAAAGGGAATTGCCCGCCACGCCGGAACGGTTGCGGGCTTTGGAATCATTCCGGAAAGAACTCTGCGAAATCCTGGATTCACCGTCAAAGCAGTAATCCCAGGGCGAGTTGCATTTGGAGAACGCACCCGGCAAACTGATTTTGTCATGTCAACATACGACGTTATCTGCATCGGCGCAGGACCAACCGGGCTGGCGTGCGCCATCGAGGCGCGGCGGGCAGGCATGCGGCCTCTGGTCATCGACAAAGGCTGCTTGTGCAATTCGCTCTTCCACTACCCCGTGAACATGGTGTTCTTCACCACGCCGGAGCTGCTGGAAATCGGCGATTTGCCGCTGGTTTGTGCGGCAGAAAAACCAACGCGCGTCGAAGCGCTGAAGTATTACCGCAAGGCGACGGAGCATTTCGGTCTGGAGCTGCGGCTTTACGAGCGTGTGGCGCGCGTGGAGGGC
>WNEZ01004007.1_pt1 | contig 12756 bp, 14 predicted proteins | sample 5400521 | NCBI WGS metagenome assembly WNEZ01 (sample SAMN13153339, study PRJNA577476) | soil metagenome | isolation source: 120 cm saprolite under Douglas fir tree site 2 hole 1 replicate 1 | place: USA:California | collected 2015-04-18 | reverse complement strand
ATCTTTCCATGCCGACTACGCTTCTTGGATGCAGAGCGGAAGGACTCGGGACTTCGGATTGAATTGCAGCTGACCCGCAGCGTGGATCGGTTTCTCGACGCGTAGCGCCCAGTGCTGACGTTGGACATCGATGACCCGAGGAGGAGTCGTCGAACAACGGGATGAAGCTGAGAAGGCGATAGGAACATGGACGTCAACACGGCCTTGTTGGTGATTGACATGCAGATTGGGCTCGTCGAGCCCGGCGTGCCAAGGTGCCTGTCAGCTGGGCATCAGATATCACAATCCTGTCTTGCCACGGCTGGCGCACCCGAGCCATCACGTCGTCGTTCGGCCTAGCCGCGAAGTCAGCTTCGGAGAAGGGGATTCAGGATGAAGCAGAGGCGAACAATATGAGCAATGCCGATACCGACAAAGTCTTCAGTGGCTCAATTTCGAAGCTCTACGAAACCTATCTGGTGCCGCTGATCTTCGAGCCCTACGCTACGGATCTGGTGAATCGACTCGCTTCGAGAACTCTGTCTAGCGTACTCGAGATTGCAGCCGGCACGGGTGTCGTGACGCGTGCTTTGGCATCCGTGCTACCCGAGCGCGTGTCCATTGTCGCCACGGATTTGAATCAGGCAATGCTCGACCAGGCGTCCGTAGTCGGGACCAGGCGCCCTGTGGAGTGGCGTCAGGCTGACGCCATGCGACTACCTTTCGCAGACGAGACGTTTGATGCCGTCGTATGCCAGTTCGGAGTGATGTTCTTCCCCGAAAAGCCCCACGCGTTTTCGGAGGCACGTCGAGTGCTTAGACCGGGTGGCGTTTTCATTTTCAATGTGTGGGATCGCATCGGGGAAAACGAATTCGCTGACACGGTCACGACCGCTCTGGAACCCCTCTTTCCCGAGGATCCGCCCCGCTTCCTGGCCCGCACACCTCACGGCTACCACGATCGGCCCACCATCGAGCGAGATCTTGCAAACGGCGGCTTCACGAAGTCAGCCCAGATCGCGACGATTGCGGCGCGCAGTCGGGCGGAATCCTCGCGTGTGCCAGCAATCGCGTACTGCCAGGGGACACCCCTGCGGAACGAGATCGAGGCGCGCGACGATTCGCGACTCGGCGAAGCAACCGACACCGCGGCGGAGGCGATCGCCCAGCGTTTCGGGCGGCGGGCTGTGGACGGCAAGATCCAGGCGCACATTGTCACCACCGAAAACTGACAGGCGACGGTTGCCGTGCCTCCATCGAACGTAGGCCCCATGAGGAGAAACAAGAAGCAATGCCCTACATCTCGAGAACGCCGACGCCTCCATTCACGATTTCATACTCGACAACGACGACACTGGTCCGGCGCTAGCTGCCCTCTGGTTCCTGCAGTATCTTTCGGGGAGGATCGATGGAATCTGCTTCAGCGCAGCAACGCTTGCTGCACAGCTCGGGGGCCATGGATTCGAAGGCATCTCGGACCGAGTCGTTATCCCGGAGATCACGAAACTCGTCGGGTGCACAAAGTCGAAAATGCAACAGTGAAGACATCGCGAGTGCCGCCGACGGAGGTCATCCATGATCATTGCCCTGGCGTCGCCTGGCATCGCCTCATCCCTTGATGAGGGCTTGGACAAGATCAAGCGGCTCCTGTCCGAAGCTTCGGCCCAAGGCGCGGAGATCGTGTGTCTCCCGGAAGCCTATCTCCCGGGCCTGCGGGGACAGGATTTTGAAGTATGGCCCTTTGATCAGACTCAGCAGGAACGGGCACTCCAGGCCGTGGCGCAGTGGGCCCGAACGTATTCGGTGGCCACTATCCTCGGGATGGAAAGACTCACGGAGGCGGGCCGGCAAATTGCCGCCTTTGTCATCGACGCTCGGGGCGAGCTTCAGGGATACCAAACCAAGAACCAACTGGCCCCAACCGAAGATCAGTTCTATGTGCCCGGAAATACCCGGCGACTCTTCGAGATCGACGGGATCAAGTTTGGCGTGGCGATTTGCCATGAGGGCTGGCGCTACCCCGAGACGGTCCGATGGGCGGCGGTGCGGGGCGCCAAGATCGTCTTTCATCCCCACCACACGGGGAGTGATCGAGCAGGTGTCCGTCTGACGCAGTGGGGCGCGCCCAGTGCGCCGTACTACGAGAAGGCGATGATGATGCGCAGCTTGGAGAACACGATCTACTTTGCCAGTGTCAACTATGCTCTGCGCTTCCAAGAATCGGCGACATGTGTCATCGACCCGTCAGGCCAGTGCCAGGCGTACTTACCCTATGGGCAGGAAGGCGTACTGGTGCAGGCCATCAAGGTCGAGGAAGCAACCGGGTTGCTATCTACTCGATACGCACCCGAGCGTTATCAAGAATTCACGTTGGAGTGAGCGTCCAACAGCGTAGGAAGTCGCCGCCGGAGGACTTGCGATGCCGACGTACATCACAGTTCGACGCGTTCGGGGGCCAGCCTGGAATGCGGCCCTCCCGCTGCGTGCCCAAGCCCTCTGGGCCGAGCATGCGCGACTTTGTGCTCTTTGACCCCTCAGGGGTCCTGTGGCGGATCGCCGAGAACAGCGAGTGAAATGCGGAGCAACAGTATTCCGCGCTAAGGCATGCATGAACAGTTCGCGGCGAAAATCAGCTATGCCTGCATATTCTCGCTGTCCCCTGATCGGGGCCGCGTAGCCAGTTTCGCGCTTCAAGGTCTCCGAAATAGGAGAATGAAATGGAGTTGTTCATCTTTGCGCGATTTCACGCGCGCCCCGGGTAACGAGGATGCCGTGGCAGTAGAGTTGCGTGACGTCCTCGGTCCTTCGAGGGAGGAGCCGGGCTGCCTGAACATTCACGCTTTTCGGTCGACTCGCGACCCGCGACTGTTCTACATTCATTCGCGCTGGAAGGATGAAGCGGCGTTCGAGAATCACGCCGAGCTGCCGCATACCGTACGCTTCCTCGAACGCGTGGAGCCGCTGATCGACCACCCTTTCGACGTGACCCGTGCGGAGCGAATCGGCTAGACGACTGCTTTTTCTTAGGGGCCAAGGTCGAGGATCTCGAGGGGCGGCGCCAAGCCGTCAGCCCCAGAAGGCGAGGTGTTGAAGCATGACGGTCGCCATGTTGCTTGCGACGGTGGCGGCGGGCTTGTTCGCGGGCGCCGCGGTGTACGTCACGGCGGTGGAGCACCCGGCGCGGGTGGAATGTGGCCAGCTACTAGCCATCAAGGAGTTCGGCCCGAGCTATCGGCGCGGGGCCATCATGCAGGGTGGGTTGGCCGTGCTCGGCCTACTGGCCAGTGTTGTGGCGTGGTACCAGGAGTCTGGCGCGGGATGGCTCGTAGGGGGGCTTCTCCTCGGCGCGCTAGTTCCATTCACGCTGATTGTTATCATGCCAACGAACCGACGCCTGCTCGATCCGGGGCTCGACGGGAATTCGGGCGAAGCGCGTGAGCTCTTGGCACGGTGGGGGCGGCTCCATGCGGTGCGAACAGTCGTCGGTGTGGTGGCATTCGTCGCGTTCGTCGGCATGTCGATTCGGTCGATCTAGATAAATGAGCAACCGACGCATCGATGTTTTCTTCTATGGGTTGTTCATGGATGTCGACGTCCTCCGCGAAAGCAGCGTAGTGCCGATCAACCCCCGCCGCGCATACGTCGACGACTTCGCTTTACGCATCGGTCAGCGCGCCACGCTCCTTCCTTCCTCCGGGGCTCGAGCCTATGGCATGCTCATCGCGCTCGCTCACCAGGAACTGGAACGGCTCTACACGGCTCCGGGGCTCGAGCACTACCGTCCGGAGGCGGTACTCGCCCATCCCCTCGAAGGCACGCCGGTGCCGGCGTTGTGCTACAACCTGCGTGAAGCGCCCGGACCACACGAGCGCAATCCGGACTACGCGACGCGTCTTCAGCGCGTGCTCAGCAAGCTGAACTTTCCACCCGCATATGTTGCGGGGGTTTCCTGAGTAGGAGGCCGTTCGGCTGAAGACGGCCGCGCTCGTGGAGATCATCAGCCGGCAGGTGGGCCAGCGCGGAACCGCCGGCATTGCCGTTGTCCTGAGGCCGGCGGCAGACCCGGTGGTGGCCTGGGCGCCGGAATCCGCTCGCGACGAGCCCGGATACCTCGCCTACAGCATCACGAAGACGTTCACCGCGGCTCTCGTGCTCCAGTTGCGGGACGAGGGGCGACTGACCCTGGACGATCGCCTGGCGCGCTGGTTTCCTCGTATCGCCAAATCGGAACGAATCTCGCTGCGTCAGTTGCTCAACCACACCGCCGGCGTCCCCGACTACGGCGGGCTTCGTTCGTACCATGATGAGGTGCGCGCCTCGCCTTCGACGCCGTGGTCATTCGAACGGTTTGCGGCGGAGACGTTCGACAAGGGGCTTCGCTTCGAGCCCGGGAGCGGTTGGGCGTACTCGAACCCGGGCTACATGCTTCTCAGGCGCATCGCGGAGCAGGTTGCTGACCGCGCCTATGCCACCTTGATCGCCGAGCGGATCGCACGGCCGCTTGGGCTCGTCAGAACCTTCGTGCCCGAATCGCTTGAGGACCTCGCTTCGCTCGCTCCGGCCTCATCTCGAGTGTTGTCGCGCGATGGAGCTCCCCGTGACGTACGCGACCACTACCATCCCGGCTGGGTGTCCCACGGCGTGGTGGCCTCGACGCCGTCGGAGGTCGCTCGCTTCTTCGACGCTCTGTTTTGCGGACGTCTGATCCCGCCGTCCTCTCTGCAGGACTTGACGACGCTCGTACGTGCGCCCGGGAGTCTCAAGGAATCCGGCCACTGGGGCCAGCCCAGCTATGGGCTGGGGATCATGGGTGATCCCGCGTCGCGGTGGGGACTGATATGGGGCCACAACGGTGGTGGACCGGGCTACAGAGCCGCCGCGTACCACGCGCCCGACCTCGGGGGCGTTTCGGTGTGCGCGATGTGCGCCCTGGAGGCGGATTCCAGGGCGGAGCAACTCGTCTTCGCGGTGCTCGACGCTCTTCACGAAACGTCGTGACGGAGCGGGCGACATCGTCAAGCTGACTCTCGGCGTCCTCCGCACGAGAACGGCGGCGAGCTCACCGAAGGTACGCGGCCTGCCGGCGCTTGTACTCGTTCTGCTTCAGGGCGACCGCCAGCAGCTCCTCGGAGGCGACGCGGTCCTTGAGGCCGGCGGGCGCGCCGCCCTCGCGCAGATACTTGAGCGTGTCGTACACGGCCTTGGCCGCCGCGTAGAAGGGCTGATGTCCCTGCAGTGCGATGCGCACGCCGTGAGTCGCCAGATAATCTCGGTCGGATAGCGCGGGTGGTGCGCCGCCCAGCATGAGTGGCAGTCTGGTGGCGCGACGCATCGCCTCGACCTCTTCACGCTTGCTGGCGCCCGCGAGAAAGATCGCGTCGATTCCGGTCTCCTGGTATGCCTTGACGCGCTTCTCCGCTTCAGCGATGCCGCCGCCGCGAAGCGCGCCGGTGCGGCCGATGACCACCAGCGAGGGATCCTGGCGCGCCGATACGGCGGCCCGGAGCTTCCCCAGCATCTCTTCCACGGACACCAGGCCTTCGCTCTGCCCGCCGAACGGTGAGGGCAGCACGGTGTCCTCGATCGTGAGCGCGGCGACACCGGCCGCCTCCAGCTCTTCCACCGTGCGCATGACGTTCAGCGCGTTCCCGTAGCCATGGTCGGCGTCGACCATGAGGGGGAGATCGCTCCCGCGCGTGATGCGGCGGATCTGCTCGGCGAACTCGGTCAGGGTCAAGACCACGAGATCCGGCGCTCCGAGGACCGTCCCCGAGGCGATCGAGCCCGCGAACATGCCGACTTCGAACCCCAACGACTCGGCCATGCGCGCGGACATCGCGTCGAACACTGAGGCGGGATGAACGCAGATACTGCCTTCCAGAATCCGGCGATACTGTTTGCGGCGTTCAGAGAGCAGCATCACGTTCCTTTCTTGTCGGTCGCCAGCGGAAGCTGCTCGGCGGCCGGCGCCGGCGCAACCTCGAACGCGTTCAGGATGGCGGTGACGATACCGTAGTGGCCGATGAGACAGGTCAGCTCCACGAGCCACGGCACGCCGTGCCGGCCCTGAAGCCGATCGAACACGGGCGCAGTCACACCATTGCTTCGCAGAAGCTGCCGCGCGAAGTCGACGATAGTCCGCTCGGCGGCCGGCATTCCCGCGAGCTCCTCGTGGTCGCGCACCGCGGCAACGACCGCGTCGCTGATGCCGGCCGTTCGGGCTGCCGGCGCATGCGCCGCCCAGACGTAGGGGCAATCCTTCTCGCGGGCGGTGACGATGATGGCCAGCTCCCTCGAATCGGCATTCAACCCGGAGTTGAACCTTAAAAAGGTACCGACATCGAGATGGCGCCGGCAAAGCACCGGGCTGTACATCAGGATGCTGAAGGGGCCGCGCACGCTGCCGCGGCCTTCGGCGACCGCATCGAAGATAGTCCGATGCGCCTCGGAGACCTGATCTCGCCGAGTAATGGGCGCGATGCGCGGCGCGGCAAGCGGAGGCCGGACCGTGGCCGCTGTCGTCGCGGTGCGGGGGACCGCCGGCAACCCCTCGGCGGGAGCGGTTGGCGTGACTTCGAAGGCGTTCAAGATGCCGGCGAGCGCCTGGTAGCGGCCGATCCAGACTGTCAACTCCACCAGCCACTGCGGACCGTGAGCCTCGAGGAGCTGGTCGAACACGCCGGACTCGACGCGATTGTTCTGGAGGAGCTGCCGGACGTACTGGACGACCCTCGCCTCCGGGCCCGACAGTGCGGCCACGGTCCGCCGATCGCGAACCGTATCGATCGTCGCGGCCGGCACGCCGGCCTTTCGGGCGAGCGGCACGTGCGCGTTCCAGATGTACCCGCAGTCTTTTTCTCGGGCCGTCGCGCAGACGGCGAGCTCGGCGTGCTGCGGCTCGACGATGCTCTGCCGGTGGAGATATTCGCTGATCTCGTTCCAGGGCCTGGCGAGGCCGGGGCTGTGCAGCACGATCGTGGACGGGCCGCTGATCCTGCCGCGGAGGGCGGCGAGCTCGTCAAAGAGAGCGTGGTGCTCGGCGGCGACGTCATCCCTGTTGACGATGGGCTTTACGCGCGCCATGTTCCCTCCTTCTTGCCGACCGCGAGCCTGCCGGCCCCGAGCTTAGCGGGGCCGGCGGGCAGCGTCAACGCCGCTGGTCGTACAATGGCGTCAATCCGTGCGTCGGAGGGATCACATGGACGCGACGACCGACTATCTGAGCGACTACGCGTGCCGGCTGACCTACGACGACCTGTCCCCGGAGACGGTGCATCAGGTGAAGCGGACGCTGGTCGACACCCTGGGGTGCGGAGCCGGCGCGTTCGAGAGCGAGCCGGCGTCCATCGCGCGGCGCATGGCGGCTCGAGTGCAGGGGAGACCTTCCGCGCGCATCCTGGGCACGCGAGAAACGACGTCGACGGATCTGGCGGCCTTCGCGAACACGGTGCTCGTCCGCTACCTGGACTGCAACGACACCTACGCGGCGCGCGGAACGGGGCACCCGAGCGACATGATCCCGGCCGTGCTGGCGGCGGCCGACGGGCGGCGGGCGGACGGCCGCTCGGTGATCACCGCGATCGCGGTCGCCTACGAGACGTTTTGCCGTCTCGCCGACCGGGTGCCCTTGAAGGGTTGGGACCAGGGATTGTTCGCGAGCATCGGGGCGGCGTGCGGCGTCGGGAAAGTTCTCGGCCTCGGCCGCGCGGCCGCGGGGAACGCCATCTCCATCGCGATCACCTCCGGTGTGCCGCTCGGCGTCACGCGGATCGGTGAGCTCTCGATGTGGAAAGGCTGCGCGACGGCGGCCGCGAACCGAACGGGCGTGTTCGCGGCGGAGCTGGCGGCGGAAGGAATGACGGGCCCCGGCCAACCCTTCGAGGGGCGCGACGGGCTGTGGCAGCACCTCGGCATCGACGCCCCGAAGTGGGAGCGTTTCGGCGGCGCCGGCGAGCCGTTCCGGATCACCGCAACGAGCTTCAAGGCGTACCCGTCGGTGATTCACACGCAGGGAGCCATCGGCCTGACGCTCGCGCTCCGGCAGCAGGTCGCCGTCGCGCAGATCGACTCAGTGCGCGTGGCGACCTACGCGGAGGCGGTGCGGCGGACGGCCGCCGAGGCTGAGAAATGGGATCCCGAGACGCGGGAGACGGCGGACCACAGCCTGCCGTACCTGGTGGCGGCCGCCCTTCAAGACGGCGCGGTCACGCCGGCCACTTTCGCGTCGTCGCGGATCAAGGACCCGGCGCTGCGGCCGCTGATGAAAAAGCTGACCGTGGTCGAGGAGCCGGATTTCACCCGCCGCTACCCCGCGGAGTCGTGCACCCGGATCGAGGTGACGACCACGGACGGGCGACGCGTGGCGCTCGAGACGACCCACCCCAAGGGCCACTCCCGGAATCCCCTGACCGATTCGGAGGTCGAGGCGAAGTTTCGGGGCCTCGCGTCAGGCGCGCTCCACGCGGCAGGATGCGATCGAGTGCTGGCAGAGGTGCGGCGCCTGGAGCACGCCGCCACGCTCGACGCGTTGTTCAACAGCCTGGTCGTCGCGCGCGCGGACTAGCGGGGCTTCAGCCGAACGTCTTCCAGCGGCGCCGACCACGGATACGGATCGATCAACATCAGCGCCGGCTCGGCCACGCGCGGGCCGATGCCGCTCGGCCAGATGAATTCCCAGAGGGGCCCGAAGCGCACGCGCTCGTAGAGGAGCTGCTGGATCTGGTGAAGCATGGCCTCACGCTTGCGCCGATCCGTCTCGCGCGACTGTTGCCGGTAGAGCGCGTCCACGTCGGGATCGCCGCCGCGCGCGTAGGCGCCGTCGCTCGGCACCGTATCGGCTAGACGCGTGGCCGCGTTGCCGTAGCTCGCCACCGTGCACATGCAGAGGCCGTGGAGCTTCTTGCTGGCCCACGCGGTCTGAAGCGCCGCGCGCTCCATCGTGCGCACCTTGATCTTGATCCCGACCGCGCCGAAATAGCCCGCGATCGTCTCGCCCGTCGAGAAGTAGGGCGGATACGGATAGAGGTCGCCGGCGTCGAAGCCGTTCGGGTAACCCGCCTCGGCCAGGAGCTGCATGGACTTCGTGGGGTCGTACGGATAGGGCTCGAGCGCCAGCGCGAACTCGAACTTTCGCGGGACCATGGCGCCGGTCAGCCGAGAGGCGCCGAGCGTCTCGGCCTCGTTGAGTGCGCGCCGGTCGACGGCCATGATCGCGGCCAGCCGCACGCGCCGGTCGTGCCACGGCGACTTCGGATCCCACTGGTCGAAGAAATCGAGATAGTGGATGCCGATCGCGCCCGAGAAGGCCAGCCGGATCGACGGATCGCGCTGGAGCTCGAGCGCCGAGGTCGCGTCGAGCATGTACGCGACGTCCACCTCGCCGGTCTTCAGCATGGCGGCCCGGGTGGTGCCGTCCGGGATCGTCTTGAAGACCAGCCGCTTCACCGACGGCATCTTGCGCCAGTAGCCCTCGTAGGCCTCCATCACCAGCTCGATGCCGGGCGTGTGACTCACGAACTTGTAGGGTCCGAGCCCGATCGGGCGCTTCTTGAAGCCGTCGTCGCCGACGCTCTCGACGTATTTCTTCGGTACGATCCAGCCGGCGCCGGTGGCCAGGGTGCCGTAGAAGGCCATGAAGTCCGGAAAGGGCTCGTGAAGATGGAAGCGCACGCGAGAGGGGCTCACGATCTCGACGTCGCGCACCTTCTCTTTCAGAATTTTCCCGACCTTGGACCTCTGGAAGCTGAACTTCACGTCCTCGGCGGTGAAGGGGTCGCCGTTGTGGAACTTGACGCCCTCGCGCAGCTTGAACTCGTAGACGCGCTGATCCGCGCTCACCGTCCACGACTCGGCCAGGCTCGGCGTCATGAGATTGCCGGGCATCGGCTTCACGAGCGCATCGTGGAGCGCGTAGAGGATCCAGAACGGTGTGAGGAAGCCCGCCGACGTCTCACCCGGATCGAACCAGGCCGGCGCGAGTGTCACGTAGAGCGCCCAGCGCATCTCGCCCTCCGGCTTCGCCGGGGCCGCCGGCTTCGGCTGGGCCGCGACGTCCGAGGCGAGACCGACGACGAGCAGGGTGGCGAGCAGGAGTCGGATCATGGTCTGTCGTCTCCGTTCGGGTCTATCGGGATGCGACGTCGCCCCAGACGACGTAGCGCCGGTGCGTGCGCGGCTCGCGTCCCTCGTCGACCATCCGCTGCGTCTGGGCAGCGACCAGATCGTGAAGCGGGTCGCTGCGGACGTTCCCGAGGCGGTGCGCGGTGAGAAGCCGCTCGATCTCTTCCCGCGACCGCCCGCCCAGGAAGGGAAGCTGGTCGCCGATTGCCGCGTATTCCTGGCTCCCACGGGCGCTTCCGGCCGGCGGCATCAGCACGCCCGGGTCGAACTGGCCGTCCACGACGACCAGGCGTCCGGCAGGGCGAAGAACGCGGATCCACTCGTCGATCGCCGCCTCCGGATGCGGGAGCGTCCAGAGGAGATGGCGGCTGATGACGAGGTCGAAGCTGCCGGCCAGGTACGGAAGCTGTTCCGCGTCGGCCTGCTCGAGCCGGACCGAGACGCTGCGCTCCGCGGCTTTGCGCCGCGCCTCGGCGATCATCGCAGGCGCGAAGTCGACCCCGGTGACGCGATGACCGCGGGCCGCGAGCTCGAAGGTGAGAAAGCCGGTGCCGCAGCCGGCGTCGAGCGCGTCGAGCGTCCCGCGGGCCGGAAGAACGAGAGCGAGGATGCGATCCCACGCGGCGCGCTCGGCGGCCGTGCGGATGCTGTGGCCGAAGTCTTCGTCGAATCCGGGCGCCCGCCGGTTCCAGTGCGCCGCGACCTGCTGCTTGACGACGTCAGGCTGGCCGGACTGGCGGGCGCCCACGCGCTATACCTTCTCGATCACTTCGATCTGCACTCCATCAGGCGACTCCAAAAAGCAGACGCGCCGGCCGTTGTTGGGCGGGAGCTCTTCGAGAATGCGGACGCCCTTGGCCCGGAATTGGGCCAGTGCCCCCGAATAGTCATCGGTGTCGACCGCGATGTGCTCGATGCCGTAGTGCTGCTCGCGGCGCTGCGTGTCGATCAGGCCGGTGATGTTGAGCTGCAGCCCGTGCAGGTTCACGCGATAGCCGCGCGCGCCCATGTCGGCGATCAAGGTCGCGCCGAGGTTGTCGACGTAGAATTGCATCGTCTGCTTGGGATCCCGGGTCTTCACGTGCACGTGGTGAGTGCCGAAAGCCATGATCGCTCCTAGTGGGCTGCCGCCGCCGGCGGGGCGTCGGCGAAGACCTGCTTGATGGCGTCCCGGATCTTGTGGATCTCTTTGAGCGCTGGCAGGAAATCGACGGCGCCCGGCTCCTTCCGGTCGTAGAGCTTCTTGCCGTCGAGGTACACTTCGAATCGGCCGCTGTCGGACGGGGTGAGGGTGATCGCTGTTTCCCGGTAGTTGATCGAGGACAGCTCGGCCGCCACACTGACGGCCACGGGCAGGTACCCTCAGACGACGCAGTAGACGATCTCGACGTGGACTTTTCCTTCGGCCATTGAGTCCTCCCTGGAGATTTGGTGCCCAGCATGTTATCCGTATCTTCTCGACGGCGCAATCACCACGGTCAGGCTCTACGAAGGCGAGGAACATCACCCATGCTCTCGCGCACCGGCTCCCTCCAGCTACGGCAGTGCGGGAGCTCAGAGATCGGGATCGGCGACAGTCGAGATGGCAAGGACTGGCCTGCGGGCGAGATGCTGCTGGCGTCCGTCCCGGGCCCGCACTCCACTCACTACCTGCTCGCCATCCCAGACGCCGTCCTCGAGGGCGCGGTGCTGACGACCTTCCTGGACCGCGTGGCTCCCTTCGGCTGCCCACCGCCGCACTCGCTGATTCGCGCGTACAGCCTCCCGGATTCGCCGTTCCCGTCGATCCTCCTCAAGGAGCACGACGAGGCTCCGGAAGGTGTAGCCGAGTCGTACCGCCGCTTCCTCGACCGAGCCCGGCTCCACTGGCTGGCAGCCTTGCAGGGGACGGGCCGCGGCTTGTGTCCGGCCCTGGCGTGGCAGACGGGACCGGCCCGGCAGTTTCTCGCTCCTGAGGAGTGGGCCGAGGTGCTGAGCGAGGCGGGTATAGCCTTCCCGGGTGTGGCCGACAGTTACCTCGGGCGCGCCCTGTTGCTGCTTGCCGACCCCGCTCTCGCGGACTCGTGGCAGACCATGTGGCAGACCATGATGTCCCTCGGCGGCCCTACCAAGGCCCGCAAGATCACCGGGCGGGAGTTCCCGGTGTGGGTGGACCTGCCGGCTCACCAGCCGACCCTGCTCGCAAGCACGCTGCTGACCCGAGTGGAGCGGTTGCTCGCGCGCCCCTGAGTACCGCTCGCGCGCGTGCTATAGTCCGCATGCCCCAGGAACCCTCTGACCCACACCCAGCACCCGGGAGGGATGGCGATGAAGCCATGGCGCTCGCTCAACTGGTCGACGCTTCTCATCGCGGCAGTCCTGATGGCCGTCAGTCCGGGAAGCGCCGGCGCGGCCGACGTCATCAAGTTCGGCGTCGCGACGCCGCTCTCCGGGCCCGCCGCCCCCTGGGGCATTCCCCACAAGGGCGCGACCGAGCTGATCTTCGACGAGATCAACGCCCAGGGCGGGCTCGAGGTGGGCGGCAAGAAGTACAAGCTCGAGGTGGTCGCCTACGACCACAAGTACGTGATCGCCGAGGGCGTGGCCACGGTCAACCGGCTCATCTCCAAGGACGGCGTGCACTTCATCTCCGTCCTGGGGGGCACCGTGGTCAAGGCC
>WNEZ01004001.1_pt1 | contig 12763 bp, 8 predicted proteins | sample 5400521 | NCBI WGS metagenome assembly WNEZ01 (sample SAMN13153339, study PRJNA577476) | soil metagenome | isolation source: 120 cm saprolite under Douglas fir tree site 2 hole 1 replicate 1 | place: USA:California | collected 2015-04-18 | reverse complement strand
AGATAGTGCGGTCGCTGGCGATGGCGGCAGAGAAGTACAGCGTGCAGTTCACGCCGGGCCACGCCGTCTACGTGGCGGACTCGGTCAGGGACGCTGCCGCAGCGCACGTCGCCGACGTGCGCTGCCTCGGCGTCGCGACCGGGCGCTCGACGATCAGCGAGCTGCGGGACGCCGGTGCCGACCCGGTGCTCTCGGACCTGGCCGATACGTCCCGTGTCGTGGCGGCGATCAGCCAATAGGCGGCCGGGAAGAACGGCGAGGAGGATCCCACCCCGAGCAGCTCACCCGCTGAACCCCTGGTGGTGTCATAGCGCGCCCAGGGGTTCAGCGGGCAGCGGCGACTCAGGGCTTGAGCCCGGCGTCCTGGCGCCCGGCCCGGTCTGGCTGCGAGCGGCTGGCCAACCTCGGGCGCCATCGAGGATTCATACTGGTATAAACGTCCTTTCAACCGATCAGGGGCGGTGAAGTGGGGCAGCAACAGGCGACGCCGGAGCAGGACCTGCCTGCCGGACGCGGCTACGGCGCGGTCTTGTCGGAGCCGACGCGCGCGGACATCGAGCGGGCCAAGGTCACGGACTACGCGCGCTGGCTCGCCGCCAACCGGGGCGTCAGCACCGGCGAAGGATACGGCGGACTGTGGGCGTGGTCGGTCTCTGAGCCTGCAGACTTCTGGTCGTCGCTCTGGCATTACTTTGGCGTCCTCGGGAGCCGCGGCGATGCGCCGGTGCTGCAGGGCGGCCCGATGCCTGCCGTCACCTGGTTCGCCGATTCGACGCTCAACTATGCGCGCAACGTCCTGCGTACAGCGAGCACGGACCCGGACCGAACGGCGATCATCTACCGGTCTGAGGCCGGTCATCGGGGCAGCCTGAGCTACGCCGAGCTCGACGAGCAGGTGGCGACAGTCCGCTCGGCGCTGATCGCCCTCGGGCTGCGGCGCGGCGACCGCGTTGCCGCGTACCTGCCCAACTCGCCGCAGGCGGTGGTAGGCCTGCTGGCGACCGCCAGCATCGGCGCGATCTGGACGTCCTGCTCGCCCGACCTCGGGGCGCATGCCGTGATCGACCGGTTCGCTCAGGTGGACCCGAAAGTGCTGATCGCCGTGGACGGCTATGCCTACGGCGGGAAGACGTTCGACCGCCAGCGGGAGGTTGCGTCGATCACTGCGGCCCTGCCCGGCCTCAGCTCTGTGATCATGGTCGACTACATCGGCACGGCGGCGAGTCATCCGGCCTTGCCGGTCCGTACCACGCCATGGGCCGCCCTCGGCGACCTCGCGGCGGCAGGCCAGCCGGGCGGACTTCGGCCGTTGCGGACCGAGTTCGACGACGTGGCGTTCGAGCATCCGCTGTGGGTGCTGTACTCCTCCGGCACGACCGGTCTGCCGAAACCGATCGTGCACGGGCATGGCGGCATCGTGCTCGAGCATCTCAAGGCGCTCTGCTTGCACTTGGACCTCGGGCCAGGGGACGTGTTCTTCTGGTACACGACAACCGGGTGGATGATGTGGAACTTCGTCGTGGGCGGGCTGCTCGCTGGCGCAACCGTGGTCGTCTACGACGGCAGCGCTGTCTATCCGGGCACAGACGAACTGTGGCGACTGGCCGCCGAGACCGGTGTCACGTATTTCGGCAGTGGAGCGCCTTACCTGGTGACCTGCATGAAGGCGGGCCTGCGACCAGCCGCGGAGCTTGACCTGTCCCGGCTGCGCGGTGTCGGCTCGACCGGCTCCCCGCTGCCCCCTGAGGGCTTCGACTGGGTCTACGCCGCAGTCGCCCCGCAGAACGAGCCACCGGTTCCCGCTGGGCCTACGGCTCCCGGATCTGACCCGCAACGTGGGAGCCCTGCTGCTGCTCTAACGATTGCGGAGCGCCCTCGTTGTTCCTTTGTGCTCGGGTCGTTCTCCGGGGGCACCGATATGTGTACGGGGTTTGTCGGACCGTGTCCGCTTCTTCCGGTGCGGCGCGGGATCATCGCGGGGCCGTGCCTCGGCGCGAAGGTCGAAGCATTCGATGCCGAAGGCAAACCAGTGGTCGGCCAGGTCGGCGAACTCGTCCTAACGGTGCCGATGCCATCGATGCCGATCGGATTCTGGGGCGACGAAACCGGCGAGCGATACGCGGCCAGCTACTTCGGCCAGTATCCGGGCGTCTGGCGACATGGTGACTGGATCATGAACCTGCCCGACGGAGGCTGCATTATCTATGGCCGGTCAGACGCCACCTTGAATCGCGGCGGCGTGCGGATGGGGACCAGCGAGTTCTATCGCATCGTGGAGGAGTTGCCCGAGGTCACCGACAGCCTCGTGATCGACACGGGCGTGCTCGGCAGGGAAGGGCGGCTGGTGCTTTACCTGGTACTAGCGCCGGGCGCGACCCTGGACGACGCCCTGCGGGCTAAGATCAGCTCCCAGCTCAGGTCGGAGTTGTCGCCCCGGCATGTGCCCGACGAGATGCACCAGGTTCCCGGCGTGCCGCGGACGCTGTCCGGCAAGAAGCTCGAGGTTCCCGTGCGCAAGATCCTTACCGGCACGCCGATCAGTGAGGCCGCGGACCGCGACTCGCTCGCCAACCCCGACCTGCTGGCCTACTTCAGGCCCGGCAGCCGTGAGGGGGACAAACCGTAGTGACCGCACATTCCGGGCGGAGCTTCGGCGAGGAGGGCGGCCGGCTTACTTACGGCACCTACCTGCACCTCCCCGACCTGCTGGATCAGCAGGTGCCGCTGGCCGACCCGCCCGCCCACGACGAGCTGCTGTTCATCACCGTGCACCAGGTCTACGAGTTGTGGTTCAAGCAGTTGCTGTACGAGCTCGTCGCAGCCCGTGACGCCATGGACGCCGACGAGACCTGGCTGGCCAGGCACCTGATGCAGCGTGCTCAGGTCATCGAGCGGCTGCTGGTCAGCCAGGTTGACGTGATCGAGACCATGACGCCTCAGGATTTCCTGCAGTTCCGCTCGACGCTCGCGCCGGCCAGCGGCCTGCAGTCGGTCCAGTTCAGGGAGCTTGAGTTCCTGTCCGGAGCCAAGGACCATCGGTTTGTGGGGCGATTTCGCGGTCTGACCGAATCCGAACGAGAGCGGCTATCTCGCCGGCTGGCCGAGCCCACGCTATGGGACTCATTCCTGGGCGTGCTCGGCCGGCGCGGCCTTGACGTGACCTCAGACGACAGGATCTCGGAGTCGCTGCTGGCCATCGCAAGGGACCGGGCGGCCCACGACGACCTCTGGCAGCTCGCCGAGAGCCTGCTCAACCACGACGAGGTCTCGGCGCTGTGGCGGGCACGGCATGTGCAGATGGTGGAGCGCCAGATCGGCACGAAATCGGGCACAGGCGGCTCGACCGGCGCTCCTTATCTGCATCGGCGGGTGCCGTTGCGTTATTACCCGTTGCTCTGGGAACTTCGGGACAAGCTGTAAGGAGTGTTTCCACGAAACACCCCCAAAATCCACGAGGGAGTGGAACGGATGTCTGAGCACCAGAGCGCCGCGCGGCGGGCGCTCCTCACCGAAGCAACGGCTGAGCTCGGCGATGGTGCCAGGGTCGGCGACTACGAGACTTATCTGCAGTGTTACTACCGCCACGTCGACTCATCGGATTTGATGGGCGCCGGCCCGAAACGGGCTGGACTCGTCGCTGCGGAGCACGCTCGCCTCGCGGCGACGCGGCCGCAGGGCCGGGCCGTGGTCCGGGTGAGGTCGGGTGCGGAGGCGACGCTTTTGCCCGACCGGGACGTTATCGACGTAGTTACCGACGACATGCCGTTCCTGGTCGACACCATCACGATGACGCTCGCCGCCCACGAGGTAACCACCGAGCTGGTTGTCCACCCGCAGCTGACCATCTGCAGGGATGTCTCTGGCTCGCTGCGCGAGGTGCTCCGCCCGGCCGAGAAAGCCGGCTCGGCCGACCGCGCCCGCGACGCCGGGTCAGACGTGATCCCCGAGTCGTGGTCGCACATCGAGGTGGCCAGGCTGCCCGCGGGCAAAGCCAGCGCGATTGCCGCCGATCTCGAGCACGCGCTCGGGGACGTGCGGCTCGCCGTCGAGGACTACCCGAAGATGCGGGCCATGGCCCTGCGGATCGCCGACGAGCTCGCGGCTGCGAGCACGAGCACCGGGCGTGCCCAGGGCACAACCGGCGCAGTCCAGCAGTCTGATGCCGGATCCCCGTCGTCGGCCGAATCGCCTGCCGAGATCGAGTTGCTGCTGCGCTGGCTGGTCGACTCGCATTTCACGTTCCTCGGCTACCGCCAGTACGACATCGTCCAAGAAGCGGACGGGCCCGCGCTCCGCGGGGTGCCGGGGACCGGTCTCGGCATCCTGCGGCATGACAAGCCAGGCACCACACCGCTCGCCAGCCTGCGCGAGCAGGCGCGGAAGATGGCCACCGATCCCAGCCGCCGGCTGATCATGACCAAGGCGAACTCCCGCGCGACCGTGCACCGGCCCAGCTACCTGGACTACGTCGGGATCAAGCGGCTGTCGGAGGCGGGCGAGGTGATAGGCGAGTGGCGCTTCCTCGGCCTGTATACCCACATGGCCTACACGGACAGCATCGCCAGGATCCCCATCCTGCGCCGCAAGCTGACCGAGGTCTACGCGGCGAGCGGCATCGCCGCCGACAGCCACGACGGCCGGGCCGTGGCCGAGTTCATGGAGGTCTACCCCCGCGAAGAGCTGTTCCAGACGCCGGTGGCCGAACTCGCCGACGTCGCTGGCGAGGTGCTGCGGCTGCGCGAGCGCATGCAGACCAGGTTGTTCCTACGCAAGGACATCTACGGCCGGTACGTGTCCTGCCTGATCTACCTGTCAAGGGATAGGTACAACACCAAGGTCAGGGTGGCGGTGCAGGAGATACTGCGGGCAGCCCTCGGCGGTGCGCAGGTCGATTACAGCGCCGTGGTCGACGAGGGCCCGATCGCGAGGCTGCACATCGTAGTGCGGGCCGAGCGCGGCAAGACCCTGGTCGATGCCGACGTGGCCGTGCTCGAGCAGTCGATCGCGGCAGCCGTCAGGTCCTGGGACGACGACCTCGTCCGCGAGGCCGTCGCCCAGCTCGGCGAGCGCGAGGGGCGGGCGCTGCTCGCCAAGTTCACCGCGTCCATCTCCGACACCTACAAGGCCGACGTCCCGGCCTCGGGCGCCATCTCGGACCTGGCCAAGATCAAGCAGATGCGCGAGTCCGGCCTGGACATCTCGTTCGAGCTGTGGGAATCCGCGGGATACGTGGGAGGCGTGCCGGTCGAGCAAGAGCCGGATTACGGCGAAGGCCCAGGCCAGAAGCGGCGAGTCTGGCGGCTGACCATCCACAGGACCGGAAGCCCGATCACGCTGAGCGACGTCCTGCCGCGGCTGCAGAACATGGGCGTCGAGGTCGTCGACGAGCACCCGTACGAGTTTCCGGGGGCCGAGCCGTTCTGGATCTATGACTTCGGCCTGCGCCGGCTGGGTGCGGCGGTGGCCGGGCCCGGCGGCCGCACCACCCAGGTGCCCGAAGTCTCCGTCACGGCCGTGGCCGGCCAAGTCGAAGGCGCCCTGGCAGCCCTGTGGAGCGGCGAGATCGAGGACGACGGCTTCAATTCGCTGGTGCTCGACGCGGGCCTGACCTGGCGGCAGGTCGTGGTGCTCCGCGCGTATGCCAAATACCTGCAGCAGGCAGGCACCACGTTCAGTCCCGGCTACATCGCCCGCGTGCTGAGGTCCAACCCGGTTCTCGCCCGCCAGCTCGTCCGGCTATTCGAGTCGAGGTTCGACCCTGACCGGCTCGCGGGCCAGGCCGAGCGGAGTGAAGCGCTGTTCGAGGAAATCGGGGGCGCGCTCGATGAGGTGGCCAGCCTAGACGAGGACCGGATCCTGCGCGCCTACCTTGGCCTGATCATCGCGACCCAGCGGACCAACTACTTCCGCGGCCGGCCCGGGGTGCCCGGGTCGAAGGAGCGGGCGCCGTACCTGGTATTCAAGCTGGACGCCGCGCTCGTGCCCGATCTGCCGGCGCCGCGACCGAAATTCGAGCTCTTCGTGTACTCGCCCAGGTTCGAGGCGGTGCACTTGCGTTTCGCGAACGTCGCCCGCGGCGGCCTGCGCTGGTCAGACCGGCGCGAGGACTTCCGCACCGAGATACTCGGGCTCGCCAAGGCCCAGGAGGTCAAGAACTCCGTCATCGTGCCGTCCGGCGCCAAGGGGGGCTTCGTCTGCAAGCAGCTGCCCGACCCGAGCGATCGCGAGGCCTACCAGCGCGAGGTCCTCGCGTGCTACTGGATGCTCATCAGCGCCATGCTCGACGTCACCGACAACCTCAAGGCGGGCCTGGTCATCCCGCCCGAGCGGGTGGTCAGGCACGACGGCGACGACCCGTACCTGGTGGTAGCGGCCGACAAGGGCACCGCGACGTTCTCCGACACCGCCAACGAGATCGCGCTGAGCCGCGGCTTCTGGCTCGGTGACGCGTTCGCGTCCGGCGGCTCGGCCGGCTACGACCATAAGAAGATGGGCATCACCGCGCGCGGGGCCTGGGAGTCGGTCAAGTTCCATTTCCAGACCCTCGGCATCGACGTCGCCGCCACCGACTTCACGGTCGTCGGCATCGGTGACATGTCAGGAGACGTCTTCGGCAACGGCATGCTGCTGTCCGAGCGCATCAAGCTGGTGGCAGCGTTCGACCACCGGCACGTCTTTCTCGATCCTGAACCCGATCCGGCCGCCAGCTTCGCCGAGCGCCGGCGCCTGTTCGACCTGCCCAGGTCCTCCTGGGCCGACTACGACGCGGGTCTCATCTCAGAAGGCGGCGGAGTCTGGCCGCGGTCGGCCAAGTCGGTGCCCATCTCACCGCAGGTACGGGCCGTGCTCGGCCTTGGGGACGGCACCGCGGCGCTGTCCCCCGACGAGCTCATCTCGGCCATCCTGGCCGCCCCCGTCGACCTGCTGTGGAACGGCGGCGTCGGCACCTACGTGAAGGCCACCAGCCAGGCGCACGCCGACGCTGGCGACCGGTCCAACGACGCGGTCAGGATCGACGCCTCGCAGCTGCGGGCCAGGGTGATCGGCGAGGGCGGGAATCTCGGCCTGACCCAGGAGGCCAGGATCGAGTACGCGCTCGGCGGCGGCCTGGTCAATACCGACTTCATCGACAACTCCGCGGGTGTGGACACCTCCGACCATGAGGTCAACATCAAGATCCTGCTCGATGAGGTGGTCCGCGACGGTCAGATGACCGTGGCCGACCGCAATGCGCTACTCCAGACGATGACCGACGAGGTCGGACGGCTGGTCCTGGCCGATAACTACCACCAGAACCGGGCGCTCGCCGCCGCCCGCACCCAGGCAGCACAATTGCTGCACGTGCACGCCAGGTACATCAGGAAGCTGGAGCGCGAAGGCAGGATCAAGCGCCGCCTGGACGTCCTGCCTGCTGACAAGGACATCGCCGAGCGCCGCTCCAACCGTTCCGGGCTGACCCTGCCGGAGTTCTCCGTCCTGCTCGCACACACCAAGATCGCGGCGGGCCAGGAGGTGCTTGCCTCGGAGGTGCCCGATGACCCGTACCTCGAGCGGGCGCTGAACAGATACTTCCCGATCCCGCTGCGGGAGCGGTTCGCCGACCGGATGCGGTCGCACCGGCTGCACCGGGAGATCATCACCACCGCCGTGATCAACGAGATGGTGGACAAGTCGGGCATCACGTTCGCGTTCCGGCTGAACGAGGAGACCGGCGCGTCGGTGCCGCACATCACCGAGGCCTTCCTGGTGGCCCGGGAGGTCTTCGACATGCCAGGGTTCTGGCTCCAGCTGAGGGCGCTGGACGGCAAGGTGGACACCTCGGCCCAGATCCTCGCCCTGCTCGAGGCGCGCAAGCTCACCGAGCGGGCCAGTCGCTGGCTCCTGCACTTCAGGCGGCCGCCGTTCGACATCCAGGCGACGATCGACTTCTTCGCCGGCGGCGTGCTGACCGTCGCAGGCGGCCTGCCCAAGCTGCTCGCCGGGCTGGACATGTCCAGCTTTGAGGAGCGCCGGGAGTTGTTCACCAGCCGGGGCTTCCCCGACGAGCTGGCCGACCGGGTCGCCGCCATGGTTCCCGCGTACTCGGCGTTCGACATCGTGGACATCGCGTCCAGCACCGGGCGGCCGGTCGAGGAGACCGCCGAGGTCTACTTCGACCTGGCCGACCGGCTGCAGATCACAAGGCTTCGGGACCGGATCACCGCCCTGCCGCGCGATGACCGGTGGAACACGATGGCGAGGAACGCGCTAAGGGACGATTTGTACGCCGCGCATGCTGCGCTGGCGAGGGACGTGCTCACCGTCACTGTCACGGGAACCCCCGAGCAGCGGCTCGCCGTGTGGGTGGCTAAGAACCAGGCAGCCGTCGCCAGGGCCGCGCAGACGCTGGTCGAGATCTGGGAGAGCGACGCGTTTACCGTAGCCACCCTGTCTGTGGCCGTCCGGGCGATCCGGACCCTGGTTGCCTCGAGCACCCTGCCCGCATGACCGGGCTGGTGCCTTGGGCCGTTGCGGCGCGGTTGGTGCGCCATCCGGACAGAGCGTGGTTTCGCGTAGGCTTCGGCCATGGCAATCGACTACTCGAGCGAGATTTCTGAGCTGTCATCGAAGCTCGCCAGTATCGAGGCTGTCCTGAACCCGGACGGGATGCGGAAGGAGGCCGACGATCTGCGCGAGCGGTCGGTCGACCCCGGGTTGTGGGAGGACCAGGAGAACGCGCAGGCGGTCACCCGGCGGCTGTCCTACCTTGACGCCGAGTTGTCCAGACTGGAAGGCCTGCATGGCAGGCTCGATGACCTGTCGGTGATGTTCGAGCTGGCCGAGAGGGAAGCCGACGAGCCGACCAAGCAGGAGGCGCTGCGTGACCTCGCCGCGATCCGAAGCCAGATCGACCAACTGGAAATCCGGACGCTTCTGTCCGGCGAGTACGACGCGCGCGAGGCGCTGATTACGATCAACGCCCAGGCGGGTGGTGCCGACGCGGCCGACTGGGCGGAGGGGCTGCAGCGCATCTACCTGCGCTGGGCCGAGCGGCATGGATACCCGACCGAGATTTATGACACGTCATACGCGGAGGAGGCGGGTATCAAGTCGACCACCTTCGCGATCAAGGCGCCCTACGCCTACGGGACTCTGCGCGGCGAGCACGGCACCCACCGGATGGTCCGGATCTCCAAGTACGACAACCAGGGACGCAGGCAAACCTCGTTCTCGGGGGTTGACGTGATCCCCGTGGTACAGCAAGCCGACCATATCGACATTCCCGACGATGAAATCAGGGTCGACGTCTACCGATCGAGCGGCCCGGGCGGCCAGGGGGTGAACACGACGGACTCAGCAGTGCGGATCACCCACCGGCCGACGGGGATCGTGGTGTCCTGCCAGAACGAGCGGAGCCAGATCCAGAACCGGGCCAGCGCGATGGCCGTGCTGCAGGCGAAACTGCTCGAGCGCAAGCGCGAGGAGCAGGCGGCCAAGATGAACGAGTTGCGAGGCGAGGGCGGCCGCAGCTGGGGAACCCAGATCCGCAGCTACGTCCTGCATCCCTATCAGAACATCAAGGATCTGCGGACCGGCTACGAGACCGGCAACACCGCTGCCGTGATGGATGGCGAGATCGACGGCTTCATCGAGGCCGAGATCCGCTGGCTGCGCACCCAGGGGCTATAGCGGCCCGCCGGGCAGACCGGGCGTGACCTGGCTCTGGCCGACGCCGCACGTCGTGACCGGCTGGCCGTGCCGCACCAGCGGCAGAGGTTAAGTTGCCCTGTTTAGTGCCCTACGTGCTGCCAGGCCATAATGACCGCTACCGCCAGCAGCAACAGCAAGACGGCGTAAGGCACGCTGATGCCGTGACTGTGGTGGTGCAGGTCAGACTTGGCTGCGCGGCACACCGGGCACCGGGCCTCAGCGACGGGGCCGGCGCACTGTGCGCAGATCAGGTGCTCGCAGCTCATGTGGTCCCCCTTCAGGGACGGTGCCGTCCGCTCACTTCGACAATGTTGGACGTTCCAGGCCAGTTTCCCCCCTAGACTGTCCCGTGATCAAACCGGGGCGCCATCGCGGCTCGGTCCATGTTCATTATCGAGCGTTGTGATGGGCCTGTGATTCATTTCGAGAGCGTCACCAAGACGTACCCGAATCAGAGCCGTCCCGCCCTGGAGAGCGTCAACCTCGACGTGGAGAAGGGCGAGTTCGTCTTCCTGGTCGGGCCGTCGGGATCGGGCAAGTCCACCTTTCTCCGGCTGATCCTTCGCGAGGAGCGTCCGACCGACGGCCGGATCTACGTGGCCGGACGGGATCTCGCGCGCCTCACCAACTGGAAGGTTCCGCAGCTCAGGCGCAGGATTGGCTGCGTCTTCCAGGACTTCAGGCTGCTGCCAGGGAAGAGCGTCTACCAGAACATCGCGTTCGCGCTCGAGGTCATCGGCAAGCCACGCCGATTCATCCGCAAAGTCGTCCCAGAGGTGATCGATCTCGTCGGGCTTGAGGGCAAGGGCGACCGGATGCCCGACGAGCTGTCCGGCGGTGAGCAGCAGCGGGTCGCGATGGCCAGGGCGTTCGTCAACCGCCCGATGATCCTGCTGGCCGACGAGCCGACCGGGAACATTGACCCGGCGACCTCGATCGGCATCATGAAGGTCCTTGACCGGATCAACAGGACCGGCACCACGGTCGTCATGGCCACGCACGACGCCGCGATCGTGGACTCTATGCGTAAGCGTGTTATCGAGCTCGAGTACGGCAAGGTCGTGCGCGACCAGTCGCGCGGGGTTTACGGCCAGGCCTACTAGGAGCCTTCGAGCTAGCCCGGCAAGCTGTCGGGACAGGCGAGGACAACCAAGGGATCAGGTACATGCGTGCGCAGTTCGTATTCGGCGAGGTGTGGATCGGCCTCCGGCGGAACCTGACGATGACGGTCGCTCTCATCGTGGTCGTCGCCATCAGCCTCTCCCTGCTCGGCACCGGCCTGCTGTTCGTCAAGCAGGTCAACCACACCAGGGCGCTGTGGCAGAGCAAGGTCGAGCTTTCGATCTATCTGTGCGACAACAACCCGCTCAGCCCGCAGTGCACGAACAACGGTCCGGCGACGGCCGCGCAGACCGCGCAGATCAAGCAGACGCTCGACAAGCTCCCGCAGGTCGTGAACGTCACCCACCGAACGCAGGCGCAAAACCTGGCGCAGTTCAAGAAGGAGTTCGCCTACGACCCGATATTCGTCGCCTCGGTGCTGCCCGGCGACATCCCCGCGTCGTTCCAGGTCAAACTCAAGAATGCCCAGGCCGACGCCGGGCCGGTAACGGCTGCGGTCACCGGCATGCCGGGCGTGGACTCGGTAGGCGACGACTCGTCCATCCTCACCAACTTCTACCGGCTGCTCAACGGCGCCAGGAACGCGGTCATCGTCGTAGCGATCATCCTGATCATCGCGGCCATCATGCTGGTTGCGAATACCATCAGGCTCTCGGCGTTCAACCGGCGCCGGGAGACGGCCATCATGCGCCTAGTCGGCGCGTCGAACTTCTATGTCCAGCTACCGTTCCTGGTGGAGGGCATGATCGCCGGGTTGTTCGGCTGGCTCGTGGCGGTTGCGCTGCTGGCAGGCGCGAAGGCCGGGCTTGACGGCCTGCAGAATTACTTCCCGTTCCATACCCAGCTGTCCGTGGGCGACCTGGTCGAGGTCATTCTCGTGACCATGTGCATCGGCCTGCTGCTCTGCGGTACGACCTCGTTCCTGACGCTCAGGCGCTATCTGCGGGTCTGAGGGGTCAGACTTAATATCGTGGCCGCAACGCAAGGCAAAAAGGCGCAGCGCTCCGGCAAGGCACAGCAGGGCAGGAAGCTAGTCGCCAGTAACCGCCGGGCACGGCACGACTACACCATCGAGGATGTAGTCGAGGCCGGCATCATGCTGACCGGAACAGAGGTCAAGTCCCTGCGAGCGGGCCGGGCCACCCTGACCGATGGATACGGCATGATCACCGACGGTGAGGCCTGGCTGCACGGCGTCCATATCCCGCAGTACACCCAGGGGACCTGGACCAACCATGAGCCGCGCCGGGTCCGCAAGCTGCTCTTGCATCGCAAGGAGATCGACCGGCTGGACCGGGCGACGGCCGAGGGCGGGCTGACGCTTATTCCTCTCGCGCTTTACTTTTCCGATGGAAAGGCCAAGATCGAGCTTGCCCTCGCGCGAGGCCGGCGAACCTACGACAAGCGGCAAGAACTGGCACGCAGGGACGCCACGCGTGAAGTCGAACGTGCTATGCGGCGCCGAAGGTAGGACAATGGCGACTGATGGCCGGCATGGCTAGGCGGGGCCCCCGGGGCGCTCATTCAGCCAGGCATCGGGCGGGCCGATCCCAGCCCGATGTTGCGAATGCTGATGCGCAGGTAACCGACGGATCCAGACCACCCGATGAGTTCGGCCAGGTAGTCGATGGCGGTCCAGGTCCGATTGGCACCACCGCGTTCGGAACGGCCAGTGTGGGTAGGTTCGGCCCAATGGGCGGGAGTGAGGTCGGGCCAGACGGCGCGCCCTACGCGGCATCTGCCCCTGGGCAGTCAGCCTCGGAGCGAGCTGGCCAGCACGGTCCTGCCAACGGACTGACCCGGCGTTCGACACCTGGGCGAGCGGGCCGAGCCGGACGCTCGCGGCAGACCGTGCCCGACGCACTAGGGGGCAGCTCGGCAGGCTTCGCGCGCTTGCGGCCAGCGCCGCGGCCCGCCCAGCCGGAACCTGGTCCGCGGCCCGTGCCTGCGG
>WNEZ01004000.1_pt1 | contig 12764 bp, 9 predicted proteins | sample 5400521 | NCBI WGS metagenome assembly WNEZ01 (sample SAMN13153339, study PRJNA577476) | soil metagenome | isolation source: 120 cm saprolite under Douglas fir tree site 2 hole 1 replicate 1 | place: USA:California | collected 2015-04-18 | reverse complement strand
GGTCCGGCAGCCGATGGAAGCGATGGGCGGGCTGGCGGTGAACATCGTGATGGAAGGGATCAATGCGGCGCTGGAGAAGCGCGATTGGAACGTGGTGAGTCAGAAAATGAATCCGGAGTTGGTGATTCGGGATTCGACTCGAGGGGTTTCGCTTGCGGGGGCGGATGATTGATCCTGATTGTCGAACCTGCTCGTACTGTGCTTGGTCCTCAACTCATCGGTTGAGGTCCTTCGGGCATCCTCATCGGATGCCCTCAGGATGACACGTGCTAGCTCGTCGCATGGTCTTGGGATGAACAGGTTTTCGCTGTACTCGGGTTTACTGCGACGGGGGCAGAAAAACCTCGGAGGGCGTCAGGAATTGTACGTTGGGGACTTCCGTGGTTACCCGGACACGCTCGAACTTGCCTTTTTTGCCGCCGCCGCTCGTTTGAAAGGTGAGCAAATACTGATTGTTGAGATGCTCCTGGATTTCATCGAAGTAGGCGCTCAACGAAACCGGGCGCTCGAAAGACAGGTAATACGATTCCGCGCCGGTTTCTTCGGAGAGCTTGCTCAGATTGGCCTGGGCGTTGAAGACGCGGAAATATCCGCGGCCGAGGTGTCCCGCGCCGGGATAGTAGATGGTCCAGACATTGATATTGTTTTTCTGGGCGTGCTCGATGGTGGTGTCGAGATCGGGGTCGAGGGGATCGAAGCCTCCGCGGAAGTAATCGATTCCGGAGGAAATCATGATGATGGACGAGCGGTGATCGCCTGCCGAAGAGGGCCAGCGTTTAATCCAATCCTGGAGCGAAAGATATGGACTGGAGAATGCGCCCAAACCACCTAGCGGAATACGCAAGGCCTTTGCGGCTAACGAGCGATCCGGAGTGAAGTCCTGCGCGATCATGGCGGCGCCGTTGCGAGCATAGGCCACGGCGATTTGCGTGCCTTGCGGTTGAGCGTTAATAAAGGATTTTAGATCGCTCCATTGGCCAGCGGCTTCGGAGTCGAGCGAATCGTCGATGAGAATGGCGAGGTAGAGGGCCTCGCCGTGACGCCAGTCGGCTACCTGCATACGCTCCTTGCCTTGGTAAAGCTGCACGTCTTCCTTCTTGATGGGCGGCGGCGAGCCTTTTTTCGCTACCGCGGTGACCGTGGTGGTGACAGCATCCGAGGCTGCCCTCGTGGAAATGGCCGCCAGTGAACCGAATGCGAAAAGGCAGGCCGCAAGATGCACAATCGCCTGCCGGAACTGCGTTTGGAACTTCATGTTGGCTAACTCTCTTTCTTCCGTCAGCTAATTAGATGCAGAAACACGGTGAATCACTAGATGCAGAAACAAAGGAAATCGCATAGGATGCGGGGCTCCATCGGGATAGGGGGGCCACGGGTGAAGAGCTATATCGGCGCGATTGACCAGGGCACAACCAGCACGCGCTTCATGGTGTTCGACAAGGACGCGCACATCGTGGCCGTGGCGCAAAACGAGCACCGGCAAATTTACCCTCGGCCTGGGTGGGTGGAGCACGACGCGGACGAGATTTTGCGCCGGACGCATGAGGTGATTAGTGAAGCGTTGCAGCAGCGGAGACTGCAACCTTCGGATTTGGCGGCGATTGGCATCACGAATCAGCGTGAGACCACCGTGGTCTGGGAGCGCAAGACCGGAAGGCCTATTGCCAACGCCATCGTCTGGCAGGACACGCGCGTCGCCGATGAGGTGGCGCGCTTTTCCAAACAGGGCGGCCAGGACCGCTTCCGCGCGCAGACCGGGTTGCCGCTGAGCACCTACTTCAGCGGGCTGAAGCTGAGGTGGATTCTGGAAAATGTCCCGGACGCGCGCGCCAAGGCCGCTGACGGCGAGCTACTCTTCGGAAACATCGATACCTTTCTGGTCTGGAACCTTACCGGCGGGCCGCACAACGGTTTGCACGTTACGGATGTCACCAATGCCAGCCGTACGCAGCTGATGAATCTGAAGACGCTGGACTGGGACGCAGACCTCCTGCAGGCGTTTGATATACCCCGAGCGATGCTGCCGCAAGTGCGTTCGAGCAGCGAAGTGTATGGCACGGCGAGATTGCCTGCGATATCGGGGGTGCCGGTCGCAGGAATCCTGGGAGACCAACAAGCGGCGCTGGTGGGACAGGCGTGCTTTCGGCCGGGCGAAGTGAAAAACACGTATGGAACCGGCTGCTTCTTGCTGATGAATACCGGCGAGCGGATTGTTCCTTCGACCTGCGGGCTGCTCACCACGGTGGCGTATAAGTTCGGGAGCGCAGCAGCCTGCTACGCGCTGGAAGGCAGCGTGGCCATCACCGGAGCACTGGTGCAGTGGCTTCGGGACAACTTGGGGTTGATTGAAAAGAGTTCGGATATTGAGACGCTGGCAAAGAGTGTTTCCGACAACGGCGACGTCTATTTCGTGCCGGCGTTCTCGGGCCTGTACGCACCGTACTGGAAAGAGAACGCGCGTGGAGTTATTGCGGGACTTACGCGTTACGCGAACAAAGGGCATCTAGCGCGGGCGGTGCTGGAGGCCACCGCGTTTCAGACGCGCGAAGTCGTGGAGGCCATGGAAAAGGATGCGCACATCTCGCTGGCTTCGCTGCGCGTCGATGGCGGGATGGTCGTGAATGAGCTGCTGATGCACTTTCAGGCAGACATCCTGAATCGCGAGGTGGTGCGGCCGGTGATTCAGGAAACGACAGCGCTCGGCGCGGCGTATGCGGCGGGGCTGGCGGTGGATTTTTTCTCGGGTCTGGATGAACTGCGCGCGAACTGGGCCGCGGATCGAACCTGGAAACCGAAGCTGGACGAAGCAGGACGGGAACGTTTGTACAGACAATGGAAGAAAGCGGTGGAGCGTTCATTTGCCTGGATTTCGTGAGAAAGGAAACGGCTGATGACATCGCCATTTCTGGGTGAGTTCCTGGGCACGATGATGCTGATCCTTTTGGGGGACGGTGTCGTGGCCGGAGTCCTGCTGAAGCGCTCGAAGAGCGAAGGCGCGGGCTGGCTGGTCATCACCGCGGGTTGGGCATTTGCGGTCATGGCCGGCGTTTTCACGGCAATTGCCTGCGGCAGCAGCGATGCGCATCTCAATCCTGCTGTGACGCTGGGGTTCGCAGTGCGTGCGGGCAACTTTGGGAAATGCCTGCCGTACATTGCCGCGCAGCTTCTTGGCGCGATGGCCGGCGCGGCGCTGGTCTGGCTGCATTACCTGCCCCACTGGAGAGAGACGCCGGACCCGGCCTTGAAACTGGCTTGTTTTTGCACCGCGCCCGCGATACGGAAGGCTGCAGCCAACTTGGTCAGCGAAATCATCGGAACGGCTGTGCTGGTATTTGTTGTGGGAGCAATTTTTTCCAAGTCCGTTGCGGCCGGTGGACCGGGAGCGCTGGGACCGTACCTGGTCGGGAGCCTTGTTTGGGGAATCGGTCTTTCTTTGGGCGGTACCACCGGGTACGCGATAAATCCGGCGCGCGACCTGGGCCCGCGCGTGGCGCACTTCCTGCTGCCAATCGCCGGCAAAGGCGGCTCCGACTGGAGCTATGCCCCGATACCGGTGATCGGGCCGCTGCTGGGTGGCGCGCTGGCTGGTTGGTTGTTGCGGTTGCTCGGCGTGTCGTGACCTTTTTCTGAATGGTCCGCCGATCAGATTGCAGTCCGAATCGTTCGGCCGGGGAGCGGGACGCTTTCGCTCGTAGTGTGAGGGGGAAACTATGCGCAGAGTGCTGGTTGGTCTCGTTTTCGTGGCGGTGTTTTACGCTGCCGTGCCTGCCCAAGAGAAATCTACGCTCTCGCCGGTTACGAAGAGTTTTATCAGCGTGGATTCTCCGGTCGTAACTCTCGAGCATGTGCGCGTCATCGATGGAACAGGAGCGGCCGCCGTTGCGGATCAAACCATCGTGATTGAAAACGGCGCGATTCGCGAAATCGGAAAAAGTGGCAGCGTCTCGGTGCCCTCCGGAGCGCGCGTCATGGATTTGACCGGGCGCTCGGTTATTCCCGGCCTGGTCGGGATGCACGATCATCTTTTCTATCCGACTGCTTCCGGTCAGGGTCCAGCGCCCGGCGCGCCCGCGCTATACGGAGAAATGGGCTTCAGTTTTCCGCGCTTGTATCTCGCGGGCGGCGTTACTTCCTTGCGAACCACCGGTAGTCTCGAGACCTACACGGACCTCGAGCTGAAGAAAATGATCGACACGGGAAAGATTCCCGGGCCCAAGTTGCACATTACTGGACCCTATCTCGAGGGCGTGGGTTCCTTCGCCCCGCAACTCCACGAGCTCCAAGATCCGGAAGAGGCGGTCCGGCTGGTGAACTACTGGATCGATGAGGGAGTCACTTCGTTCAAAGCCTACATGCACATCACGCGCGCGGAGCTCGGCGCGGCAGTCAAAGCGGCGCACGCACGCGGCGTCAAGGTGACCGGCCACTTGTGTTCGGTGGGCTTTAGCGAGGCAGCCGACTTGGGCATGGATGACCTCGAGCACGGCATCGTGGTCGATCAGGAGTTCAATCCCGCCAAGCAACCGGATGTGTGCCCGCCGTCCGCGAACGATCATCCCAGCGTGGAAAAGGTCGACGTGGAAAGCGAAGCGGTTCAAACGATGATCAAAAAGCTTGTAACACATCATGTTGCGGTCACTTCCACGCTGGTTATCTTCGAGACGTTTGCTCCTGAGCAGCCACCTGTTCAGGACCGCATTTTGCAGGCGCTTTCTTTGCCCTCTCGTGCCGATTACCTTTCGGTGCGTGCCAAAGTGGTGGGCGGAAAAGGTTCCGGCGGCGCGCTGCTGAAAAAAGAAATGCAGTTCGAGCGCGACTTCGTGAAGGCCGGTGGTTTGTTGCTTTCGGGGGAAGATCCCACGGGTTACGGCGGCGTGTTGGCGGGATTCGGGGACCAGAGACAAACGGAGCTACTGGTGGAAGCCGGTTTTACTCCGCTCGAAGCGATTCACATTGCCACCCAGAATGGGGCGGAGTTTTTGGGCGAGGCCAGCCGCATCGGGACCCTCAAAGCAGGCAAGCAGTCGGACCTCATAGTAATCAAGGGAGATCCCAGCGAAAAAATTGCGGACATCGAAAACGTGGAGTTGGTGTTCAAGGATGGAATTGGTTACGACTCCGGCAAGCTGATTCAATCGGTTCAAGGCGCAGTGGGATTGCACTAATCCACGGACACGGATTCGCTGATATTTTTTCATTTACGCGCCGACTAGAGATAGAATCCCCGCGACTGCCTTCCTGGGAGAGTCGCATGGGAGACGAACGCCGCCGCACGCCCAGGTACCCGTTCATCGCCACGGCTGAAGTGATCGAGCAGGGCTCCAACGCTAGCGTCTCGGCACGAGTGAGCGAGCTGAGTCTGCACGGCTGTCATATCGACATGCCCAATCCGCTGCCTCAGGGTGCAGCGATTACCGTAAAAATTTATTCGGAAGGGAAATTCTTTGAAGGAGCTGGGACCGTTGTTTATTCGCAGCCGAATCTTGGCGTCGGCGTCAGTTTTCGCGGCATCCGCCCACAATTTCTGAGTGTGCTGAAGCAATGGCTGTTGGCCGCGGCGGTGGCGAAGTACGGTCCCAAGCGCTGAACTCATCGATTCGTATTTTTCTGACCGCTTGACGCTTTCCCGACCGTTCGTTTGGGCTGCCGTGGCAAGAAAGCCTCTCGTGGTGTGCTTCCCGATGGAGGAAAGATGACATGTCGCAAAATGTTATTAACGGGGCTGATCGCGAGTCTCACGTTGGCGATCTCCTGGTTCCAGGCCGCTGCGGCCGATCGCGAAGAGGAGGCGTTGCGCGCACTTGTGCCGAAGATTGTCGACGCGTGGGCCACACTTGACATCTCGAAACTGGAGCCCTATTACGCGACCGATTCGGATTTCGCTTATTTCGACATTGCCCCGATGAAGTACAGCAATTGGAAGGAATATCGCGAAGGTGCTCAGAAAGCGCTCTTCGAGCCGAACCGCAGCATCAAAGCCACCATGGATGATCTGAGAGTTCACCGGCGTGGTTCGCTGGCGTGGGCCACCTTCACGGTTGGCCTGGACATCGTTAGCAAGGAAGGTGCGGCTTCACACCTAAACGCGCGCTGGACCATGGTGCTAGAGAAGCGTTCCAAGGGATGGATCGTGGTGCACGAGCACGTCTCGGCGCCGCTCGGCGGTCCCTAGTCTTAACGCTAAACCGATTCAACAGGCGAGATTTCTGCTCGCGCGTCTTCTCGATGTGAAGCAGGATCTGTGGGTTCTAGGGCCGCGAGTTCCGCTCGAGGGCAAGCTGCAACAGTTCTGCCAGGTGCATCGGCTTTCTGCCGGTGGCTTGCTCGATCTGTTCGCGGCAGCTGAATCCGTCGCAAACAATTAGCGTGTCCGGCGCAGCGCTTCGCACTGCGGGCAACAAAACCCTTTCTCCCACAGCTTGCGACACGGCGAACTTTTCTTTTTCGAATCCAAACGAGCCGGCCATTCCGCAACAGCCCGAGTCCAAAGGCTGCAAGTCCAGTCCCATCCTGCGCACAAGCGACTCCTCGTCGTTCATTTTCATCAGTGCCTTATGATGACAGTGTCCATGCAACAAAACTTTGGCTGAAAGCGACGACGGAGTGTATTCCGTAGCATTCTTTTCCAGAAACTCACTAAGAAGAAAAGTCTGGCGACGTAGTCGCTCCGCGCGCGCGTCATTGGGAAACAAATTGTGCAGTTCGTCGCGGAAAACTGAAGCACAGCTCGGCTCTAACACTACAATGGGCACGCCCGCATCGATCTCCGCGCCCAATGTGTTCATCACCTTCCGCAAATATTGTTTCGCTTCCTTTAGCATGCCGAAGTCATACAGCGGACGGCCGCAGCACAGTACAGTCTCCGAGCAGCGAACCCGGAATCCTGCCTGCTCAAGAACGCGCAGCGCCGCGCGACACGTTTCCGGATGAAAGTAGTTGTTAAATGTATCCACCCACAAAATCAGATCGCGTCCATCTGCCGATGGTGTTGAGGCCGTGTTCGGCTCCTTCCGGAAAATCTCAGGGGCATGCCTGCGTGCCCAGCGATGGAAACTGACCGCCAACCGAGGGACCGTTCTTTTCGGCGTCAGCCCCAAGATCCAGTGCGGCAATTGACGCACTCCCGGAGTCTGTGTGAAGAAGTTGGCGAGGCTTGGCATCATAGAAGCCAGTCGCGCCCAGCGGTCAATTCGCCCAAACGCGTAGGCCTTTAGAGGCCGCCGCCCTTTTTCGTAATAGTGCGAGAGAAACTCGGCCTTGTACGTCGCGATATCTACATTTGCCGGACACTCGGATTTGCAAGCTTTGCAGGACAGACACAAATCCAGCGCTTTTTTGACGTGTTCATCTTGCCAGGCGTCACGGACGATCTCTCCCTGAAGCAACTCGAAGAGCAGGTGTGCGCGCCCCCGCGTGCTGTGCTCTTCTTCCCGAGTTGCCATATAACTCGGGCACATCGTCCCGCCATCGCTCTTCCGACACGCTCCCAGCCCAATACACCGCAGCGTGGCTTTCGCAAGAGAGCCGCTGTCCTCGGGGAATTGAAAATGCGTTTCCCGCTGCAGCGGCTTGTAATCTGCGCCCAGCCGCAGATTCTCCGTCGGCAGGTAGGCATCCACGACTTTGTGCGGGTTGAGCTTGTTATCCGGGTCCCAAGCTAACTTGAATTCGCGAAACGCTGCGACCAATTCCGGCCCAAACATTTTAGGCAGCAACGCCGCACGTGATTGCCCATCGCCGTGTTCCCCGGAGAGCGAGCCACCATATCCAACCACCAAGTCCGCTGCGCGTTCGACGAACTCCGCATATTTCCGAATCCCTTTTTCGCTCTCCAGATCGAAGCTGACGCGCATGTGCACGCAGCCGTGCCCAAAATGTCCGTAAAACGCTCCTCGATATTGGTACTCATTCATCAACGCGCGGATGTCCCGTAAGTAAGGCCCCACCTTCTCGGGAGCGACTGCCGCGTCATCCCATCCCTCCCACTCCGCAGGCGCCCCGGGTGCAAACGCTGCCGCGCGCGGCCCGGCCTCGCGTATCTGCCACACCGCCCGCGCGTCGCCTTTCGAGTACTGCCGCACATCCGGCGCATCCCTCGCGCCCTTGACTCGCTCGACCAACGCGAGAGCTTGCCGCTCCGCCGCCTTGGGATCGTCTGCGCCGAACTCCACGAGCAGCAATCCGTGTCCCTTGGGCAGAAGGCCCAAATTTGGCGCGCCTTTCCTCGCGAGTCCTTCCGCGAGGCTCCCTTCGAAGCCTTCCAGCCCGATGGGGCGAAACTCCAGCAGCTCGGGTACATGATCCGCGGCCGCAAAAATGTCCGGGTAACCGAGCCCGACCAGCGCCCGGTGCTGTGGGCTGTGAATCAGCTTCAACTTTGCTTCCAGAACGATCGCGCAAGTTCCTTCCGTTCCGACCAGCGCTCGCGCAATGTTGAAACTGCTCTCCGGCAACAACTCATCGAGGTTGTAACCAGAAACGCGCCGCGGAATTTTCGGAAATCGCGCCCGGATCAATCCCGCGTACTTCTCTTGGATGCCCTGCAACTTCCTGTAAATCTCTCCGCGACGACCACCCTGATGGATCACGCTTTCCAGTTCTACTTCGCTTGTGGCTCCCACCGTCATCACTGAGCCGTCGTAAAGCAAAATGCGCAGCTCCTCCACGTTATCGACGGTCTTCCCGCCGAGCAGCGAATGCGTCCCGCAGGAATTGTTTCCGATCATTCCGCCGATGGTGCAGCGATTGTGCGTGGAAGGATCGGGTGCGAACGTCAACTGGAGCAGCTCTGCCAGATCGCGCAGCGAGTCCAGAACCACGCCCGGCTGAACGCGCGCAAATCTTTGCTGCGGGTCAATCTCCAGGATGCGATTCATGTACTTTGTGAAATCCAGCACCACCGCGACGTTGCAGCACTGCCCCGCCAGGCTCGTGCCCGCGCCGCGCGCCAGAATCGGCGCTCCGAATTTTCGGCAGGCCGCCACCGTGGCGATTACGTCGTTTTCGTCGCTGGGCACCACCAACCCAATCGGCACTTGGCGGTAGTTCGATCCATCTGTTGCGTACAGGGCGCGGCTCCCTCGGTCGAAGCGCACTTCCCCTCGAACGTTTCGCTTCAGTTCTTTCTCCAGCTCCAGTGCAAGAGGAAACGAATCGACAGGCTTTGCGTGAGAGCTGGGTGGCAGTGGCTCAGGAGGAGTCAAAGTGCACTCACTTTAGAGCAAATAAGAGTGCGCCGCGAATGGATTATCATCCGCGAGCGAAGAGCTTGCTGAAGTCCCCCACCGTGGCTGGCGGGACCCCTACGAGGCGGACGTTGGCCCGCACGTGCTCAGCGTGCGACATGCCCACCAGTGCGGTGGTGATGCCGGGCGAGGAGCGCACGAATTGCAAGGCGCGCTCCGCGTCGCTTTGCAAGCCGAGCGCTTGCGCCACAAAAGCGGGCAAGTTGCGCGTGACCTGGCCCTGGAAAAGGGAGGCGCTGGCGATCAGCGTAATACCAAGCTCGCTGGCGGTTTCCATCACGGTCTTCGCTGTGCCGGCGAATGATTGGTTCCCCAGAGTCAATGCTTCCGGCATCGCGAGATTGAACGGGAGCTGCACGAAGCGAAAGCGGTGCTTTTCGCCGGCGATGTCACAGGCGAGCTGCTCAAACTCGCTGAGCTGCAAGGAATCGCGCGCCGCGGAGTCTTGCCGGAAGCCGTTCCAGGTGGCAACGCCATAGAACTGAATCTTTCCGGTCGCGACGGCGGATTCCAGGAAAATGAAAGCGTCGCGGATGCGTTCGAGAAAATCCGGGCGCGACACTTCGGCGAGCTGGGTTTCGGGATTGTGCAGATAGTAGACGTCGATGCTGTCGACGCCCAGATTGCGAAGACTGCGGCTGAGCTGATTTTCCAGGAAGCGCGGCGTGATGCAATGACTACCTTGTACGATTTCGTTGGGCTTGAAGATGCCGGGCTGGATGTACTCGCGATAAAAGTATTCGTTGGGCTCGGAGGGCATCGAGCCATCGGGGGTGAGATAGCCGCCTTTGGTGCAGAGAATGACTTCGTCGCGCGAGAAACCTTTTTGCGCAAGCTCTTTAAGGGCCGAGCCGACGCTGCGCTCGCTGCGCTGGAAGCGGTAATTGATGGCCGTGTCGATGACGTTGATACCGTTTTCGACGGCCGCAATGATCGAGGCGGCATAGCCGCCGTCGGTTTTGTCGTCGGGCTGGCCGAGATAAGTGCCGATGCCTACCGAGGAGACAGTCCACGTTTGCGCTGCGCGAAAGTGACCCGACGCGGCGCTGCCGGCGAATCTCTTGGCGTAGCGCGCGGTTCCTTCGGTTGTTGCGGATATGCTCATGCGTCTCCTTAGTATGCGGGGGCCGGTGTCGATGCACTGCCTGGGTCGGCTTCCGGTTTCGGTGCCAGCAGCCGCGAGCAGCCGCGCATGATTCTGCGGTATGGCCAGTCCTTTTCGCGAAAAAAGATTTCGCCCTCGCGGGGATTACTGTAATACCAGCGAGCCAGCAGCCACAAATGTTCGCTGAGCGCGCCTTTATTTCCGCCCGCTGCCGCGGCCTTGACCCGCGAGTTTTCTTGCATCAGGGTCGCAGGGCCTTCCAGATACTCGCGGAAAATGTGTTCGGCGGAGCGCGGCTGGCCGGCGATTTCGGCGAAGCGCACAAACGTGGGTTCGGCGAGCCATCCGCCACGAACCGCGTAGACGCCGACAGTCTGTTCTTCGGCGCTGCGTTGCAGAATCACCGCGTTCAACCCTTGAATTCGCCGCGGAAGCTCCGGCGCGCCACGCAGGGCATCGTCTAATTTTTCAATTTTCTTGTGGAGAGAGGCGGCGCGCTCGAAATCGAGTTGCTCGCTGGCGCTTTCTCGTTCCCGCTCAATTGAATCGCGCAGGGATCCGCCGCTGGTGTCGAGGAACTGAACGAGTCTTTGCACCTCCAAGTCGTAGTCTTCTTTACTGCAGCCCGCATAACACGGAGCCAGGCACATTTTCATTTCGGAATAGATGCAGCCGGGAAAAGAGGGATCGCGGCGAATTTTAATCTGGCAGCGGCGTACTTTAAAAAAATCCAGAGCGCTGCCGGCGAAGGCTTCGGCGGAGCGCCGCGAGGCAAAGGGGCCGTAGTAAGCTCCGGCCGTAGGCAAGCCGGCTTCGTCGAACGGAATGCGCCGCGTGACGTAGCAGCGCGGATAGGCGTTTCGAAGGCTCAGTTTCAATATGGCAGGAGGCCGGAGGCGCATCTTGTTCTGGTAACGATCGGGGAATAGCTGTTTCCCCTGAACGTAATAAGTGAAGACTTGCTCGAAGCGCGAGCCGGTAAGGCGGTAGCGCACCCTCCTTGCCACCTCCCGAAGGTTCAGGCGCTTGCTTGCGGGATCGGGCGGACCGAGCAAGCGTTGCAGGCGGCGCTGCAAGTCCTGGGTGCGGATCAGGAGCGGCTCGGCGCTCGGGTCGCGAAGTTCGATAAGGCAGACAGCTGGACGCGGCGGCAGAGTGGAGAAGAAATCCTTGTCCTGTGCGACGTCAAAGGCGGCTCCGCAGTCCAGTTCCAACACGCTCTCAGGATACTACGCGGCTTACGACTTCAGAACCCACGAAGAAATGACCAGGCGCTGGATTTCGCTGGTGCCTTCGTAGATTTCCGTGATGCGCGCGTCGCGATAGGCGCGCTCGACCGGGTATTCGCGGCTGTAGCCGTAGCCGCCGTGGATTTGAATGGCTTTGTGAGTGACCCGCGTAGCCATTTCGCTGGCGAACAGTTTGGCGATAGCGGCGTCCATGCTGAAGCGCGCTCCGGTGTCTTGCTTCCAGGCGGCCTTGCGGACGAGCAGGCGCGCGGCGTCGATCTCCGTGGACATGTCGGCGAGCATGAACTGGATGGCTTGAAACTGCGAGATCGGATGGCCGAAAGCCACGCGCTCTTGCGACCAGGCTAGCGCGGCTTCGAACGCGCCTTGGGCGATGCCGGTGGCTTGCGCGGCAATACCGATGCGGCCGCCGTCGAGCGTCGCGAGCGCGACCTTGTAGCCTTCGCCTTCATTGCCGATGCGGTTGGCGACGGGAATTTCGCAATCGGTAAAGACCAGTTCGCAGCAAGCGGTGGCGTTGATGCCCAGCTTCTTTTCTTCTTTGCCGATTTTGAAGCCAGGCGTAGCTTTTTCGACCACCAGCGCAGTGATTCCCTTTTCGCCTTTGGCTGGATCGGTGTTCACGTAAACGATGGCGGCGTCGGCGGCTCCGCCATTGGTGATCCACGCTTTCGTGCCGTTGATGACGTACTTGTCCCCATTCTTCACCGCTTTGGTTTGCAGCGCGGCGGCGTTAGAGCCGGCTTGCGGCTCGGTGAGCGCGTAGCAGCCGATTTTTTCGCCGCGCGCGAAGGGCAGCAGGAATTTCTTTTTCTGTTCGTCGGTGCCGAAGCGATGGATCGGATCGCAGTAGAGCGAGTTTTGCACCGAAAGAATTACGCCGGTGGAGGCGCAGCAGCGGGAAATTTCTTCGATGACGATGCTGTAGGCGATGTGATCGAAGCCCGCACCGCCCTCCGCTTCCGGGAATGCGACACCAGTCAGGCCCAGTTCGGCGGCTTTCTTGAACGTGTCGCGTGGGAAGAGGCCGGTTTCGTCCAGCTCTTTGGCGAGCGGCTTCACTTCCGATTCAGCAAATTCGCGGACGGTTTTCTGGAGGAGCTTCTGTTCTTCGGTGAGTTCGAGGTTCATATTTTTCCATTGCGCCCGCCATTTTAACCTCGT